>VFSW01004007.1_pt1 | contig 22011 bp, 20 predicted proteins | sample 5358111 | NCBI WGS metagenome assembly VFSW01 (sample SAMN11554181, study PRJNA540505) | mine drainage metagenome | isolation source: sediment from site ElyBrook_90M | place: USA: Ely Copper Mine, Vershire, VT | collected 2017 | reverse complement strand
GCGAGTGGGTAAGACGCGGAGAGTGAGGTTGAAGAGATTTTGTTGTTGAAGGTGGACCAGTCCGTAGAGGAAAGATATCCATCAGCACTTGAGGAAGATTGCGCAATGGAGAACGTGCCGGTGGTGTTGTCGTATGCCAGCGGACTCGTCGCGGCGAGAAGGCCACGGATAAACGAGCTCGAGGGTCCGTTGAGCGTATTTCCACTCCACGAAAGATTCGTCCCAGCCGAGATACGGCTTGAAGGCGTGTCGTAAAACGCATTCCAATTTGTGGTCGAGGCGGTGAGCGGAATTTGATATCCGGACGCGAGACCAAGCACACCCGTTACGGATGAATACGAAAGTCCGGTGGCCGTAGCGCTGTAAGCGTTTCGTGCGCGTGCATCCGTGTAGTACCGATTCACCACTCCTTCAGCGAGTGCGTCGGTCGTGGTGCCCGCAAGAGCTCCGGCCACACGCGAGAGTGTGTAGTAGAGATTGCTCCCCTCGCTGATGTCGGACGTTGAGAGCCCGAGTGAGCTCGTGGCAACACTGGTGAAGCCCGTGCCGGACGAGTTGCCAATGAGAATTTGGTTTGCACCGATAGAAGAAAGTCCAATGCCGCCACGCGCCACCGAAAGTATACCCGTCCATGCTGGTGTAAAGGTGTGTGTGTTGCTCGAAGAAGTTATGGTGAGTGTGATATTCGGATCACTGGAGGTAGCGAGTGTCTGTGCCGCTCCGGACTGAGCCGACGAATACTGAGCTGCAATACTATTTATGTTTCCCCCACCACCTGCACCACAGTCACTTCCGGTACCTGATATAACCCCAAGTGAATCGACATGAAGACACTGCGTGGAGCCGGTGATAGCACCAAAAGCGACAGGTCCTGAAAGGGTGGTAGTGCCAGTAATAGTCGCATTTCCATTTACTGTAAGCGCACTGGTCGTAACCGAACTACCCGAGAATGTGGAGGTGGTAATCGTCGAGTTAGTAATAGTAATGCTATCGAAACTCGTGGCGCCTGAGCTCCCGCTGCCGCTCGTGGTGGGGTTACGACGGGTAATCGCACTACTATCAAGTATATCTCTGGAAATTTGCTGACGCAGTCCGGTGAGCGCGTTGGTCACGTATGCGGCGACATACGAATCCACATAGGAAGCTGACACGCCTGAAAGCACCGTCGTGATGTTCTGGGTGATTGGGCCCCCTGAAACAACAACGCCCCCGGCGGTAACTACCGGAGTAGGAAGACTCGTTCCTGGGCGAAGCATGCTCACACTTTCAAACGGAAGGAGCGCGAGTCGATTTGGTTTGAAGCCAAACACAATCGCAAGTCGATTAAGCTCGCGCGAAAAGAAGTGCGTGATGCCTGTGTAGGTGGCGCGTGCAATGTCTTCACCAATGCCGGTGTCAGGTACCGCAGGTGCGGTCGCGAGTGCGGCCGTTGTGTCCGATGGAGTCGAGACGAGCGCCAGCACACCTGCACGGTATACCTTCGGTGCGTTCACTATGAGTGCGGTTGCGCCACGCTCAACAGAAGACCCAATACGCACCACAGCGAGCGCGGTGCGCTGGGGAATAGCTGGCTCCCCTCCTGCCGTTGCCACGGCTGAAGCGATAACACGCTCACCAATAGAATTCACGATACCTGAATTGGCAACGGCCACTGATGCCACCAGGACAAGGATAGTAAGGGCAAGTGTGAAGCTACTGCGAAGTTTCGGGTGAATATCACGAAGACTCGATGCCCCTACAGCTTTTACTTCCTTGGTTTTTTGAGCTATGGAGCGCACTACTACCGGTGGGATAACGAGGGAAGGAATGAGGTTGACTTTCTCTATGGGTGTTGGTTTGACATTCTCTACAACTATTGATTCCTCCTGACGTGCCTTGTACTCACGCTCTCGTGCCAGTGAAAGCTCACGAGAAATTTCCTTCTTACGTTCCTCCTGCTGGAGAATGAACTTTTCAAGCGAGTCTCGGTTGACGAACCAGGCACGACCCATTTGTGTTCCAACAATTTTTCCCTCTCGACAAAGACGCGCAATGTAGTCCGAGTTGTATCCGGACAATTCAGACGCCTCCTTATTTGGGATGAAATTTTTATCGAGTGGAAAGGGCATGTCGTTCGTCCGAATTAATTAGATTATATCTGTTATTTCGGATACAACCGATGCATTTTGTGTGGATAAACTTTTTTTTATTTTTTGGAGATTATTTTCTTCATCTATGCATTGAAGAAGGCCAGAGCGACGAGTGCAGGCGTCGCAGCGAGTACGTGAGAGCAGCACGCTCATACATGAGCGTGCTGAGCTGAAATTTGTTCGCCATTACGAGGCTGCGAAGTCAGAAAACCCTAACTGAGGTCGCGATAATCTCGCAAAACTGGGTGAGCGAACATCATTACAGTTTGGAATTACTAATAAGGCCTTCTGGGCTCTTATTTTTCATCTAAGGGCTACAAGAAGCGCCTCGGCGAAGTCGTTAAAATTCTGTTTTTGATAATAATGAGCACAGTCAGTAGTAAGGTTATTAAAAAAATTGCCAACAAGCTCATCCGAAATAGCTAATAAACAAGCCAGATTTAGAATTACTTATGTGCGCACAATATATAAGCACTATGCGGAACTGCGGAAATACTCAACGTGTCTGGTGACCGCTTGGATCACCTGTGTGTGTCTTTTGACGTCTTTGCGGAACTCTTCTTTGACGGAAGAGTTCCTTCAGATACGTAGCTTTTTATTAGATTGTCCCGAGGCACTACTCCCGACGCTCTCTATTCCTAGATATATAGCATTGCGGGTGTGTTTTCGCCTCTATCTACCGCACAAAAGTCCTTTATTGGCTTCAACTTCAAGAGGCTAGAAAATAGCAAGAAATATAGAATGAATGGTGTCACTCAATATTTTTATGGCAAATTGTGACGCCAATTACTATATAGTATATCTGGTTATAAACAGACGAGATACACTTTATTTACTAACTTTTGAGACTCCTCCTATGAAGCTCGGTACCTGAAAAAAAGCTGAATTAAATGCAGATTCTAAATAACGATCAGCAGCGCCGCTTCCAATAATGGTTATAGCTACCGCAATGCCTGCAAACCCAAGTAAAACGGCTCTTGTGGCTGCCTGTGAAGTGGCCCGGGGCTTTCCTGCATGCAAACCCTTTCGACCCTCTCCACGGCGTGTAGGCTGTACATAGCTGCGACTGACGGCTACTGGAGCTGTATATGCCGCCCCAGAAAATTCTTCCTCAGGTGCTGCGACTGATTCCTCATGCCGTTCTATGTGAATAGGTACTGACTCTTCCTGGTCTCTTGGTTCTTCAACCGCAGTAGGGGCTTCAAACTGCTCTGGTGGCGCTGTCTCCGTAGGACCTTCCAGTAGCATTTCACTTGCGTCCGGAAGCATTTTTTCTTCAGTAGCCTGGCTCGCAAACCATTCTTTCCAAGCCGACTGCATATCAGCGAGTGCCGGCGGCGCATGTGCACCATTCTCAAGTACTTCAAGAGGTTTTGGTCGTAATTCTGGGACCAGTTGAGCAGGCTCAACACTATAGATAGGGCTTTCCCAGGCGGGAGAGTGGGATTCAGGCTTGCTTATGGGCTCTTTGGATTCCTCTGCACCAAATCGGTGAGCACGTAGGGAGGTTTCGAGCACATACCAATTACGGCCCACGAGTCGTGCTTCTATTCTCCCCTCCCGACACAATTGCCCCACATAGTCCTTCGCGTAGCCAGTTATTTGTGCGGCACGCTTTGACGAGAGGTAGTTCTTTCCTTCAAGAGTTAGTTCATCCATAAAGTAAGTATAGGGTATCTTGTCTCGTTTGAGAGCGATATCGTTGTGGGTATAAAAAAATGAGGTTAGTCTTTTTTGCTAAGCTCCTCAACCAAAAGGTCACGAATAAGTCCAGGATTCCCGGCCCCCCGGCTTGCCTTCATGCTATGGCCGACCAGAAATTGAAGCACGCTCTCCTTCCCTGCACGGTACTCGGCAACTACCGCCGGATACTCCGCCAGGAGGTTGTGCACCACCTTCCGGAGGGCGTCTGGATCGCTCTCCTGCAACAAACCTTCGCGTGACGCTATGTCGTGTGCCGAACCCTCTGTTTCTATCATGAGAACTTTCAGCACATCCTTAGCAGCACGAGACGAGAGGGTGCCTCCCGCAATCAACCGAACGAGCTCAGCGAAACGCTCTACCGATGGAGGCACTCCTTCTCCCACATCATTCGCGAGATAATTTGCAGCAAGCAGTACTAAGGCAGTATCGGATGCGAGTTCATTGATGAGTGTGTCGAAGTACGTGGCCCGAACGATATCGTTCCCAAGCGTGACTATCGTTTCCTTAGCGAGCCCAAGCGCCGCGTATCGGGCACGACGCTCCCAGGGTAATTCCGGAAGTGATGCGGCGAGTGCCACCGTGCTCCACTTCGAAAGGTCCGAGAGTACGAGCTTCGGAAGATCTGGTTCTGGAAAGTAGCGGTAGTCGGCCGCCCCCTCCTTCACCCGCTGACTGAACGTAACCCCTCGATCCTCATCCCATCCACGTGTCTCCTTTATGACCTTTTCTCCTTTCTCGAGAAGTGCTGTCTGCCGCTTAATCTCATATTCGATAGCCCGCTCTACTGCACGGAATGAATTTATATTCTTTACCTCGACATAGGCGAGGGACGGAATGTCTGTAGCAGAGACAGAAATATTTGCTTCGATGCGCATCTCCCCTTTCTCCAGGTTCGCGTGCGATGCACCGAGGGTGCGCAGTAGGAGCTGTAGCTCGCGTGCAAAAGCACCAGCCGTCTGTGCGTCGTGTATCACCGGCTCCGTCACAAGCTCCATGAGTGGTACGCCAGCACGATTGAAATCAACAAGCGACGAGCCACCCTCGCCTGCCTTGCCGGTAGGTAGGTGCGATGAACGTGCCGTATCTTCTTCGAGGTGCACACGCGTAATGGCCACGCCATGTAGCTCTCCGCCTGATACGAGAGGATATTCGTACTGACTAATTTGGTACCCCTTTGGAATGTCCGGATAGAAGTAGCTCTTGCGATCAAATTCGCTGTAGTCAGCCAGGGTTGACCCGAGTGCCGTGCCCACACGCAGCACGTGCTCGACCGCGCTTTCGTTTATGACGGGGAGTGTGCCGGGATGCGCGAGGCACACCGGGCAAACGTTTACGTTCGCTTCGGTCTCCTCCGAGTCATTAGCGGAGGTGCAGAACATCTTGGTCGTCGTCGCAAGCTCTGCGTGGACTTCAAGACCAATCGTGGGTCGGTACTCACTCATTGCCCTCATCTTGCCTTCCACGAGAGCGGACTGCAAGCCGGGGAACTACACGGCGAGCTCCTTGGCGAGGCGATCAGACAGTCCTTTTACCAGGACTTCGTCAAGAATAGAGAGTTCGATAACATCCTTCCCGGAGGCAGCAGCAAGGCCCGAGACGAGCGATTCACGCTCCCCCACCGAGAGTAAATCTGCCTTTGAAAGCACGAGAAGCTCGTGCTTTTCAGCAAGACCGCGACCGAAGGTTGAGAGCTCGTTGCGTATGGAAGTATAGGCTGCGATAGGGTCTTCTTGTTCAGCCGAGACGAGATGTACAAGAAATCTCGTGCGCTCTATGTGCTTGAGAAAGCGAGAACCGAGACCCTTTCCAGACGAGGCACCCTCAATAAGGCCGGGGATATCTGCGAGGATGTATCCATAGAAGTCTCCTAGGTGGGGGTCGAGCGTCGTGAAGGCATAACTCGCTACCTTGGAGCGTGCGTTTGTGAGCTCGTTCAGAAGTGACGACTTTCCAGCATTCGGAAAGCCGATGAAGCCCACATCGGCAATGAGTTTGAGGCTAATTTCGATATCCCCAACTCCCCCATTTTTTCCCTTGGAGGCCTCCTGCGGATTCTGGTTTATGGAGCTTTTGTAGTGCGCGTTGCCAAAGCCACCGGCCCCACCCTTGAAGATAATTTCGCGCTGTCCCTCCTCGAGTATTTCGACAACATCCTTGGTCGTCGCGTTCTTCACCACACTTCCCACAGGAACCATGATAACGATGTCTTTGCCATCCGCCCCATGCTTATCGTTGCCCTCACCAGGAAAACCGTGCTCGGCCTTAAACTTTTTATTGAAACGGTAGCGCGCCAGTGCACCCAAATCGCGCACCCCTTCGATGACGATGTCGCCCCCACGTCCGCCGTCGCCACCGGCGGGTCCTCCCTTTTCCTTTCCTTTGATATGGAGCCAGCGGACGACCCCGTCGCCCCCGCGACCTGCACTCGCGTGGAGCGTCATCTGATCAATAAGTGCCATGGTGCTCACACCATAGCAACAAAAGAGCATTCAGAACAGTACCATATATGGTACTGTTCCTGTATGAAAAAGAGGAGTGTTGAATTGAGCGATCAGGAACGTATGAAGACACTCGATGCCCTCTACACGGCTGCAAGCACGGTGCATGGACGAAAGGCAATGAAAGTTTTTCTCCGGGGACTGCTGACCGAAAGCGAACGGATTATGATGGGGCGAAGGATTCTCATTGCGCGGTTTCTGCTTGCTCAAGAAACCTACGATGATATCTGCTCTCGGCTCGGAACGAGCCGCCGCACTATTCGAGAGGTCCATCGGTGGCTCTCTGACGAGATGCCGGGATACCTCGAGGTCATACGTTCGACTGAAGAAGAATTTCACCTACGAGACGATAAGAAACGCTACGCGTCGCATCTCTTGGTCCGGCTGAAAAAACGATACCCTCTCCATTTTTTACTCTTTCCCGAACCAAAATAAAGACAGTACCATATATGGTACTGTCTTTATTTTGGTTCGGGCACGAAGCTACTCGACCACCTTCCAGCCGGTAGCAAGGAGTGGTTCGGCTTTTTTGTATTTAAGCGTTTTGGTTTCCTGGCCCTTTTGTATCGTCACCTCGTCGTTCCGTCCGTAGGTCTTCCCTTCGTGCCGTATCGGTTGGGCGGGAACTGATTCAGCATCTCCTTCACTTGCCGCAATGAGGGCGCGGTGTGTGCGTTCTTCTTCCATCCGGATGCGCGCGTCGTCTGCCGGTACAATGCGTGGGAGTGCTTCACATACGGCAGCAGCAATGCCAGCTTGCATCGCGTTAAATCCGGCGAGTCCCTCGCGACGGTATTCAATAAGCGGGTCACGCTGCCCGTAGGCACGTAGTGAGACCGAACGACGAAGGTACTCCATAGTCTCGAGGTTCTCGAGCCAGAACGTATCAATAACCTGAAGAACAAGACGACGCAGGACGGCGCCAAACATCTCCCGCCCAAATTCTTCCTGCTTGGCGATAAACGCTGCTTTGGCAACGTCGTCCCCGGCGATAAGCTCGCGCACGCGCGCCTCTATATCCTCAAGTGTACCCAGGAGCGCCGTACGACGGTCCTTGTAGACGGCCAGGCGCTGGGTGTTCAGAACGTCATCATAGGCAAGTACTTGTTTACGGGAGTCAAAATTAAATCCCTCAATGCGTTTCTGTGCAGTCTCGAGCGACTTAGTAATAAGACCACTCATAATCGGCTCGTCTTCCGGTATCTTAAAAGTACCCATGACGTTTTTTATCATGTCGGAAGCGAAGACCCGCATGAGCTTGTCTTCAAGCGATACATAGAATTGAGTGGCGCCCGGGTCACCCTGGCGGCCTGAACGGCCTCGCAACTGATTATCGATGCGCCGGGCCTCATGGCGTTCCGTACCGATGACCGCAAGGCCGCCGAGTGCTTTTACTTTCTCGTATTCTTCCTTACTAACAGGCGCGCCACCGAGTTTGATATCGACACCGCGTCCGGCTAGGTTCGTTGCGACCGTAATACGTCCGACACGACCCGCCTGCGCAATGATTTCGCCTTCCCGTTCGTGATTCTTGGCGTTCAGTACCTCATGCGGAATTCCCGCGTTCCGGAACGATTCCGCAATAAGGTCGTTATCTTCAATCGATACCGTGCCGACCAAGACGGGTTGTCCTGTTTCCTGGAATACTTTGACTTGCCGCGTCAGTGCCGCGTACTTTCCCGCATTCGTTTGAAAAATGAGGTCGTTATGGTCGATGCGGGCAACCGGGCGGTTGGTGGGTACGACTACCACATCAAGACCATAGACGGTATAAAATTCTTCCTCAGAAGAAAGGCCAGTACCGGTCATACCTCCCAACCCTTCGTACATGCGGAAGTAATTCTGGAAGGTAACGCTCGCATAGGTACGCGTCTCCTTTTGTATGGGCACTCCTTCTTTCGCTTCTATGGCCTGATGAAGCCCTTCAGACCAGCGACGTCCGAGCTGAATACGTCCGGTGAATTCGTCCACGATGAGTATCTCGCCTCCCTGCACCACATACTCCTTGTCTTTGGAGAAAAGTGCCTTGGCGCGAACCGCGGTCTCCAGATGGTGCGCATACTTCATACCGCCTTCGGTATAGAGGTTTTCAATGCCGAGTGCATCTTCGGCCTTGGTAATCCCGACCGGGGTCAGTTGTATAGCCTTTTGCTTTTCATCAATGTTGTAGTCTTCCCCTTCGGTAAGGGTGTGTGCAATGCCAGCAAACCGCTCATAGAGTTGTTCCGCGTCGGCTGCGGGCCCTGAAATAATAAGTGGCGTACGTGCTTCGTCGATGAGAATGGAGTCAATCTCATCGATGATGGCATAGTGGTGACCCCGCTGCACAATCTGTGAAGCATCGTACGCAGTGTTGTCGCGCAGATAATCAAAACCGAGTTCGTTGTTTGTTGCGTAGGTAATGTCTGCCGCATACGCATCTCGCTTGTGCGCGGGACGGAGATAATCATAAAAAACTCTAAACGAGCCCGTCTCGTCACGTGCATCATCCTCTGCTTGCGGTACATGCGCGGGATCGTAGAGGTACGAGCCACTAGCGGTCACAACACCCACAGAGAGCCCGAGCGCATGATAAATCTGTCCCATCCATGCTCCGTCGCGTCGTGCGAGATAATCGTTCACGGTCACCACATGTACCCCCTTGCCTGCCAGAGCACGGAGTGTCACTGCAAGTGTCGCGACGAGTGTCTTACCTTCGCCCGTGCGCATCTCGGCAATTTTTCCCGATGCAAGAGCGAGCCCTCCTATGAGCTGCACGTCGTAATGTCGTTCCCCCAGCGTTCGGCGTGACGCGTCGCGCACTATAGCAAAGACCTCTGCCATATCATTGGTTGTCGCTATGACTCCTTTCGTGCGCTCTCGTACGCTCGCAAGACGGAGTGCTAGTTCGCTTGTTGAAAGCACCTCAAGCTCGGGAGCGAGGACGTTTGCACGAGCAACGAGCGGATCCGCGCCCTTTAAAAAGGCCGCCGATTGGTTCTTTGCAAAAACTGAGCCAAGGAATCCTGCCATGAGAGGCACTATACCCCGTGAGATACCCATTTACTATAGCCACACAAACGTAAAAAACTCCTAAAGAGGAGTTTTTTACGTTCTTTTTTAAGACTATTTGCGCTTTGCAGTCTTGCGCTTCGTGGTCTTTTTTGCGGCCTTCTTAGTCGTCTTCTTTGCGGCTTTCTTCACAGTCTTCCGCTTAGCTGACTTCTTTGCGGCCTTCTTCTTTGCTGCCATAGTATTTTTCGCGATTGGTGCTACGACTGATATTGTCGACCCACTCACGTAAATTATTCAGAGAATTTTTCACGCGAATGTGTTCTATGAACATTATTGCGCGTGAAAATTATTTTTGTAACTTTTTTTTTATTTGTGTGGATAACTTACAAAATTTTTTTGCGGAAAATTTTTTTATTACGATACAAAAATGTATATATCACTTCCATTCATGGGTGTGTATATTTCTCACTTCACGTTCTATAGAAATTCCGGTAGCCTCTACCACTTTTTTTTCTATTTCCTGTGCGAGTGTATCAACCTCGTGTGCAGATGCACCGGCTTCAGCAACAAGCACGAGAGGTTGGTTTCCAAAGAGAAACGTGTGCTCGTGCTTATACCCCCGTAGCCCAAGAATCTTGTCGAGAATATACGCAAGGGGAATCTTTACCCCCTGCTCCATCGGAAAACTCGGGAGCGCCCCATAGTGCTTCGTTAATTCTTTGAAGCGATTCTGCGAAATAATGGGGTTTTTAAAAAAGGAGCCTGCCGTTCCATACACGGCAAGGTCGGGAAATTTTTGAGCTCGGATATTCCGGACGGTCTGTCCTATGGCTCGCGGCGAGCCCAGGTCTTCTCCGTGCTCATGCGCGGTATGTAAATCGCTATACCCTATCTGGGGTACCCCCGCATAGGCAAGACACACGGTGATGTGCGTAATGATGAGCCACGGCTCGTGCTTAAACCTACTGTCGCGATAGCTAAAGCCGCACGCGTCCCGTGCAAACGTCACCGAAGTATCCGTGCGAACATCGATGGCATCGACGCATACAAGCACGCGCTCAAGTTCTATACCGTACGCACCAATATTCTGTACCGGCGCCGCTCCTACCGTGCCCGGAATACCGGCGAGGTTTTCAAGCCCCCACAACCCTTCCTCGGCTACAGCGCGAACCAGCTCATCCCATGACACACCGGCAGCCGCCCGTACAAGCGCGTTGTGCTGGTTTCGCTCTATAACAATACCGGGTATACGCATGAGTAGCACTGCACCCGCATAGCCTTCATCGCTCGCAAGCACGTTGCTTCCTTCGCCCAGCACAACAAACGAGAGATTGCGCTCACGTACCTGCGCCAGCCCAACGCCTATATCGTCGAGTGATGCAATTGTGACGACGAGTAGCGCCTCACCACCTACCTTGAGTGTCGTGAGCTTGCTAAGCGGGACGTGCTCGCGTACCTCCATCGAACTACTTAAGGCGACTCAAAAACTCAGTCGCTTGCGCAGCTGCTTCAGGATTTCCTGCCACTGCCTTGGCCACCATAGCACGCGCTTGTGCGGTATTGCCGGTCTCCGCATAGACAGCAGCAAGGCGGAAGTAGGATTCTGCCGAGCCATTACGCGTGCGCACCTGCTCCTCAAGGGTCAGGATGAGGTCGCGATAATCCTTTGCCTGGTAGTACGCAAGGACGAGTACCTCACTATCAACGGTGGTCGTTCCGAGGCGTTCGTTCAGGAGTTTCTTTCCTGCAGCTACGTCACCGGCAGCAATGTCGCCTGCTGCAGCAAACGGTACGAGGCGATCAAACGAGGTGTCGAGCGCGTAGGCTTTATGGAAGGAATCACGCGCGAGCGCAAACTTCCCTACCTGCCAGTACTCGAAGCCCTGCTCAAGAAGTGTGTTCTGCTTCTTCGGTGAAAGATTGAGTGCCGCCTGAATCTGCTTCAAGGCATTTTCAAAATCACCGGCAGCCCGATACCCTACCGCAAGCTGCAGACGGAGGCGTGCATCGTTCGGCTGTAGTGCCACTTCTTTATTCATTTCGCCAAGCGCGTACGTCATGAGCTGGGTAAGGCCTTCGGACGGACGGCCTTGTGCAGCTGCGATACTTGTAGCAAACGTCATGAGCTGTTCCCGTATTTCTTGGTGACCAAAGGTTTGTTCGTTGAGCGCTCGCTGAAAGAGCGCGACGTTTTCGGTAATGTCGCTACCACGCACCGATATAGCACGTACGAGCTCTGATGCTGCAGCAATATTGGGTACGTTTACAAACCACACCAGAATGAGACCGAGGACCGCAATGACCGGCACCGCCACCTGAGCGTTGGAATCTGAAAGTGTTTTTGTTTCTTCAATCTTCGGCCATGGACGAGAAGACGCCGCATGCGCCATGGCGAGAATTGCCGCGAGTGGGATATAGGTAAGAAGATTATCGAAGACCACCATAGCCTGGACCGCATACGCGACCAGTGCGGTGACTAGGAGAATGCGTTCTGGCCGGGACGCGTTCCCTCGATACAGCGCAATCACGCCCATAACGAAAGCCGCAAGGAAGAGGAGGAACCCCGGGATACCGCCGGCAACCAGCCAATCCAGAAATGCGTTATGCGCGCGGTCAAACCAGGGTTCCTGAGCATACAGTGAAGGTTTGTAGTATGTATTAAATATTTCATTGAAACCTTCCTGGCCCCATCCGGTAATGGGTCGCTCGGCGACTCCCTCAAGCGCCATGCCCCACAGGGTGAAGCGTACGGCGAGGTCAGAAGGACCAATCGCTGAAATACGCGAAAGCGTCGGGTCACCTTTCACAAAGGCTGTGTCCTTAGCGAGGAAGAAGCCGCCTGCGAGCACGAGAATACTGACAAGCACCCCTACGGCAATCTTTCGCTCACGCTTTCCTGACTCAAAAGCAAATAGAAACGCGCCCACCAGTGCCGCGGCAATAAGACCGAGAATGGCCCCGCGCGTTGCTGAGAGAAAAATAATGACTATGTGCGCAAAGGCGAGCCCTATAAGGGTCCAGCGTAGCCACCCGCGCGACTCAAGTGCCTGCCACACTGCTATAGCTGTGGCAAAAAGAAGATAGGCCGCGAGATAGGATGCGTTACCAAAGGTACCGTCTACACGTACTCCGCCCTGGTGTATGGGCGCGCCACCGCTTACTTGAATAAAACAGTAGGCGGTGAGAAGGGCGGACGCTGCGAGGAATGTGAGCCACCAGTTTCGCCAAAGCTTATCCGCCGTCAGCACCGCACCCGACACAAGGAAGAAAAGGAACACGTGGATAAGCGTCACCCAACCCTCCATGCGCTCGAAATTGCTCCAGAGTGCCTTTTGCGGGTTTACGCCTAGCACGTCCGCAACCAGCATCCACGCAACGAAGGCGCCATACAGCACAAAGGTCCAGGAGAACCGAGGACGATATTTTTTGTCGGCAAGCGCAAGCACTATCCATCCAATGAAGGCAATTTCTGTCAGGATGCGGAACGCAAAGCCTTTTCCGCTGATGAAGGGAAAGAACAAGTCATTCGCCACATAGAGGGGGATAAACGGGATGACAAAGAGAGGAACCAGCACGACCCATAGGGCAATTTGTGCGGTTATGCTGGTTTGCTTCATATATATAGGTATGCCGATTACGTAATGTGCCCAGTATACATGATTGGCTTCCGGCTAACCTATGGGAATTCATATCGTATACTCGACAATAATGCGTACCTGGGCCCGTTTCCATCCTCTGCTTGCCACGTTTGTGGCCGTATTCCTGCTCTCGACGGCAGCAAAGCTGCTCGTTCTCGTATTCCTTATGGGCCAGGCCGGCGGCGTGGAAAACCTCATCCTTGGTGACTCGGGACACTACCTTGAGCTCGCTCGCAGCACGCTTGCCGGAACAGGCTACTGGTATGAAGGCCACATTGAAAGTTTCCGTGCACCAGGCTATCCGCTCTATCTTGGCTTCTTTCTTGCGACCGGCATACCGCTGGTCGTTGCTTCCCTCTTCCAGATTCTCGTTGCATCCTTACTCCCGGTGCTGGTGGTTGCCTGCGGCGTGCGGTATCTCAAGCTTCCGCTCGCGTGGGCAACGGCTGCAGGCGTCCTTACCGCGCTCGAGCCGGTCCTCACCTTTTACGCCGTGGCACTCATGCCCGACGTCTTTTTTGCCGTAGGAACATTTGCTGCCCTTCTCCTCCTTGTCCGTTGGCACGAGCGAGGTCGCCTGCGCGACATTATCCTCGCGGGCGTGCTTATCGGGCTTGCTAACTACATGCGTCCGGCCATGCTGTACTTTCCGTTGTTCTTTGCCGTGCTTGCGCTTGGAGTCTACGTAGTAAAGCGGCGTCTTACGAAAAAGCGACTCGTTCACATCATGCTTTTCATACTCGTGCCCGTGGCAGTCATGTCTCCGTGGTACCTGCGGAACTACGTGGAGTTTGGTGTTCCGGGGTTTGTTTCTGCAAAAGGCTTCACGGTGTACCGCTATAGCGCCGCATCCGTTGAATCTATTGCTACCGGCGTACCCTTTGACGAGGTGACACAGTCACTCCTTGCGCGTGCTCGCGCCGAGGCACCACTACCAAATCTCGAAAGCTTCGAGGACGAGCCGTATCTACTGGCGGCCTCGAAAGCACTGATTGCGGCCCACCCTGTCGCATACGTGCAATCGTATCTTCTTGGATTGAATACGTTTTGGTTTTCCGGTAACTACCATTACCTGCTCGCAAAATATGGACTCATCTCTCGACCCACCACCCGCACCTCGTTTTCGCTCGTGCTTGCGACCCAGGGTATCGGCGGCGTGCTCGACGTCGTGTGGGCACGCATCGAAAGCCCGTACCTGCTCATAGCTATATTCGGTAAGGTGCTGTGGCTTGTCGTGGGCCTTTTTGCCCTCGTGGGCCTCCTCCTGTATCGTCGCACTCCCTTTGCGCTCATCACCTTGGTGCTCGCCCTCTATTCCTGCGCCACCATACTGGCTACCACTATCGGGGTTGAGGCGCGCCATCGCTACTATCTGAACCCGTTGCTGTTCCTATTCTTCGTTGCTACGCTGTACCTGCTCTATGTCTGGAATCACCATCGCCATTCCCGTCCTCAATGAGGCGGAGACTATTCCTGAGCTTCTTATCCGGCTACGAAGTGTCGTAGACGCCGCAGGGCTCTCTATCACTGAATTTCTCTTCGTGGACGACGGTTCCACCGACGAGTCCGTCCTCCTCCTTCTGGCTGCGCAGGAAGAGGACCCGCGCATACGAGTCCTTGTCCTTTCAAGAAATTTCGGTCACCAAATAGCTATTTCAGCTGCTATCGACCATGCGCGGGGGGACGCCATCATCATCATGGATGCTGATTTACAGGATCCTCCTGAAGTCCTCGCCGCCATGTTTGAAAAGTGGCAAGAGGGATATGAAATTGTGTACGCGGTACGCAACAAACGCGAACGTGAGAGTTATTTCAAGAAAGTCACCGCGAGCCTCTTTTACCGTCTGCTGCGTGTATTCGCCGAAGTCGATATGCCGGTCGATGCCGGTGACTTCTGTTTGCTCGACCAGAAAGTAATGGCGGTACTTCGCACCATGCCTGAGCGTTCACGCTACGTACGAGGGCTACGAGCGTGGGTAGGGTTTCGTTCAACGGCTGTCTACTACGACCGTCAGGAACGCTTTGCCGGCACGACCAAGTATCCGCTACGGAAAATGCTCGCACTTGCCACGAACGGCGTGCTTGGCTTTTCTACCGTGCCGCTCCGGTTTGCCACCTATGTAGGGCTTATGACCGCAACCCTTGCAGCACTTGCAGGCATTCTCTTTGTGGTGCTGAAACTGCTCTACGGAAGCCAGTTCGGGGACCCAGGATGGACCTCACTTATTCTCGCCGTATTTTTCGTCGGGGGTATCCAGCTCTTTGTGATGGGGGTGATGGGTGAGTATGTAGGGAGAATCTATCGTGAGGTACAACAACGCCCGCTGTATATCCTCCGTGAGGTCCACGAGCGTGCGTAAATGCAGTCTGCTACTATGCGCTCATGAAGAAGCTTAATTTTGGGTGCGGGCAAGATTATAAGGAAGGGTATGTGAATTTTGATTGGGACCCGCTCGTGAAGGTAGATGTGTCCCATAACCTGAACGTGTTCCCGTATCCTCTGCCTGATGGTGAGTTCAATCTCATAGCTGCTTTCCACGTACTGGAACACCTCGATCGACCCTTCGAGGTGATGAAGGAATTTCACCGCATCCTAAAGCCCGGCGGGACGCTCCATGTAAAAGTACCTCACTTCAGTCGTGGATTCACGCACTCCGAGCATGCCCACGGATTTGATGTGACCTTCCCACTCTATTTTAGAAAAGACTTTCTTGGGTCCGGTTTTACTGGTGTGGAATTTGAGCTCGAAAAACTTGAGCTTCACTGGTCAGCTTTTAGCTACATGCTGCCAAATTTGGGCTATGGAAAAATTGCTATCGCCGGCGTAAAAACGCTCGACGTTATATTCACCTTCTTCGCGAATTTGAGTCCGGCGTTGTGTAGTCGCCTCTGGTGCTTCTGGGTAGGTGGCTTTGAGGAAATTGAGTATGTATTTACAAAACCAGAAGAAAAGCCACGATAGTAGATACGATGGAAAAACAGGTGTATGTAAATATTGAGCGGTCGGAGTCCGGCTGGTGGTACAAAGGACGTCGTCATGCCCTTGAGGCAATCGTCCCACGTTTGGTGAAGACACCAGGGCTCGTGCTCGATATGGGCGCTGGCTATGGCGCCATGTATCCCTTTCTTGCGTACTACGGAACGGTCAGCCCATACTAGATATACCCCGACGGCATTACTGCCTGCCGCGCGCGCGGCTACCAGGAGGTTCTTTCGAAGCCCGAGGAGCTCGCAGCGCGCGCGGGCACCTTTGGGCTCGTAGCGGCCTTTGATGCGCTTGAACATATGGAGGACGACGGGAAAACCGTGCGCGAGATAGGTGCGCTCCTTACTCCTCAAGGTTTTTTCATCGGCACCGTTCCGGCACATCCCTTTTTGTTCGGACAGTACGACGTCGATGCGCATCATTTTCGGCGCTACACCAAAAAGGCGCTCCGTGCAGTGCTGGAAGAGAATGGCTTCACGGTGGAGTACCTTGGCTACTGGAATTGCTTACTTTTCTTCCCCGCAATGCTGGCACGCGCGCTCGGAGTCGGAAGCACTGCAGCGCTCACACCGCATCCTCTAATTGATTGCCTGTTCAGCCTCTGCACCTATCTTGAGGCGCAGTATCTGCGCATAGGAAAACTGCCTACGGGACTAAGTTTGGTGGTGGTGGCACAGAAGAAGGCGTAGACGGGGCGACCGCACCTTTAAATATGGTGGACTTGAAGACGAGGTAGTTAAAGCACGCACCGAAAAGTATCACGAGCGCAATAACCAGCAGGTACCAGTCTGCGCCCATAACGCCGGTGATGGCGTGCACGAGCGTAAGCTGTACGACCGTTATGATGGTGCTGTAGCAGGCAAATAGAAAGAACCGGCGCAGATGGCGCTCGCGTGTTTTAAAGATAGCTACCGTGTAGAGCGTGAAGTTATACAAAAAATTCACCGTCGTACCGATGAGAAATGCCGTGAAGTATTCCCGAGCGCCGAGCACAAATTGCGTCAGTCCGAAGGTAATGACCACATTGAGAGCGGCGCCACTTCCTCCCGCAAGGAGGAACCGTACAAATCGATGTCGGGTGAGTGCTCGCAGACTTCTCATGACAGGTACAGTAGCATGACCGTCACCTTTTGATTGGTGCTGGTGTTCTAGTATCATGCACCAATTACCTATGGGAGATTTTGGAACATTTATGGACAAGCCCTGGGGAGGGTACATAAACCACGCTGGTGGTGAGGGTTGGCATTTAAAGACACTTCGTATGAACCCGGGAACGCGGCTCTCGCTGCAAAAGCACGGTAAGCGTGAGGAGGCATGGATACTGGTTGATGGCGACGCAACCGCTACCATCGGAGAAACGCTCGATTCACTACGCGACATACCCCTTGAGCGCCTCGCACCGAAGTACGTCATACCTATCGGTATGATTCACCGTATTTGTACGGAGAGTGGCTGCACGATTATTGAAATAATGAATGGTCACTACGACGAAGAGGACATTGAGCGGTTTGAAGACGATTTCGGTCGCGCGTAGAGTCTCTCTCAAAACCCTCGAGCCACCACAGAGCGTGCTGTAGCGTTACCAGGTAAGTGCTTCCTTCGGAAGCAGCGTGTCCTCTGCAACATCTGCCTTAGCGACCTTGCCGACAAGGTCTTTTATTTTAGTCGGTGGAATACCGCTGCCGGGGCTCTTGGCGGTGAGATCACCGCGCTCAATGGTCTTTCCTTTGGCGATAGGACACTTTGCCACAATACTTTTTGCAAGCTTCTCACGGAGCGGTACCAGTTCCTCGTAGACGATTTTTTCTGGCTTCCCCAAAATAACCTCGATGCGACGAATGTCGGTTACGAGCTGGGCAAGGTCGCTTGGGGTGAGTGAGGCTGCGTGGTCCGAACCCTTCATAGTGCGATCGAGCGTGAGATGGCGCTCCACAATAACGGCGCCCCGAGAAACCGCCACAAGCGTGGGGAGCAAGTCCGGCTCATGTCCCGAGTAGCCCACCGGTACCGGCGCAAAGCGGCGTGCCAGCACGTCCTGATAGGCAATATTGAGCTTATCTTCAGGAGCCGGATAGAGCGAAAGGCAGTGGAAGAGGATGACGCGCGGGTTATGACAGAGCACCGTCTCAACCGCAAGCGTTATTTCCTCCTCGCTCGACATACCGGTGGAAAGTAGGACCGGCTTCCCTTTTTTGGCGACATACTCGAGAAGCGGAAGGTTCATGAGGTCGGCGCTCGGAATCTTATACGCATCGGTACCGAGCCGCTCCATGAGGTCAGCCGACGGCTCATCCCACACGCTTGCAAAAAAGAGCACCTTCTTCTCTGCCGAGTAGGCAATCAATTCTTTGTACTGCTCTTCTGAAAACTCAAGCTTGTCGCGGTGCTCACCGTAGGTAGCTGCGTAGGCGTGCGGTGAGGTGTAGGGCTTATCACGACCTTCCTTGGTGAGCAGGTCCACCGTGCTGCGCTTCTGAAACTTCACGGCGTCAGCCCCTGCTTCTTTCGCGGCATCAATAAGTTGCTTGGCCTGCTCAATGCTTCCGTTATGGTTAAGACCAATCTCGGCAATCACAAATACGGGCTCTCCTGGGCCCACATACTGGGTACCTACCTTGACCCGGCCGGCCGGGGTGCCCGTAACCCTCTTCCACGTATGCACGAGTGTATCAGTAAGCGCCATATGAATGGGATAACCATACCATGCTAGGGTAAAGTTGCAGTCAGACTCGTGAGTATTGTTTTTTTAATATTTTATGCTTTATTATTTAACAGATTCCTGTATATGAAGGATGCATTCATGGATACGACAAGTACGGCCTGCCTACAGAACTTCAAAGTACTCATCCTAGACGCCGATGGTGTTTGGTTTGATGGGAAGGAGACCCGGGCTGTTTCCAAAGACGGCACGGTTCTTATATCAAAAACCAGAGATTTTCGCGATGGCCAAGGACTGTCTTTCCTCCGAGCACTTGGTATCCACGTCCTTTTCGCCACTGGCGAGGGCGAACCGCTCGGGAGCATTGTAAGCAAGTTAAATGAACTCCCTTCTGTTGTTAACGGTGCGTGGAAACCGGTTGGCTTACTGACTGGTCAAAACGCAAAAGGTGCAAAGGTTGAGGGTATATCTCGATGGCTTGCCGAACATGAACACACATGGTCAGAGTGTGTCTATGTGGGTGATGACGTCAATGATATTGAGCCGGCCAAGAAAGCAGCACTCTTCGTCACTCCAGCCGATGCACAGCGAGTGGCTGTACGCTATTCTGGACTTGTACTGACAAAAAGTGGTGGAGCTGGGGCGGTGCGCGAACTTGCAGAGCTAGTATTAGACGCACGAGGAATTGACGAAGCGGAACTTCCTCCGGCTTGACTACGGGTTGCTCACTGAAGCGGGTCTCATCAAGAGACCCGCTTTGCTATTACCACTATCAAAATAATTATTCCCAGGATGCCTTCCCTTCTTTCTTTAGATCGAAAATAATCTCCTCCGCACGCAAAAGGTCGAGCGGATTATCAATGTCTATATCGCGCCACGCATCAAAGAAGAGCGGGACAATTTTTGTTCCGCTGATAGACCCTTTCTCGATCGTCGAACGCCGCATGACATCGACGTAGCCGGAGTGCCGCCACACGGGCGGAAGCTTCTGACGAGGCATATTGTACGGCTCAGGAAACTCAGCGAACGTCTCAGGGAAGTCGCCCCGTAGGAGGGGTTCAAGAAACGGCGAAGCACCTTCATCATACTTGTACATCTTAAAGGCCGTGTAGATGGGTGTGCAGACGGACCGTGAAGACTCGGCATCAGGGTGCTCAAGAAGGAGTGCGACACCTTTGTCGATATCGGAAGACTTCTTAAGAGGGGTCGTGGGACGCAGATGCACGATGATGTCCGGCACATAGTTCTCGTTTTCCTTGAGCCAGGCGAGTGCGTGCTCCACCACGGGAATATCAAGCGTGGTGTCCTGGGCGATTTCGGCAGGGCGCATAAAGGGGACTTCCGCTCCGTAGGCACGAGCGACCGCAGCTATTTCCTCGTCGTCCGTGGAAACGATAAGGCGCGTAATGCTCGTACTGTGCTTCGCTGCATTAATCGTATAAGCAATGAGGGGTTCTCCGCCGCACGAAACGATGTTCTTGCGGGGTATACCCTTCGAACCGCCGCGCGCCATGATGAGTCCGAGCACTTCGGGTTTTTCCATAAATACCTTATACCACACTGATTTTAACTGTAAAGATGAAGCCCCGCCGGATGGCGGGGCTCGAAACCAATCTAGGGTTTCAGTGAGGCGATGTGGGTCGCGATACGGTCAGCGACTGTGCCGTCCGTTCGCAGGTTGGTTTCCTGTGCGTGGCGCAAGCTGGGCGCAAGTGCACCCGAGAGAGCGTCTCGCAGGTAGAGCGTGAGCAGCTCAAGATTTTGTGCCACTGCCACACATCCGAGTTCACCGAGCGGAAGGTGTGTAAACGTTCCGGCCCGCTCTTCTTGGAGCCGTTCCTGCATGGGCGAGTTCGGATAGAGGATAGCGATACCAGGAACCTGCAATGCGGCCGCATACGTGAGCCCGGTCGAATACATGGTCAAGACAACATCCGAAGCGGCAATCACGTCCTCCGTCGCAATACGTTCGGTGGGCGTAATAGGTAAATACACCACCCGACCTGGGAACGTGACAAATGCCTCCCGGATGCGCTTCCCTTCTTCCGCGAGATGCGGTTCTCCCTGGTCAAAGCGCGGATGCAACCCGACGAGCAGTACGCATTCGCGCACTCGCAGCATCTGCATTGCACGGACGAGCTCTTCGGCAGCAAGGCCCGTCGGGGCAAACTGGCCAAAGAACGCAAGTACCGGAAGGTCGGAGGCGATACCAAAACGTTCGCGCACTCTACGACGAGCGCCAACCCGACCAAAATGCGCAAGCACATCGAGCGCGGCAAACCCGAGCTCGTGAATGTGTGAAGGGTCGATATGAGACCACACTTCGTGTACCAGCTCCGTACCCACCGAGTCATTCACGACAACATGGTCAGGACAGTAGCGTAGATCAGCCCATTCCTTGAGTACTCCCCACTGGTCCTGCACCACCACCGTGGGACACCGACCAGCAAGAAGAGGAATGAGATCACGCCCTACCCCGCCTCCCGTGCACATGCTCGTCACGAGCACTTCAGGGACGCCGAATTGTTCGAGCACCTCCTCCACACTCGAGGCTTCCGTAAACGGGATCTTTCGAGCGCAAAGCACGTCACGCGACACTCCGTTGGCAATTAGTCTGCTGTCGACACCCTGCTTGCGCAGGGCCTCGTGAACAGGAAGGACAGCTCCAAGGCCGCCCGTGTCTTTGACGACCGATACTATCAATGAACCCTCCTAAATTAAGGATGTGTACTGTTATTAATAATAACCCAATATATTGCTTTTGTAAAGTTCTCGCTCGTTCGTGATAAAATATGACCATTCTATGATTGCAGACTGCGTATTCATTCCTAAAAAAATAGTCGACGAGACGCTCGAGCAAGAAACGCTTCCTGGAAAGCGGCAGCTTGAACCGTTGCGCGCTCTTACCTTATCCAAGGGTATTCCGCTAAATATTCTTGAGGACACCGAGGTCAGTAACAATGCAGAGGCACACCGACACGAGCATGACCTTTGGATATGTCTTTCGGGGGAAGTCGAGTTTTATGTCGGTGGTTCCATGATTAGTCCGGTAGCAAAGCATCTTTCTAACGGTGGTATCGACGACCGTGAATTGAGCTCGAAAGAACTCTCAGACACGGTGACGTATCTCATGAAAGAAGGAGACGTGCTCTGGATTCCGGCCGGGCAACCCCACCAACATCGAACAGAAACAAGTGCCCGCCTTTTTATTATAAAAATTCCTGTATCGGACATAATTCCTCTTGCCGATATCCCCGGATGGCAAGAACGAGATTCTGCATAGAGAAGGTTTCAACGTAGAAGGGGCCCCCCGTAAAACCGGCCCCCATTTTTTGTGTTTTTTGAACCACCGGTAAGAAAACAAAGGAACCCCGACCCGAAATTTATTGACACACGGAGTTAT
>VFSW01004006.1_pt1 | contig 22018 bp, 18 predicted proteins | sample 5358111 | NCBI WGS metagenome assembly VFSW01 (sample SAMN11554181, study PRJNA540505) | mine drainage metagenome | isolation source: sediment from site ElyBrook_90M | place: USA: Ely Copper Mine, Vershire, VT | collected 2017 | reverse complement strand
ACTCAACCCTCGTTGGAAATACGTGCCCCGTCCAGACTCATACCATGTTGGAAGATACTACCTCTTGCAGTGACTGAGGATCCTGGTACAATACCATGAACTATCGACGTTTTTAACACAGTAGAATTAGAAAATTGGCTCTTCAGGGTTCTGTGTGGGTCGGGGTAGTCTTGCCTAATCCCCGTCCTGCGGGTGAGTATCGTGCTTCTTTCAGCCAGAACCCTGATCGATGCGCGATACCGAATTCTACTAAACACTTCTGGGCCTGACGGCGCCCTGGGAGGTGACGGCCGTGGATATCACACAACCCTCGGCGAATCACCCGCTTGGGGAGATTGCCGTCAGCGTGCGGCTCCGAGCCGATAGTCCGCCGACCTGTCCCGCGTGTGGACAGGCAGCCCCGCGCTACGATTCCCGCCCCCGCCCCCGGCGCTGGCGGCATTTGAACACAATGCAATGGAAAACCTTCATCACGGCCGACGTCCCGCGCGTCGACTGCCCGAAGTGCGGGGTGAAACAGGTACGCGTCGCCTGGGCCGAGGATCATAGCCGATTCACCGAGCTCTTCATTAGATTTCTCCGTAAACGGCAAAAATAAAGCTGATCGCAATCGATGCTAGCAAAATTAACCGGACACTACCGAAGCCCTCTGTAGACTAAGCAAGAAAGCCGGATCATACAATTCTGAGGTCGGCAATCTTAGGCGCAACTACTGTGACATAGGCCGTTGCACCGCATACCGGATGCCGTGCACAACCAGCAGCTTTGGTTCGAATGGTCTCATTGGCCCATTCTGTTGCGGGCTGTCTGGTGGAAAAGTCCACGTAGTTTATCGCCAATGCCCTGGTAGCTGTAGTGATTGAGGATGAGCTGCCTCGCGGAATTACCGAGGTCGCGCCGTTGCGCGGGATTCTGAAGAAGACGGGTGATCTCGTCGACATACTCATCAGGCGTGATGGCGAGCAAGACATGGTGTCCGGGTATTACTGCAATACCCTCACAGGCAATGGGGTGGGCCACCGTTGCTTTGCCCATTGCAAAGGCATCGAGAACCTTTAGTTTCGTACCGCCGCCATCTGATATCGGGCAGACATAGACGGCGGCGCGGTTAAGGTAGGGGCGTACATCATCGACGAAACCGTGGACGAAAAAGTGTGGGTCCTGCGCTGCCAATCGCGTCAATGATTCTGGCGGGGCCTCGCCAATGACGTCCATTGTGACATCCGGAATGCGCTGCTTAAGTCGTGGCCAAACTTCTTTTGCAAAGAATTGCATGGCGTGCTGATTGGGATACCAATTCAGGCCGCCGGCAAAGACCAAGCGGTTTGGCAGTGGATCGGTGCCGGTTGGGGAAAAATACCCAATATCGACGCCATTCGGCACTTCCTCTACCCAAGAGTCTGGAGACATTGCTCGCAAACGCGCAGAATCGATTTCGGAGCAAGTAATGTGAAGGTCAAATCGCGGACATATTTGCTGTTCGTAACGGGCTAGCTTGTGCCCTTCCAGGAAAAAGTAGGCCTTCATCAAGAGACTGGGTTCTATTTCCGAACGGCGCAGCATCATGTGCGATTCGATGTTGTGGTGGTCGAGCACGGTCGGGGTATTTTTTACAAGCCGGATGTACGGCGCAAGACTGATCGTATCAAAATGCACGACATCAAATCTCTCTGATTGCAGTATGTTCCGTAGGCGAGATCGAAAGCGCGTGGAATGAAGCCAGTTCACAGAGTAGGGTGCACTAGTAAGTAGGCTGCCCAGGGCTAGCAGATGTTTGCCGTGCCGATACTGTTCGGATGGTATTGGGAAAAACTCCACTGCTTGGCAGAAGTCTGACAAGGCATGCATCGCCTCTTTCAGTCCGGTAGAAACGGTCGGGAAGCGACGTGCCATGAGGTCAGTCTGAACAAAAGCAAACAGTGTTACGTCATGGTTGCGCGCTGTCTCGCGGAGCAGGTGATAGCTGCGCTGGAGGACACCACCTTTTGGCGGGTAAGGAACGAGATGAGACAACCAGAGAATTTTCATGTAAAAACCTGACCGGGATGCGTGGCTATGAGCGGAGATTAGTCTGCAACATGCGGGTTCTGATCGGAATCTCGCTGTCTGTGTAGATGTCTCAGTTTCCCTGAATGACAATATACGGCTTGATGTCTGACGTGACTTTTTCCAGGGATTCATCAGCAAGGCAAATGCGCCCCCAAGCCTCAAGGTGCAAGAGTCGCAACTGGAGATTTTGATCGGCTCGGGTGGCTAGGTGCTGTGCGCCCTTGGCGCTCAGGCCGAACAGCTCGGCAATCCAAGATTTGGCAAACAGCTTTGCCGATATATGCATGCGCTCATAAGTATTTGTCGGGAATCCACGTTTAGGACGCCGGCTGAGAGCGCGGGGTAGATACCGGTCAGCGACCTGTCGCAATACCCACTTGCTGCGCAGAAATGGATGTTTCAACTCCGTGGCGGCGGATAGTGTTGGGTGAATCTTGTGCCGGTAGGGTAGATTCACCGCGAATGCGACGAGGTCGTGGTCAAGGAATGGAAAGCGTGCCTCGATGCTGGCAGCCATGCCCAGGGCATCATTGCGGTGCAGGAGCGTTCGCAAGTGATAGCCAAGCAGGTCTATGGTCTTAAGGTCATTCGGGAGGACCTGTTTGTCTAGTAATCTTCGCGTATCGGCCTGTTCTAGCTCGATTTCATATCGATTGTGTAGTCCGCGCACATGTGATGTCATCGTGGAATCGTCGGACCAAAGCTGCCGTCCGAGCAGCGGGATGAGCTGGATGACGCGACGGGCACGGTTCAAAGCACGGTGATAGGCGCGAAACAGGTTTTCAGTTGGCAGATGAGAGTAGCCAAGAAAACACTCGTCGGCGCCCTCGCCAGTGAGCACGGCCTTCACGCGGTGGCTATGTACGAGCTGTGTGACGAGCAGAAACGGTACCGAGTTGGGGTGATAGTAAAAAGGGTGCCCATAGTGGTAGGTCGTCTTTGCCATATAGTCAAGAAAATCGGAATCGCCGACATCGACGGTATTTAGGTCGAGCCGCAGATGCTGGGCCAGGGCGCGAGCGGCATCATATTCGCTGTGTACGCCCCTCACATTGGCATGAAAGATGGCGAGGTTCTTGTGTATTTTGGCAGCCATGGCCATGATGAGGGACGAATCCACCCCGCCGCTGCAAAGCGCGCCGACTTGAGCGTCGGCAATCATGTGCTTCTGGACACTAGTGAATAGCAGTTCCTCCATGCGGTCGACGATCTTGCGGGGAGGTTCGCGATTCAATTCCTCTCGCAAGGCAGGGTTCGAGAATTGCGTAAGCTGGAAAAATTTCCCTTCCTCGATGATTTTCCCTCGCTGGATGCGCATAAATGCGCCGGTCTCGACGCTGCGGACGTTTCGGTAGAACGTCCAGCCGAGAGTTGGTCCATTGAAGCCCTGCAGGAAAGAAGAAATGGAAAGCAGGTCCGGATCCAGCCTAACCCACGGCCCGAATGCCTTGATTTCAGAGGAGAAAATCAGTTGCTTGTCATCGGAGTAGACAAATAGCGGTTTGATGCCAAACCGGTCACGGCTGAGAAGCAGTGTGTCGGACAAAGTATCGTAAAAGGCAAAGGCGAACATTCCTTCCAAACGAGGGAGGGCGGTGACTCCGTCATGAATTAGGCATTGCAGAAGAACCTCGGTGTCGCTTGTAGTGTAGAAGGCTACTCCGCGCCGTTCAAGTTCGGAACGGAGGACCCGGAAGTTGTAAATCTCCCCGTTGTAGATCAGGCAGTAGCGGCCGGTAGGGTCCCAGAGTGGCTGGTTGCTTCGCGAGGATGGGTCGAGAAGCGACAGCCGAGTCTGTGCAAGCGCGACGTGTTCATCGATATGAGTTCCGACGGCATCTGGACCTCGGTGTCCGATGAGGCCTGCGCTGCGATGGAGCTTGTCACGGCAAGGGTGTTCTTCTGTTTCTCGAATGCAGATGCCAAAAATTCCGCACATGGTAAGGTGCCGCTAGGAAGAAAAAGGGAAAGTTGGCTGGGAAAGAAGTACATTTGTCCGGTGAACTCGTGCACACGAGTTTTGGTTGGTTTGGTTCGCTTGGTTTGAGATGGTCACAAAATATTTCCGAGTGAGCATCGGCACGCTGCTTTGCCGAGCAATAATAAGTAGATATTTTGTTTTCATTATATGCATTGGCTTTTTTTTGTCGAACAGAAGCATTATCCAATGGGATTTGAGTTTGAATGGGGGTGTGAATCCAGCGGGGTTTGAGTCTGAACAGGCGGACGGAATCGATCATGATGCGAGGCATGGAGATCGATATAAACGACGAACAACTGCGCACCCTGGCCGATTTGCAGGCTTTTTTAACCGGGACCGTGGCGATTGATTTCACGGTGGCGGCAGACAGCGCCGCTCGATACTGGTTACCAGCCAATTCCCGGTGGAGCGCTGGCATGAACTCATCCGCTGCGAGTTACGGAAGGTGCGAAGCACCGAGGCGAGTAGTCCGCGGTAGGCGTAGGGTCCGGGCGGGTGGCCGTAAGGCCCACTTGGCCCCAGGGCACCCAAGCCGCCGTCCAGCCGTTGCCAGGGTGAGCGTTCCGCATGCGCTCGGTAAGCGCGTGCGGCTCGACCGCAGGGCGGCCGCCGCGTGCTAGAGCGGATGCGCAGGCACAAAGAGTGCGCCGAGACCGAGTACGCGAGGGCGTACTTGGACGTCCTGTCGCGTTTAGCGAGGGCCGGCGCACATACGGATGATTCCACGCTGGCCGATGCCATCCTCGGTTGGTGCACTAGGCCTACCGCTTTGCGCTGAAGTGGGATTCTATGCGAAAGCACCGGAGTCCATTGACGGATAACGAGGCCAACAACACTTAAACCCACATCCGCGTCGCCGCGCTCCGATGAAGTGGCAGCGTTGCACCGGAATCACCGGCAGCCATCAGGCCGGAATGGGTGGCAGGAATCGCCGAAATACGCAAATACCTGTGGCGGCGTAAAGAGGGACTGGTTCATGGAGAGATGCTGCTTCTCCTATCCAGAAACTTAGATTAATGTTAAAATTCTTAGCCTTGGCGGGGGGGCTCGCCTGCAAGCCGGTTGTCGCGGCGAAATAGACAGCACTGTGCCAAGCTCGAAACATGCGAATAATCGATTTCGCAGTGGGCGACCGCGCATGAAACCATGACAGGTCCATGGATAGATACGCTTTTCTTTATTAACTTAGATCGAATATGGTTGATTAAGTAGTTTTCATCGAGGCACACAGTTGCGCCGCGGGCACATGGGTGTTGTCGCGACCGGCTTCGGACCAGTATCGACGGTCGACCGTTCAGGCGGTTCCTCCGTCATGCGGGCTTTGGCGTTGGGGAGTACGCTGCATGATCCGTATTTTCAAGCATTACATGCCCGCATCGCTGCTGGTCCTCGGTGTTGTCGAGACCGCAATCCTGTTCCTGTCGATGTACGCCGGCGTGGCGATACGGTTCTTGAGACAACTCAACGGCAAGTTCGATGCTAGCTCGGTGATGCCGATTTATCCAAAGGCGATCGCGTTTGCGGCAATCATGCTCAGCATCATGATCGCGATGGGCATGTACCAGCGAGAGCATCAACCGCAGGCGTGGTATTACGGGCGGCTCGGAGTGAGTTTCATTGTCGGGCTTGCGGCCATGACTATCATCTTTTACGCGGTTCCGGATCTGTTTCTTGGCCGCGGAGTGTTCAGCATTGCCTATGTTATCGCGTTTCCGGCGATTGCCGGTGCCCGCTTTGCCTATTTCACGCTGACTAGCTACAGCGCCTACAAACGGCGCATCTTGGTGCTCGGTACCGGTACGCGCGCGGCGAAAGTGGACGCCCTAGAAAAATCGGGGAATGGCCGGCAGGGGTTCCGCGTGGTGGGGTACCTGGCGCTGCAGGGCGCGCATCATTTCGTGGCCAAGGAAAGAATTCTTCGCGACGGCGGGTCGCTGTGTGCGATCGCGAAGAAATACGATGTCGATGAAATCGTGGTCGGCGTCAGGGACCGGCGTGCTGGCGGATTGCCAATCGATGACGTTCTTATGTGCAAGCTTAGCGGCATCGACATCATCGACCTGCCTTCTTTTTTTGAGCGCGAGACCGGATACGTGCAGCTGCAGTCGATGAATCCGAGCTGGATGATATTCTCCGACGGATTCGACCGCGGACCGCTTCGGGACGTGATCAAGCGGATGTTTGACGTGCTCGTAAGCTTATTGCTGCTCGGGATTTCGCTGCCGGTGATAATTGTCACGGCGATACTGATAAAGCTTGACAGCATGGGGCCCGTTCTTTACCGGCAGGAGCGCGTGGGGCAGGGGGGTGTGCCGTTCGATGTGCTGAAGTTCCGCAGCATGCGTATTGATGCCGAGAAGGACGGCAAGCCGCGTTGGGCGAGCCAGAACGACGACCGCATTACGCGCGTCGGACGGACGATACGCAAACTGCGGGTCGACGAACTGCCGCAGATATTCAACGTTCTCAAGGGTGAAATGAGCTTCGTTGGGCCACGGCCGGAAAGACCGTATTTCGTCGAACAGCTGTCCCAGCAGATTCCCTTTTTCATGTGCCGCCACAACGTCAAACCGGGGATCACCGGCTGGGCCCAGATACGCTGTTCCTATGGCGCGTCTGTGGAGGAAGCGATCGAGAAGCTGCAGTATGACCTCTACTATGTGAAAAATCACAGCCTGTTCCTCGATCTGGTCGTTATGTTCCAGACCGTGCAGGTTATCCTCTTTGGGAAGGGGTCGAGGTAGTAGAACCTGGATGGATTGCGGCCGCGTGCGGTGTGGTCGCGCTACCAGCGTCAGGCCGCGGCGAATGGCGGCGGCGCAGCTGGGCCGAGGTTCCGAAATAGTCCCTGCAACGCCGGCGTGGAAGCGTGGTGTGTGAGGGCTGCTGCGCCGGGCATAGCCAGTGTCGGGCCGGTTGGTTTGAGTGCGAAGCGCGGCTTTGCAAGCGGTAGCGTGCCTGGGTGGTTTGTTTCTAAGGGGTTGCGCCTGAAAAAGAGAGCATGCCGCAGCGTGTGCTCCGGCCGCAGCGAGGGTATCGGCAAACATTGAGGTCCAGTGAGTGTGTGCGAATGACTGACCTGCTGAGTGAACCGGAAGAATCCATGGTGCGCGATGCTGGTACCGGTACAGCACCAATCACGAACGCCATGACGGTGGACGTAGAGGATTATTTTCATGTTTCGGCTTTCGCCAGGGTCATTGACCGTGCGCACTGGGACCGCTACGAGTGCCGCGTCGAGAACAACACCCGCAGACTGATAGAGTTGCTGGCGCGCTACGATATCCGGGCAACGTTTTTCGTGCTGGGATGGGTCGCCAGCCGCTATCCGGATCTGGTGCGCGAGATCGCGGACGCTGGGCATGAAATTGCCTGCCACGGGCTCACCCATAAGCTTGTGTACGAACAGACGCCGCGCGAGTTTCGCGACGAAACGAAGACGGCGAAGGCGCTGTTGGAAGACATCATCCAGGTACCGGTCAACGGATACCGCGCTGCCAGCTACTCGATTACAGCAAAATCTCTGTGGGCGATCGACATCCTGGCAGAACTAGGCTTCCAGTATGATTCAAGCGTATTTCCGATTCGTCATGACCGCTACGGGATTCCTGGTGCTGCCCGCAAACCGCACTGGATAAGCGGCGCGGGTGGTGCCAGCATTCTGGAGTTCCCGCTTAGCACCAAGGATCTCGGATTTGCGCGCTTGCCCGTTTCCGGCGGGGGGTATTTCCGGCTTTTCCCTTACTCGATTACACGCATAGCGCTGGCAAGTATCAACCGCGACGAGGGAATTCCGTTCATTTTCTACCTGCATCCGTGGGAAATCGATCCCGGTCAGCCACGAATCCGCGCGAGCCGGCTATCGCGTTTCCGTCACTATACCAATCTCGCGAAATGTGAATCGATGCTATGCCGGTTGCTGGGGGAATTCCGGTTCGGAACGGTATGCGACAGCCTCGGCGAGCTCGGCCTGAGGCCGGGCGTGGGGCCAGGCGTTCAAGGCAGCCGCTCGGTGTCTGCGTCCGACCATGTGGACAAATAGATTGCGGTCCGTAGGGGAGGTGCCGGCGGCAGAAAAATGGAAACGTACGGCAGTCCGTTGGGCACCGCATGTCAGTCCGTGACTATCGGCTGAATGACCTGGCGCCCGATTTCCCGGGCATGACTTCCGCGCTGCAGGGCCGGAAGAGCCAGAGAAGATGAACACGATTGGTTTTGACCCCAGACGAGGGATCCGCGCTGCGGGAGGACGCACCGATGGTCATGGCGTGGGCGGGTTGCCGGAAGGTATCGAAATCGCGTCGCTTGAAGCCCGATCTGTGGCCGAGTGGGACGCGTTTGTGGAACATCACCCGCAGTCAACCTTGTACCATCGGTCGGTCTGGCATCGAGTGATTCATGAGGTATTCGGCCATGAGATCATCCGCCTTGCCGCCCGTGACGCCACGGGACTGTCGGGCGTATTGCCTTTGGTGCGGCTACGCAGCCGCTTGTTTGGAGACTATTTGGTCTCGATGCCGTACTTCAATTATGGTGGAGCGCTGGCACGGTCTGCGTTGCTTGCGCGGCAGTTGATGGAGGCGGCCGCCGGAGAGGCACAGCGAATCGGATGCGGCCATGTAGAATTCCGTGATACGGTTGCGCATGAAGGCTGGCAGGTACGGACGGACAAGGTTGTCATGCAGTTGCCGTTGCCCGGGACTAATGAGCAGCTCTGGGCTGCGCTCGGAGCCAAACTGCGTGCGCAAATACGAAGGCCGCAGAAGGAAGGCGCCGAGGTACTGCGCGGCGGGGTGGAACTGCTGTCCGATTTCTATGCGGTATTTGCGCGCAACATGCGGGATCTTGGAACGCCGGTGTATCCGCGTTCTTTTTTCGATGCGATTCTGCGCGCTCTCCCGGGAGATGCATCGATCATTCTGGTTCGGTACAAGCGACAGCCGGTCGCGGCCGGATTCTTGCTCGGATTCCGGGATCGCCTCGAGATACCTTGGGCATCGTCCCTGAGGGAGTATAATCCGCTGGGCGTCAACATGCTTCTGTATGCCGAAACGCTAAGGATGGCGATTGAAAACGGATATCGTATATTCGACTTCGGGAGAAGCTCCATCGGTAGTGGCACCTACCGATTCAAGAAGCAGTGGGGAGCTTCGGAACAGCAGCTCTACTGGCACTACTGGCTGGCCAAAAACCGGGATATGCCTCGGCTTACTCCTGATAATCCCCGGTACCGGCTGGCAATAGCGGCCTGGCGACGTCTGCCTGTCTGCGTCGCAAACAAAATGGGGCCGTTAATTGTCAAATATTTGCCGTGATGGCTTCTGCGATACCAGCTGCCAGTTGCGGTCTGGCGAGTTTCGGCGGTCGTGATGCTTGGCGTGGTATCGGCCTACGACGGTGTTAGGAGCCTTTTGGCAGAAGGATGGGTCGGAACATGGAAAGTCATATCAAATGGTGGGCTGCGGGCTGGCGTTGGTTTCGGACCGGTGACTGGGTCGAAGTGGCCATGGATCCGCCGCTGCGGCGAGTGGCCGATAATACGCAGCAATCGGCAGAGTCCGTCGCGGAAGAACGTATGCGTACCGGCGTAAGGACCAGCGCAGTGAAGGAACGCAAAATCCGGGTCCTGATCATCGATCAGGCGACCGCTTTCGGCGGATCCATCATCGTGGCCTCCCGCTTGGTGCGGGCGATTGATGCTTCCAAGGTCGAATGCCAAGTGATAAGCGAAATGGACACAGCGATCCTGCGCAGCCATTTCGCGAATTGGGGGAAGGTCGACGTGATCAGACACCCTCTCAGTTATGAGGATCACGCCCGGATAACGCGCTGGCTTCGCCGGATGCCCATGTCCAGCCTGATCACGCGCCCGGTCATGTACGGGATTTCTTTGATTTCGGCGGCAATGAATACCGTGTACGCCTGGCGACTCGGTTTGCGCATTGTTCGCGGAAAGATTGACGTCGTTCATCTGAACAACGAATTGTATAACTCGGAGGCGGCACTGGTGGCCTGGGTACTGGGGCGTTGCTTCGTAGTTCACGCCCACGGCCCCGCCCAGCACGGGTTCCTGCAGCGTTTTCTCGCGCGCAGGGCGCGCGGTTTCGTAGCGGTGTCCACCCACATCAAGGAAGATCTGGTGCGAAAGGGAGTTCCGGAACAGATGATCGAAGTCATCCCCAACCCTACCGAGCCAATGACCATTAATCCCGGCGTCGTGCAGTCGATCAGGGCCCGGTATGGCCTGGGGCCGGCACAGCGGGTTTTCGGAATTTTCGGACGGATCGTCAGCTGGAAGGGTCATCGTGAGTTCGTGCTGGCGGCAAGCGAGGTGCTGAGGAGTATGCCAGATGCGGTCGCTTTTGTAGTGGGAGACGTTTCGGACGGAGACCGGAAACTGTGGGTCGATCTGCACGATCTCGTTCGGCAGCAAGGCCTGACGGACAGGTTCATTTTCACCGGTTACATCGACAAGGTCGTCGATCTGTATGGGATCATGGACGTAGTCGTTCATGCGTCAATCAGTCCGGAACCGTTCGGGCTAGTGATCACGGAAGCGATGGCCTGTGGAATTCCTGTGGTGGCGTCGAATCTCGGTGCGCCACGCGAAATCATCGACGATGGGAAGGATGGGTTGATCGTAGACCCAAAGGACACACCCGCGCTGGCGCGAGCTATTGCGACCCTGCTCGGCGACGAACGGCTGCGCCACGAGATGGGTGAGCGGGGACGCCGGAAAGTGCTTGCCAGATACAATATGGACGACTATGCGCGCCGCATGGAGCAGGCCTATCGCCGTGCGCTGAGGAATGACCGGGCGCCCAGTGCCCACCCTTGACCGGCGGTCTCGCGCACGCCGCCATGCCTGACTGCTGAGAACGCTGTGAGTCGCGAAACGCAAACGCTGGTCAGGCATACAGCCATCTACACGGTTGGCACCATCCTGCGCAACATGGCGAGCATAGTCATGTTGCCGATCTATACCCGCCACCTGAATCCGTCGGACTATGGTGTAATCGAACTACTGTCCGCGACGGTCGACCTATTCGCGGTCGTGTTCGGTCTGCGAGTGGGGGAGGCGATATTTCGATATCACGCAAGCTATTCCGAAACCAAAGACAAGAACGAGGTCATATCCACAGCTTTGATCATGGTAGCGGGCCTGACGCTGTGCGGCCTGCTGCTGCTGATGGGCTTTGGCAGGGAACTTTCGCTGCTGGCGTTCGGCAGCACCAAGCGTGCTGGCGAGATGCGCCTGTACGGTATCACGCTCCCGCTTTCGGCGCTGGTAGAACTCGCTTTCATCAGTCTGCGCGCGGAGCAGCGTCCGTGGGCATTCGTGGCACTCAGCACGCTGCGGCTTGTGCTACAGCTGGGGTTTAACATCTATTTTGTAGTGATCGAGCACCTGCGGGTGACCGGTGTCATTTACAGCGTCCTACTTTCCGGCAGCATCATGTTCGTCGCGCTGGCGGCCTATTTCATGTCGAGGATTGGGCTGCGGTTTTCGGGCAGTAAGGCGCGCGAACTGGCGGCGTTCAGCTGGCCGTTGGTCCTGTCGGCTGTCGCTACGTTTTTCTTCACCAGCAGCGACCGGTATTTCCTTCGTCATTTTGGCAATACCTCAGAGGTTGGAATCTACAGTCTGGGGTATCGGTTCGGTTATATGCTGCTTGCCGTGGGCTGGGCCCCTTTTGGCGCAATCTGGGACAGCCAGCGCTACGTCGTGCTGAAGAGTAAGGATCCGCAGACTGTTTTCAATAAGACATTTGTTGTCATCAGTGCGGCGCTGATCTTCGGGGCTCTGGGCATTTCCATGTTTGCCCAGGACGTGTTGCGGATCATGTCCAACTATCGTTTCTGGGACGCCTATCAGGTGGCGCCGATGATTGTCGTCGCGTATGTGTTCCAGGCCTGGACTTCTTTTACAAATGTCGGCCTGTTGCTTCACGACAAGACAATGCATACGTTCTATTCGACCATTGCAGCGGCGATGATTGCCACTATTGGCTATCTGATCCTAATACCGCATTTCGGGGCAATCGGGGCGGCAGTTGCGACACTAATCGGCTTTGTGGCGAGATTCGTGTGGATCTACAGCGTATCGCAATCTTGCTATAACATGGGCTTACGGTGGGGGAAGGTTGTGAAGATCTGCAGTGTGGCGGCGGCGGTCTATCTGCTGTCGCGTTTTGTGCCGGCGAATCTCGTTTGGGCAATCATAGTCCATGCAATGGAGATGCTGCTATTCGCTGGACTACTGCTGGTACTGCCAGTTTTTGATCCGGAGGAGCGTGCCCGGATTGTGGCAATAATCCGGAACCCTAAGGCGGTCCGGGCCATTTTTTCTGGGGCCGACGGATCTTGAGCCTGAAGGTGCCCCGCGCCGGTTAGCAATGACGGTGCGATTGAATCAAGTACCAAGGCAGCAGAGCACTTTCGAAGTTTCCATGCGGGTATCGCTGGATGCAAGCCTGTTCATCATCGGTGCGATGAAATCGGGTACAATGTCCTTGCACAGCATTTGGATATTTTCTGCCGTGACCACTCTGCCTTTCTTCGAACCTGATTGCATAAATTTAAGAGTTGACTACCTTTCCCCTTATCACTACTTGATAAGAGGAAAGGACGTACCCGGGCGATCTGAGTGGCGCACAGTGGGAACTCTGATCGACCCGCTGGTAGGCGAGAGGCGTGAAGATCCAGGCCGTTTCTAAAAGTCGCATCCGGTGACAATGTGGAGCCGCCTCGTGCATGCTGCGATCCGGCAGCCTGATATGTAAACGTGTTGATGGGTACAGTGTTGTCTTGATGGTTGAGACGGCGGCAGGATCTGGGAGTACCAAGCCTTGGGGGCTAAAGTGCGCAATGACAAATTGACATCCGCGACGAAATCCTACTATGACGACTTAATTTCGCAAGTGGGAGAGACCTACGTCGATATGCGGTGGGGGGATCATCCCCTTAAGCGCAGCCATTACCGTCAGACGGAGGCAGCAATCGTCTCCGCATTGCATGATTATGCCAGTCATTGCCGATCGCTACTGGAGATAGGTTGCGGACCTGGCATCTGGACCGATTTCTGTCTTCAATGCTCGGAGCGAGTCACATTGTTAGATATCTCCGCTGAGATGCTCGCGATCACAAGAAAAAAATACGCGAAAAATGAGCGCGTTCAGCAGTTTCTGGTGGGAGATTACATGGAGCTGGCAGAAGCAATGACGGATCGATTTGATGCAATCTTTTCGTCGCGCGCTATCGAGTACATGAGCGATAAAAGAAAAATGGTGTCAAGTAGCTATCGGCTGCTAACGGATGGCGGTACCTTAATTATCATCACCAAGAATCCACGATGGCGCGACAAATTGAAGGAGGATGCGGCTTCGGCAGACTTGCTCCAGAGTGGCTGGATAGCGTGGCGAGATATGAAAGAATATTTTCTGTCTGCGGGGTTTCGGAACGTTGTGGTTCGCCCAGTTGCCCTAGGTTCGTACCATAGGCCATTCAATAATCGCATTGGTATCCTAATGAGCGAGACAATATCGAAAATGGTGAAAAGAAATGCGATGCGGAACGCGCTGAACTTTCTGACAGAAAGTTATATTATCATCGGCAGAAAATAGTGGCCCGACGAAATGCACTGTTGCATTGCGATGCGGGACAGTTGCATCGAGCGCCGGTGGGTGGAAGTCATTACTGTGGCGCGTTGGATATAGCGGCGAACATGCAGGATCTTTTTTCAAATCTGGCGCTAAAGTACAGAACACTGCTTGGTCTTTCAAAGGACGCCCGGGTCTTGTTAGCCGGAGAATTCTTCTCGCAGCGGGCGCGGCAGTTTCAGGATGTGTTTCAAACCATTGATATTATTAATGATTCATGGCCGCGCTTCGATCGCGAATCTGAAGGAGGCGCGTACGATTTGATTTGCCTGGACTATCTGATGCCTGAGGCCGGAGCGAGTTTTTTGGCGATGGCGTCTACTGCCGCGAAATTGATATCCGATAAGGGAACGATGATTCTTCTCGTGACGAACCGCAACATTCCTGGTCGTCTACAGAGCTACTTGTCGGGCCGAAAGTCCGGGCACGCGCATAGCTTGCCGCTCCATGATTATCAGCAGGATTTAGCAACGGCGGGTTTCACAAACCTTGAACCATTTTTGGCGGTTCCGAATTGTATTGAGACGGAAGAGCATGTGTCGGTTTCCGTGCGACACTTGGAGCTCCCGAGCCATGTCTCTTTTCGGATACGGTGGCTCAACTGGTTCGGTTTGCTGAGCCGGTTCCATGATGAATACCTGATTTTTGCCAGTAAGCATGAATCAATCGGTCTGTCGCTACTCGGCGACAACGTAGGCGATATTCCGTGGAAAAAAAAGCTCGCAGGCGTACCGGTTGTCGAGAAACTGTTGTTGCGGAACCGCGGGGCTATCATCGCCGCATTGCGGGACAAAGAGAGTAACGAGGGTGTGTTGATTCGCATATCGCCATCGATTCAAATTGATGAAGTGTTATCGCGGAATCTGTCGGCCACAGTACGACTTCATCAGTGTGCTCGCTTGCGACAGAAAGCCAAGGATTTGATACCAAGAGTACAGATGGTAGTCCGAGAAGGTGCAGGGTCGGTGTATTTTGAGACCCTGTTGCCGGGCGTGCTGCTGTGGACGCTTAAGAATGGTTCGGCGAAGACAGCGGGCTTTGATGGAGCATGCGACTTTCTCGTCCAGCTGTTTGACGCTACCAATGAAGAGAGTGTTATAGATGAGGCGCGATTTCAGAACCTGGCGGGAAACTGCCTCGATACACTCCGCGGTAAGTTCGAGTCTGAGCGATCTGTTGTTCGAGATCTGGACAAGATCGAAGATTGGCTGCAGTTTCGCGTTCTGAAGAGATCGATACCGCTTGCAATAGGGCACGGTGACTTTGGGTATGGAAACATACTTTGTGATCCCAGGACCGGTGAACTATCGGGAATCATAGATTGGGATACTTATGTCGAAAGTGAGTACCCTGGCGTAGACATGTGTAATCTGTTGATTCAGGTAACGCGGGAAGGACAGGGGCGGGGTTTGGCGGCTGCTGTGAGCAGCTTGTTTATAGCGCTGCATGCCGGGCAAGCTGCGATCGAACCGCTGCGGGCTTTTTGTAGCGCAACCGGGCTGGCTGATGGTGTGGATATTGAAGTCAGCATGCTGTTGGCAGCGATCCGGTATATTGGAAGGGCGGCGAGCTATGATCAAGAATTTCGAAGCAGTTATGCAGACAGTTGTGAGACTGTACGGTTAGTTGCTACCGAAATTGGGATCATCGCAGAGTGAACCCTTTTCGTAATGGAACGGCGAGTTTTATGGCCTAACTTGGCTTGCGCAGCGACTTTGGCCAGAAAAAGGTGGGTGTTGAAGATTTGATGTGGTGGCCTGATGTGCCAGGCGATAGGCGTTGGGTGGTGAAATGCAGGCGCCGGTGCAAATTTGCATCGAATTCCCGAGTGTAATTCTTTCGTTTTACTAAAACGGAAGAAGTCCCGTGTTACCGAGCCGCAAATCGTCTTTATTTTCTAAGGATGTGTAGTGGCCACTAACCGGAAGACGGTGCTCAGATCGGCAGGACTCCTCCCCGCAGAATAAGCGGTCTACCTGAATCGGCCCATCTCCCTGGCCTAGGGCGTTGGCGGATCAGATTGCTCTCCACGTTACGATTTGTGTGGCCTTTGCAACTCGAGATCTCGTTGATGCCAATCGGCTCGCGGCCGGGCGTGCCTGATTTGGTCAACAGAGTTCGCATGTGTTGCTTCTTGAGGGCCTTGCTGGTGTTTCAGTCGAGATGCAGTTCTTTGGCTAGCGTATTTATTGTGGTCGAGCAGCAGCACCGATCTGCGCCCGGGGTATGGCGCGCAGCGCACCGGGGAGGCCGAGAATGGTCGGACGACGCGGGTCAGGTTGCCAAGTACCGAAGCGGGCCTCGGGAAGTGGGAGGCACCATTGCAGGTGAATATCCACCGACAATGCGAATGGGCACGAATGGATGGACCGGGGGGCGGTTATGCATTGGCCGCGGCGGGTTCCGGGTTCGGGCAATGCCATCAGGGGGTTGATGAGAGGCTGGATCCGTGTCTCGACCAGGATAGGGTGGCACGAAGAAAAGGCGCAAGGACCCATTCCCGGTGCAGGCAGGATGACCTCGTCGGTTAGATCAGTTATGCTCCTCCCTAGGGCGACAAAATTTTGTCGAGGTGGGGGAGTTCTTGGAGGACAGATCAGTGCGGAGCATGCCGCATGTGCGGCAGCGCGCCACAGGTTGCCACTGTGATTCGTCGATCAAAAAAAATTCTGAAGCAGGCGGCCATCCGCATGCTCGCGCACCCAAGGGTGTGCACCGTTTTCAGCCCAATCACCCGATGTTTGGCAACGGTCTTCATGATGCACCGCATCGAAGATCCTGCCCAGAATATACCTGGGCACTCCATGCAATTCGTAGAATCAATGTTGCAGCGCTTGCGGCGCCAGAATTGCCGGCTGGTGTCACTTTCAGAGCTGATCGCTGATCTAAACGGCGGCGCAGCTCCGAAGGGGCACAGTGTTGCGTTCACGTTTGATGATGGCACGTACGATCAGGCGGAAATTGCGGCACCGTTGTTCAGGCGCTATGACTGTCCGGCCACGATATTCCTGATCACGGGTTTCATCGACCAGGCCTTGTGGCCGTGGGACGATCAGATCGCGTATGCGCTCAGATATACAACGCGCACGTCCATGACAATCCAGACTGGTTTGCAAACGCTATCCTATGATCTGCACACCGACGCACAGCGCGTTTCCGCCCTGGAAGATCTGCGTTTGCGCTGCAAGTCGATGACGCAGTCGGAGTTTCTCGCCGTGCTCGACCGTCTGCCTGATGCCACAGCGTTGGTGATCCCGGAACGTCCGCCGCGCGCATATGCGCCCATGAGTTGGGACGACGCCAGGTCACTCGAGCGCACCGGACTTTTTTCGTTCGGGCCACACTCGGTGAGCCATCAGATCCTGACGAATATGTCTGACGAACATGCGTGGGGAGAAATTACCGATTCCTGGCAGCGCATGCGGCACGAGCTGGCCAATCCTTTGCCCGTTTTCAATTTTCCCAGTGGGCTTTTCGGAACGCGCGAGGTCGATCTCCTGCGTGATGCTGGATTTTCTGCGTTCGTCACCTCTGATGCCGGCTATGTCCGTTCGTGCCAAGCCTTTGAGTACGGAAGTTTGCCACGGCGGTTCGACCGATTCGTTTTTCCGGAGACACTGGAGGATTTCTTGCAGTACAGCACATGGATCGAATGGGGCAAGGCGTGTCTGCGTCCCGGACCCGGGACGCATAACTCTTGAGCGCGGGCATCATCCTTCCAGCCGCGAATCCGCGCGCCGCGGCCATGGCACCGCGCCTGTCGACGTTGAGAAAATGGTCGCAGCTGATAGCACAACGGTACGGGCGCAAACGGGCGATGGCGTCGCACTATCGGCACCTGCTGGCGTATCGCATCGGATTCTGGAGGGGATTCGAACACATCAATTGGTCGCGCGTCGAGCGCCTGGTGTTTGTGTGCATGGGAAACATCTGCCGCAGCCCGTATGCCGAGGCGGTGGCGACTGGGCGCCGGATGGGGGCTGTTTCGGCAGGGCTGGTGGCACAAGCCGGCGCGCGCGCCAATCCCGACGCCATTCGTAATGCGGATCAGCGCGGGATTGATCTCAGTGGACATATAGCCAAGCATATAGACGATCTGAAAATCGGCCCGGAGGATCTGCTCGTCGCTATGGAGCCATGGCAGGCGCGACGGCTGCGACGCATGGAGCGCGTGCGCAGTTCAATGGCCCAGATTACGCTTCTGGGAATCTGGGACAGTCCCCGGAACCCCTATATTGCCGATCCATTTGGTTGCGGCGACGCCTATTTCCAGACTTGTTATTCGCGTATCGATGTGAGCATTGCCAGAATACTGCAGCAGATCAAGGAATGAACGGTTGCGGTCTGCGGCGACGCGCAATCTAGATCCATCCGGACAGCCTCGCGAGGAACGACGTCTCGTTACCCGCAATGTCCTGGTGCATCGCGATCCGCCGGATCATATAACGGTCGTCGCGGACGCTGTGCCAACCCGGAATGGTTGAGCACGCCGCGAGATAGTGTTTCGCAACGAGCGCGCGCGTCGTCGCGGTAGCGTCGCCGTTGGGGTAGCAGAACAGCCGTACTTCACAGCCCGCATTGCTCTCGATGATGTGTTTGGACCCGGCGATCTCATCGTGCAGCTTCTCCACGGTCAGGTCGTCGGACAGGCGCGTGTGTCGGCGCGTATGTGACCCGATCGAGATCAGTCCGCTGCGCGTCATTTCGCGGATCTGTTCCCAGTCCAGGAGCTCGACCTCCCGTGGGCACTCGGAATCACCGAGGCGCGAGGCCATGTCATCGACACGTTCGCTCAGCGTGGCGTCATCGTCGCGCTTGGCGTTGTTGATGATTCGATCCAATCGCTCGGGATTCAACTCCTGTACGGACAACGGCATTTGGGCATCGAGGGCGCGGAGCCAGGCGAACTCGCCGAAGGAATAGAGCTGCGCTGCGTGGCGCGCCAGACCCTGTCGCAACAGGGTCCCCAGGCGCTCGGGCCAGAAGAGGCGTCCTGTGCCCACCATGTCGGATACGACGAAGATGGTCGCTGGCACATTTTCCGCGGCCAGTACCGGATACGCGTGCTCAAAATTGTCCGCCCATCCGTCATCGAAGGTGATGGCGAATGCACGTTCCGGCAGGGGAGTGTTGTCGAGTGCTGCCTGAGTCCAGTGGTCGAGCCGGACCGGCTGAAAGTGCTGTTTCAGCGCTACCAGATGGAGGCGCAAAGTTGCGGGGTGCACATACATTCCCGGCTGTTCTAACTCCAGGCGGGAATCGCCGGCCGGAAGCACCCGGTGGTACATGAGCACGACCAGCGAACGATCGCGTGAGCGCCACAGCAGCGGTGCCGCCTTCGCCACTGCGAATTCAGCCATGTGTTTCACCACGGTTTTCGTTGTTCGGCGGCTCATGGGTGCGGGACGGGTACGACGTGCACAGTGTCCTGTTTGATTCCATGCCTTCGTTTTTCCGCAGAGCCGTGCCCGACCCTGTCGGACCCGTTGGCGGAAGCCGCGTGGCCCGCGTGTCGGACTGTGTCTGGCCTGGTCAGTACGAAGCCTGCATCGGCCGCAGGCAGTCCGGAACAGAGGGCGAGAAAACCGGGGTTCCTGCCAGTTTTTCTTGCCCGTGCCGCAGAAAAACTGCCGCCAAGACGGGAAGGAGGCATCTGGCCTTGAGGGGCGCCAGAGGGGCGATGGCGGGTAGTTATTGTATGGGTGCTAGGTCCGGGCATGACGATACAGTCGTATGGCTTGGTCAGCAGATGCGCAGGATGGGTATGGCCGGGTTTCTTCATGGAGCATTCCCGGGGGTGCTCGTGCTGCAGCGTGAGTGCCGACAAAGCGCGGTTCCAAGCCGGTGCAGCGGGATTCCCATCTTTTCCCGTCGCCCGTCAGCCACGGTTGCCGGTCCTATACCCCGGGGCGTCGCGCATGGGGAGTATAGGTCGGCGCCGGGAAACAGACAACCGCCGCCGGGGATATTGGCTGCGGACGGTCATTTGGGTCCGGCGCGAGGCGCAAGGAACGGATATGCAGCGATGAAGTGCATGGCAATCCGACCCTACCGCATTGCCGTCACGCATTCCGGTGCCGGCGGTGTATCAGTGCCATTCGGCGTGCGTTCGGCTGTATCGGGATCACCACCTTGGGTCTTCGAAAATACATATGCGCCGGCCAGACACTAACTTGTCGACGGTAGTGCACATTGCCTCTGGAGACCTTTATGCAGGCGCGGAGGTGCAGCTGTATCAGTTGATCAGGCAGCTGCGCAATAGCGCAGAATGTACGATCGTGGTGATCCTTCTGAATACAGGGATCCTGGAGCAGCGTCTGCGCAGCTTAGGTGTGGATGTGCATGTGCTGGATGAGTCCAGGTTGGGAGGAATGCAGATATTCATCGAGGCATGGAAGCTGCTTCGGAAGATACGACCGGATGTCGTGCATACTCACAGACGAAAGGAGAACGTCATCGGGGCGGTGGCCGCGAGACTAGCGGGCGTTCCAGGGATTGTGCAGACCGTTCATGGGCTGCCGGAAGAGAACTCCAGACCGTGGGCTGTGGCCAAGCGCATCTACGGTATGCTCGACCGGTTGTCCGCCAGGGTATTAGCCGCGAGGGTGGTGGCGGTGTCGCCGGAACTGGGTCGTCGACTGGATTTCCTGCCACAATCGAAAATCGTGGTAATCGAAAACGGCATCGATGCCGAGGAACTGGCCGGAGAGGGTTTGCCGTCACTGCCATTGCCGGGAGATGTGCGCTGCACGAGAATTGCGTTCGTTGGCAGGTTCGTTCCGGTAAAACGCGTCGATGTGTTCCTCAACATCGCGCTTCATCTGGCCAGACATTTTCCGGACCGGTTCTCCTTTTTCATGTTCGGCGACGGCCCCGGGGCGGAAGAACTGAAGGCACTTCGAGGCAGTCTGGGCCTGGAGCGCGAAGTCCACTTCATGGGATTCCAGGAAAGACTTGCGCCCTATCTGAGGCTCATGGATTTTCTGATTATTACGTCCGATCACGAAGGGTTACCGATGACCTTGCTGGAAGCAATGGCGTTGAACGTCCCCGTGATAGCACATGCTGTCGGCGGGATTCCGCAAGTTCTGGGGCGCGGGGAATTCGGCGTGCTGGTCGAGCATCAGAACATTGCAGAGTATGCGGCAGCGGTCGTTGGCAGTCAGGACGATCCGGAGGCAGTCCGCGAAAGAACGGGAAGGGCGCGCCTGCAGGTAGAACGCCGCTACTCGGCCGCATCCTGCGCGGCGCGGTATATGGAGCTGTATCAGTTCCTCTGCGATAGGTAACTGTTGGTTGTGCCCGGTGAGGGACTATAATTGGGCACGAAAGCGGTGCTTGGACGTATGGCGACCGCTGTGAGCCAGAGAACGCGAAGCACTTGCGAAAGCACCAAAATCAAACGGATATCGATGTCAGGAATCGGAGAGATATAGCTGCGTTCTTGCGAGAAGATCGCCGGAGTTTTTGGCACGCGTCCATCGAGGACAGGGTTTGTCCGAATTCATCGACGTGGTAACGATTGCACGGCGACCCCAAGGTGACATCGCCTTCAAATGGCGCAGTGGCGAACGTATGGCGAACCGAGATCTCATGCTTTGGATTAGTTGGCATCGTTCCCGACGAACGCGTACCCTCGCTCGTGCTCTCAATGCGCGTCTGTGTGAGATCCAGATAGAAGGGGGTATTGTCGGGAGACATGGGCGTAGCGCGATGTGGACGCTGTCAATTCTACGCAAGTGGCGTCCGCGAATAATACTGCTGCAGTATTCCTTCCTGCTTATGATTATCCTCGCTCTCTACAAGAAGTTGGCACCGTATTCCGTGGTGCTGGTCAGCGACTGCCACACCAAAGCGTTGCGGCGCGAATTGAGCGGAGCAGCGGGATGGTGCTTCCGTATTTTGAAGCGCAAGAGCCTATCGACAGCAAGCCTGTTAATAATTTCCAACAAGGGGCTTCTGCCAGAGGCACAGTTTTTTAATCAGCGTTGTTTCGTACTTCCAGATTATATTCCTGAGCTTTCTACCGGGACTAGAGAATTAAGAAGCCGTGAGTACTGTGTGTTCGTCATGTCGTATGCAAGGGATGAGCCTTTCGATGTGCTATTTCATGCGGCAGAAATAGCCTCTGCGAAAACGCCGGTCTATATTACTGGGCAGACACCCGATGTCTATCGGATGCGATTTCACAGCCATTCTGGTGTCTATTTCACCGATTTTCTGTCTGATGGTGACTACGACCAGCTTTTGGCCGGTGCTTCATGTATTGTCGCCCTGACCTGCGATCAAGATTGCCTTCAGTCTGCAGGGTATGAGGCATTGGCAGTCT
>VFSW01004005.1_pt1 | contig 22019 bp, 25 predicted proteins | sample 5358111 | NCBI WGS metagenome assembly VFSW01 (sample SAMN11554181, study PRJNA540505) | mine drainage metagenome | isolation source: sediment from site ElyBrook_90M | place: USA: Ely Copper Mine, Vershire, VT | collected 2017 | reverse complement strand
CTCGACCAAGCTTCAAGCCCCCCGGGGAGGCGCGATCTTAAACCCTATAATCTCGTAAACAAGGCGGGCGGCGGCGGGCGCTGGGGCGCAAGCCCGAACGTGTGGCGCGACGTGTGGCAGAAAAACGCAGGTGCCGCCGCGCAATTCACCGATCTTGCGCTCCCGCACATGGTTGAGCGTCGCTGGGGCCGCGTGGTCTTCATCACGAGCGCCGGGAAGAACCTTCGCCCCTGGTTCGCTTGCGCGAAAGCCGCCGAGGAAGAATTGATGCGGAACCTAGCGGAGCGCGCCGAGCTCGTGCGCTCGGGCATCACCTTCAACTGCGTCGCGCCAGGGCCGGTCGAGATTCAAGATACCGGATCGGACAAGATGCCGCAGGAGGAAAAAGCCGCGCAGCCGCTCGGGCGGCTTTGCACGCCGGAGGAAGTCGCCGCGGCAGTCGGGTTCCTCTGTTCTGAGGAAGCGCGCGCGGTGAACGGCACGACGATCAGGGTGGGCGCATGAATGCTGACAGCCTTCGCATCTTCGAGGCCCAGGTCGCCGCCGCCTTCGCCGCTGGCCTCGTGCGCGGTCCCGTGCATTTATCCGACGGGAACGAGGAGCAACTGGTCGAGATTTTCAAGGGCATCCGCCGGGAGGACTGGGTTTTCTCGACCTACCGCTGGCACTTCCACGGCCTGCTGCATGGCATCGACCCGCAGTTCATGCTCGATGAAATCTATGTCGGGCATTCGATCAGTTTCAAAAGCGAGCCGCACCGCTTCTACACGTCCGCGATCGTGGGCGGCAATCTCTCTCCAGCAGTCGGGGTCGCCTGTGCGATCGCCATGCGCCGAAGTCCCGAGCATGTCTGGTGCTTTACCGGCGACATGGCGGCGAGCATCGGCACCTTCCACGACGCATTTTCATTCGCCGAGGGCTACAATTTGCCGATCACTTTCGTCGTCGAGGACAACGGCTTCTCGACCAATACGCCGACCGCCGCCGCCTGGGGCCGCACGCCGCCGCTGCCAGCCTCGAAGCGCATCGTCCATTACACCTATGCGCGAGGGCGCTACCCGCATCATGGACTCGGGAAAAGGGTGAACTTCTGACCATCGCCTACTTCGAGGAAGTTCGAAAGGCGATGCGGATGCTCGCCGCCGATCCGCGCACGCTATTCGTCGGGCAGTCGATCAAGTGGGACGGGCATGCGCTCTTTCGCACGCTACAGGAGGAGGACGGTACGCTGATCGTGCCGCAGGACAGGCGCATCGAGCTCCCGGTGGTCGAGGAATTCCAGATGGGCTTTTCGATGGGGCTCGCGATGGCGGGTTTTGTTCCGGTGAGTATCTTCCCGCGGTGCGATTTTCTGATGCTCGCGGCGAACCAACTCGTCAACCATCTCGACAAGATCACGAGCTTCGCGCCGAAAGTCATCATCCGCACGACGGTCGGCGCGACAATTCCCCTGGATTCCGGGCCGCAGCATACGCAGAATCACACCCTCGCCTTTCGCTCGATGCTGAAGAACATCGCGGTAATCGAACTCCTTGAAGCCGATGCCATCGTGCCCGCTTATGTGGCCGCGCTCAAGGCGCCCGGTTCCTTCCTGATCGTCGAACATCAAAATAGATATAATCCGTGACGTGGCCGAGAATCTTGCCAGCGCGAATATCATCAGACGCACGCTCGACTTCCTGCATCGCAGGAAAAGGGCGTACCAGTTATGCTTCGGTTCGCCGGCCGGAAACGAAGTGCTGGTCGATCTCGTGCGCTTTTGCCGCGCCACCAAGAGTACATGGGGCAGCACCGATCGGCATCATGCCCGCTACGAAGGGCGCCGCGAAGTGTTCCTGCGCATCACCGAGCACATGCACCTGACGACCGATCAACTGTTCGCGCTCTACAACGGACGAAACATCCTGCAACCAGAAAAGGAAGATGACAATGGCTGACGACCAAGCCGTGGCAGCGGCGGCAGCAGCAGCAAGCGCAGCGGCGGCGGGAGCCGCAAAACCGTGGTTCGACGGCTTCGACGCCGAGGCGATCGGCCATTTGCAGAATCAGGGTTGGGACAAAAAGACGGCGCCCGAAGCAGCGCGCGAGGCGGTGAAAGCGTGGAAAGCCGCCGAGAAGTTGGTCGGCGCGCCGGCAAATCAGATCGTGCGGCTGCCGAAGGATGCGGCGGACGAGGCTGGGATCAATGCGCTGTGGGCGAAGCTCGGACGCCCGGCGGACGCGAAGGGGTACGAATTCACCGACATCAAGTTCTCCGATGGCACGGCGCTCGAGGAAGGATTCACCAACGTCATCCGCGAGGCCGCGTTCAAGCTCCATGTTCCGAAGGAGATGGCCTCCGGCCTCACGCGCGAATTCGCGAAGTACCTCGATAGTGCGGAGACCGCCGAGAAAGCCGACAAGGCTGCGAAACTCCTCGAGGAGAAAGCGGCGCTCAAAAAGAATTGGGGGCCGAACGAGGCGGCAAACCTGTTCGTAGCGCAGCGCGCAGCGGCGGCGCTTGGCATCGCGCCGGAGACAGTATCGGCGCTCGAGGGCGTGTTGGGCTATGACAAGATCATGGAGATGTTCCGCGCGATCGGCTCGAAGATCGGCGAGGACAAATTCATCGTTGGCACGCAAACGGGCGGCGCCGGTGGCGTCATGACGCGAGAGCAGGCGGTCGCGCGCAAAGCAGAACTCATGGTCGACAAGGCGTGGACTAAATCGTACCTTGATGGCGACGCGGTGAAGAAGCGCGAGATGACCGCCCTCAACACCATCATCGTCGGCAGCGAGCGGGCGGCCTGATGCCCTCCGTCAGCCAAGCACAGCACGGCTTCGCGGGAATGTCGAAGACCGCTGCTGGGCGCAGGAAGTTGCGCGCCGAAGGAAAAAAACCGATGCCCGGAAAAGTCGCCTCTGAATATCTGCACGCCGACAAGGGACGGAAGATCGGCTCCCTCGCGAAACACGCAAGGAAAAAACCATGAATGCGGAAATGAAGGACATCAACCGGAAAAACCTGTGGCGCCTGGAATCAATCAACGACCTGGAGGGCGCCGAGATCCAGATGTGCCATCCCGTGAAAGAGGACGGCTCGCCCGACCCATCGCGCAAGCCGAGGTTTTGCGGCTTGCTCGATGTGACCTATCAAGGCTCCTCCGCGAAAATGCGCTTCGACATAATTGCGGACACGCTCGAAGAAGCGCTGACGAGGTTGAAGCCCGCGGGCGAAGCATTCGGAATCGCGAAGCTGGAGGAACTGGACAACGAGCGCAAGGAGTTGTTTCGCACGAGCGGCAGGACGATCGTGCCCTAGCGGCGGCGACGTGATTTTCCAGTTCAATACCTTCAATATCACGGCGATCGGTCGCCTCGCGATGCAGGATATCCTCTCGAACATCGGGCGCCAGATGGAAGCGCTAGGCCACGAGATGTTCTGGAGCGATGACGGCTTTGCGCAAGGCGACGACACCTACGTCATTCTGTGCGAGGGCTTTTTCGACAACCACCTGGAAGTGATGCGCGAGGCGAAGGTTGCGGGCGTGAAGTTCATCATCTTCGCGACCGAGACACCGAGCGCATTGGGCTTTAACGCCGGGCTGACCGAGGAAATGAGAGTACGCCAGCGGACCTTCGGCGAGGCCGCGAAGTGCGCGGTGGCGATCTGGTACTCGTCGGTTGGCTCTGGCGAGTGGTACGCAAAATTCGGACTGCCCGTAGCGCACATCGAATTAGGCTATGCGCCCAATTCCGTGCGCCATCCGCAAAATGTCCTGGATCACGATTTTGGATTTTTCGGGTCGCTGACCAAAAGGCGGCACGCGATACTGCGGCGCGTCGCACGCGAGAAGATCGGCGATCATCGCGCGCTAGTGCGCTACACGCAATTCGAGAGCGTGGAAATGCGCGATGCGCAGATGGTGCGCTGCCGCGTGATATTGCAGATCAGGCCGCACGAAGCCATGGGCAGGGTGTCGACCTCGCGCTGCTGTACGGCGCTGCATATCGGGCGCCCGGTGATCGCGGAGCACCACTCGCACCCCGGCGTGTGGGGCGAGATCATCGAATTCGCGCATCACGACATCTTCATCCAGCGGGCGATCAGGATGCACGGCCGCTGGGAGGTGGCCTATGCCGAGCAATTCGCGCGATTCAAGGAGTTGCTCTCGCCGGAGAAGTGCGTTGGCCTGACGATCAAGGAAACATTCGAGCGTGCCGCAGTTTAGCTCCAACCTCGATGTGTTCGACCCAGGGCGCACCTGGCAGTGGCGCGCCACGCGCGCATCCATGGGCACGACCACGGGCCTGATCGTGCTCGCCATGCTCGCCAAACAACCGAAGAACGGACCGGCGTTCGGCAAGACCTGCGAGATCCTGCTCGATGGGCGCGTGGTGGCGCCGGTGCGCCGCTACGGGGTGTGGGGCCAGCCTGAGACTATCGGCACGGTCCAGAGCGTGCGGGACAGCCTTCGAGGGCTCGCCGACCACTGCAAGTTCTCGGATGCCGACCGGGAGGCGCTGTTCGAGGAGTTGCGCCGCTGGGTTTTCAGGGATTACAGAGCAAAATCAGAGGCTTAGCCATGGCGCACATGAGGGACAAGTCGGTTTTCTGCGCGCGCTGCAACCGCATCTGCAAGCTCACGGCGAACCTCGATACCGGGCGGGTGACGATGGCGCGGATGTCGACCATCTGCCAGTCGCCGGCGAAGTGCCTGGACGACTACGCGGTGGGGGTATTCGACCGGCAGTTCGGCGCCCGGATCATCAGCCCCGAAAGGTTCTGACTTGACATTTCCAAAAAGGGGGCGCAGCCTGCGTTCCTGAAGTACGGGCTTACCAGCCCCGTCTCACTGGCCCCGAAAGGGATCACCGGCCCCGAAAGGACACGCCGGCCCCGAAGTAGGACACGCCGAAGTGGCGAGACGCACGCCCCCGGTGACGGACACGGCACAGCACCCAGCAAATTTTCTAGGGGCTTGCCATGGCTACGAGCACTGATGCAGGGCTGATCCCGCTCTACACAACCCAGTTCAGCACGAACCTGGAGCTCCTGCTTCAGCAAATGGGTTCGAAGTTGCGCGGCAAGGTCAAAGAGGGCTTCCACGTCGGCAAGCAAGCCTCGCCCATCAACCAGATCGGCGCGATCAGCCTGAAGCAACCGGCCGGGCGCTTCTCCCCGAAGAACCGCTCGGATGCGCAATTCGTTCGCCGCTGGGTCTTCCCGCAGGAAGGCGAGATCGACCAGTTGATCGACACCTTCGATGAGCTCCAAACCATCGTCGACCCGAAATCGCAGTACACCGAGAACGCCTCCAACGCCGTCGGGCGGGCCTGGGATGACGCGATCATCTTGCAGGCGACCGGCACCGCGCAGATCGGCCAGGATGCGAGCGCGCTGACCTCGGAGACCTTCAGCACGGCGAACTTTCAGATCTCGGCGAGTTTCGGCTCCTCGGCGGCCTCCGGTCTGACGGTCGCAAAGATCATCGAGACAGTGCGGATTCTGGAGAAATACCACAACGACCTCGAGATGGACCCGCCGACAATGGTAATCGGCTCGCAGCAACATTCCGACTTGCTCAACCAGGTGCAGGTCGTCTCCACCGAGTTCAATTCCAAGCCGATCCTCGAAGACGGGCGGGTCAAGCACTTCCTCGGTTTCGACATCGTGGTATCTGAGCGCCTGCCGCAGACGACCGTGAGCGTCACCCGCGGTGTGCTCGCCTTCGTGAAGTCCGGGGTCTACCTCGGCATGTGGAAGGACACGACGAATCGCGTGTCGATCCGCAACGACCTGTCCAGCGAGCCGTGGGATCTGTACACGCAAGCCATGTTCGGCGCGTCGCGCCTGCAACCCGGCAAGGTGATCCAGGTTCTTTGCGCGGATACGAGTGGGGCCGACATAACGCCATAGCCTATTGATTTATATGACAAATTTCAAACCAACGTATCTCTACATCAAACGGCACTCTGTGACTTGCCAGCGTGATTAGTCAGTAACGGAGAAACATTATGGCCGAGAACCTCAAATCCAACCCCGTCACCAACTACGACGCGACCCCTGGCGTGCAGATGACCGCGGGTGAAGGAGCCACCGGTTGGCCATGTGTCCAGACCGACTCGGTGAACCCGACCGCCAGCGTCACGCAATGGTCGACCTATCGCCTTGCGCGCTTCCCGACGAACTCGAAGGTGAAGCGGGTGTGGCTCTACGTCTCGGGCCTCGACACGAACGGCACGGCGACGGCGACGCTCGACACCAACATCGCGTTCTCCGATGACACGCCCGACGGCCCGCCGGCCGCGCTGCAAGGCACCATCCCCTCGAATAAGCGCGACGGCACGTCGCTCGGCTTCGTTGCCGACACGGGCTACTCGACCGCCTACGCGAACTCCGGCACCGGGAACAAGCTCTTTGGCAATACCATCGTCACGGTTGCGGGCGGCGCCACGCAGATGACGGACATCACGTTCAAGAACACGACTGCCGCGCAAGGGTTCTTCCCCGTGAACCGCGATGACGACCTCTGGAACATCTACGGATTCACGAACGCGACCGGCCAGGCGCAAGACCCAGGTGGGGCGTTCGACATGTTCGTCGTGGTCGCCGCTGCGGTTGCGACGGCCGCCGTCGGAGTCATCGGCATCGAAATCGACTACGTGGTCTAGGAGAAACGACAATGGCTGACACCACCCAAACCGGATTTACTTCCTCGAGCGCCGATGGCGTCACCAGCGCGATGCGCAGTGGACGCCTGAACGACCTGATCGTCTCGGAGCACATGCCGCGCTTCGCCGAAATGGCGATCCGCAGCCGCTCCTACTGCCTCGCGCTCGCTGCGACCACGACCGGCGTTCCGGCCGGCAACATCACCGGCGCCGCGGCGGCAGCCTCGACCAACTTCGCGCTGTGGAACCCGATCGGTTCCGGCGTGAACGTGGTGCTCAAGCGGTTTCTGTTCGGCATCATCTCCGGCTCCATCGTGGTTGGCCCGCTGCTGCACAACGTCTTCTCGGGGGCGTTGCCTACCATCGCATCGGTCGGCACGGCGTTCAACAACATGATCGGGCTGAGTTACGGCGGGGCGGCGAAGTTCGCCGTCAATGCCGGCGGCTCGCTCGTCCTGACGGGTGGCAGTTCGCTCACGCTCCTTCGCCCGAGCACGATCAGCTTCGGCTCGGCAGCCACGGCATTCGCGGCAACCGGCGGATCCGCGAACTACGAGGACATCGACGGCGACATCGTTCTCGCGCCCGGCGGTGGCTGGGTGCCGTGCTTCTCGGGCGCAGGCACGTCGCTCCTCAACGCCTGGGGCATCACCTGGAACGAGATCCCGATCTAAGGAGCAAAAATGGCTGCTGACACCATCCAAATCGGCTTTACGGCGTCCTCTTCGGACGGCGTTACCGCGAACATGCGCGGGGGTCGTCTCAACGACCTCATCATCTCGCAGCACTCGCCGCGCCACGCCGAGCTCACAATCCGCGGACGCTCGTATTCGGTGTCGCTGCTTGCCACGACCGGCACGGTTGCCGCGGGGAACATCAACCTTGCCGCCGCCGCAGCGTCGACGCAGTTCGCGCTGTGGAATCCGGCCGCAACCGGGGTCAATGTCATCCTGAAAAAGCTGATGTTCGGCATCAATTCAGGAACTCCCGCCCCTGGGCCGCTCTTGCACAACGTCTTTACGACGACGATTCCGACGATTGCATCGGTCGGCACCGCCGTCAACAGCCTCGTCAGCACGGCGGCCTATAACGGTCAGGCGAAATTCGTCGCATCGGCGGGCGGCACCGCGCTTACTGGCGGCAGCGCGCTGCTGCTCCTTCGCCCGAGCACGATCAGCTTCTCGGGTGTCTACTCTGCTCCGGGTGGCTCGGCGCATTTCGAGGAGATCGACGGTGACATCGTGCTGCCTCCTGGCACCGGATGGGTGCCGACCTTTGCCGCCGCCGGCACGACGGTCCTGAATGCGTGGGGCGTGACTTGGGCAGAGGTTCCGATATAAGGGGTAGCCAATGTCGGTAGCAGTCAACTACTACCTCGGTTTCGCTCGAGGCAAGTCGAATCAGCCCGGCAACATCCTCACTGGCATCGCGCCCTCTGGCACTGCCGCCGATGTCGAGGTTCGCATGCAGATCGACAACGGCACTGGCCTGACGGGGCTCACCAAGGATGATGTAGTCATGGCCATGGAAATGATGAAGCAGTACGTCTTGAGCAACGGCGTGCCTGGCGGGGCTGTAGGGACCAACCTGCCGAAACTCTAGGGCCGACCTCGTGAACGTCACCGAGGCCGTCACCCTCACCACAGCAGCACCGGGGCCGGTAAAACTCCGGGGCGGGCGCTACCTTTTCGGCGCTGCCGCCACTTGGAACGGCGGCTCGGTAGAGCTCCAAGGGATGCTGCCGGACAACGCGAGTTATGCGACCGTGCCGATCGTTACCGGCGCCGCGCTCGCTGTGCTGACGGGGCCGGCGTGGCTGCTGGTTGACCTCTCGCCGGGGCAATATCGCCTCCAGATCATCACCGCCGCAAGCGTCACCGCAACGGTCGCCGCCGTTCCGTCGTAAGATAGCGGCGCGCTAGGAGCCCGCCGATGACTACAGGCGTACCGTACTTCCCAGTCACGATAGCATCCAACACCGTCGTCGGCCGCCTTGCCGGTGGCGCGGGCCCGACCGAAGCCATCCCGTTTGCAACGCTCGCCGCGGCGCTCGGCGTGGGCGGGGATGTCTACATGACCGCGACGAATATCGCGGGCACGAACACGATCACGGGGGTCACGGCAACCGCTCCGGTGCTCGCCGCGAATCAGGTCGTTTTCTTCACGCCGGCGAATACGAATACGGGTGCTACCACGTTCAACCGCGATGCGCTCGGCCCTGTTAACGTCTTTTGCAACGGCGCGGCGCTGATCGGCTCGGAACTCCAGGCGGGCATCCCTACTTTGCTTTTATACGATGGGACGCAATACAACATTCTTGAGGCACTCGCGACGGCGGATGGTCAGGTGCTCGTCATCAATGCCGCGGACCCGACGAAGAAGATCAGGTTTTCACTTACTGGACTTACGACTGCCACCACCCGCGTCATCACTCTGCCGGATTACAACGTCACCTTGGGCAATATGCCCGCTGGCGTCATCATGGATTACGGCGGCTCTAGCGTTCCTACCGGATGGCTGGAATGCGATGGTTCTGCGGTATCGCGCACGACGTATGCGGGGTTGTTCACCGCTATTGCGACAACGTGGGGCACGGGGGATGGCTCGACGACATTCAACATTCCAGATTTTCGCGGTCGCGCGCGAATCGCAAAGGGCACTGGCACGGTAGCCGAATCGGTCGCTGCTGCAAGCGTGAATACGGGCACGGAAACATGGACTGTCACTAACAACAATTCAAAGTGGATCACCGGACAAGCGGTTGTATTGACGACAACTACCACGCTACCCGCGCCTCTTGCGCTTGCCACGACTTATTACCTGATTCGGGCAAGCGCCACAACCATTCAGTTTGCGACCACGCTCGCTCTTGCTCAGGCTGGAACGCCGATCAATCTGACGACTCAAGGGGTCGGCACCCATACGCTCACCGGGACATTGACCGCGCGCACACTCGCTGAAATCGGCGGAGAAGAAACGCATGCGATGAGTAGTACGGAATTGCTTGCCCATCTGCATACCGCAGGGACGCTTTCTACGAGCGCTGGGGTAGTAGGGGGCGGCGGTACTTTCGCGCTCGGCGGGTCTGACGGGACTGGAGGTGTCGCGCAAGCCGCAAGCGGCAGCACGGCGAGCACCGGCGGCAACGCAGCAATGAACATCATGCAGTCATTCGCCGCGACGATGGCAATTATCAAATACTGAGGCGACGTGTTCGCAAACCCCGTAGACATCGGCAACCGTGCCGCGCAGCATTGCGGGGTCGGGCGCATCGTCGACTTCAACGAGGACTCGCTCACAGCAGGCGAAATCTCCTTCGTCTACGACAAATTGCGCCGCGCCGAACTTCGCAGGAACGTGTGGCAATTCGCAATCCGCACGGCGGCGCTCAGGCCCGTTGCGACCGGCACCATGTTCATCGCTCCTACCTTGTGGGCGAGCACGACCACCTACGGATTCGGGGCACTCGTCACCGATGCGCTAGGCATCCTGTGGCAATCGCTCGCGCAGGACAATCTCAACAACGCGCCGGGAAATTCGCCGGCGTGGGATACTTACTGCGGGCCGCTCACCGTACAGCCCTACGACACGACCGGCACCACGGGCTACTTCGCGGGGGAGCTCGTCTACGAGACTCCGGGCGATGGAACCTACGCGACCTATCTCTCGCTGCAATCGAACAACAGCCAGGACCCGCGCGCGCCGAGTCAGTGGCTCTCGACCGTGCAGTACGCCAAGGATCAGATCGTGATTTTCTACACGGCATGGGCGGTCGGCACGACTTACGCGGCCGGCACCGCGGTGAGCTACCTCGGCACGAACTACGTCTCGCTCGCCGCCGGCAACGTCGGGAACGTCCCCACCACGGCGACGGCGAAGTGGGCGGCTGTCTCCCCGACGCTCGCGCCCGCGTACTACGATTCGACCGTTGCCTACGCGATCGGCACCTTCGTCACCTACCTCGGCCTGAAGTATGTCTGCATCGCCGCCTCGACCGGAAACCTGCCGACAAACGCGGCCTTCTGGGCGGCGCAGGCGACGGGCACGACTTATGTGAGCCTGATCGACTTCAACCTGAACCAAGACCCCTCCACCGCCTCTTTCGCGGCATGGGCAAGCGGCACCACTTACACGACAGGCAACAAGGTCGGCGCGACCGCCGGCTACATCTACTCATCGGTCGGCGCGGGAAACCTCGGCAACAACCCGGTGACGGATGCCGGAGTGCATTGGACGAATACCCTGGTGCTCAACCCGTGGACGACCGTGAATCCGTTTGGCACCGCGAACAACAAGTGGCTGCAACTCGCTGTCGCGTTGCAGGATTTAATCATCGCCTACCCGCTGGGCGCGGGGCCATCCTCTCAGGACGCGACGCGCAACCTTTACCGCCTGCCCGGCAACTTCCTTCGCCGCGCGCCGCAAGACCCGAAAGCGGGTTCGGAAACCTACCTTGGCGCACCGAGCGGGCTCACTTACGACGACTGGAATTTGAGCGGCCCCTACATCGTCACGCGCGAAGTGTTCCCGATCACGCTACGCTTCGTCGCGGACGTGACCGACGTGACGAAGTTCGATGATCTTTTTTGCGAGTTGCTCGCCGCGCGCATCGCGCTCGAAGTATGCGAGCGCCTGACGCAATCGACAGCGAAACTCACGAACATCGGCGCGGCCTACAAGGTCTTCGGCACGGAGGCGCGGCTGGTGAACGGGATCGAGACAGGACCGACGGAGCCACCGGAAGATAGCTGGATTTCCTGCCGTGCCTGACTCGAATTGGGTCCAATCCTCCTTCCTCGGCGGTGAATGGTCGGCCTTCGCGCAAGGGCGCATTGATCTAGCGCCCTACCGCACGGCGATGAACGTGTGCAGGAACGGGCATCCCATCGAGGAGGGCGCCTGGCTTCGCCGCGGCGGCACGCGCTTCGCGGCGGCGACCTATCAGGGGAAAACGGGTCGCGTCCTCAAGTTCGACTTCGATCAAGCCTCTCCCTACATCATGGAGTTCACCAATAGCGTGCTTCGCATGTACGGGGTCGCCACGCAGACGGGCGGCTTGAATACTCCGCTCCCGAAGGACTTTCGGCTTGTCACGACGAACGACAATCAGCAGATCCTAGCGATCTCGACCGCGAACCCTGCGGTGGTGCAGACGACAACCGCGCACGGCTGGACAACTGGCGATCAGGTCATGTTCCTTTTCGGAACCCTGACGGCGGCGAACCAGACGCCGCTCCTTTGCAATCGTGTATTCACGGCGACTGTCGTTGACCCGACGCACGTTTCAATTGCAGACTCGATCACTGGCGCGGCGATTGACGGCAGCACGCTTGGCTGGCTCGCGGCTTCCGCCCCCGCTGGCACGGCGGTCATTGCGCGCATCCTCGTGATTGTGACCGTGTACGCGGCTAGTGCCTGGTCGAGCCTTCGCACGGTGCAGGCGGAAAAGCAGAATGTCCTCCTGCAAACGGCTTACGCGCCCTATATCCTGACTGCGACCGCGGCGCCCGCCGCAAGTACCTTCGCCACGTTTTCGCTTGCCAAAGCCACCTTTACCGACGGGCCGTACCTCGATCCGCCCATCGACAGTTCTACCATCACGCCGGGAGCGGTCTCGGGCGCAACCACGCTCACCGCTTCCTCGGTCGCCTCGATCAATGGCGGCTCGGGTTTTGTGTCAACCGACGTTGGGCGGCTGATACGCCTGCACTCGGAGCCTGCGGCCTGGGCGGTCGGGACCGCGTATGTGGTGGGAAACACCGTGAAGTTCAACGGCGTCTACTACAGTTGCCTCGTCAACAACACGGGCCAGAAACCCGACACCGTAATTGCCGACTGGGCGATCAGCCCGACGGCGGCGGCGTGGTCATGGGCGACGATCACGGCAATCACCAGCACAACCATCGTATCCGCGACCATCAACGGAACAGCACTCGTCAACACGAACGCGATGACCGGCTGGCGCATGGGCGCCTACAGCGATACGACGGGCTGGCCGACCTGCGGGGTGTACTACGAAGGGCGGCTGTGGCTCTCCGGTGCGATCGCGAACCGGGTGGATGCGAGCATGGTGAACGCGATCAGCGGCACGACCATCGACATGACGCCGACATCGAGCATCGGGGCGGTCGCCGACAACAACGCGATGTCCTATGTGTTCAACGCATCCGACGTTAACCCGATCTACTGGATGATCGGCGTAGCACCCGGAATCATCTGCGGCACGCAGGCTGGTGAATGGCTGATTCAGGCATCGCAGCTTTCCGAGCCCCTCACGCCCACGAGCATCCAGGCGCACCGCGTCACCACCTACGGCTGCGCGAACATCGAGCCGCAGCACACGGAGCTCACGACCTGCTTCGTGCATCGCTACAACCGCAAGGTGCTCGAATACTTCTCGGACGTATTTTCCGCGAAGTACACGGCGCCGAACCTCTCGCGCTACGCCAAACACCTGACGCTCACGGGGATCCAGGAGATCCGCTACCAGGCGGAATTGCTGCCGGTACTGTGGGCGCGCTGCGGTAATGGGTCGCTGATCGGGGCGACCTACAAACGCTCGACGATGTTCTCCTCGCAAGGCCCGGAGTTCGTGGGCTGGCACCGGCATGACTTGGGAAGCGGCAGGACGCTAGAGAGCATGGCGACCGGACCCTCGACCGATGGCACCTTCGACACCCTTGCGATGGTGACAAACGATGCGGCGACGAACGTGCGGCACGTCGAATTGATGACGAGCATTTTTGACGTTGGCGCGGCGATCACCGCGGGCTGGTTCGTGGACGACGCAGTGGTGCCAAGCGGAGGCGTCATCACCTACGCCTCGGGGCTTGTCTACACGCTCACGCTCAACGGCCTGTGGCACTTGAACGGGAAGACGGTGACGGTCGTGATCGGCGGGCTTGATGTCGGTGATTTTGCGGTTACGAATGGCTCGGTCGGCATCCCGATTGACGCCGATCCGCTCAACCCGGCGGCGCTCAGTTCCGCCTACCTCGCCACGATTTCCTCAACCACGGCCTATGGCGCGGCCGGGATGCAGATATTGAAGTTCGGCACGACCTACACCGTGCCCTGCCAAGTCGGGTTCACCTATACCTCGCAGGGCCAGATGTTGCGCCCCGATGCGGTCGAGCAGACCCGCAGCCCTTCGGGGCCGGGGCTCGGGAAAGTACGCCGCACCCACCAATTCGCCGCGCTCCTCGCGGGCACGCAAGGCATCTCATTTGGTACTGATTTTGCGAAGCTGCGGCCGGCCAAGTTCACGACCGGGCGCGGTACGGCGTACACTCCCGTCCAGTTATTCTCCGGGGTCTATCAGGATGTCCTCGATGACACGAGCAGTTTCGACGGGATGCTCGCGTGGCAGGTCACGCGTCCTTACCCTGCGGCGGTTGCGGCGGTAAACGGATTCATGGAAATGCAGGAGCGCTCCTAGATGGCTGGCCTCGGCGATTTCGCATCGGCGTTGAGTAGCGCAGGCGGCGCGGTCAGTTCTCTATTCGGCGCGAAGGGCGCGCGGGAATCCGGTGCATCCTACGATGAGGCCGCAGGTTTCGCGCTTCGCAACCGCGACATCGCGCGCCAGGCGACCGCGATCAAGCAGGCGCAGGACGAGCGCAACATCTTCAAGACCATCGGCAAACAAAGGGCGCAGATCGGGGAAGCCGGGTTCGCCGAAAGCGGCACGGCACTCGATCTCCTTGCAGATAGCGCATCGCAGGGGGCGCTTACCAAGGCGCTCACCACTGAGCAGGGCGTAATCGCCGAGAATAGCTATGCCGAGCAGGCGGCACAATTTAGCGGTCTTTCTGCATCAGCACGCTCCTCGGCGACGGGACAGGAATTTGGCGGGGTTCTTTCGCTGGCAGCGGCAGGGTTGAGCGGGTATTCCGCACTCGGCGGCAGCGCTGGGATTGCTGCGCTATTTTCCAGCGCGGGTAGCGGCGAAATTCTTGATGCGGGAATCACAGCGGTGGCGGTGGCCTGACCATGGCAAACATCACCGAATACTCGACCCCGCAAGGCGACAATGTACAGCCGGATGAAAAGGCGACCACCGCCGCGCGTGAAGCCGCTTTTGCGAAAAATCGTTTTGGCCGAGAGGCTGGCGAATCCATCGGCAGGGGCATTTCCTCGTTCGGGCCGCCGCTGCAAAAGATGGCGGCGGATGCCGAGAGGCATACCACGTTCGCGCAGATCGGGCATGGGGCGGCTGCCTACTCCTCGCTCTTTGGCGATCTCACGCAGCAGTGGAACAAAATCGCCACGGAGTCGGACCCGAACGATACCTCGGTCATGCAGGGCTTCAGGGAGAAAGTGCTCGGGCCTTCGCTAGAGAAATTCCAGCAGGGATTCGAGGCCGCAACGCCGGAGGCGCAGCGCTGGGCGCTCGGGCGCTCGGGCTCGATGCAGCAGCACTTCACCGAGAAGATGATCGCCGACATGGGCACGCGCGCAGGCATCGCCGTGCAGCAGAACATGGGCGACATCGAGCGCAACTACTCCAACATCGTGCTCGATGATCCGAGCGCGCTCAAGCACATCGTCGAATCCCTGAACACCGATGTTGGCGCGATGATCGCTTCCAGCCCCACGATGACGCCAGCGGCGGCGGCGCGCGTCCAGGGGGAACTCGTGCCGAAGTTGACCGAGCGCATTGCGAGAACTGCCGCCTACTCAATGGCGAACGCGAACCCGCAGGGTGCGATCAACGCGATCAACAAGGGCGACTTCGACAAGTACATGGATGGCCCTGAGAAATTGCAGGCGATCAAGTACGCGGAGAGCGTCGCACGCGCCAAACGAGCGGATGAAACCCACGAGTACGAGATCGCGCAGCTCGAAAAACGCGAGAAGGAAGCGGCTGCGGCAACGGGCTACGTCAATAAAATCCTGACTGGCGAAGGCGTGACTGCCGCGCAGATCGCCGCTGATCCGACCCTCACTGCGGGGCAGCGCGAGAACCTCGTCAATTTCCAGAATAGCCACACGCAACAACTGCGCGAGAAAAAGGAGAGCACGCCGCATCCCGAGCAGTACCGCCAACTGCTCGACGACCTATTCGCCGTAGCGGAGGCCAATCCGAACAATCTCTCTGTGCGGCCTATCCGCGAGGCGTTTACGAATGGACTCCTCAATCCACGCGAGGAAGCGGAACTCGAACAACGCTTCAACGCGCTCGACAAGCCGGCGGAACGCAACTTCCAAAACCAGGTATTGAACGTCAGGAGCACCATCAAGAATAGCATCGAAGGAAAGGCGATATTCGATGCCGAACCTGAGCGCGCGGTGGGCATTATCAACCGCATCGAAAAGGACGCGCACGACAAGCTCGATGCCGAACGCGCGAAGCCCAGCGGCGGCAACGTCAGCCCGCTTCTCGATCCGAACGACAAGCAATATATTTTTTCTCCCAAGATCATCAAGTCCTATCTCACGTCGCCGAAGGCTTCCATCGCGGCGCAGGCCGACAAGGTGCGCGCGGGCGCTGGGCCGACGGCAAGCGGGCGCATCGCTCCGGCCGCTGGCACCGTTCGGGATGGCTACAGGTTCAATGGCGGCGATCCGGCTAAACCGGCGAGTTGGGAGAAAATCTGATGGCCGGTCCGTGGGAAGCGTTCGCCGTCGCACCAACAGCGAAGCCGTGGGAGAACTATGCCGCCCCGGCAGCGAATGATGCTGCACCGCCGCAATTACGGCCCGGGCAGCGCGAAGGCTCCGGGGTATGGGATTCCGTGGTGGCGAATGTGCAGAGCTCGGCGAGCGGGCTCCTGTACCGCGGGCGCCTGCCCGACGTGGTGCTCAACCCTCACCATCAGAAGTGGTACGAGGAGGCGCTTGGCGGGCTTGCAGGGGCCGCGGCGGACTTGCCAGGGGGGATAGCAGGGGGTGCGGTGGCTGGCGGCCTGACGATGTTGGCGACCCGTAGCCCGAAGGCCGGGCTGATCGCTGCTGGCGCCGGCGGGATGGCGGTGCCGACCGAGATCCGCGAGTCCTTGATGCGGGCCTACCAGAGCGGGGAGGCCGATTCCAGCGCCGACTTCCTGACCCGCGCTGGCATCGTCATCAAGGGGCTGGGGGATAAGGAAGTGATGGCGGCGACCGCGAAGGCGGCGGCGGTTGGCGCGCTCACGATGACCGCTGGCGGCTTTGCCGGGCGTGCGCTGGGGGAAGCCTTCCTTCCCGCTGCGGGCGAGGCGCTTGGCACCGTGGCTGCCCGCACAGCGGCCGAAGTTGGCACCCTTGCGATTGCCCCTGCGGCACTCGAAGGCCGGATGCCGGAGATGCGCGACATCGGCAACGCTGCTGTGGCGATCGTGGGCCTGAAACTCGCTGGACACGCCGCGGGGAAGATCGCCGACATCTACGCGAAGACTGGCATCGAGCCCGAGCAGGTCGTGGCGGATGCGCGCACTGATCCGAAGATCGCCGAGGAATTAAAGGCACCGGGCACCGACATCCCGAAAGCCTACATGCCCGCCGCCGCAGCGGAGGAAGCGCGAAACGCCTTTCCGGGCGAAAAGGCGCAGGCCGTGCTCGAGCAGCCCTACGCCGACATACCAGAGGCGCGGCTGCCCTACACGCTCAACATGAAGTACGTCACCGGACCGGAAGGGATACGCGCACTAGAGGCTCGGATGACTGAGGTTTACGGCACCGAAGAAAAGCCGATGAGCCATGCCGAAACCGCGAAACTCGCCGAAACAACCCTGAACGATATGACCGGCGGGGCGAAGGTTCTCTCAGACTATGAACCCGGTAGCGCGGCGAACTCTCGCCAACTGCATGTTCGCGGCGACATGCTGATGCAGGCGTCAATCGAGGCGGCGGCGGCGGTGAAGAAGTATAACGACGCGAAGGCAGCAGGCAGCGCGACCGACCAGATGAAGCTCGATGCGCTCGATGCGATCAACAAGTCGGCGATGATCCAGGCGGAATTCACCAAGGGCCTGACCGAATCCGCGCGCGCTGTCGAGTATGCCAAGCGGTTCAAGGAATTGCGAAGCCAAGGCGCGCGCATCGGCGAACTCGTGGACATGTACGGCAAAGACCCGGACATGCTCCTCAAGATGGCGGGCGAGATGGATACGCCTGCTGGAATGGCGAAGTTTGCGAAGGAAGCCGCGAAGGCGACGAAGTGGGAAATGGTGGTCGAAGCCTACAAGGCGGGGCTGATCGGGCCTATCTCGCAGATGGCGAACATCATCGGCAACGTGACTTTCGCCGCGACGCACGACATCGTGGACATTGTGGCGGCGCTGCGTCCGGGCGGTGAAGTGAAAATGGTGCAGCCGATTGGCCGCATCATCGGCCAGTTTCAGGGCGCCTACGAAGGACTCAAGATCGCGGCGGATTTCATCGGCGAGAATTGGACTACACCGATGGAAGGGCTGCGAAAACTGGATACCGGCCCTGCGACGAAACAGGAACAGCATCGCAAGGCGATTCCGGGAGACCTCGGGGTGCTCGTGCGAAGCATGTCCTTCCCGTGGTTGACCGCGATGGACGGTGCGTTTCGCATGATCGCCGAGCGCGGGGAAATTAATTCGTGGGCGGCAGGGGAGGCGGCGAAGGAAGGACTGAATCCTGCGACGCGGGAATTCCGCGAGCGGATGGCCGAACTCGCGCAGAACGTGCCCGTGGAACAGGCGGTGAAGATAGCCGCTTTCGGCACTCGCGCGGTGTTTCAGGACCGGCTTAACCCCTGGATGAAGGATGTGCAAGGGCTCATCAATCGCTCTAAAGTAGGCCCGCTTTTCATTCCCTACGTCCAGACGCCGACAAATATCTTCAAGGAACTTGCGCGTTCCTTCCCGTTGTCCGCGCCCTTCGTCGAAGCCTGGCGAGCGGATTTCAAAGCCGGGGGCGAGGCGCGCGACCGGGCGATTGCCGAAGTCGTGGTCGGAAGTTCGCTCATGGGCCTCACCGCGGCGCTCGCATTTGACGGGGAGCGGATCACGGGCTATGGGCCACCGGAGCCGGAAAAACGTAGCGCATGGCTTGAAACTCACCAGCCCTACAGCGTGAAGATCAACGGCACCTATTATGACTACTCGCGCATCCAGCCCATCGGCACGTTGATCGGCTTGGCGGGCGACATGGCCTCGATCTGGAAGCACATGACACCGGAGGAGCAGGACAAGGTGCCCAAGATGATTACGATTGCCTTCTCGCAGGCGGTGACGAACCAGGTGTGGCTGAAGGGCATGATCGACATCATGCGCGGAGTCGCGGAGGCTGATCGCTACGGGCCGAAGATCGCACAGAACCTCGCCGCTGGAATGATGCCCGCCTCGGGCTGGCTCGGGCAGACTGCGCAACTCATGGACCCCTATGTGCGCGAAGTGAACAGCATCATGGATGCAATACGGAACAAAATCCCTGGTGTGCGCGAGGGCCTGGAACCGCAGGTAAGCGGGTTGACTGGCGAGCCGATCAAGAACCGCGAGCGCCTGGGCGTGGTGCTGCCGATCAAGAAGACCGACGAGGTTGACGACAAGGTGCTCACCGAGGCCGCGCGCCTTGGCGTGGGGATTGGCAAAGCGCCAAAGAACATCGAACTACCCGCCCTCGGCGACAAGCAACTCGGGAAAGTGGAACTCACCCCGGAGCAGCGAACGCTATTCGCCTCGACTTCGGGTAAAGTGGCGCACACGACCTTGGGCTTACTCGTGAATTCGCCAAACTGGGAAAACATGCCGGATCTGGTGAAAAAGCGCATCTACGCGAACGTCATCGCGGAATCCCGTAAGAGCGGCGTTCGTGCGGCGTTGCCTGCCGAACAGCGCATCGCCAAGGCGCGCGAGATCGCCGATAAAATCACCGAGCAGATAGGCCAGTTAAGGGCTATCCAATGAATGACGATCCCGGCGCTGCGGTACTCGCCGAATTGCTCGCAGCATCGGAGCGCGAGCGCGAAGAAGAACGCATAGCGGAGAAGGCTGAACGGAGCGCATTCGAGGCGAAGATCGACACGCTGGCTGGGATGCTCAACAGGATCGAAAGTGAATTCAATGGCAAGATCGCGGCGTTGACCGCTGAAGTCGCGGCGTTGACCGCTGAAGTCGCGGGATTGAAGAAAGCGGCGCAAGCGATGATGCCGGTGGCGGGCAAGGCGCGCGAGACGAAGGCAAGGAAATTCGGCTTCACGGTTCTTGCTCGCGACGGAGCCGGAGACATCAAAGAGTCAGAGATCGAGATTAGATAATGGCCCTCACTGCCTCTCTTTCCGCAGTCACCGCAGCCGATGGCACGTTCTCTGTTGCTGGCGCTACTGCGTGGAACGCACTTACCGGACTCCCGGTAACGCTCTCAGGTATTGCGTCGCCCGCGCAAGGGGGCACCGGCATTGCCTATTTCACCGCTGCCGGGCCTTCCGTTGCCAGGGTCTATACCTTCCCTGATGCTGCGGCGACGATCCTGTATTCGGGCGGGCCGCTAGGCACCCCATCATCCGGCACCTTGACGAGTGCAACCGGATTGCCCGAAGGCGGGTTGTCGCTAACCGATCTCACGACCAACGATTTCAGCACGGCGAGACATGGCTTTGTTCCCAAGGGAACGAACGTCGGCTCGTTTCTTAAGGATGATGGAACCTGGGCCGCGCCTACCGCCGCCAGCACGTTGAACGGGATCACCGCTGCAACGGGGGCGGTAACAATAGCCTCCGGCAACAACACCGGCATCGTCTGGAACTGGGCGAATACGACGGATGCGACGGCCTGCCATACGCTCGGGGAAACGAGCCCGGCGACGAACGGAACTCTGACTGCCGGCATCCCGAATCAGGTGTTGCTGAAGCTCACGACGCTTGCCGGTTCAACGATGTCGCCGCTTTCGGTTTATGCGTTGGGAGTGCCTGTTTTCAGCGTCAATCCATCCGCATCCTTACCGCAAATTCTCGGGGCGAACGGACAATCGCTGGGGCCGATGTATTCCTTTGCGGGCGCAACAACCACGGGGATGTATCGAGCGGGTGCATCGCTTGTATTTACCACCGCTGCGACTGATAGGCTTACGCTAGGCACGACCGCTGTATTTTCTGTTGCTATAAGAGGGATAGCGGGATCAGGAACAGTACCAGCGGTTGCTGACCCTACAAATGCAACGGGAATTTTTTGGCCCTCTGCAACTACAGTAGGAATTGCGAACAGCACTTTCGGGGAACTTGCAAGGTTCACCGGGGGCACGAATACAGCATTGTTTGGATTAAGCGCGATGCTGTTTGCCAATCTCGGGACGCCGGCAGACGGGAATATGTGCTATTGCTCTGACTGCGATGCGCCGACGCTTGTTGATTCTACCTGTACAAGCGTAGGGACCAAGACAGGTTCATTCGCGGCGCGCGTTAATAACCTGTGGAAATGCTTTTCATGACGAACTGCCTTATTTGCAAGACGCTCCGCGCCAATTTCGTGAGATGGTTGGGCGTCAAACTCGGCGTGATGACAGATGTTGTACCTCGGGAAAAGGAAATTCGCATGGAATTCACTCAAGATCAGATCGCGGCGGTCATCGGCTCGCAACAACTGGAACTCATCGGCCTGCGGATGCAACTCGCGCAAGCGCAGAAACGAATTGAAGAATTGACCAAACCGAAAGGAGAAGCAAATGTCGTCGAATTATCTGAAGTACGGTCCTAGCCAAGTATCAGCCGGAGGCGGTGGAGCTTTCGCCTACGGAATCGTCAACGGCGTCCTCACTGCCTGGTATGACGTGCAGCGGCTCAAAACGCAGATGGATTCCCTCGTCGGCACCGCGCCGGTGGATTACACACAGCTTGAAGTTCCGTTCAATCTCACGGCTGGAACGGGGCAGGCGTTCTACAACACCATCGCGGGGCTCAAGTCGAACCTCGACACAACCTGCGCGAGCCTGAACACGGTGGACAAGATCGCGTAACGTGGCTGCAACGTCTTTCTTCGGCGGGGCTTTCTTCGGCGGGGAATTCTTCAACACGCCGAGTCCGGCTGGAGGCCCGACCGACCTGCCAAGCATCGTGCAACCCACGCCGCCAGGCGGCATGGTCGGCGGCATCGGGCGCTGGACAATCCAGATTCCACAGCCGCCGAAGAAAAAGGAGTACATTTTCAAGCGCAACATGGAAGCGAGAGATAGGACCGACATCGAGGACATCTTGAACCTTTTGATGAAAAGCGGGTTGCTGTGAGCGACGCATCTGAACTGCTAGGTCAGCTCCAGCGCGATCTTGCGAAGGCAGAAGCCCGCATCGAGATCATGCAGCAGGAGATTGCTGCCCTGCGAGGCGATGTAAGAACGCTGCTCAACTTCATTTCGGAGGCAAAAGGCGGCTGGAAGATGCTGATGATTAGCGCGGCCGTTGCCGGGGCGGTCGGCTCGGG
>VFSW01004004.1_pt1 | contig 22020 bp, 21 predicted proteins | sample 5358111 | NCBI WGS metagenome assembly VFSW01 (sample SAMN11554181, study PRJNA540505) | mine drainage metagenome | isolation source: sediment from site ElyBrook_90M | place: USA: Ely Copper Mine, Vershire, VT | collected 2017 | reverse complement strand
CTGTAGCACGCGAAAGGAGAACTCATGACTGACCGATCAAAGCGAATCATGGCGAGCCTGCTCGCGGTGAGCCTCGCAACCGCACCGACCCTCACCCGCCCGGCCGATCTCAACGGTCAAATGCAGGCGATGTTCAACGATCTGGGCACCTTGGGGAACGTCACTTCGCCGGGCGCCTTCCGCGGCCAGGCGATGAACCTCTACACCGGTGGCGCGCTCATGATGCGCTCGCCCGGGCGGAACTACCCGCTCGTCGACGCCCAGCTTCCGAGTCTGCGGGCGGGCTGCGGGGGGATCGACCTTTTCGGCGGTGCGTTCTCCTTCATCAACAAGCAGCAGTTCGTGGCGCTCTTGCAAAACATCGGCGCAAACGCCGTCGGCTACGCATTCAAGCTCGCGCTGCAGTCGATCTCCCCCGACATCGACAAGCTGCTCACCGAGCTGCAGGACCAGATCAACAAGGTCAACGCGATGAACATCAATTCCTGCGAAGCGGCACAGTCGCTCGTGAACGGCGTCGTCGGCGAGTACGACAACTCGGTGATGAGCGGCTGCGCCAACATCTCGCAGTACCTGGGGAGTGTGACCGACCGCGTCGACGCGCGGCTCACCTGTGCGACCAACGCCGCAGGCGTCGTCAAGGCCGCGGCGGCATCGAGCGACCCCAACGTCCGTAACGCCACCTTCGTCAAGGGCAACGTCATCTGGACGGCACTGAACCGCGTGGGCGGCTCGATCAGCCAGGCCGAGCGCGAACTCATCATGAGCGTGATCGGGACGGTCGTGCTCTACCCGCCGCAGGACGACGGCAGCGGCGCGATGCCGCGCTACTTCGAACCCACTATCGTGGGCCTGCGCGATCTGCTGCTCGGGCGCGGCGCCTCGGCCACCGAAGGCAACATCGACGTCGAGGTCTACGCCTGCGACGAACCCGTCGATTGTCTGAATCCCAGCCGCACCACCGTCTCGGTGAAACCCTTCACTCAGCTAGTGGCCGAGCGGCTCCTGCGCATGTCCGACAATATCGCGAACCGCACACCCCAGACGAGCGCCGACATCGGCTTCATCAACAATACGACGGAACCGGTCTACAAGATGCTCGCCGTCGCCAACGCGGCCCCCGGCTCGAACACCGCCGAGACGCTGATCGAGACCTACAAGGACGTGATCGCGCTCGACTACGCCGAGACGTTTATGAGTCGCGCGATTCGACAGGCGCTCACCGCCCTGTCGCACACCCTGAAGCGAACCGAGATCGAGCAGCAGTACGTCGAGACCTTGAAGAGCAACGCCCAGGAGGCGCAGCGGCAGCTTCTCACCGAGAAACAAACCGCCTACGCCAAGGTGCGCTCGGTCTCCTCGATGACCCAGGACCTGCAGACCCTGGAGCGGCAACTATGGAGTTCCATGCCCTTGGCGGTCAAGGCGATGCTCGATTTCAGTTCCAACTCGGCGGCCCGCGGCTCATAGAACGGAGCCTGGATCGAAACCACTCTCGTCCCGTTGCGGGCGACTTGCCCCCTTGACCCATGTTCGAGATCTACGCCTACGGCAACGTCGACACCCTGAACGGGGTGTTCAATGCGATCGCCGCGATCATGGGCGGCGCCGATTATTTCGGGCTCATCAAGACCGTCGCGGTGACGGGGGTGCTGGTCGCGGCGTTCGCGGGGCTTTTCACGCCGGGACGATTTCACGGCTGGGGCTGGCTGTTCGGCTTTCTTTTCCTCTACTACGTCGTCTTCCTCCCCAAGACCAACGTTGTCATCATCGACAAGCTCGGCAGCCAGCCCCCCGTCGTCATCGGCAACGTCCCGATCGGCGTCGCCTTCTTCGGGCACTTCACGAGCAAGATAGGCGACGTGATGACGCGGTTTTTCGAGACCGCCTTCCAGGTCATTCCCACACCCGACGCTCAGCTCCCCAGCGAGCTTGCCTACCAGAAGAACGGGGTCATGTTCGGCAACCGCCTGATTCAGGCGTCCCGGAACCTCAACGTCGCCGACCCGCAGCTTCGAACCGATCTCATTGCCTTCGTTTACAACTGCACCTTCTACGACCTGCAGGACGGCACCATCAACCCCGCCGCGTTCGCCCAGAGCACCGACATCTGGGCGCTGATGGGGAATCCGAATCCGGCGCGATTCTCGACCTTCGGCAACCCGGTCCAGGTCGATACCTGTCCCCACGTCTATACCTACCTCGCGAACCGCCTGCCGGCCGAGGTGGCGCGCGCCCGTGCCGTCCTCGCCTTCCAGTTGAATCCCTCCCTCGACCCAACCACTGCCCAAGGGGTGATCGACAGCCAGATCGAGCAGGCCTACTACAAGACCAAGATCGCCACCGCCGCGCAGTCGGCTGCGGACCTTCTTCGCCAGAACATCATGGTGAACCTCGTAGAGGACACGAGCAGCATCGTCGGCCAGAAAATCAACGATCCGGCCTCCGTCATGATCGCCACCGCCCGAGCGAACGCCACGGCCTCGATCAACACGTCCTTTCTCACCATGGGAAAAATCGCCGAGCAGGCCCTGCCCCTCATTCGCAACGTGATCGAGGCGATCATCTACGCGGTGTTTCCGTTCGTCTTCCTGCTGTTCCTGCTCGCTCAGGGGCGCGGCCTCGGGCTCGCGATCAAGAGCTTCGTGCTGAGTCTCGTCTGGATTCAGCTCTGGCCGCCGCTCTACGCGATCCTAAACTACGTCGCCACCCTGGCGAGTGCCCGCACCCTCGAGGCCGCGGCCAGGATGGGAGCGGGCGCCCAAGGTCTCGCGCTGGAAACGGCAGCGAGCATTTATCACGGCGCGATCTCCGACCAGGCCGTGGCAGGCTACATGGTGATCTCGATCCCCATCATCGCGACCGCGATCATCAAGGGTGGAGAAGTTGCATTTCAGGCGGTCACCGCAGTCGGGCCGATGCAGTCCGCCGTCTCCGGAGAATCAAGCGCGACGAGCAAGGGCAACGTCACCCAGGACGCCGTCTCCATCGACCAGCAGCAACTCGCCCCGAACCGAACCTCCGCGTTCATGTCCACGGCAAGCGATGCCCACGGAACCACGATTCAGGGCACTGGCCCGGATGCGGGGGTCTTCCGCTACCAGGCCACCCTGAGCCGGCTGGCAACGACCTTCACGTTCTCCGAGCGGCAGGCGACTGCGGTGACCGATAGCGCGCGCGAGGCGGAGACGTTGGCCCGTACGGAGCGCGAAGCCACGCAGCGAAGCCAGGCCGCCGCCCTCACCCAAGCGCTCGGCATCCAAGAGCACTACGAGCATTCACAGATCCGCTCCGGCGGAAGTGTGACCTCCGAAGGTGGCTCGACGTCCTCCCAACTTCAGACCCTCAACTCCGTCGCCCGCGAGGTCAACCGCCGGCTTGGGCTTTCCGAAGAGTCCTTGGTCGGGAAGACCGTGGCGGCGTCCGCCTCTGCCGGCGCGACGATCCCGCTCACGGAGATCGGCGGGCGGATCGCTATGGAGGGAAAAAACGTCGATCAGGAGCGGTTGCAGAGCGCTTACGACTACGCACGAAAGGCCGTCCAAAACACCCAGATCTCCGAGGCGACTTCCTTGATGAAGGAGTTTCGTTCATCTCAGGCGTACCAGTGGTCGCGCGGGAGCCGTGCGGCCGGGTCCGAGAGCTTTGATTCCGCGTACCGCGAGGCGCTCGATCGGCAGTCCACATCCGACCTCGCGCTCACCCGCGCCAAGGAGGTTGGTCGAGTCGCTCAATTCATGCGCGAGTGGAGCAGCGGCGCGCAGACCGACTTCACCAACTACGCGGCAAAGCGCCTGTCCGAGCGTGGCCTGCTCCGGGAAGAAGACCCAATCAAGCTGCAGCGGGCAGTGACCGAGATCGCTTTTTCGTACGCGAAGGGGGGCGACGTGGGCGAAACCTTCATACCAAGCGACACCCCGTTGCAGCCGACACGAGCCCCCACTCAACTACTCGGCTGGCCGGTGGGGACACTTCGCGAGGAATACAGGCGGGACTCCAGCACTTTAGGAGCCGATGCCGTCCGAGATCGATCCGCGAACAACGATGCAGCGGTTCGGGACCGACAAGCCGGGCGCGGAGTCCAATCCAGCCAGCGAGTTGGCGACGACGTGGCGGCCCCGGTCCAGCGGCGCGCGGAAAGCGCGGCGGGAACCATTGAAAACCAGCGGAACGTGCTCGCGGGAGACCAGGGCCAGCTCAGCGAGGACTACAACGCGACGGTCGGCACCGGAAACATCAACCCCTCTCACGGCGGAAACAGAGCCGTCTGGGACACTGTGGGCGCGCAATCGGACAACCGGGCTGGGTTGGGAAAACCGCCCGAGAAACCGACAATGGGTCGGTGGCACCTCGATAAAGACGGGGTTCCGGTGCCGAGTCCAGAGCCGGACAAATCTGCTCCCGAGAATTAGGCGGCTCCCTGCGTCGACCGGGAATCCGACGCAGCAAACAAATCCGAAGAACCCACGCCGCCCTGATGTTTCGGGCGGTCGATCGACTGCCCGCCGTCTCAGTCGTCCGCTCTGCCCAGCTCGTGATTCTCGAGTTCTGAGCCGGCGAGAAAACCCGTGGCGTCATCCCCGTAGCGGCTCGTCGGATTCATCGTGACCATAGGATCGTTGACGAGCCAGCGCTTGAAATCAGGGTCTGTGATCTGATCCTGCTCGCCTTCCGCTGTTTCTGCGGCTGCAGGCACGGCAATACCGGCCTGCACGTGGTCGCGCAGGATGGCGAACAAGTTCGCGGCAGAATCGAGTAGAGATTTTCGCTCGTCACTCACGATATACGGTATACGCAAAGTCAAGATCCTCATCTGTTTCCATGATACTCGACTGTTCGCCACAGTCAATTGGGTGAATCGACCGAATGCGTCCGAAGCACCGTTATGGATCGCTATTAGCGAGCGAACGCCATCTGCGGATCATTATCACCGGCCACAAAGGGGTACAGTCCCTTCAGAAGTATATGAGGATGATTGAGCAACATCGTATCGTTTCTTTTCTTGACCCCTCTTGCGGACATTTACGAGGAAGCCCGCGATGCCTGATTTGAGTCAGATACCAGTTGATGCCGGTCCGTCAGGTCAAGTAACGACTTTGGCAAGTCCAAGAAAGGCGTGATGCAGGCGGATCGCGCCCGATGGTGATGACCGTGCATGCTTGCTTACCCAACTCAGCACTTCTTGGCAGATGTCGGCTGGTTCAAGATGCTCAGCTTTGCGAGAGACGCGAGTCAGGTATGCGTTGACGCCATTCGCGGCTTCCACGGCTGTGCCGGAGAGTAGGTAGCCGACCATGAAACCCACCGCGTGGTTCTGGCCGTACTTTCCGGTACAGAACCGGTCCACCCCCTCCACCACGTATTCGCGACACAGATGCGTATCCGACCCGGCGATGCGCTTGCATTCAATGATCGCATGAGGATCGTGCTCTTGTGTTCGCAAGAACACCTCGATCAGCATCAGCGGAATGTCAGTTCGCCCATCGGGGATCACGACGGCGCTATTGGATCGTGACTCGGTGCCTGGCAGCACCACAAGCATCTTGCCCCACAGGTGCCCTTTCGACTTTAGCTCGCTGCGCATGCCGTCCCGCAAGCGCTCCGTCATCGGGACCTCGCCTGCTTGCGCGTTGACATCGTCGAAGCCGCGCGCATTCTGCCACCCAGCAAGCAGCGTGAGCAGAATCGCGGCGGTGACCTCCGGCGCCAGCTCGATGAACTCTCTACCCAAGGGAGCAGTGGCGTCATAAGGGATTCTCAAGCGTTGCCCCCTGTGAAGCTCTCCGCGACCACAGCATCGGCGTCCTCCAGCGCTGCAATGCCCATCCAGTAGCGCCGCGCCGCCGGCTTGATGATCACTACCTCATTGCGTCCGTGGATGCGCAGTTCGCGCTCGCCGCTGAGCGCGGTAGCAAGCTTGACCTTCAAACGCTTGCCGATGCGAGCAAGAATGTCGTTCAGCTCGCCCTCGGGCTTCACCACCTCCACGGTCGGCTTGCCAGTACCATCTTCAAGAACGAAGCGCACGATTCTGAGCGTTTCATTCCTTGGTAGATCGAAAATTTCGGCGCGCATGTGCCGCTTTTTGCGCGCAGAGAGCCAACCGCTGATGACAAACAAAAAGACTTCTGCGTAGTACGCGATGTCTGATTGAATGTCAGCGGGGGCAACGGAACTCAATCGCCCAGACTGCCATTGCCAACTAGCGCGAAATAGACCACTACGGACTACCTCACGGTCAGTGGCGTCGAGATCGTACAAATCGAACGCTGCCTGATCCAGCGCATGCCAATCGTCTTTTGTGGCAGCCCGCTGCTGTAGCTTCTTCTCGATCTGCAATAACCGCTTGCCAGCATTCGATTGAATAGCCTGCTTCAAGTCTGGAATCGGTAGTAGCGCAACGTCGTGGCAGGTGAGCCGCCTAATCTTAATTCCAAATTCCGACGACGACATCAAAAAAAACCAGGTCGCGAATGAGGAACTCAGAATCGCAGCGAGCAAATGAGCGGAAGCCCGGTGGGCTACGGGAAACGAGGCTCCAAAAAGAGCATTCGTAAATACGAGGTCGCGGTCAGCAACTGCAGCGATGACACGCGGCACAACATTGAACGTTTCTTTCACAACAAGTAGTGGCGAACGATACGTAGCTCGCGAACGTGGGCGCTCGGCCTTTGATGTTCCCCAAAGAGGAAGGTTCGCAGGAATGCTGAAGTGTCGGACATCGTCTACCGTCAGTACCTCTAGGTCGCGCAATTCGGACGTTTCTTTGTCCTGTTTTCCGCGGGTCAATCCCACGCTGAGTTCGGCGTTGAAATCGGCCAGTCTTTCTTCAAGCTTAGGATAATCGCCAGTGATCATTTCTAGAAGCATCAGATCTCTACGACGCCCTACAGCAGCTGTCTTTAGCTTTATGGGCTGTCGCTCAAGCTCGGCTAAAGATAACTTGATGACGTCGTTTGGTGAAACTTCAAATGTGTGAGTTCTTACACTACTAGCCGCCCAAGGGATTTGAACAACCGTTACTTGGTCCGAACGCTGTGACCGATGTCGCGCAAACAGTACAACAGCCGGCATCGCGGCCGTAGCGAACAGCCAACTGCATAGGTTCGACAGGTTGACCAACGTAACCGGCGCAAGAAGTCTCATGAGATGCTGCACCGCCGCCATGCCCGTACCGCTCCGACTGAAGAATGGCATTGCGCTGAGAATCACGCCGAACCGAGTCTTCTCGTGCGAGAACTCAGCCGCGCGCAACACAAAGTCTAGACCTTCGCCGCGCGGCTGCGCGGGAACGCCAGCAGTGCGCGTCTTGCGCCGCGCTTCCGTTCCGGTCTGTCCCTTAAAACCCCATGGCGGGTTGCCAACGATGAGATCGAATTGCTTCAAGCCCGTTGGCGTCCTCAGCACTACTTTGCCAGCGTCGCTTTGTTCCACGGTGCGGGCATCCCCGATCAGCAGCGTATTGCCGATGAGCGGTCGGAACTTTAGCGCGTGCGGAGGCTGCGGGTCGGGGTCGAGTTCGAGCGCAGCGAGATAGAGACTGAAGGCGGCCACACGGATAGCGGCCTCGCTGATGTCAACGCCGTAGACCTGCTCATAGAGAGTCGAGCGAATCAGATCGCGAGTCGGTGGTTGTCCGGCCGCGCGCAAATGCACCAAGCGCCGCAGCGCCTCGACCAGAAACACGCCGGAGCCACAGGTCAAATCCAGCACCGACTCCCTGCCCGTCAGCCCATCCATGACTTCATCGAGCACTAGCGACACCACGGACAAGCGCGTGTAATGCACGCCGTTTCTGACGGCCTCGATTGAACGCCGGGCACCATCTCGCGGCGCGGCATGCGCGAATTGCTCATAGATTGAACTGATAAGTTCAACTGGAATCACATCGAACTGATAAGGGAAGAAGCTTATCTGTCCGCTCTCAGGATCGACAGCTTCCAAGAAGTCGGCGACGCGCGCAAGGTGGCTGGTGGCCGGCGTGTTCTTGACCGATGACGGTGGGAACATGTCCCCGTTGAATGTCTGGCTGAGCCAACTAAAGAGCTGCCCGGTTGCCGTGCGATCACGCAAGATCGGTGGTAGCGCGGCATGGCCGCACAGCTTCTTAAGGCGCGTGGCGCTGACGATCTCACGGTCAATCAGGTACTGGGTGAAAATCACTCGTCCAATCAGGGCTTGCGCAGCGCTGCGGGCGAGATTGGCATCGACGAGATCGCGCTCCAAGAACGCCAAGTCCGACAACAGCTTCTGATCGACGCTGGTCTTCCGATCGACCGTCGTGACCCGATCCCAGAACAGTCCGGTCTCGATCGACAGTCGCCCTGCCAGCGCATCCAACTCACCGAGGGACGCCTCGATGTTCTTGAAGGAACGGATCAGATGCTTCTGTGCGTCGCCTTCCTTGACCGGCGTGCCGAAGCCGTTGTATAGATCAATGCGCTCGGGTGAGACCACCCAAAGCAGTGGTGCAAAGCCTTCATTCCAAACTTCGCGACGCCACTTGCTGACCAGTTCGTCGGTCGGGGTAGTCTGCTCGAACTTGAAGTAAACGGTGAGCGACGATGGGCTGCGCCACAGCGCGTCCGGCGAAAAGTCGCGGCGACGGCGTAAGCTCTGCGCGTCCTGGCCCAGATGCAAACCTGCCGCAGGCTGGCCGTCCGGGAGATAGCCCGTGGCCGCCAGCACTTGCTGGAGCGTTGCTGCGCTCATGCCCTGCTCCGCACAGATTTCGGCGGGAACGGCAGTGCTACTTGGGGCGAAATCGGCGCGATGGGCAGCATGTGTCGCTGAATGTTCGCCACCAACGGCGCCAGCGGCACCGTTAGCGCAGGCGCGGACGACAAACGGCCAATCCCGTCGGCTATAGGCTCGTACAGAGACGCGTCAGTTGCGGTGATCACCACGATGGCGCTGTCCAGCGAGGTCGGACCGACGGTTGTGAGCAGGTGAAAGAGCGCGTTGACGCCTCCGCTCAACGCTGCAATATGAGCACCCAACGAACTGACCAGGGCGTTCGTGACCGCCAAGCCCACGAGGTCGGTGTACGTGAAGCGGGCCGTCTTGCCGGTCTTGGCGGCCAGATAGGGGATGGCCTTTCGCCAATGGCGGACAGTCTCCACCGACACGCCCGTAAGGGTGCGCGCTTGATCCTGCGTGAACTGGATGGTAGAGACTGCGGGCATTCCTGTTGTACGCAACGTGAAAGACGACGCAATTATCCCCCTTGTAACTGGGTACTGCAACATGGATCAGCCACTAGGGTATGGCGGGCAGGGTCCATGACGGGGTACGCGCGGAAATGCGGCTGGTGTTGTCGGACGCGGCGCCTGTGTCCCTTCTGAATCAGGAAGCCGCAAAGCTCTTGGCGGAAGCCCGCACTACTTATGCGCGCCTTGAACTGGATAAAAAGAGCGTAATTCAGTTTGGTAGCGAGGTTCGCATTTTTACGTGGCGCGGAGATTGGGTCAACGATACGTTGACGCTAATGCTCGGACAAAAAGGTATCCGAGCTGCGAACGAAGGAATCTGCCTAGTCGCATTCAATGCCGAACACGACCATTTGAAGAACCTGCTCTACGATATTGCGCGCGATGTCCCGCCAACTCCAGAAGCATTGGCCCAGCCGATTCAAAACAAGATTCGTGAGAAGTGGGACTGGCTTCTCACTGACACACTGCTGTGTAAATCGTTTGCTTCCGAAGAGCTCGACGTGCCCGGCGCCATGGCCGAGGCCATCGCGGCTACGGAATCTACCGGGCACTAGGGCCTCCCCCTATACGCTTCATCAAATATCCGCTCAAGCTCCGGGTGCGCTCCCCGCACTCCGTCGACGACCGCCTTTGCCCAGTCGAAGTATTCCCTCTTCCGCTCCAGCGGCCAATCCGTCGGCGGACTCCCAGCAACGTCCCGAAGATTGCATATTTTGTCAGCGAGTTTCACCAGTTTCGCTCTGCGACTGAGCGAAGGAGCATGCTCTACCTGAAGTCGCTTTCGCTCGGCCTTGGGAAAGGTCTTGTCGTCAGTGACCTCGAGCACAATGTCCGTAACGTCCTGGCCGAACAGCCGGATGAGTTCCTGCTCAGCCGTCTCTGTATCTTCGATGGTGTCATGCAGAATCGCCGCTGCTAGAACGCGTTCGTCCTGGATGAATGCCTCATTGGCCAGTACATTGGCGAGGTCGATTGGGTGGTTGATGTAAGGGGACGCGTCGACGTCCTTACGCCTCTGGTTTCGGTGCTTGTCAGCAGCAAACGCCATGGCTTTGATAACAAGGTTCATACAAGTCCTCGTGGTCAGACAGCCACTCTAGCCTGTTAGCAAGCATTCTATCTTGAAGTGCTTAGCTAGCCACTGACGCTATCAGCGGATTAACGCGGGGTTTGCCGCAGCGTAATAAGCACCGACCGGTGACGTTTACAAAACGGTAACAATTGGCTGCTAGGCTTATTGAACACGCAGAGACCGATAGAAAGGAGAGACGAAGAACGGAATGTGCCGAGCTTACAGAACCAGAGGAACAACCCCAATACAACGATGACGATGACCACGAGGACGATGAGTGGAACTAGGGGCAACTCGACAGAGCGGAACGAGGTGTCCCTCGGCCAGGCCCATTCGCTCTGCACACTCATGATGGCAACCGTAACGACAAATATGACAACAGTGCAAATGAGCGTAGCCAGGTTGGAGTTGAGACCTTCGACGCCAAGTTTGCCGAGAATCGCCGTCAAGCTGGCGAAAAATGCCGAGCCGAGTGCAAAGGCCTGCCAGGATGAAAGGTACGGCATAAGCGTTTTTCCTAGGTGATTGCGCCTGCCCGCCATAATGCAGCGTCATTGACGAAAGCAGCGGAAATATTTTCTTACACAATTCGAGTTGAACTAACACGATTCAGAACGCATCATACAAAGGCGAACTTGTAGAGCGCCGTAGGAGACCGCTTAGTAAGCCGCTCGATTTAGATGCATTACGGCTCGGCACTGCTATTCAACGCAACACGGGGTCCACAAAATGACGCAATACGTACTCGAGCAATTCTTCTCTGACTCAAGAATGTACTTGGGTCAGTCACAGCCAAAGTCGGCCAGCTCATTTACTCCCTTTTCTGAGCTGGCCTGCCCGGAAGGCTCCCGGTCTCTCCCTAGCGGGGGCCTTCCACCCATTTCGCCCGACAGCGCTTCCGCCAAATGAGGTAACCTAGAAGCGCCGTCGTAACTCTGGAACTGCACAATGAGCCTAGCAGCGGCGCCAGCCAGGGGGGCGCGCAGTTGTATTACCATGCAATTGTCGAATATGACCCTGATTTTGTGCTGTACTTACGGAAGAGTCTTGCAATGAACCAACTGAATAGAAGTGCTTCCGCGGTCTTCCTTGCCATAACGCTGGCAACCACCTTAGGCTGCGCAGCAACCGCGACCAGGGAAAGTACGGGAGAGTACGTCGATGACGCCGCCATCACCACCAAGGTAAAGGCGGCAATATTGGACCGGCCGGCACTGAAATTGCTTGATATCCATGTCGAAACGCTCAAAGGGGTTGTCCACCTCTGGGGCGTCGTCGCGTCCCGGTCCACTATAGACGAAGCAGGTAAAGTCGCCCGTAGCGTCAACGGTGTGAGGTCGGTCAAGAACGACATGCGAGTCATGTGACGCCAGGCTGAGGCCCCGCTGCCGCCCACCTACCCTACCAAGGCGCCAACCCCCTCAGCGCAGCGGCATTGCTATCAAACTGCCGAACAGCCTCGTCCTCACTCACGCCCAAGAGCCGGCCGCAGTCCTTGGCCACAGTCTCGACATGCCAAGGCATCAGCGGCCGACCGCGGAGGTCCGCATATGGGCCGTCTGTTTCTGCAACTACCCTGTTGTCGCGCGGCATCCGCGCCACAAGGTCTCGCCCCCTCGCATCAATTAGCATCGCCGGCCCGACGCTGAACCAGCACCCGAGGCGAGCAGTTCGCTCCATCTCAGTGACCGACGCTGCGAACCAGTGCAACACCGGGGTTCCGCATTTTGGCATCTCCTCGAGAGCATTCACAACTGGTCTCGCCGCTTTTCTGGAGTGGATGCTAATGACGCGGCCACCCGCTTCAGCGCACACTACCGCTCTATGACGCCATTGCGCGCATGAAGGCGCAGGGGCATTGGCAGACCGATGTTCTCGCCGGCTTTGCCTTGGGGACGGCCTCAGGCTATTACGCCCACCATCGGGACTCGCCTTTCGTCCTCAGCTATATGCCGCACGGAGTATTCGTCGGCTGGCGCAAGAGCTGGTAGCGGTCCGCCGCTGAGCAACGCGTTGACTGCTTTAAGGCAACCGCATCCGCGCGCTGCCTCGCATTGCGGACCGTCATCACGATTGCTACTCCTATTCTACGCAGTTGCTATTCGTCAGCGAATTCGTCGGCAATTTTGCTAGAATGAATAAGACGTAAGCTATCTTTCGCTGGACTTCCCTCCATGACTCGTTCCGAATTCGTAGCTCTACTCGCATCCCGTTTTCCCGCCCTGACAGTCAAAGATGCTGAGGCATCGGTTTCCATCATATTGACTGCAATAGCAGAAAAGCTGGCGACGGTGCGTGGCCGCGCTGAAATACGTGGGTTCGGCACGTTTACGGCGAACTATCGCCCGGCAAGGATTGGCCGCAACCCAGCTACAGGGGTAGCGGTATCGGTGCCGGCTAAGCGCGTGCCACACTTCAAGCCGGGAAGGGAGCTGCGGAACCGAGTGGCTGCCTCCGCTAAAAGCGAAATGCCTGCCACGGGCAAGCGCCAGAAAACCCGAGCAACGGCAGAGATGACGCCGGTTGACTGACAACAAGAGAAGCACCAAAAGGAGCCCTCAGCGAAGACCAAGGGTTCTTGAAGTGCTGCGATTGCGCGTTACTGCGCAGTACCATTCACGAATCTCATCAAGAGCGTTTCAAAATATTGACGCCTCCATTGCTCACAAGAATCGTGGAATTGCTGTTCTTGGCTAGAAGCTCGGGCAGCCTCCATTCCATAAGTCGCCTGATGATTTCGAAAATGTCATCGTCGTCGACAAATGGCTCCGCAACCTTGAGCAAAAGAGAATCGCCCTCGATGTGAATTTTGAACGTTTGTGCCGACAAATCAAAGTCGCTGTGCTGTTCGATTCCATCATTGGGAATGCTCCTGGAGAGATACTTCTCAATTGCCGCATATTTTTCTTCTCTCACCGGTACCTCCTTCGTGAAGTCTAACCATGGCACTTACTTTCCTATCGTTTGCGTGAAATACGACTTTTACGTTCACCACGACTTGGCTGCTCCTCCGTAGTCGGTTGGTTCGTGGAGGTAGTCGCGCCAGGAAGCGGAGGTAACCGCCCTAGCGGCTGCAAGCCGGGGATTCGATTAGCAGAATTTTGGATGTGGTTACAAAGTTTTTCCTGCGCCAACACAAGAAGCGGGCCGACCGGATGCATCCGGTCAGTAATGCGTATATGTGTATTCGTCACGCAAGCGATTCAGCCGAAAAAAAGCCACCCGCAGGTAGCCCGTTGATTTTCCATACTTCGATTTCCAGCAATTTCGCGAATCCATCAATCGCAAACATTTGTCAAATCGAAGATTTTCTATAACTCGTGCCTAGGCACTTCGTGAAGCGCTGGCGTAGCTTTGTCGCATGGGATATCAGATCCAGGCGGGCAAGGACCCAAACATGAACAACGCGCTAAAGAACGACTTTCCCCTTTTCCAGGACGAAGAAACACTCAGGTACGCCATCGACCTGGTTTGCGCCGAGTACGGAAAAGTAAAATCTCTCCGGATATTTCCCGCGACCAGGGACAGCCGGGGAGGGGGTCGCCAGTGCGTTTGCCTGTTGCAATTAGACCCACCGAAAGCCCAAGCCGCCCTGAGGTTAGAACTCAAGGTATCCACAATCAGCCACGAACTCGCGTTCGTCGCGGACGTGGATGAAAAATGGAACGGCCCGAGCATGTAGGTTCCCAGCTCGCCACGACTAAAGCGCCGAAAGAGTAGCGTTCCGACAACCATGCACGACGCGCTAAAGAATGGCTTTCTGCCGTTTCGGAACGAACAAGCCCTGAAGTCGGCCATCGAATCGGTTTGCGCCAAGTACGGAAAAGTAGCGTCCTTAAGAATTCTTCCCCCGAGCGCCGGACCACGAAACACTCGTCGCTGTACTTGCTTCCTCCGCCTAGACTCTGAGCCGACCCAAACTCGCATGATGAGAAAACTCGACGTATTCAATATCGACAGCAGCATCGCGTTCTTCGCGGACGTGGATGGAAACCAGACCGGCCCGAGCATGTAGGTTCCTAATTGGCCTTAAGCCAAGCACCGAAAAATGTTTTGTTACGTAAACCGCCAGCCTTTAGGCATCGCAAACCCTAGAAGCAGAGGCGCCGCTCAAATCACCCGCCACTCGTTCTCGAAGAAGATAATTTGATCCTCCACGCCGACGGGCACCGGCGCGCTGCTAATTCCAGTCCCCATACGACGACTTGCCTTGTCGAGCGAAGCTGAACGTGAGGATGCCGGTTTCTCGTCGGGCATCTTGGGGCGACCTCTTTCCCGTTCAGCGAACGCGGCCCACCGCCTCCGCCAGTTATCGCGACATAGAATCGCCATCAGGCGCGACGGCCAGGATGGCCCACCGCGTCCTGGTTTCTACCTGTAGCACCCGAAGCTGGCTCCTAGATGGCCTTAGAAGCCCACACTTAGGAAAGGCCTTATCCACGGTCGCGCGGGCGGCGCCTATCACGCACGCAACGCGCGGCGGTGGGTAAGCTGTCCGCCTCAGCCTTTCTTAGGGAAAATTGTTAGCAGTGCTAACGAGACCCTTGCTCCGACGTTCATCCCGTCGAACAGGAACGAGCAGCGAAAGCTTGCGCGCGCCTTCTGACTTTTGAGGAACTTTTGCAATAGCACGCTGGTCACAGGGCTATGCTCGCGATCCACTCAGTATGCGCAAGAGTCCTTTGCCACCGTGCGCAGAATCGCCGGACATTGAACACTGTTTGACGCTGGCTGTGTCAGCCCGCTTGATGCCCGTTAACGCATCGGCCAATGCTCGCGAGAGCGAGCGCAAGAGCCGGCCTCATCTCCTGGGAACCGGCAGCCGCAAGGCTCGGAGATACACGTAAGCCTGCAGTTAACTTTCGGACACCCCAAGTCCGAACAGCGTCCAGCCAACTAGCGCCGGCCGCAGCTGTGCCGCAGTCCCGCTAATAGGCAGCACGGTAGCAATGGGGCTCGCCGCATTCGCGTGCGGAAGATCCCTACTCCACTGCCCTAGCGGCAAAACCTGTTTCAGCCAGTGGTGGTCTGCGCCAGGCGCGTCTGCTTGTGCGATTCATGGGGCAACGTCACGCCAGCAGATCGCTGCGGCACCAGCCGTTACGGTTGCTGCTGCAATCGTGCCCGCGTAACTGCGGCAGCACCTCTGCGCCAATCGCATCGTCACTACCCCAGCGCCAGCCGGTAGTGACGATGCGCACGATGCCCCAGCCGACAAGGACTAATCGGTGGCTGGCGCAAGTTACAAGCCCAAGTGACGGGCTCCCTGACCCGTCGTCATCCTGGACCGCACAACGCGGTCCGTCCTCATGCCCGCTCCCAGCGGGCTCAGTGCAATGTCGCGCCGAAGAAGCGCCCCTTCGAGCCCTGGGTCAACGGCTCAACTCGATGAATCGGCTTCCCACAGGAAGCGCCATCGACGCCAATGCCGCGTGCCGCGGCGGCAAGCAGCAAAGCAAACGGCACGAAACGGGAGTGGTGTCCCGAGTCCCTCGTAGATCCCGACACGCTTGGCGTTCGGGACGGACAGAAACACTAACCTGACAGGCTTCACACACCAGCAGCAGCGTAAAGGGCAGAACAGAAAGGGCAACGAAAGGGAGAAAGGACGAAAGGAAGAAAGGGATAAAACCTGGCGAGGAACCAATGCGAGATCTGAACTACGAGCTGAAACAGCTCTGCCATCGCAATCGCGACGGCAGCTATGGCACGCAGCGCGACCGCGAGCGCGTGCTCGACCGGATCGCCAACCAGCTCTACGAGCTGGGCTATCGGCACATGGGAGCAGTCAGCTTGAAATCAAAGCACGTCGAGCGATTGGTCGAGCGCTGGAAGGTGGAGGGTCTGACTGTCGGCACGATCAAGAACCGTATGGCAGAGCTTCGGTGGTGGGCGGAGAAGATCGGCAAGCAAAAAGTTGTCGCCAGGGACAACGTGAACTACGGTATCGGCAAGCGACAATACGTCACCAACGTCAGCAAGGCCCGTGAACTGACAAGCGGCGATCTGTCGAAGATCACCGACGCGTACACGCGGATGTCGCTGCAGCTACAGGCGGCGTTCGGATTGCGGCGCGGGGAATCGATCAAGATCCGACCCGAGTGGGCGGATCGCGGCGACAGGCTGGTTCTGAAAGACACCTGGACCAAAGGCGGCCGCGAGCGGGAAATCCCCATCCGCAATGAGGAGCAGCGCCGGGTGCTCGACGAGGCGAAGTGCTTGGCCGGCAGGGGCAGCCTCATTCCGGCCGAAAAGCGCTACGTGGAGCAACTCCGGCGCTTCGAGTACCAGTGCGCCAAAGCGGGAACCCACCGGGTGCACGGACACCGCCACCAGTACGCGCAGACGCGCTACCGGGAACTCACCGGCTGGGCGGCGCCGGCCGCTGGTGGACCGCGATCCAAGGAATTAACCCCGGCGCAAAAGGCGATTGACCGCGAGGCGCGGCTCACGATCAGCCGGGAACTCGGGCATAATCGCGAGCAGATCGTCGGGGTCTACATAGGGCGCTGAGACGGTAAGCGGCAAGTCCTGCAGATGCGGCTGCCATGGCTGTTAGCACTGCTAACGCTGCGGGTGGTGAATTCCTCGGCGAATCGCCGTCCCTGTGCTGTCGCATGACTCTTTGATCACAGTTTGAACCGTGGGATACTAAACATTTGAAGTCCCGCCATCCCAAACCTGCAACTGCGTTTGGGACACCGCCGCACGAATGTGGCGTTACTGCTTGCCTTCCAACCGCAGCAGCGCGCGCACCATCTCGAGCACCATCTTCTTGTGCGGCTCGTCGAGCAGTTCGAGCTTTTTCATCACCCAGGCGGGATCCACCGCAAAAGACGCAAGGTCCTGTTTCGCCGCCGCCCCGCCCCGCTCTTCCTTGCGCTCGGCTTCACCAAATCTGAGCCATTGCGGTGTGACTTCCAGCCACAACGCCAGAGCCCGGATCTTGTCCTGCGAAGGCAGCGCCTTGCCGGCAAGCCACTTTCGGATCGCCTGCGCCGTCACCGGGTCGCCGTGGTAGCGCAGGTTGAATTCGCGCGCGACCTGCGTGGGACTGTCCGCATTGACGCGCATCTTGCGCATCGCTTCTTTGAAGCGCCTGCTGAAACCCTGTTTTTCGTCAGCCAGAACCATGCTCGGAAAATATCACCAAGCAGGGCCGCGAACGGATACCACCGGTTGCTTTTTATAATCACTGACAGTAACATATCCCGTTGATTTGCGCAGCTATCCGGCTCGACAACCCGCAGGGAGTTTCGGTGACTTGGTTCGGACACGATCTTTCGAAAGTGATCGAGCAGATCCCGATCGGCGTGGCGGTGACGCTGCCGCACGGCGCGATCGAATACGCCAACCCGCACCTGCGCCAATGGCTCGGCGTGAGCGTTGAACGGGTATTGGGAGCGAATCTTGCGCAATTCAGGTCAGGAATCGACGCATTCCCGGAGCGGATCGTCAGGAAAATGCTGCTGACCGGCGAATCCTGGCAAGGGGAAACCGAGTTTAGGGTCGGAACGGATGAAATCCGCCATGCACTCGAACTGGCGTGTCCGCTGCACGACAACTCCGGACACATCACCCACTTCATCCATTTTTTGCAGGACATCGGCGCGCTCAAGCTGACGCAGGTGCTGAACAAGCTGGCGTTCTACGACAACCTGACCGGCCTGCCCAACCGCAACCTGTTCGTCGACCGCCTGTCCAGAGCCATGGCCGCGGCGCAGCGTAATCGCGGTGGCCTGGCTCTGCTCTACATCGATATCGACCACTTCAAGCGCATCAACGACGCCTTCGGACACGACGCCGGCGACGAACTGCTGCGCCAGCTTGCCGTCCGCCTGCAAACATGTCTGCGCAAAACCGACACTGTTGCGCGCCTGGGCGGGGACGAGTTTGTCATCATCCTCGAGCAGATCGCCGACACGTCGCTTGCGATTAGAACGGTTGAGAACCTGCTCGAGACCTGCTGCGGCGACTACGAGCTGCGGGGCCGCAGTCAACGCGTGACGCTGAGCATCGGCATCAGCCTGTATCCACACGACGCGAAAGACATGGATGCCTTGCTCAAATGCGCCGATACCGCTATGTACAGCGCCAAGGCCTCGGGCAGAAACGGCTTTCGTCTTTGCGAGCCGGCTCCGAAAAAGCAATACGGAGTTGCGTAGTGTGCGGTGGCCGGTCCGCCGAATCAAAAGTGTACCATTGCACTAGTTGACCGTAACAACTGATTCGGAAGTACCTTGACATGCGGCGTTGAAGTATTTCATCAGAGCACCCATAGATATGATGCATAACGCATGACATCAACGCTCGCGGAGATTTGGCGAAGCCCGGTCGGCTCTATTGATATCACTGCCATACCACCGCCTTGTGCATGTCAGCGTAATAACCGCAGACGCAGTCTGCGCGAGAGAAAAGGAACTATGTGTATTCAAAGCCCGCTCAAATACTGAGCGTAGAGCAGGAGGAGCTGCGCGGTATTTCGTGCACCGTCGCCGAGATCGAGTGGCTGCTGCTGATCCTGATGCTGCTGTACGAGGAGTTCGGGGGTCCTCTTCCCGCAGATGAAGCGGCAATGTCAGCCGGACTGTTCTTCTACGCCGCGTTCGTGTTGAGCTTTCGCTACACCAATTTCTACAAGCCCGAATCAAAATGGAAAATCGCCATCGAAACGTTTGCGATGGTGCTGTTCATCACCTGGGTGCTGTACTACACGGGCCGGCTCGCCAGCCCTCTGCTCAACACCTACCTGCTCGTGATCATCACCAGCGCGCTCGCGCTGGGCAAAGCCACCACCATGTTCGAAATGGCGCTGATCGGCGCGTGCTTCGTGCTGCTTGGAGGAATCGGCCCCACGGGCGGGCTGTTTTCGCTCGCTTACGTCGGCGGGCTGGTGGCGCAGCTTGCGCCGATGCTTCTCGTCGCCTATATCACCACCATGTTTTCCGCCGACATCCGTTTCGGCTTGAACCGGGCGCGGCTGCTGTCGGAAACCGATGATCTCACCCGTATCTACAACATGCGCGGCTTCGCCATCGTCGCCGGCCGCTTGTTCGACCAGTCGGTGCGCTACAACCGTCCCGCCAGCCTGCTGATGATCGACTCGGACAATCTCAAGACGGTCAACGACCGTCACGGCCACGAGGCCGGGAACCAGCTGCTGAAATTGGTGGCCAAGTGCATCGAGGTCGAACTGCGCCATACCGACGTGCTGGCGCGCTATGGCGGAGACGAATTTGTGGCGCTGCTGCCGGAGGCGCCGGCGGCCAAGGCGCTGGAGGTGGCAGAGCGGATTATCAAGGCGGTGGCCACCACGCCGCTGGAGTTCGAGGGCAAGCGCATCGACACCAGCGTCAGCATCGGCCTCGCGAGTTATCCCGACGACGGTCGCAGCATTGGCACCGTCCAAGCGCGCGCCGATCGCGCCATGTACGCCGCCAAGGAGCGCGGCCGCAATCGCGTGGAGAAATTCGCAGCTTGATAGCGATCCATGACTAAAATCATTCGGCGCTTTGACTCAAGACGAATTAGGAGTCTTCATGCGCGGGCCACTCCATTTTTCATCGACGTCTGCGAGGAATGCGAGATCGCTGGCGTCTATAGATACCTTGAGTTGTAACCTCAGGACGGCTTGGGCTTTCGGTGGGTCTAGCTGCAACAGGCAAAGGCACTGACGGCCCCCTGCCCGGGGGTCCCGGCTGGCGGGGAATATTCGGAGGGATTTTACTTTTCCTTTTGCGTACTTGGCGCAAACCAATTCGATGGCGCACCTCAGGCTTTCTTCGTTCTGGAAAAGCGAAAAGTCGTGCTTTAGTATGTTGTTCATGGTTCGGTCCCTCCCAGACTGATCTAATTGCAGTAAATAAAGGAGGCCCGTCTCCCCGCTCGGGGCAGGGTGGCCACTTAGGCGCCATCCTTGCGATGGCTTCTTCACACTCAGCGTGGGCTGACTTCCCTTGCAAGGTGGTGGGGCGGTGTCTGATCGGAACGCGACCCTCTAAATTGCTGAATACGTGCCCGCTATGCGCATGGCTGTCGGGATCGACATAAGACGGGCACGATGATCCGGGCTTGATCAGCGGTGAATATAGTGCTCGAGCTGATCGATAATAAATTGCTGCTCGGAAATGGCGTCTTTGACAAGATCGCCGATGGACAACACGCCTATTACCCGGCCGTTGTCGATCACGGGAAGGTGCCGAGCGCGCTTCTTGGTCATGAGCGCCATGCACTCTTCGTTGGTCTGAGTCGGGGTAACGCAAACGACTTCTCGCGTCATGATCTCGTTCACCGGCGTACTGCTTGAAGACTTGCCTTTCAGCGCGACCTTCCTCGCGTAGTCCCGCTCCGAGATTATCCCCACCAGACGCGGACCATCCATGACGAGTACCGCGCCTACGTCTTTGTCCGCGAGTAGTTTGAGGGCGTCGAGCACCGGCACATCGGGCCTGATGGAGATAACTCCGGACGGTTTCAACTTTAATATCTGCGCTACTGTTTTCATCGGCTTTCTCCCTGTCGAATCTCACCGTGCGAACGTAGAGCCGCCGACGACCAAGCCAGATTCGGATGCCTGTTCCCCTTGTGGGATTCCACAATACTATGCCAATAGCCGCCGGCCCGGCCATACCCACTGCCGGCGCTCGTTCCTAAACAGGCTTCGCTACATAAAAACCACAGTATTTTTTGGATTACGCAGGAAATAGTTCACAGCCGCAAACGGTCACCATCCCCATAATTGGCTTGCGTCCGGGACTTTCTCCTCCTCCCCCCGGGCGCAATAGCCCAGGACGAAGTTGTTCTGGGTTTTTTTTCCTTATGGGATTTGCGTACCCACCGTCAGTGGGGCGGATCTGCAGCGGCCATGGCCGTTCGTCTCATCCATTTGGTCTATAGCGTGTCGGCGGGTGTGAGGTACGCGACTGGCCGGTTTCAGGCAGAATTAGAGGGCTGTCCCGACAGTCTCAGATCGGCCAACGGTCCTCCAAGTAAATTCCCCCAAAGCGATCGTTCATAGCGATGCGACCGCGCACCATACCAGAGTGCTACGATTCAGGTGAGGATGTGCTGAATTTCAAGAATCGGGCTCGACGAAGCGGTACCCTGAACGATTTTTCCTACTTGGCTTTGCCAACTCTAGATACACTCAAGGGTTGCGTGAAGTCCCGCGGACTCTGCGGTCTTGCACCTCCTAAAAAGGTTCCATGTTGCGCTTTCTTTCCCGCTTCAATTCCCAGGACATCGCCATCGATCTCGGTACCGCGAACACGCTTATCTACGTGCGCGGCAAGGGGATTGTCCTCGACGAACCCTCGGTCGTCGCAATCCGGCAGGAGAGCGGACCAAACGGCAAGAAGGTAATTCAGGCCGTCGGCCTCGGCGCCAAGGGCATGCTGGGCCGTACCCCGGGCAGCATCAGGGTGATCAGGCCCCTGAAGGACGGGGTGATCTCCGATTTCACCGTGACTGAGCTGATGCTCAAGCACTTCATCCGCAAGGTGCTCGAAACGCACATATTCAGACCCAGGCCGCGGATCATCATCGGCGTGCCCAGCGGCTCAACCCAGGTCGAGCGGCGCGCGATTCGTGAATCGGCGATTGGCGCCGGCGCTTCAAAGGTATACCTGATCGAGGAACCCATGGCGGCAGCGCTTGGCGCTGGCCTTCCGGTAGGCGAGCCAACCGGTTCGATGGTGGTGGATATTGGCGGCGGCACGACCGAAGTCGGCGTGATTT
>VFSW01004003.1_pt1 | contig 22029 bp, 18 predicted proteins | sample 5358111 | NCBI WGS metagenome assembly VFSW01 (sample SAMN11554181, study PRJNA540505) | mine drainage metagenome | isolation source: sediment from site ElyBrook_90M | place: USA: Ely Copper Mine, Vershire, VT | collected 2017 | reverse complement strand
ACATAAGGCTGCCTCATGCGAATGAGTTTGAGCGGCTGCGTCTCGTTCTGCGCCACCTCGTGGGCGAAGGTGCGGAAGAGCACCTGCACGGTGATGGCGGTGACGGTGCGGGAGCCGGTGTTGGCAATGTGGCCGTCGAGATAAGTCACCTTGCCCCCGGCCAGGTTCGACGACTCGCTCATAGCCAGCCCGGTGATGGGCAGGCTGGCCGCATAGACGTCAGGCGCCGCGGAGATGGGCGCAACGGTAGGCTTCGGCTTGCCGTGCTCCAGAACCAGAACGGCCACGGCGGCCACGACCACAACGACGGCGGCGGCGATGACCATCGGCAGCCAGTTGCGCTCCTGCGTTTCGGGGGGACGGGCGGCGGAAGGAACGAGTTGGGGACCAGTGCTCACGAGCGGATTTTACACCCGTTACGAAAGGAATTGGCGGAGATCCCCCGTTGTTGTTATTGGAACGAAGCTTTTTAGCCATTGGCCTATAGGTCCGGTGAGCGGGAGAATATTGATCGTATCCTGACCGGCTCACCGCAATCGCCGGCCGAGATGAGTCTTCTCGCCAGGCACAGGGGACGGGGCCAGGCGCAACCTTGGGGAAGGGAAAGAAAGGCAGGCCACCATGCAGACCCGCACACAACCGGCGCACGACACTTTGCCCAAGGCCGGCGGCACGGCGCGGGCGGCGCGGACGCGGGAAGAACTGACCTACCAGGCAGTGACGGTGGCGGCCATGCTGCTGGTGTTGGGCAGCCTCTGGGTGTTCTGAGTCCGCAGGGTGCAACGTGCGGGCATCAGACGCCGGCGCCAGGGCGCGCCGCGCGAAACAGAGCCACCATGTGCCAGCCGATGTTGGCAAAGACGACCGCCAGGAACAAGGGCATCATCACGGGCGACAGAGTGCCCCGCCCGGCCCGCGCCGAAGCGACGATCGCCCATTGGATATAGAGGAACAGACAGGCCAGCTCCGCCTTGAGGCAGGCGATCATCCGCAGCGTAATGGCTTCAAGCAGCGGCCGGTTCAGCGGCGTGGTCCGCACCGGAAAATTGAATGCCGCGGGAAACAGGGCCACCAGCGAGATGAACAGGTAAAGGCCCGAAGCAACCGCGGGGAGCAGCCACAGCGCGTCCGGAGGCCCCCAGGCGTTGGGCTCGCCCGCGGCGTTGAAGTGGGTGGGGATACGGGCAGCCAGCGGATCAGGCCCGCTGAGGGCGATCCAGGTGATCCACCAAAGGACGGCAATCCCTGCCAGGGAAATAGCTTCAAACGTCTTGCGCATGGGAACCCTTCTCGGCGCAGTGTATCGAAACAGGGCACAGGGTCGTACGGAAATGAGGCGGTCTTGTGTACTGAAACGAGACATTCGCCCCAGGAGCGCGGTGCGGTAGCCCGGATTTTCGGACCAAGGTAATGCGCTCAGCCGAAGCGGGCCCGCTTGACGGTCTGGCGGAGGTCTTCGCCGGTCATCTCCACGCGGACGCACATCTCTGCCAGGCGGGAGCGCATGCGGTCGCCGATGCGGTCGCCGAGGGTCTGCTCGCGGGCGGCGCGTTCGGCTTCAGTCTGTGCTCCGCCACCGGCCGGCTGGTCAGGGTAGTTGGTGGTGATGATGGTCGTCTGGCGGTCGTTGTAGCGGGTATTGAGAATGAGGGCGACGGTATCCCATACCCACTCGTTCGGCTTCTGCGCGCCCAGGTCGTCGAGCACCAGGACCTCGGCGGCAAAGACCGGCTTCAGCAGTTCGAGCTCGGTGGTGTTCACCTGCGGGTTGTAGCTGTTCTGGATGTTCTTGAGCAGCTCGCGGTAGTCGCAGAACAGGCCCCGAACGCCGCGCTCCTGCACCAGTCGGCGCAGTACGCCGACTGCCAGGTGGGTTTTGCCCACGCCGATGGAGCCAGTGAAGAGCAGGCCCTTGCCGGCGGTGTCCACCGGGTAGGCCTCGACAAACTTGCGCGCGGTCAGGTGGGCGCGGCCCAGCGAGGCGTCGGCGCCGCGGAAGGCGGTCTCGTAACCATCGAGGGTGTAATGGCGATAGCGTTCGGGGATGCGCGCGGCGGCCAGGCGGCGCTCTTCGCGCACCATCTCCTGGCACTCGCAGGGGCGCGAAACCCAAAGGCCCGAGGTATTGACCACGCGGACCAGACCAATTCCTTCACAGATCGGACAGACACTCATCTGGATTCAAGCCTAGCGCATGGGGCGCGGGCGCGTTACGGTGCAGGTCATGGGACCGATTGTGGAAATCGCCATTCGCCAACCTTCGCCCCGGTTGCCTACAATCGAAATCGCGAAGGGCTGGGGAGTCTTCGGGCTCCGTTCTTCCTGCCTACACCGGAAAATGGAGACTTTTCAAGTGAATCGAACGACTCTTTCATCTGCTCTGATTGGCGCGGCGGCCTTGGCCGTGCTGCTTGTTCCCCGACCCGTCGCCGCGCAGGAGCCCGGAAGCAAGCCGGAGACGGCGGCGCCGGCCCAGGCCGCTCCACCACCAACGCCGGTGGACGAAGGGCAGCTCAAGCACAACAAGCAACTGAAGGAGGACTGGCCCTGGCTTGGCCACCTCAAAGACGCGAATGCCGCGCTGGCCGCGCCAGCTCAGGGCGAAAACCGCGTGGTTTTCATGGGCGACTCGATCACCGAGGGGTGGAAGATCGAAGGGCCGGATGGCTCCTTTCCCGGCAAGCCCTACATCAATCGCGGCATCAGCGGGCAGACCGCGCCGCAGATGGTGCTGCGCTTCCGCCAGGACGTGATCGACCTGAAGCCGAAGGTGGTGGTCATCCTAGCCGGAACCAACGACATTGCCGGCAACACCGGCCCCGAGACGCTGGAGACGATCGAGGGCTACCTGGCGTCGATGGCCGAGCTGGCCGCGGCCAACCACATCAAGGTGGTTCTGTGCTCCATTCTGCCCGCCTACGACTACCCCTGGGACCCAGGGCTGACGCCGGCGCCCAAGATTCTGGCCATCAACCAGTGGCTGCGCGCTTACGCAGCAGAACACGGCCACGTTTACGTGGATTACCACACGGCCATGAAGGACGAGCGCGACGGGCTGCCGGCGAAGCTGAGCGAGGATGGGGTGCACCCGACTCCGGCCGGCTATGCGGTCATGGCGCCGCTGGCCGAGGCGTGGATCGAGAAGGCGCTGAAGTAGGGGCTAAGGGACCAGGGACTGCAAGCCCGACGAAAGGGAAATCGTTGCCGCGCGCAGCTATTTTGCACAGACCGCCCGCATCCACGGCTGAAGGAGTAGGGATCTTCCCCGTAACTTCGTCCCTGCTTTACCGCAATTGCTAAACCGCCGAAATGCCTCTACAATGGAAGATGAAGATTGCAGGAAAGGTCTGTCTCCAGAGATGCCCAAGGAAAAGATTCATCCCAAATACGACGCGGTGCAGGTTAAATGCGCCTGCGGAAACCATTTTGAGACCCGTTCGACTCATAAGGGCGACATTCACGTGGAAATCTGCTCGGCCTGCCACCCGTTCTTCACCGGCAAGCAGCGGCTGGTTGACACAGCGGGACGCGTAGAGCGGTTCCGGCGCAAGTACGCCAAGGCCGACTCGCAGACGGCAGCAGCCACGGCGGCCAAGTAAGCGGCGCCAATTCAGTTGGACGAGCACAACGAGGCCTCCGCTGCGGCGGAGGCCTCGTTGTGTTGGAGGCCAGGCCTGGATTGGCGGCATTCTGGTAACGAATTTTGAATGTGAGATTTGAACGACTATGCCACGCGCAAAACGCTCGATTCAGGCTGCGGTAACCATCGACGGCTTGCCCCTCGTATGGAATCTGCACCGTGAGCAGCAACTGTTCACCGACGATGGGTGGAGAGGCGTTGCCATTCATGTCAGGGTTGCAGTGGGCACGCGTCGCGAATTGCATCTGGAATATCCGGCCCTGCTATCGAAAAAGGCCGGCTACCTGTCTACAGAGCTGGTCCGGCCAACGATAGTTACCTCAAAAGTAGCGGCGCATATTCGGGAAGCGATGGCGGCAGGCTGGGATCCGGACTCGCGTGGCAAGCCGTTCGTTTATCAGGTGTCTGAACTGCCCGGTTGATCTGAAAGGCGCAATTCAATGGCTGGCAAGGGCTTTACCGTGAAGAAGGAGTGGGACAACCCCATTGACCACCCCATGCCCGCCCAGGCGCGGGTGCCAGTTGAGGTGCGTCTGGGGACGGTGGCGGTGACTCCAGCCACCGTTCTGGCTCCCATGGCCGGGGTCACCGACACGGTTTTCCGGCGGTTCATTCGCCACGCGAGTTTGTTTACCAGGGGCCAGGGTTCAGAGGTCAGGGTTCAGGGAACCGAAGACAGAGGTCGATCTTCAGAGATTGTTTCCGTTGAGACTGAGCTCACCAACACCCAGTCGGGCTGCGGGCTGCTGATGACCGAGTTCACCTCGGCCGACGGGCTGGCGCGGATGCGCGAGTCCAAGCGCCGCCGCTACCTGACCTTCTACGACGACGAACACCCCATTGGCGCACAACTGTTCGGCTCGAATCCCGAGACCCTCGCGGAGGCGGCGCGCATTGTCGAAGAGACCGGCTTCGACCTTGTGGACCTGAACCTGGGCTGTCCGGCGAAGCGCGTGGTGGGCTGCAACGGCGGCTCGGGCCTGTTGCGCGATCTGCCCAAGATCGGCGAAATCTTCCGTGCGGTCCGCAAGGCGGTGACGATTCCTTTCACCGTCAAGTTCCGCATGGGCTGGAACGAGAAACAGATTGTGTGCGTGGAACTGGCGCGGATGGCCGAGGCCGAGGGACTGAGCGCCGTTGCGCTGCACGCCCGGACGCGCGAGCAAGGCTACAGCGGGCAGGCGCAGTGGCAGTGGATTGCCGCGGTGAAGCAGGCGGTGAAGATTCCGGTCATCGGCAATGGCGACATTCGCACCCCGGAGGACGCGGCGGCCATGGTGGCCGAAACCGGTTGCGATGCGGTGATGATTGGCCGCGCGGCTCCGGCGAACCCGTGGATCTTCCGCCAGATTGCCCAGTACACGGCAACCGGGAGCTATGAGCGGCCGACGGTGGAAGATCGCTACCGGATGATCCGCGCCTACTTCCAGATGTTGCTGGACGAGCAGGAAGCCACGAAGGACATGCCGCGCAGCGACCGCATGGGCGAGACGGCTGGCAAGATGAAGCAGTTTGCCACATGGTTCACGCATGGCGTGCCGGGCGGGGCAAAGCTGCGTGCGGCTATCTACCACGCGCGCACCGGGACTGAAGTGCTGGGCCAGGTGGAACAGTTTTTTGCGGCGCAGCGTGCGCAGGGCTCAACCGAGGCTGCCGGGCCAGAGGACGAGACGAACGGCTTTCCCGAGGACGCACTGGTCTGCGACTGAGAGCGGCCATTGCAACTGCAATGACGCCGGCGAGCGTGGAAGAAGCCCCGAACTACGACAAGGTCTGCGCAGGCAGCGGCAGGCGAATCGTAGCCCGTGCGCCGTCTTCGTCTTCGCGGTTGAGCAGGCTGATCTCGCCGCCGTGGGCGCGCGCAATCTGCTGCGCCAGGGCCAGGCCCACGCCGCTGCCCGCGGGCTTGGTGGTGTAGAAGGGGACAAACAGATTTTCGGCGTTGGCGATGCCCATGCCGCAGTCCTCGATGGTAACGATCAGGGCCGCATCGTCGACGCGCCAGAAGGCGCGCACGGGCGTTGCGCCGTTGGACAGCGAGGCGTCCACCGCGTTTGCCATCAGATTGATGAACATCTGCTCGAGTTGATCCGGGTCAGCGTGGAGCACGGCCGGGGGGCCGGGAGCAAGCTCGACGGGCAAGCGTTGCTCCAGCAGCACCACGCGCTCAAGCAGCGGCCCCAACGCCACCGGCTTGAACTGCGGCGGAGGCAGTTGCGCCAGCAGACGGTAGGACTGCACGAAGCGGTGCAGCGCGTCGGCGCGGCTCTCCACTACGCCCAGGCCGCGGCGAAAATCGTGCAGCGTGGCGTCTTCGCCTTGCATGTTGTCCACGCGCGCCAGCAGGCTGCCGGCAATGGACTTGATGGGAGCGAGCGAGTTGGAAAGTTCGTGACCGAGGACGCGAATCAGGCGTTTCCAGGCGATCTGTTCCTCTTCCTGCAAAGGCAGGCTCACATCGGCCAGAAGCAGCAGCGTGTGGGGCACACCATCCTGGCGAAAGACAGCCCTGCGCAGCAGCCAGCGCGTGGATTTTGCGCCGAAGGAATGGATGCTCTGGTCGGGGGCGACCATCAGGTCCTTCAGTCCCAACTCGCGCGCGGTGTGCCCGAAGCAGCGCGCGTGCGTGAGACCGAGCAGTTTTACACCTGCGTTGTTCACCAACTGGAGAAGATTTTCGCGGTCGAAGGCAAAGAGGGGCGCGTGCATCACTTCGAGAATGCGGGCCAGCAACGCCGTCGCCTCGAGCGAGCGGACACGCTGCTTCTGCAGCAGGTCGGCCAGCATGTTCACCTCGCCGGCCAGTTCGCCGAATGCGTCCTGTGTTCCGGCGCCGCGGGCGCGGAAAGAGTAGTCGCCCTCGCGCAAAGAGGAGACGACGTTGGAGAGCGTCTGCAGCGGCCGGATGAGCCCCTCGATGAGCGCAGCGGCCACGATCAGCATGTAGATCAACAGGCAGCCTGCGAGCAGGAGGGCCGGCACCAGCGAGATCTGCTGCTGGTAAAGGAACACCGCGGCAAGGACAAGCGAGGGCAGCGTGAGCAGCAGGCAGGAGAGCCATGCCCGGCGAACCGCCGAGCGGCGATGCCGGCGCGCAACTCTTTCAGAGGCCATATTTTTCGATACGGCGATAGAGCGCGGCGCGGCTCAGTCCGAGCGACTCGGCTGCCTGGGAGATGTTGCCGTCGCAACGGCGCAACACCTTGCGGATAAGCAGGGCTTCCACGTCGTCGATGCTCATGTTCTCAAACGACTGGGGAGACGATTTGGCAGCGGCAATGGCCAGGTTGGCGGGCTCTATCTCTTCGCCGCGGCAGAGCAGGACGGCGCGTTCCACCGTGTGCTCGAGTTCGCGCACGTTGCCCGGCCAGGGATAGTGCATCATCTGCTGCATGGATGCAGGTGAGAAACCGCTGACCTGCTTGCGGTAGCGCGTGCGGCTGCGATTGAGAAAGTGCGCGGCCAGCAGCGGTATGTCCTCGCGCCGGTCGCGCAGCGCGGGCAGGTGGATTTCCACCGTGTTGATGCGGAAGAGCAGATCTTCGCGGAAGTTTCCAGCCTCGGCCTCCTCGTGCAGCAGCGCGTTGGTAGCGGAGAGAATGCGCACATCCACGCGCCGCGTCTGCGAGGAGCCGACGCGCTCCAGTTCGCCCGTCTCCAACACGCGCAGCAGCTTGGCCTGCTGGCGCAGCGGCACGTTGGCGATCTCGTCGAGAAACAGGGTGCCTCCGTTGGCCAGCTCGAAGCGGCCAATGCGGTCAGTGCGCGCGTCGGTGAATGCGCCTTTCACGTGGCCGAAGATCTCGCTCTCGAAGGTTCCCTCGGGCAGGCCGCCGGCGTTGACGGCCACCAGGGCCATGCGCGCGCGAGGGGAAGCCGCATGGAGCAGTTTGGCGACAATCTCCTTTCCGGTGCCGTGCTCGCCGGTGATGAGTACGTTGGCGTCCGAAGGCCCGACCTGCCCAATCAGATCCAAAACCGGCTGCATGGAGGGCGCGCCTGCGACAAATTCCGGCATGCCTTCGGCGCGCAGCAGGCGGTTTTCGAGTTCCAACTGGCGGGCGCGGCGCAGCGCCGCATGCAACTCGGCGTGGACGCGGATCAGAGAGACCAGGCGCTCGTTCTCCCACGGCTTCTGGACGAAGTCGCGGGCCCCGCGTTTGATGGATTCCACGGCCAGGTCGATGTTGCCCCACGCAGTCATCACGATCACCGGCAGGCGCGCATCGTGCTCCTGAATGCGCGCCAGCAGGTCGAGGCCCTCCTGGCCGGAGGTCGTGTCGCGGGTGTAGTTCAGATCGATGAGCAGGACATCGTAGTCGCACTGGCCGAGCGCCTCGAGCAGCAGTTGCGGTGAGCGGACGCAATCCACCGCGATGCCCTGCGGAGCGAGCAGCAGCTCGACAGCCTCAAGGATGTGCGGCTGATCGTCGGCAACCAGAACTCGAATTCGTTCGTGCTTAGGAGAGTCGGCCATTTTGAGGATCATTCTGCGCCCTGTTCCATGCTCCGGGCGCCGGGCGCCGCCATAGGTACTGGTGCGATTCTACGGCACACTCGAGACCACTCCCATTTTGGCGTCGTCAATGGAGACTCCGGTCCGCTCCAGCGTCTCGCCGACGGCGCGGTCAATGTCGACCTTCGCCTTCTCGTAAGCTGATTGTGCGGCGTCCAACGCGGACTCGGCCTGGGCGAGCGCGTTTTCTGCGTTTAGCGTATCAAGGCCGGATTTCGCACCGAGCACCTGTTCCTGTTTCGTGATGTCGAAGGTCCTCCGGGCGAGGTCGCGCGCCTTCTGGGCCGCGTCCACGTGGGCCTGGGCCTGTTCGAGAGCAAACTTCGAGTTGCGAACGTCGAAGCGAATGCCTTTCTGCTGCTGCTCAGAGGATATTTGGCTCTGGCGGTACTGCAGCACGGCGCGGAATTGATCGGCCTTGGCCTGGCGATTGCGCAGATTGATGGAGAGCGTCATGCCCACCTGGTATTCCGGGGACGAATAGTTGAATGTGTTTGCGAACATGCTGGGGAAGCCGGTGGGCAGATTCGTAGTGCAATCCTGCGCGCTGGGATTGCACAAGGGATTGGTGGGGCCCGCGGTGCCCGCGCCGGCGTAGAGGCCATACATGTTCAGAGTCGGCAAGAGCTCGCTATTGATGTCCTTCAATGCCTGCTTCTGCACTTCAGCCTGCATCTGGTAGATGGCGACCTCGGGCCGCTTCTTCTCTGCCTCGGCGATCAGTTCGTCAATGGATTTGCCGGCGTTCGGGTCGGGCTCGGCCTTCAGGTCGAGCGGAATGACCGGCATCCCGTCGATGGTGGGATCATCGACCTTGGTGAGTGCGTTCATCATCAGGAGCTCATTGAGTCGAAGACTGGCGCGCGCCACCGTGAGGTTGCCTTCGGCAGCGGCCACTGCGGACTGGTCTGTCATCACCTGCATCGCGGGGATGGCCTGGAGCTCGAGCTGCTTTTGATCGTCGGAGAGATTCTTGTTGGCAAAGCCGAGAGAGCGTTCACTTATCTGCTCGCTCTGGTAGGCATTCACCAGGTCCCAGTAGATATCCTCCACCTGAGTGACGGTGACGATCACCTGTGCTTTGAAAGCAAGGTCGGTGATCTGCGAGTTGCGCTTGGCGATGCGGATAAAGCGCTCGTTGGTGGCGACACCGAAACCGGACAGAATGGGCTGTTGGACGATCAACTGAAAATTCGAATACAGTTCAGGATTGATGAGGTTGTAAGGGGTGTTGCTGGCGACACGCTGGCCGAGATAGTTGATCGAGAGGTTCGTGCCGATGGGAAACGACTGGGAGTAGCTCGACTGGACCTCAATCGTGTTGGTCTTCAGGACCGGTACGCCGGTCAGGATCTGGTTGGCCTCCTGGGTGACGGTGTGATCCACATAGCCCCTGAAGGTGAGATATGGATCGAACGACGAAACGCTGGTACCGGCGCCCAGGGTCGAGGTGACGATGCCGCCATTGCCGGCGGAGAATCCGGATCCCGAGGTGCCGCCGCCGGTAGATGCGGCAAAACCGCCCTGGGTGCCCTGGACGATGGCGGTGTTGACCCCGTTGGCAGGGCTGCCCGCTTTGGTGCGCAGAATATCCGTTTGAGCGATGGGAAAGTTATAGCGGAAATAGGCCAGATCAAGGTTGTTCTCGATGGCCACTGCGATCGCGTCCCGCAGTGAAAGATAAATCTTGCCTTCGCGGATCAGGTTCTGCAGGCGCGGCGAGTTGCTCAGATCGAGCGCGGGAGCATCGCTGGGCCGGTAAGGTGCAAGCGGGTTGCGCGAATGGGGCAGATCGATGTGAAATGGCCGCTGCGGGACGAATGACTGTTGCTGCGCCTGCTGCATCTGTTGCGCCAGGCTAGGCGGCGTTGCGGTAGCGCCTGTCGCGGGCACCGGGGCCTCCGGCGCGGACTGCGAGGTTGCGGAAGCGGGTTGCGCTTGCGTGGAGGGCAGCGGCGGGGCCTGCTGGAGCGCAGGCTCCGCGACCAGGGCCAGGTTCACCGGCAACAGAAGTATCGCGGCCGCAGCCTTGACGCGCAGGGCCGAACTTGACTTGAATCTTTTCACTTGGCTCCTACCTCCGTTGCCCTCGGCTCCACAGCCTCGTCGCGCGTGAGCCACCCGTCGCGCAACTCGAGAATGCGTTTGCCGTAGCGCGCGTTCTCTTCAGAATGCGTCACCTGCACAATGGTTGTGCCCTGCCGGTTCAATTGACAGAAAAGCTCCATGATCTCGCGGGCCTGGGTGGAATGCAGGTTGCCGGTGGGCTCGTCGGCCAGCAGCAGCGCTGGCGCATGTACCACGGCGCGCGCAATGCCAACCAGTTGCTGCTGTCCGCCGGAGAGCTGGTTGGGGTAGAGGTCCTTCTTGGCCACAATCTGGAAGCGGTCGAGAATGTCCGCCACCATCCCCTGGCGTTCTTTGGCCGGAAGGTTCTTGTAACTCAGCGGTAAGTCGATGTTCTCGGCAACGGTAAGATCGTCGAGTAAGTGATAACTCTGGAAGACCATGCCGATGCGCTGCCGCGCCAGGTCGGCGCGCTGCTTGCGGTTGAGCTTGTGGGCGGGCGCGTCGCCAAACCAGTACTCGCCCAGCCAGCCATCGTCGAGCAGGGCCAGCACATTCAGCAGCGACGACTTCCCTGCCCCCGACGGCCCCATCACGGTGACGAACTCGCCCTCGTTGATGGTGAGCCGGATCTGGCGCAGCACCCAGGTTTCGGTGTGGCCGGTCTTGTAACTGCGTTCAATGTTTTTCAGTTCGATCATGATTTTTCTTGTTACTCCGATCTCAAAGCAAGAATGGGGTCGACGGCGGCGGCGCGGCGCGCGGGCAGCCACGCGGCGAGGAATGACGCAGACGCCAGCACAACGGCGACCGCGGCGAAGGTGAGAGCGTCGTGTGCCTCGACACCATAGATGTATCCGCTGGCGAACCGGACGGCAAACCACGCAAGCACCCCGCCGATGGCGAGTCCCAAGGCGACCAGCAGGAGCGCACGCCGAAGAATGAGCGTGAGGATGCTGCCCTGCGGCGCGCCGAGCGCGATGCGCAGGCCGATCTCGCGCGTACGCTGCGCCACGGCGAACGACAGCAGCCCATACAATCCTACCGCCGCGATCATGAGCGCCAGCGAGGCAAAGCTCTCCAGCAGGTGCGCAATCAGGGTCTGACTGCCGAAGGAGTCTTCGACAGCTTCGTGAATGGTCTTCACATCGGTAGTGGTCGCGTCCGGAGCCACTTCGTGCAGCGCCTTGTCAAACTGCGCGCGCAGCGCATCGGCGGGAATGGCGGCGCGGATGGCCACCTGCATGAATGCGGACGCGATGCCGTAGAGCGGAGTCCCGGGCTCGGTCTGTGCCAGGCAGAAGTATATCTCCGGCTTGGTACCGTCGGTGACCTTGGCTTGCTTGACGTCGCCAATCACGCCCACGATGCGCATTTCCGCGAATCGGCCCTTGCCCATGCCGAAGATGTGGCCGACCGCGTCCTAGCCCGGCAGAAACTTGTTCACGAACGCCTGATTGACGACGACAACGGGAGGCGCAGCGGAGGTGTCGTCTTCCGTGAAGAACCGGCCGCGCAGCATGGGGATGCCCATGGCATCAACTAGGCCGGCCGAGGCCAGACGGCCGGCCATCCGGTTCCCCCAAGGAAGCACTATGTGATCGAGATTCCCCATGATCATTACTTCGAATTCCGTGCGCATGGGCAGCACCGAACTGAGCGCCGCTACCTGCACGCCAGGAATGGCGCGCACCCGCTCCAGCAGCGGCATATACTCCGTGCGAACGACATTGGCTTGCTGCCCTGATGTGCCTTCCATCTGCTCCAGGTTTCCGCCGGAGTTGAGAATGATTCCTCCAGTGAGCACGTTCTGTTGCGTAAAGCCCAGCGGCACCGAGCGCAGCGCGTGAATGGTGCGCAGAAACAATCCTGCACCCACGAGGAACACAAGCGTGAGCGCCAGCTGCGCCACCACCAGCGCTTCGCGGGTGCGGCTCTGGCTGGCCGATGCGGTGCTGGTTACGCCTTGCAGACTTCCCTGTACATTGCGGCTCATGGCGCGCAGTGCGGGAAAGATGCCGGAGCCAAGCGCGGTGATGAGCGTGAGCGCCACAAGGCACAGAACCGCGCGTCCATCCAGATGAATGGCCTGAGTGAGCGGCAGGGTGCGATGGATCTGGCGCCAGAGCAGCTTGATGGCGGACTCGCCGAGCAGCAGTCCGAAGACTCCGCCAATGGCGCTGAGCAACAGGCTCTCCACCAAGGCCTGCTGCAGCAGGCGCATGCGGCTGGCGCCCAGAGCCGAACGCACCGCCTGCTCACGGGTGCGCGCCACGCCGCGGGCCAGCATGAGGCTGGTTACGTTGAGGCAAGCTAGCGCCCAGATGCCGGTCACCACGGCGTAGAGCAGCAGCAACGGCTTGCGCGCATCATCGGTCAGCGAGTCCTGGTAGCCGGTGACCTTGATGCGCGTGGGCACATCGTCGTCACCGCTAACTTCTTTGGCGATGATGGCCTGCGCACGGCTCAAAGCGGCGGACAATTGGCTCGCGCCCATGCCCTCCGGCAGCCGCGCGTAGAGGTCGCCGCTCTTCTGCCCATGGCCGCTCATGGTCGAGCGGTTGGCGGTGGTGAACGCAACGGGAGTCCAGATCTGCATCTCGTCGTTCATCGGGAAGGCGAAGCCGCGAGGCATGACGCCGATGATGGTGTAAACCTGGCTCTTGATGGTGAGCGTCTTGCTCACGATGGCGGGATCGCCCGCGAAGGTACGGCGCCACGCGTCTTCGCTGAGCAGCACCACGCGCTCGCGGCCGGGCTGGTTCTCGTCTTCGCGAAAGGAGCGGCCAAGCAGCGGACCGACGCCCAAGAGCGTCATCAATCCAGCTTCAACTTCGGTGCGGAAGACCTGAAAACGGCCGCCGGGACCGACGATGCTGGCTGGGTCGCTGCCGAAGGTCGCGCCTATCTGGAGCTTGGCGCCGACGGAGTCGCGCAGCTGCAGCATGTTGGCGTAGCGCATGCTGTAGTAAGGCTGGCCGCCGGAGAACTCGACTGTCACGATGCGATCGGGCTGTGCATAGGGCAGCGGGCGCAGGAGAATTCCATTCAGTACCGTAAACGCGGCGATGTTGGCGCCAATGCCCAGCGCCAGCACGGTCACCGCAGTCACCGCGAAGCCCGGCGACTTGCGCAACTGGCGCAGCGCGTAACGCAGGTCTTGCGGAATCGATCGCATGAGGGTCTCCTTTCCTTGCCGCGCCTATTCGGTGCGCAGCGCCTGCATGGGTTCGATGGAAGCGGCGCGGCGGGCCGGAATGAAGCCGGCTGCCGCGGCGCAGAGAACAAGCATCAGCGGCGCTCCCGCGAGCGACCACGGGTCGTAGCTGCCTACGCCGTAGAGCAGGCTCTTCATCAGGTGTCCCGCGTAGAGCGCGGCAGGGATGCCCAGCCCCAGTCCGATGAGGACCTGCCCGAGAGCGCCGCGCATGACCATGACCACGACGCTCGATCGCGTTGCGCCCAGCGCCATGCGGATGCCGATCTCGCTGGTGCGGCGGGCAACGAAGTAAGACATGACGCCGTAAAGTCCCACCGAAGCGAGGATGAGCGAGAGGATTCCGAAGAGGCTGGAGAGCTGCGCGGTAAGGCGTTCTCCGTTGAAGTTACCGGCCACCTGGGCATCGAAGGAGCGGAGATCCATCACGGTGAGATTGGGATCGACGCCGGCCAGCGTATGGCGGATGAGCGCGTCGGCATTGGGCTGCGGAGTGTTGAACGAAAGGACCATTGAGTTGATGAACATGGACTGCGTCTCGCCGGAATCCATCTCGGCCAAGTGGTAAGTAAATGGCTGTGAGAGGGGCCGCAGGTAAACAGGACGCACTTCGTCGCGGGGGTTGTTCAGCTTGAAGTCCTTGAAGACGCCAACGATCTCCCAACTGCCGGAGAACTGCGGGAAGTCGATGCCGAAGCGCTGGCCGACCGGATTCTGGTTGGGAAAGAACCGCTTGACGAAAGTCTGGTTGACCAGGACGACCTGCGGCGATGTGGCCGTATCCTGCGCGCCGAAGCCGCGGCCGCGCACGATGGGCACGCCGATGGAATCGAGAAAGCGGTTGCTGACGCGATCCCAACTGGAGCCGCACTTGTCGCCGGGGCGCGGCGCGGGATGGCCCTGCTGGATGACGCACTCACCCCAGTTGTCGCCTTCGAGCGGGCTGTAGAGCGCCATGCCGACAGCAGTGACTCCGGGCAGTGCGGAGAAGCGATCTTCCATCTGGCGATACAACACGGGCAGGCGATCGACGGTATAGCCGGCGCCGGCCGGATCGAAGTGGACCACGTAGCGATCGGTGGTAGCAATGCCGAAGTTCTGATGCTCGAGATTGATGAGAGTCCGGGTCATCAGGATGGCCCCTGCAAGCAGCACCAGCGAGAGCGCGGCCTGAAAGACGACGAGGCCCTTTTGCGGAAGCGACGAACGATCGCGCGTGGAACGGTTGACGCCGCGCAGGGCCTCGGCCGGCTGCGCATGGGCAGACAGCCATGCAGGCGCTGTGCCAAACAGCGCCCCGGTAAGGAGCGACACCAGGAAGGCGAAGCCAAGTACTTGCAGGGATGGGCTGGCGCTCACGGGCATGTTACGGGCATCGGGGAATGCCGCGGCAAGAATGGCGTGGGACGCGGCGTAAGCCACGCCCAGCCCGGCCAGTCCCCCGATGCAGCCCAGGAGAATGCTCTCGGTCAGAATCTGGCGTACCACGCGGCGGCGGCCCGCGCCCAGGGCCATGCGGATGGCAATGTCGGCCCGGCGCGCGGTGCTGCGCGCAAGCATCAGGTTGGCGATGTTGGCACAGGCAATCAGCAGCACTACCGACGAAAGGATCATGAGCATCTTGATCGCCTTGCCGGATTGCTCCTGCAGGCTCTGGATGCCGCCGCCGCCGGGGGTAAGAACGACATGCATCTTGGGGATGATGGCCGATCCGCCGTTGGCATTGAGAATGGGCCGCGTGTAGAGCCACTGGCGCAGAGCGGTGGTGAGCTTGGTTTGCAGCGAGCCAATGTTCGTTCCGGGGCGAACCCTGCCCAGCGAATACAGCCAGTGAGACTCCTGGTGATGAAGAATAGAGCTGGCCCCACGGACATAGGGCTCGGACTGGATCGGCATCCAGAAATCCGGAGGAATGTCCTCGATGCGATCTCCGAAGAAGCCTGGCGGCGCAATGCCGATGACGGTGAAGGGCTTGGCCTGGATGTAAATAATGGAGCCGACGAGCCCTGGGTCCGCGGCATACTCGCCTTGCCAGGCACTGTAGCTGACCACTATGGCGGGCGCGGAGGAGGGCGTGTCGTCGGAGTCGATGAAGACGCGCCCCGCGTAGGCGCCAATGCCCAGCGTGGAGAAGTAGTTGCCGGATACGAATTCGACGTGGAGGGATTTGGCCTGGTCGTTGCCGCGACGAACCGTCCACTGCCACTGTCCGGCCTGCACCGCGGCCAGTTGCTCGAACTCGGGTGTCGAGTCTTTCAGATATTGGTAAAGGTCGGTCGAGAAGATGGTGAAGTCGCCGGTGTCGCTTGCATCGCCGGGAAATCCGCCCTCGACGCAGCAATCGTCGTTGTCGCCGATGCGGTATAGGCGCGAGGGATCGGTGACGGGGAGCGAGCGCATCAGGATGCCGTGCACCAGTGTGAAGATGGCGGTGTTGGCGCCAATGCCGAGGGCGAGCGTGACCAGTACGGTCAGCGTGAATCCCGGCGACTTGCGCAACTGGCGCAGCGCGTAGCGAATGTCCTGCAGTAGCGTGTTCATTCCTGGCGTACCTCGGGGAAAGTCATTCCGTGCGCATTATTCGGTTCTGAGGGCCTGCATGGGTTCAATGGAGGCGGCGCGGCGGGCGGGGAGCAAACATGCCGCCAGCGCGACCAGGGAAAGCATGGCCGCGACCGTTGCAAAGGTGGTCCAGTCGGCGGCGCCTATGCCAAAGAGCATGCCGCGCAGGAAGCGCGTGAGGACAACCGAGACGGCCATGCCAGCCGCCAGTCCGGCCAGCGTGAGGCGCATCCCCTGGCCCAGCACCTGGCGAAAGATCACGCCCTTGCCGGCGCCGAGCGCAATGCGAATTCCGATTTCGCGGGTGCGCTGCCGGGTTGTGTAGGCCACCACGCCATAGATGCCCACGGCGGCGAGGACCAGGGCCAGCAGGCCGAACGAACCCGCGAAGGCCGCGGCGATGCGCTCAAAGACGCTCCCCATCAGCATGTTCTGTTTGAGAGTTGTCTGATTGAACAGAGGCAGATTGGGATTGAGGCCGTGGATCGTTTGCGCCACCGCGTAAGCGAGTGCCTGCGGGTCGCCGACGACGCGCACATGGAGGATGCCGCCTCCCCAGTAGCGCTGCATCAGGGGCACCAGGACAAGCGGAGCAGCATCGTACGTCATGCGACGGTACTTGCCATTGGCGGCGACACCCACCACGGTGCACCAGCCTCCGGCCACCTGGATGCGCTTGCCGATTGCGTTTTGACCGGGCCAGTAGCGATTTACGAGAGCCTGGTTGACGATGACGACTGGCGCGGATGCGTCACTGTCCTGCGCGGAGATGTCGCGCCCGGCGATAAGCGGGGTGCGCAGGGTCTGAAGGTAGCCGGGGCCCACCAGCCCTCGATCCACCTCCATGGATTCATGCGGGCGGGGCACATAGCCCTCGGGCTGCACGAAATCGGAGTGAATGGTGTAACTGAGAGGCGAGAAGTCCGCCAGGGTCGCGGACCGGACGCCCGGCAACTGCTCGACGCGGTCCAGCACCTGGCGATCGAACTCGATGCCGGTGGCAGTGGTATAGCCCATGGGGGCAAGGTCGAACGAGACCAGCAGCACATGGCTAGGGTCAAAGCCCGGATCGGAAGCCTGCGCATTCTGCAGACTGCGCACGAACAGCCCGGCACAGCTGAGCAGCAGCAGCGAGAGCGCAATCTGCGCCACGACCAGGCCGCTGGTGAGACGCGACCTGGAAAGGCCGCCGGAGGTGCTGAGGGCTTCGTCCTTCAGGACCGACACCGGGGAGAGGCTGGAAGCGCGCAGGGCCGGGATGGCGCCGGCCACGACGGCGGTGAGCAGCGAGACCAGCATGGTGGCCAGAAACACATGGGCGTCCACATGGCTGCTGAGCGCGAGCGGCAGGGTGGTGGGAGGCAGGAAGACGGTGAGGGCGCGGGCGGTCCACACGGTAAGCAGCAGCGCGATTCCGCCACCAGCCAGGGCAACCAGCAGGTTCTCAACCAGAAGCTGGCGGACGATGCGGAAGCGGGTGGCGCCCATCGATAAACGAATGGCCAGTTCGCGGCGCCGCCCGACCGAGCGCACCAGGAGGAGATTGGCCACATTGGCGCAGGCCAGCAACAACAGCGCCGCGGCCAGGGCCAGCAGCATGGGCAGCGTGCCGTACAGGTAAACGTTGGCGCCAAAGGGCGAGCGCCAGAGCGGGTCGGTGGAGATCTGGTTGGGTCCCTGATGCTCGGCGGGGAAGCGGGAGGCGATGCGCTGCATCAGCACATTGAGCTCGCTCTCGGCCTGCAGATGATCGACCCCAGGCTTGAGCTTGCCCAGCACGTTGAGCCACAATCCATCGCGATAGTTGATACGGGCGGAACCCCAAATCTGCTGGTCCATTCCCAATGGGATCCAGATTTCCGAGCGCAGCCCGGACTTGCATCCCTGAAAGCCCTGGGGGGCAACGCCGACGACCGTATAGGGATGGAGGTTGATCTGAATCGTCTTGCCGACGATTGCCGGGTCGCCGGCATAGCGGTCCTGCCAGAGGTCGTAGCCCAGCACGGCCTCCGCGGCGCCGGTACGTTCCTTGGCCAGGGACGGCAAGAGCGTTCTGCCGAGAATGGGCTGAACGCCCAGCACCTCGAAGTAATTGGCCGTGGCCAGCACTCCGTAGATGCGCTCCGGCTGACCCGATCCGGTGATGGCCATGTAGTCGTCGTGATAGGCGAGCAGTCCCGAGAAGCTGCGGGTACTGTTGCGCAGGTCCACAAAGTCCAGGTAGGAAAACGGGGGAGTGGGATGCTCGCTGCGCTCTCCGCGCATGATCGTGACCATGTCTGAGGTGTGCGCGACGCCATGGATCGGGTCGAGCAGGGTCGAGTTGATCCAACTGAAGACGGTGCTGTTGGCGGCGATGCCCAAGGCCAGGGTGAGCACCGCGGTCAACGTAAAGCCCGGCGACTTGCGCAGCAGACGCACTGCGTAGCCCAGATCTTGAAGCAGCATGGCTATGCCTCCACTTCCTCGGTGAGCTTTTTGAGCTCGTCTTCCGAGACCACCTTTCCGTCGAACAGGTGCACTTCGCGCTGGGCGTGCTTGGCAAAGCGCGGATCGTGCGTGACCATGCAGATGGTCGAACCCTCGCGATGCAGATCGGCGAGCAGGTGCATCACCGCTTCGCCGTTCTTCGAGTCGAGGTTGCCGGTGGGCTCGTCGGCCAGCAGGATGGAGGGCGACCCAGCCAACGCGCGGGCCACGGCCACGCGCTGCTGCTGGCCGCCGCTCAGTTGCGCAGGATAGTGCCTCATGCGGTGCGCCATGTTCACGCGCTCCAGAGCATCCTTCACGCGCCCCTTGCGCTCCGACGAAGGCATGCCGGCGCGATAGGTCAGCGGCAGCTCGACGTTCTCTTCGACCGTCAGGTCGCCGATCAGATTGAAGCTCTGGAAGATGAAGCCGATCTCCTGGTTGCGGATACGCGAGCGGTCGCCGAAGCTCAGGTTCTCGACCGGATTGTTGTTGAGCAGATAACGGCCGCCGGTGGGCGTATCGAGCAGCCCAAGAATGGAAAGCAGCGTGGACTTGCCGCAGCCGGATGGACCGGACATGGCCACGTACTCGCCGCGCGAAATGGTGAGGTGAATTCCGGAGAGCGCGTGCGTCTCCACTTCGTCGGTGTAGAAGATCTTGGTCAGGTCCTCAATCTCAATCAGCTTGTCGTTTGCCATCCTGTCCCCCTTGTCAGTTGTCAGTGGCCAGTTGCCCGTTGTCCGTTGTCCGTTGTCAGCGGTCAATGCCCGCTGTCCGCGTTGTTCACTACTCCCTCGTCCCTGCTACTCCAGCCTTATCCGGTCCACGCCATCTTCGCGCGACATATCGGAGAGAATCACCTGGTCGCCTTCCTTCAACCCTTCCAGCACCTGGATGCTGTTCACCGAAGCCCGTCCTACCTTCACCGGCACGCGTACCGCGCCCTTGCCGTCGGGGTCGCTCTTGAACAGGCACAGCGTCGAGTTCTCGTTGCCCCGCGCCGGCCGACCGACGTAGAGCACATCCTTCAGTTTCTCCAGGTCAATGGTCCCCTCCACGCTCAGGTCAGGCCGCGCTCCCTGCGGCAACGGCCCATCCAGTGCTACGTCAACGGTGACCGTTCCGTTCAATACGGAAGGATCAATTCTGGAAACATGCCCGGGAATAATGCCGTTGTGAGTGTCAATGGAGGCGGGCTGGCCAATCTGGATGTCGCGTGCCTGCGTTTCGGCAATTTGCAGCCCGGCCTTCAGCTTGTCCAGCTGAATCACCTTGGCCACCGAGGTGCCTGCCGTCACATGCTGGCCCACCTGCAACGGAATCGGAAGCTGCGCCAGCACCCCGGAGATCCCCGCCCTCACGCTCAGCGCAGCGTATTGCTTCTCGTAAAGATCGAGCTGCGCCTTGGCCTGTTCGACTTTGGCCTGGGCGGAAGCGAGCTGAACCTCGATCGCTTTCTGGATCACATCCAGCTGCTGCTCGGAGAGCTTTTTCTGGGCGGTCAACTGGTCGGCCGTATTCCTCGACGCGCCGGAAACCAGGCCGGAAACGACACCCAACTTGTAGAGAGCCTCGTCGGTCTGCGCCTGCCTCTGGTCCTGGGTATAGGAAGCGTTCACCTGGGCGTCGGCGATCTTCTTGTCCATGAGCGTGCTCTGCAGGGTTGCCTGCAGGCTCTTGTAGTCGGCCTGCGCGCCCTTCAGAGCCAGTTGCGCGCTGAGCAGCTCCTGATCGAGTTGCGGATCGGCAAGGTCCAGAATGACGGTGTCCGGAGTGACCTGGGCACCGGGCAGCACCCGAATCCGCACCACGGTCGCCTCGGTTTGCGCCGGAATCAGTTCGATGGAGTCCTCGCGCGGGACGAGCGAGCCGGTTGACCCACGCACCTGGCGGATCATGTTTCCGCGCTTGACCGTGTCCGGCCAGATGGTGGAGCGGTCCACGGTGGGGGCGGCCGGCTTGAGCCGCGAGACGGCAACTACGGCGACAGTCAACAGCACTGCGGCAACGCCAGTCCAGACTGCATACTGGCGCATCTTCTTCTTCTTCAGGTCGGGCCGAGCGATATCCATCACAGCAGGGAACAGCACTTGCCGTGCCAAAGGAGTCGCTGGCGCATCCGCTGAAAAGAAAGCACTTCAAGCAGAACTTGAGATCCTCGGCGCTGTTAGAACTGACCGTTTCCGCCTCGGAGGTGTTCGATATCGGACAGTTGCGGGGGGGGGATTTCAGACCCGCTCCACGGCAAGCGCCACCGCATTCCCGCCGCCCAGGCAGAGAGCGGCAACGCCCTTCGCCTTGCCGTAGCGCTCCATGGCGTAGAGCAACGTGGTCAGCACGCGTGCTCCGCTGGCGCCGATGGGATGGCCGAGGGCCACCGCTCCGCCATGGATGTTCACTTTGGCCGGATCGAGGCCGAGGTCGCGGAGGACCGCGAGGGCCTGGACGGCGAAGGCCTCGTTCAGCTCAAAGAGGTCGACTTCCGCGAGAGACCAGCCGGCGCGCGCGGCCACGCGGCGCACGGCCTCGATGGGCGCAAGACCAAACCACTCGGGCGCGCCGCCGCTGGTGGCCTGCGCACGGACTACCGCCATGGGCTTGAGGCCCAGTTGCCGCGCACGATCCGCGCGGGTGACGACAAGGGCAGATGCGCCGTCGCTGACTCCCGGCGCGTTCCCGGCCGTCACCGTTCCGCCGTCTTTGAAGGCCGGCTTGAGCCGTCCCAGAACTTCCACTGTCGTTTCCGGCCGGATCGCCTCGTCCGCGCTGAAGATCACCGGCGGCGCGCCCTTTTTCGCCGCCGGAACCTCGACCGGCACAATCTCCTCGCGGAAGATCCCTTCCACCGTGGCCGCAGCGGCCCGACGGTGCGACTCGGCCGCAAAGGCGTCCTGCTCCTCGCGTCCGATGCCGTACTTGACGGCAATCATCTCCGCGCCCACGCCCATGTGGAAGCCGTTGTACGCCTCCCACAGCCCGTCGTGGATCATCGCGTCCACCAGAGCCCCATTGCCCATGCGGTAGCCGGTGCGCGCCTGCGGCAGCAGGTAGGGCGCGTTGCTCATCGACTCCATGCCCCCCGCTACGACGATCTCCGCATTGCCCGTCTCGATGGCCTGCGCGGCAAGGGCAACGGCCTTGAGGCCCGACCCGCAGACCTGGTTGATGGTGAACGCGCCCGCTTCCGGGGACAGTCCGCCATAGATGGCCGCCTGACGAGCCGGATTCTGACCGAGCCCCGCCTGCAGGACGCAGCCCATGATGCAGTCCGTGATTTCGAGCTGGGCGACCGTGGATTCTTCGGGGTCTCCCGCGGCGACCAGAGATGTTTCGAGACCGGCGCGGCGCACCGCCTCGCGCACCGCCAGCGCACCGAGCCGGGGCGCGGCAAACGACTGCAGCGAGCCCTGGAACTTCCCCACCGGCGTGCGCACCGCCGAAACGATGAGAGCTTCTTTCATGGTTTTCACTCCGCGAGCTACCGCGCCCGCCCCGAGCATCTTAGCCCGCATATCTCACAGGCGGATTGTCGATTTGGGTGAGTTTGTTAGCGGA
>VFSW01004002.1_pt1 | contig 22030 bp, 17 predicted proteins | sample 5358111 | NCBI WGS metagenome assembly VFSW01 (sample SAMN11554181, study PRJNA540505) | mine drainage metagenome | isolation source: sediment from site ElyBrook_90M | place: USA: Ely Copper Mine, Vershire, VT | collected 2017 | reverse complement strand
CGTGTCATGCGGCGGCGATGTCGCGCATTGACGCGGCTATTGTATGAACCCCGTCCGGGCATCCTGCGGTGACAGCAGCTTGATGGGCACGCTGTCGACGCGCCAGATGGCGTTGCAGTATTCGCGCACCGAGCGGTCCGAAGAAAACTTCCCGGTACGCGCGGCATTCAATATCGACAGGCGCGCCCAGTGCCGGGTATCGCCGTAGACCTGGCTGACCTGCCGCTGGCAGTCCGCATAGGATTGGAAATCCGCCAACACTAGATAGGGGTCGCGGTGCAGCAGTCCGTCGATCAGCGGCCGGAACAGTTCCGTGTCGCCGCGCGCGAAGAACCCGTTGCGCACCAGATCGATAACCTCGCGCAGTTCCGGATTACCGTGGTAATAGTCGCCGGGCCGGTAGCCCTGCGCCCTGAGGTCATAGACCTCCGGCGTGGTCAGTCCGAACAGGAAGAAATTCTCCGCCCCTACTTCTTCCATGATCTCGACATTGGCGCCGTCCAGCGTGCCGATGGTGAGCGCGCCGTTCATGGCGAATTTCATATTGCCGGTGCCGGAAGCCTCGGTACCCGCGGTTGAAATCTGCTCGGAGAGATCGGCGGCCGGATAGACGCGCTGGCCGTTGCTGACATTGTAGTTGGGCAGGAACACCACTTTGATCAGGTCGCGCACGTCCGGGTCGCGGTTCACCACGTCGCCGACGGCGGTGATGAGTCTGATCATCAGCTTGGCGATGTGATAGCCCGGCGCCGCCTTGCCGCCGAAGATGAAGGTGCGTGGTTGGATATCCGTGCCGGGACTGGACTTGAGGCGATGATAGAGCGCAATCACGTGCAGGATGTTGAGATGCTGACGCTTGTATTCGTGGATGCGCTTGGTCTGGACGTCGAACAGCGATTGCGGGTCGATGACGATGCCGGTGCGCTCGCGGACGAACTCGGCGAAGTCGCGCTTGTTGGCGTATTTGATGGCGCGCCAGCGTTCCCGGAAGGCCGCGTCCTCGGCCAGCGGCTCAAGACGCCTGAGTTGACTCAAATCCTTGATCCATGTCTCGCCGATGCTCTCGCTGATCAGACCGGTGAGGCGCGGGTTGCTGAGCACCAGCCAGCGCCGCGGGGTGACGCCGTTGGTGGTGTTGGTGAATTTTTCCGGCCAGAGTTCGTGGAAGTCCTTGAGGACATCCTGCTTCAGCAGTTCCGAATGCAGTTCGGCCACGCCGTTGATGGTGTGACTGCCGACGCAGGCCAGGTGCGCCATGCGCACATAGCGTTCGCCGTTCTCCTCGATCAATGACAGCCGCTGCAGCCGCTCTTCGTCACCGAGGAAACGGATACGGACCTCGTCGAGAAAGCGCTCGTTGATTTCGTAGATGATCTCCAGATGGCGCGGCAGCACCCGCGCGAATATCGCCAGCGGCCAGCGTTCCAGCGCTTCCGGCATCAGCGTGTGATTGGTGTAGGCGAAGGTGCGGGTGGTGATGTCCCAGGCCGGTTCCCAGGCCATGCCGTGGTCGTCGATCAGCAGCCGCATCAATTCCGCCACGGCGATGGCCGGATGGGTGTCGTTGAGCTGGATGGCGAACTTTTCGTGGAAGCGCGTCAGCGGCAGCTTCTGTACGCGCAGGATGCGCAGCATGTCCTGCAACGAGCAGGAGACGAAAAAGAACTGCTGCTCCAGGCGCAACTCCTTGCCCTGCACCGGCTCGTCGTTGGGATAGAGCACCTTGCTGAGATTCTCGGAGGTGATCTTCTTGTTGACCGCGCCGTAATAGTCGCCGCGGTTGAAGACCGCGAAGTCGAAGGATTCCGGTGCCTGGGCGCTCCACAGGCGCAGGGTGTTGGCGGTATTGATGCGATAACCGAGGATGGGTGTGTCGTAGGGAACGCCGATGACGACCTTGGCGGGCACCCAGCGGCTGCGCGGGCTGTCGTGTTCATCGAAGTAGCGCTCGGCATGTCCGCCGAGCCTGATTTCCACGGCCCATTCCGGCCGGGCCAGTTCCCAGGGATTGCCGTAGCGCAGCCACTTGTCGGTTTTTTCCACCTGCCAGCCGTCGACGATCTCCTGATCGAAGATGCCGTATTCGTAGCGGATGCCGTAACCCAGCGCCGGAATTTCCAGTGTCGCCAGTGAATCGAGAAAACAGGCCGCCAGCCGGCCCAGGCCGCCGTTGCCGAGACCGGGTTCCGCCTCGGTCTGCAACAGCGCGTCGAAATCGAGGCCCAGCTCCTTGACCACGTCACGGGCGATAGTCTCGATACCGAGATTGATGAGGTTGTTGCCGAGGTGCGGGCCCATGAGGAATTCCGCGGACAGGTAGCAGACGGTACGCGAACCCTGCTTGGTGTAGGCCGTCGCGGTACTGATCCAGCGTTGCAGCATACGGTCGCGCACCGCGTAGGCGAGTGCCATGTAGTAATCGTGCTGGGTTGCCAGCGTCGGGAACTTGCCCAGCACGTAATACAGATTGTCGAGGAAGGCGCGTTTGATGGCCCCGGCGGTCATGGCCGTGCGTTCGACCGCTGCATCGGCATCGACAGGTACTGCGGCCACTCTCGCATCCACGATTGCCACACTCCGGATCTGACGAATTTAATGAATGACCAGTGCAATTACTGTGCAGGGTTCGCGATATATCATGGAAGCCGGAGCGGAATTCGCGTAACCGCCAGCTATCAATCAATTAGCGCTGATGCCGGGTCTGACAGCGGGAAATATCGGCTGCCGGGGTGCACTGCGACAGCACATGGCAACACGGCTGCGCCCGATTCCGATGCGGCAGCCGGGCTGTCGGCCGGCGGCGCTGGATCAGCGGCTTACTACGTCATTCCCGCGCAAGCGGCGTTCCAGGCTGTGGATCTTCCGGGTTCCCGCCTTCGCGGGAATGACGTTGAACGAATACATCAGCCCTGCCCCGGAACGGCGAATCCGGCGGGATTGCCGTTGAACAGCAAGACCTGGCCCGGACACTGCGCCACACAGACCGTGTGCCAGTTTGGGGCATGGAGATTCCCGCTTGAGTCAGCGCGCAAATGCAGGCAGGATGAGGTTCCGGAAAATGCTAGGCTAAACCTCATGACGTATTGTGTAGCCATCAAGACAGACAGTGGCCTGGTGTTTGCGTCCGATTCCCTGACCAACGCGGGGATCGATCACGTCAGCACCTATTCCAAGATGCACACCTTCGTGCAATCCGGCGAGCGCATGTTCGTTCTGCTGTCGGCCGGAAATCTCGCCACGACCCAGGGCGTGGTCAAGCAACTGCACAACGACTGCAAGAACGCCGCCGAAATTTGCCTGTCGACGGTGCCGAGCATGAGCGAGGCGGTCGACTACGTGGGCACCGTGTCCACGACTCTGCAGCGCACCCAGACCGCACGCGACACGGCCAACACCGATTTCGAAGCCAGTTTCATCTTTGGCGGACAGATCGCCGGACATCCGCCGGAAATCTATCTGATCTATCCGCAGGGCAACCACATCCACGAATCCAGCGCCCATCCTTTCTTGCAGATCGGCGAAACCAAGTACGGCAAACCCATTCTCGATCGGGTGATCCGCAATGACACCCCACTGGAGCAGGCGGCGCGCTGCGCACTGGTTTCGATCAACTCGACGATCCGCTCGAATCTCACCGTCGGCCCGCCGGTGGAATTGCTGATCTACCACAACAACGCCCTGGATGGCGGCCGTCACCTCACGCTGGAGGAAGACCACCCCTATTACCGCGCCCTGGGCGATGCCTGGAACGAAGGCCTGCGGCTGGCGCTGAACAGCCTGCCGCCGTTCGACTGGGAAGAGCAGGCACAGCCGATTCAACTGGTACAGAAAGACACGACCGGGCAGATGCAGGGCTGACCCGCACACCATCGTTACGCTCGTCTGCTTGGCTCGCCGCTTGCAAGACTGCAAGCAGACTTCATCACACTGGCCAGTCATGAGCATCCACGTCGCACTGCGTCACACCACCATTTACCGATTCGATCGCAGCATCAATCTCGGACCGCATATCGTGCGCCTGCGCCCCGCGCCGCAGTGCCGCACGCCCATCGTCGCCTACTCGCTGAAGATCAAACCCGACAACCATTTCATCAACTGGCAGCAGGATCCGTTCGGAAATTATCTGGCGCGGCTGGTGTTCCCCGAGAAGACCCGTGAATTCAGCGTCGATGTGGAAGTGATTGCCGACATGACGGTGATCAATCCATTCGATTACTTCATCGAGGCCAGCGCCGAGCACTGGCCGTTCGACTACGACGCGGCGCTGCGCAGGGAACTCACGCCTTATCTCGAAACCGAAACCGCCGGCCCGCAACTGCGCGCCTGGCTGGACAAGATCGAGCGCAAACGCATTCACTGCAATGATTTCCTGGTGGCACTGAATCAGCGTCTGCAGCGCGATATCGCCTACACCGTGCGCATGGAAGTCGGCATCCAAAGCGGCGAGGAGACGCTGGAAAGAGCCCGCGGTTCCTGCCGCGACAGCGCCTGGCTGCTGGTGCAGATCCTGCGCCATCTCGGTCTGGCGGCGCGCTTCGTGTCGGGTTATCTGGTGCAGTTGGCCGCTGACGAAAAACCGCTCGAAGGGCCCGCGGGCACGGACAAGGATTTTACCGACCTGCACGCATGGGCCGAAGTCTATCTGCCCGGCGCGGGCTGGGTCGGTCTTGATCCGACTTCCGGATTGTTCGCCGGCGAAGGACACATCCCGCTGGCCTGCACGCCGCAACCTTCCAGCGCCGCGCCGATCGACGGCATGACCGATAAGTGCGAAGTGGAATTCAGCTTCAGCAATACCGTCAGCCGCATCCGCGAAGACCCGCGCGTGACTCTGCCCTACAGCGAGGATGCGTGGCAGAACATTCTGGCGCTGGGCCACGCCGTCGATGAAAAGCTCGCGGCCATGGATGTGCGGCTGACGCACGGCGGCGAACCCACCTTCGTTTCCATCGACGAAATGGACGCGGCGGAATGGAATATCGATGCACTGGGAATGCACAAACGCGAGCGCGCCGAGGTGCTGGTGCGCCGTCTTAAAGCACGGCTCGCCCCCGGCGCGTTGCTGCACACCGGTCAAGGCAAGTGGTATCCGGGCGAACCGCTGCCGCGCTGGGCGCTGGGACTGTATTGGCGCCGCGATGGCCAGGCGATGTGGCGCGACGCGTCACTGCTGGCGGAAACCGACAGGAATTACGGGCACGGCCCGGAGCATGCGCGCCGCTTTACGCAAACCCTGGCGCAGCATCTCGGACTGGTGCCGCACTACGCCCAGGCCGCCTACGAGGATGCGGTGCATTATCTGCAACAGGAGGCCGAACTACCGGCCAACCTGGATCCGAGCCACGCCAATCTTGATGACCCGCTGGAACGCAAAAGCTTGGCCGAAAAACTCGCACGCGGCCTGAATACGCCGGTCGGGTACGTGCTGCCGTTGGCGTGGTGCGCCAGCGGCCATTGGCACAGCGCGCTCTGGCAGTTGCGCCGCGAACGCATCTATCTCGCCGCCGGCGATTCACCCCTGGGTCTGCGTCTGCCGCTCGCATCGCTGCCCTGGGTGGCGGAGGAGCTGCGCGACCCGTGGGTCGAAACCGATCCGTTCGCTCCGCAACAACCGCTCGCCAACTTTCACGGTGAAGTCGCCGCGCGCTACAGCAGTCATCTGCAGCATCCACCCGCGCATCCGGAAATCCATCCGCAAACCGCCGCGCCCGGCAAACAGATGCTCGAGATTCCGCACACTGCTCTGTGCGTCGAAGCGCGCCGCGGTTGTCTGCATGTTTTCATGCCACCGCTGACTACGCTGGAACAGTATCTGGATGTTCTGGCCGCCGTCGAAGCGACGGCCGGCAAACTCAAGCTGCAGGTGGTGATCGAAGGTTACGCGCCGCCCAACGACAACCGCGTGGTGAAACTGCTGGTGACTCCCGATCCGGGCGTCATCGAGGTCAACATCCATCCCGCGCACGACTGGGCGCAGTTGGTCGACACGACGACGCTGTTGTATGAAGAAGCGCGCCTCTCCCGGTTGGGCGCGGAAAAATTCATGCTCGATGGCCGTCACTCCGGCACCGGCGGCGGCAACCACGTCACCCTCGGCGGCGCCACGCCCGCCGACAGTCCGTTCCTGCGCCGTCCCGATTTGCTGGCCAGCCTGATCACCTACTGGCAGCACCATCCGGCACTTTCCTACTTATTCTCGGGGCTGTTCATCGGGCCCACCAGTCAGGCGCCGCGCGTCGACGAAGGCCGCAGCGAACGGTTGTATGAACTGGAAATCGCCTTCCAACAGATGCCGCAGGGTCTGGTGCCGCAACCCTGGTTGGTGGATCGTCTGCTGCGCAACCTGCTCACGGACCTTACCGGCAACACGCATCGTTCGGAATTCTGCATCGACAAACTGTATTCGCCCGACAGCGCCAGCGGCCGACTGGGCCTGCTCGAATTCCGCGCCTTCGAGATGCCGCCGCATGCGCGCATGAGCCTCGCGCAGATGCTGCTGTTGCGCGCGCTGGTGGCGCGCTTCTGGGATACTCCTTACAAAAAACCGCTGGTGCGCTGGGGCACGCTGCTGCACGACCGGCACATGCTGCCGCACTACCTGTGGGCCGATCTGAAAGACGTTGTCGAAGACTTGCGCGCCGCCGGGTTTCCCTTCGCGCTGGAGTGGTTCGCACCGTTCCTGGAGTTCCGCTTCCCGCGTTACGGCACGCTGCAGCACGGCGATATCGCCATCGAATTGCGCACCGCCATCGAACCCTGGCACGTGCTCGGCGAGGAAAGCACCAGCCTGGGCACGGCGCGCTATGTCGATTCCTCGGTGGAACGCCTGCAGGTGAAAGTCACCGGCCTTACCGACAGCCGCTACGTGCTGGCCTGTAATGGCCGCCGCGTGCCGCTGCACGCCACGGACGTGCACGGCGAATATGTGGCCGGCGTGCGCTACCGCGCCTGGCAGCCGCCTTCGGCATTGCATCCGACCATCGGCACCCATTCGCCGCTGGTGTTCGATCTCATCGATACCTGGAATGGCCGCGCCATCGCCGGCTGCACCTATCGCGTGGTGCATCCCGGCGGGCGCAGTTATGAGCGCTTCCCGGTCAATGCCTATGAAGCCGAGACGCGCCGCCATTCCCGCTTTCAGGATTTTGGCCATACTCCCGGCAGTTTCACGCCGCCGCCGTGGCTCGCGCCGCTGGCGCGCTTCTATCCCGGCGGCAGCCCGCCCGGCCCGCTGGCGCCACCACCGGAAGAGCCGCCCGGCGAGTTCCCGCATACACTGGATCTGCGCCGCCGTTAACCCAGCAACGGACGAACCTCATGGTACATATACACTTCATCGGCGGTGAGAAAGGCGGCGTCGGCAAATCGCTGGTGGCGCGCATCCTTGCCCAGTATCTGATCGACCGCGAGCGGCCGTTTCTCGGCTTCGACACCGATCGCTCGCACGGCGCGCTGTTGCGCTTTTATACCGGTTACGCCGCGCCCTGGAACTGCGCGCCCGCATCATCAATATCAGGCGTTTGCACGAAGCCTCGATGATCAAGATCGACAGTCACAGCAGCAGTTTTTGGTCCGCCACGCAGAACACCGGCGCCCACGCGCTCGGCATACTGGAACGGCAACGCGTCAAGATGTGGCTTAAGAATGCCTACAGCGAAATCGATACCCTGCCTATCTGATCGGGCGGGCGATACCTTTTTCCGCTGCGGCGGCCTAGAATCCCCGTTGTGCGCCGCATTCAAATCCAACACCTGACACGCTACCACTACGCCGAGACGGTAACGTTGCTGCCGCACAGCCTGCACCTCCGACCGCGCGAGGGCCACGACATCCGCGTGCAGTCGTCCCGGCTGGAGATCAGTCCGGAGTGCCAGATCCGCTGGAAGCGCGATGTCTACGGTAATTCCGTCGCGGTGGTCGATTTTCTGCAAGCCGCGAAAGACCTCGCCATCGCCAGCGAAGTGGTGGTGGAACACTATGAAGAACAGCCGCTGGAGTTTGCGCTCGACGACCGCGCGCTGCGCTTTCCCTTTCAGTACGATCGCGCGGAGCAGATCGATCTGGCCGCCTATCAGCACGCGATATTCCCCGCGGACAAGGCGGTGATGACGGATTGGGTAGCCGGTCTATTCAAACTGGGGAGTCAGGTTGACACGATCGCCCTGCTGACCGCGGTCAACCGCAAGATCGCCAACGAACTTCAATACCGGATGCGCGAGGAGCCCGGCGTGCAGTCGCCGGCGCAGACGCTGTCAACGGGCAATGGTTCCTGCCGCGACTTTGCCACGCTGTTTATCGAGATCTGTCGGCTATATGGTCTTCCCAGCCGTTTCATCAGTGGCTACCTGTTGAACGAGGCCGTGGCCGACGAACGTACGGCCACGCATGCCTGGTCGGAAGTCTATTTGCCGGGCTCCGGCTGGCGGGGTTTTGATTCCACCAGCGGCCTGGTGGTCAGCGGCGACCATATCGCGGTAGCGGTCCATCGTCATCCGCAAGCCATTCCTCCGGTAGCGGGCGCTTTTGTCGGTTCCGTAAACATACAGCCGGCGCTCACGGTCGAGGTTCGCGTCAGCCGCCTACTGGAATGAAACAAGAGCGGCGGCGGTTGTGCGCAGCAACAGCGCCGGCTGCAACTTGTTCCATTCAGGTCATCTGTCAAGATTATAAGGGCCGCATGGCCAGGCGCGATTACACAGAATGGAAGAGCTCATCGAGTCTGACCCGACTGGCGCTTGTGGAGGTTGCAGTGCGTGGAATGAACGGGCCACAGGTGCGCCGCAAGCTTGGGAAGCTGAGGTTTGCTTGCCGCCTCGATTCAACGTCCGCTGATCGGCACGAACTCGCGGCGCTGCGGGCCGGTGTAGAGTTGGCGCGGACGGGCGATTTTGTGGCCGGGGCTGACGATCATTTCGTTCCACTGTGCGATCCAGCCGGCGGTGCGCGCCAGGGCGAAGATGGCGGTGAACATGGAGGTGGGGATGCCCAGCGCGCGCAACACGATGCCGGAATAGAAATCGACATTGGGATATAGCTTCTTCTTGATGAAGTAGTCGTCTTCCAGTGCGATCTGCTCCATTTTGAGCGCCATCTTGAACAGCGGGTCGTCGTGCAGGCCGAGTTCGTTGAGTACTTCATGACAGGTCTGGCGCATGATCGCTGCGCGCGGGTCCATGTGCTTGTAGACGCGATGACCGAAACCCATGAGGCGGAAGCTGGACGTCTTGTCCTTGGCGCGATTGACGAATTCGCCGATGCGCGAGATGTCGCCGATCTCCGCCAGCATGGCCAGCACCGACTCGTTGGCGCCGCCGTGCAACGGTCCCCACAGGCAGGCGGTTCCCGCCGCGATGCAGGCGAACGGGTTGGCGTAGCTGGAACCGGCCATGCGCACCGTGGAGGTGGAGGCGTTCTGCTCGTGGTCGGCATGCAGGATGAAGATGCGATCCAGCGCGCGCGCCTGAATCCGGCTGGGTACATACTTCTCGCAGGGATTGGCATGCAGCATGTGCAGGAAATTCTCGGCATAGCCCATGTGATTCTGCGGATACATGAACGGCACGCCCTGGTTGTATTTGTAGGACCAGGCCGCCACCGTCGGTACCTTGGCGAGCAGGCGGAACATCGAGGTCTCGCGATTGTCGGGATCGGTCACCTCGGAACTCTCCGGATAGAAAGCCGCCATCGCGCCGATGATGGAGACCATCACCGCCATCGGGTGCGCGTCGCGGCGGAATCCCTTGAAGAGCGACAGCATCTGATCATGCAGCATGGTGTGGCTGGTGACGAGCGTATCGAACTGCTGTTTTTGCGCGGCGTTGGGCAACTCGCCGTTCCAGAGCAGGTAGGCGGTTTCCAGAAAATCCGACTGCTCCGCGAGTTGTTCGATGGGATAGCCCCGGTAGTAGAGCAGACCTTCCTCGCCGTCGATGTAGGTGATGCTGGAGGAACAACTGGCGGTGGACAGGAAACCGGGGTCGTAGGTGAAATAACCCTGGCTGCCGAGTTTGCGGGTGTCGATGACGGCGGCGCCGAGGCTGCCCTTCATCGTAGGCAGTTCGATGGTCTGTCCGTCGATTTGGAGTGTGGCGTTTGGCTCTGTCATGACGATTGCTACCGTTTGGAGTTGTCGGCACCCACTGTGCGGTGGAGTCGGCGGAGCGGTTCATGCGCCGCCGTGAACCAGTCTATCAATTCCAGGGAGTTCCGATCCAGTAAACAGTGGAAATATCGGTTGCGTTTCCGGCGAAGCGCGGGATCTGCCAGGCACGGCTTGTGCCGCGACAACTCAGGAACGCGCCGCTTCCTGCAATGCCAGCAGACTTTCTTCAACGCCGGCGGCCTGGGTCAGCTCGGCGACGTTGTCCTTAGTGAAGAATCCCTGGAAGTCGCCGAAACGCTGTACGTACTCGATGATCAGCGAGGAATACTCCGAGGCATTGGAGAATATCTGCCTCAGGCCTTCCTCCTTGGAGCCGATCACATCGAGCAGGAACTTCCGGCCGCAGCCGCGCAGGGACCGTACCACATAATCGATGTTGGTCTGCGGCCGATTGTCCGCATCCGGTGTTTCGCCATCGCGCACGGCAACGGCGATGTGGTGCAGGCGCGGACCGAAGTTGCGCACGAAGGCCTCGGTAGGCGACTCGGTCAGCAGGTGATTCATGAAATAGGGGTGATTGGCGGCGGTAAAGACCTTGGCCGGGCATTCGAGTTCGTTGTCGAAATGCACGCTCTTGGTGACATTGGTCGAGGAGTTCTGGTCGGTGATATCGTAGGAACCCCAGTAGTAATAGCTCGACAGCGTCAGGTATTCGAGAATCGCGGCCTCGCGGTTCTGGCTGTAGATGCGGGTGGCCAGATGATCGATGGGCAGCAGAAGCTTGTCGATACCGAGTTTTTCCTGAACCAGTTTGGCATTTTCATAACTGCTCTGCATGTCTTCCCGGATGCTGCTCCAGCCCAGCGCGTAGACGCGATAGCCATCTTCCGGGCGTTCCCAGTACGCGACGATATTATGAGTGTAGGGGCTGGGTTTGACTATTGCCATGTTGCCCGGCAGTTCCAGTTTGCGGATCTGTTCCTGGTTGAAGAAGCGGATGTCGCGCGCTTTCTGCAGTTCGACCACGGCATGCGGGTCGGTGACGCGCAGCACCTCGCCCATGTAGCGCGAGTTGGGCTTGACCGCGCCGATGGGATAGACCTCGTTGAGGCTTCTGAAAATGCCGCGGACATTGGGATCCTTGACTTCGCGCACCAGGATATCCGGCGCGTTCATGTCGATGCGCAGAATGTGGGTGTAGTGCGACTCCGACTCCAAGGTCACCAGGTAGTGATAGGGCGTCATCAGGCACAGCTCGGCGACATAAGCCACCGAATGGCTGGGCTCGACGGTTATCATCAGGGCGTCGATCTGGCGGATCAGATCGGTGAGTCCGATGCGGTCGCGCTCATTGAGCAAGCTGCCGAGATAATCCTCGAACTGGCTGGAGTTGCGCTTGTCGCCGTGGCGCGGAAAACTCAGAGAGGCCATGGTCAGGCTGATCCGAACAGGTCCGCACTGATGGTCGGCTGCGGATGGGCGGCCCGGAAATAGGTGCCGGCGATATCGCTGCTCAATGCCGCCAGACCCGCCTGCAGGCCATCGCAGAATCGATGCAGTCCGGATTGCGCCAGAGCGCGGAAATCCGCCGCATCCAGATCGGCCAGGATGCCCTGCAATCGGCGCAGGGGTTCGTTGCCCGGCAGTTCGTCCAAGGCCGACCGGATCTCGTTGAGACAATGGCGCACGCTGCGCGGGAACTTCGGGTCGTTGAGCAGAAAGGCCAGTACCTTCGAACCATTGGCGCGGATGCTGACATGCCGACGGTACATCTGGTAGGCGGACAATGCTTTCAACGCACTCATCCAGATCAGGTCGTAATACTGGCTGCCTTCGCGCGGGAGATTCAGCGCATAACTCACGTCGAGCACCCGGCTGGTCATGTCGGCGCGCTCGACGTTGCGTCCCAGACGCAGGAACTGAAACGCCTCGTCGCGACTCATCGAGCCCGACAGCATTCCCACCACCGCCTGCCGCCGGCGGATGATTTCCGTCAGCACCTCGAAACGTTTGCGTCGATCCAGCGCTTGGGTGAGATGCGCCTTGGCGTACAGGTACATCTCATTCACCCACTCCCAGGATTCGCGCGGCAACACCTCGCGGAAGCTGCGGGTATTTTCCCGCGCGAGGTGGATGCAGGCGAAGATGGACGAGGGGTTGCGTTCGTCCTGGATGAGAAAATTCATGACCGCCGCTTCGGTGGCTCCCTGGTAGTGGGTATTGAACAGATCATCCAGGCCGGCCACGGTGAGCAGCGCCTCCCAACCGAAACTCGCGCCGCGCGGCATGTCAATCAGCATCATGGTGGTGGCGTTGATCAGCCGCGCGGTATCTTCGGCACGCTCCAGATAACGCGCCATCCAATAGAGGTTTTCCGCAACCCGTGCCAGCATCACCAACTGTCCTGTACGATCCAGGTGTCTTTGCTGCCGCCGCCCTGCGAGGAATTGACCACCAGCGAGCCGCGCCGCAAGGCCACCCGGGTCAGGCCTCCGCTGGTCACGTATAACTCTTTGCCCTGCAGGACGAAGGGCCGCAGATCGACATGGCGCGGTTCCAGGCTGCCATCGCACAAGGTCGGCACCGTGGACAGCGCCAAGGTGGGCTGGGCCATGTAATTGCGCGGATTGGCGCGAATCAGATTGGCGAACTTCGCGCATTCCTCTGCCGTGGACTTGGGGCCGACCAGCATGCCGTAGCCGCCGGATTCGTTGGCCGGCTTGACGACCAATTTGCCGATATTGGCCAGTACGTATTCGAGATCCTTTCCATACATGCACAGATAACTTGGCACGTTGGGTAGAATTGGCTCCTCATCCAGGTAGTAGCGGATCATCTGCGGCACGAAGGCATAGACCACCTTATCGTCCGCCACGCCCGCGCCGGGTGCGTTGGCGACGCCGATGTTGCCCTTGCGCCAAGCGCGCATCAGGCCCGGCACGCCCAGCGCCGAGTCGGGCCGGAACACTTCGGGATCGAGAAAGTCGTCATCAATGCGCCGGTAGATCACATCCAGCCGCGTCAGCCCTTCGATGGTGCGCATGTAGACGCAATCGTCATCCAATACCACCAGGTCGGGGCCTTCCACCAGGTGCGCGCCCATTTGCTGCGCCAGGTAAGAATGCTCGAAATAGGCTGAATTGAACACGCCGGGCGTGAGCACGGCAACTTCCGGTCGATCGCCGGGGCGCGGCGACAAGGCGGTCAGCATATCGTGGAGTTGGGCGGTGTAGTCGTCGATCGGCAGGATGTCGTAACGCGCGAACAGCTCCGGGAACAGGCGCTTCATGAGCTGGCGGTTTTCCAGCATGTAAGACACGCCGGACGGGACGCGCAGATTGTCTTCCAATACATACACCGTACCGTCGCCGTCGCGCACCAGATCGGTACCGCAGATGTGCGCCCATACGCCATGGCGCGGCGTGGCGCCGACGCAGGCGTTGCGGAAGTTGCGCGAATCCGCCAGGACTTCCGCCGGCAGCACCTTGTCCTTGACGATGCGCTGTTCGTGATACAGGTCGTGGATGCACAGGTTAAGCGCTTGCAGGCGTTGTTTCAGTCCGGCCTCGATGCGTTCCCACTCGCGTTTCTCGATGATGCGCGGCACCACATCGAAGGGCCAGGCGCGATCGATGTTGCCGGCTTCGGAATACACCGTGAACGTGATCCCCGCCGCCATGATGGCGGCGTCCAGGGCGCGATGACGTTCCTCGATCTCACCCGGAGGCAGACCGGAAAAGAAATTGCACAAACCCACCGCGCCGGCGCGTGGCGCCCCCGGCGCTTCGAGCAGTTCATCAAACCCGCCCATGTGCGGATAGCGGGTGCAGTCTATAGTCATTGTTTAATCATGCGCCTTGAACGCCTCTCGAAGATCATCCGGAGCGTATCTGTCATTAACTTCAGCAGCCTTCATGCCACGTGGACGCGATTGCATCAAATCATTGTGGATTTAGTAAAATCATGGCATTAGCATGCGATTGCAAGATCAGCCGAGGGATCCGCGCTTGCGGACGGTGCATGCCGTAAAGGGCGGCACCGATCTGGTGCGTTATGCGCTCCAATGGCAAGAACCATAGATAGCCATGCTAAGATAACCGCGCCGGAGGGGCGCGGCGTCTGCACGATCCATGCTTTAGAGTGAGGGGCTCATGAGCGGTGACATCGAACAATTGAAACTGCGCCTGCGCGAATTCGCCGCCGTGCGCGACTGGGACCAGTTCCACTCCCCTAAAAATCTCTCCATGGCGCTGATCGCCGAGGCCGCGGAGCTGGTCGAACATTTCCAGTGGCTGACGGAAGCGCAAAGCAGCAATCTCAAACCGGACAAGCTTGCCGAAGTCGCCGCCGAACTCGCCGACATCTTCATCTATCTGATTCGCGCCGCCGACACGCTCGGCATCGACCTGATCGCGGCGACGCAGCGGAAAATCGAACACAACGAACGGAAATACCCGGTCGAACAAGTGCGGGGCAGTGCGAAGAAGTACACAGAGTACCGATGATCCTGGTCGATGCGCTTGACACCGCGCCATCCTGGTCTTCTCCCCGCGATCGCCGTAGGGGCGCTGCCGTGACCCGTCCCTACGTTGCTGCGGAGTCTTGTAGTATTGAAGATGATGGACGATACTTTGCCGGGTTTTTCCACTCCCGATTACAGTTATTGCAGGAGACAGCATCATGAGCAAAAGTATGGACAGTAAGAAGCAAACCAAAAAAGAACCGGCCAAGACCTTGAAGGAAAAACGGGCGGCCAAGAAGGAAAAGAAGAAGTAACGGGTCCGCAGACGGTGTCTGCCGCGGTACCTTGCCATTTCAGTAGAGCATACCAGGATTTTCCGAGTTATCAGGCTGTTATCCAGCCTTCCCGCCCCGGACCGTACCGAAGGAATTTTTTCCCGTTTGCAGACTCAAAAACACCGCAGTCGCTGACTGCATCGCTCAGCCTGCCATCGGCAGGTACCGGGCCGGACAATTATTCGAGGAGCTTTCCCAATGTTAGTGAATAAAATTCGTAGTCTGTGGTTGCTGGTCGCGCTGACAGTCCCGGTCGGAATGGTATACGCGGAGGACGCCCCAACGCTGCACCAGGTGTATGAGGCCGCCCAGTCGGGTCAACTGGATCAGGCGCAAGCGTTGATGGATAAGGTTCTCCAAGTGCATCCCACCAGTGCCAAGGCACACTACGTGGAGGCCGAACTCATGGCGAAACAAGGACGATTCGCCAACGCCAGGAGTGAATTGGCAAAGGCGGAACAACTGGCGCCGGGACTGCCGTTTGTGAAGACGCAGTCCGTGCAGGAACTCAAAGCCAGGCTGGATCGTGGGCAGCCGCAGCTACAGGTGAGTGCTGTTCACGCCAGCGGCAGCACCGGCCTGCCCATCGGCACGTTGTTGCTCGGCGTCGGCGGCTTGTTCGTGCTGGTCTATTTCATGCGCGCACTGGGCGCACGTCAGGCGATGCCCCTGTCGGGCGGCGTGCCAACGCCTGGCGTTGGCACCGTCGGAGCCGCGCCAACGGGTGGCATAGGCTCGGGCATTGTCTCCGGGCTTGCCACCGGCGCGGCCGTCGGGGTCGGCATGGTGGCGGCGGAAGCGCTTGCGCAACGTTTCATAGGCGGAGATCATGGCACGCCCATGGCACCGTCCGCCGGGATTGACGACCTGCCCGCGGATAATCTGGGTGGCGATAATTTCGGGATGACCGATGACTCCTCTTCCTGGGGTGATAATGGCGGTGGTGACATGTCGGACTTTGGCGGCGGTGGCGGTGGTGACTGGGGTTGATCGTGTCGCCGTATCGGCCCGCGCACGCTAGCGGTATTTGGCCGGATGCCGTGAGTGCCGCACTACCCGCCGGAATGCATATGCTTCATACTCAGTGCGCTCAGTCTGAAACAGAATTAATAAATCGGCCATGGATAACCCGCCGCGCCAATGTCCTGCACTGCGCCCATAATGACCCGACTGCACCTGCATCCGCAGGCCTGCGCCTGCCGCGGCGCGGCGCTGCTGATGGTGCTGGCGGGTGCCTTGAGCGTCGGCGGCTGCCAGAAGGCGGCATCTGATAAACAGGATCCGATCCGCCTGGTGCGGACGGTCACCGTCACCGCGGCGCCGGTGACGCGGCAGTTGCATTTCCCCGGCCAGGTCAAGTCGCGTTATGAAACCACGCTCGCCTTTCAGGTCGGTGGCAAACTGGTCAGCCGTGCGATCGATGTCGGCGCGCAGGTACGGCCCGGACAGGTACTGGCACAACTCGATGCCGGCGACCTGGATCTGAACCTCAAGGCCGCGCAGGCCGATCTCAACAGCGCCGAGGCGGAGCGCGATCTGGCCGCGCTGACGCTCACGCGCGTCAGTGATCTGCGCAAAAAGGGATTGGTCAGTCAGGCGGACTATGACCGTCAACAGACGGGATTCAAGGCCGCCGAGGAGCGGGCCGTTGCCGTGCGGTCGCGGTTTTCACAGGCACGGAACCAACTGCGCTACGCGACGCTGCGCGCCGCGGCGGACGCCGTCGTGTCGGCCGTCGATGTGGAAGTCGGGCAGGTGGTCGCTGCAGGACAGCCGGTGCTGCGTCTGGACCGCAGCGGCGCGCGCGAGGTGCTAATCAGCGTGCCGGAGCAGCAACTCGCCGCAGTGCGCAGTGCGCAGGCTATCGTCATTACGCTCTGGTCGAAACCCGGCCGGCGCTACGCCGGCAAGCTGCGCGAGATCGCACCGAGCGCCGATCCGGCGACCCGTACTTACGCGGCCAAGATCGCGGTGACCGATGCCGACGCCGGTCTGCAATTGGGCATGACGGCGGAAGCGCGCGTTGAGCTGCCCGAGACGGCCGGTCAATTCACCTTGCCCTTGTCGGTGCTGTACACCAAAAATGCCCAGCCCAATGTTTGGGTTGTCGATCCTGTCAAGCGCACCGTGAAACTGGTGCCGGTGACGACCGCCGGCCTGACGGACAACCAGGTCATCATCGGTGCGGGTCTGCATGCCGGGGACATCGTCGTCAGCGCGGGTGCCAATCTGCTGGTGCCGGGGCAGGTGGTGAAGCTGGCGGAACCCGAGCCGTGAGTGCCGGTGATCAAGAACCGGGCAGGAGTTTCACTGATCGTTTCAATCTCTCGGCCTGGGCGCTGCGCCATCGTCAACTGACACTGTTCTTCTTCCTGCTCATCGCCATCGGTGGTACGCGCGCCTACTTCCAGCTCGGTCAGCGCGAAGACCCGGATTTCACCGTCCGCTACATGGTGATCCGCACCCTCTGGCCGGGCGCCAGCGCCACACAGGTCGATCTTGAGGTCACCGATCGTCTGGAACGCAAGCTGGAAGAGATCCCCTATTTCGACATCTCCACCAGTTATTCGAAGCGCGGCGAGTCGCTGATCGTCCTGCAGGTCAAAGAGAGTGCTCCCCCTCCGGCGGTTGCCGATGCCTGGTATCAAGTGCGCAAGCGCATCGGCGATATCCGCAGCACGCTGCCGCCCGAGGTCGTCGGGCCATTCTTTGATGACGAATTCGGCGATGTGTTCGGATCGATCTACGCCTTCACCGCCGATGGCTTCACGCACAGCGAACTGCGCGACTACGTCGAGACCGTGCGCCAACGGCTGATCGCGCTGCCGAACGTGTCCAAGATCGAACTGGTCGGCGTGCGTCCGGACAAAGTGTATATCGAACTGTCATACACAAAACTCGCGCAGCTCGGCATCGGCGTGCCCGAGATCGCCGCGGCCTTGCAGGGTCAGAATGCCATGCAGAGCGCCGGCACCGTGACCACGGCGGTATTCAGCGTGCCGGTGCGGGTGACGGGTAATTTCACCTCGATCGAGGCCATCGCGGCGACACCGCTGCGCGCCAACGGCAGGACAATAAAGCTTGGCGACATCGCCCGCGTCTACCGCGGCTACGCCGACCCGCCCGAGCAGATCATGCGGTATCGCGGCAAGGACGCCATCGGCCTCGCCGTGGCCATGACCAAGGACGGTGACGTGCTCAAGCTCGGCGAGGATCTCAAACGCAGTATGCGGGCCATCAAAGCCGAGTTGCCGCTCGGTGTTGAGTTCGCGCAGGTCTCCGATCAGCCGCACGTGGTCAGGGAGTCGGTGGCGGAGTTCATGGCCGCCTTGGGCGAGGCGGTAGCCATCGTGCTGCTGGTGAGTTTCGTCGCGCTGCGCCTGCGCGCCGGCCTGGTGGTGGCGGTGACCATTCCGTTCGTGCTGGCTGCGACATTTCTGCTGATGCTGTATTTCAAGATCGATCTGCATCGTATCTCCACCGGTGCGCTGATCATCGCGCTCGGTCTGCTGGTCGATGATGCCATGATCGCTATCGAAATGATGGCGCGCAAACTGGAGGAGGGCTACGATAAATTTTCTGCGGCGACCTTCGCCTTCAAATCGACATCGATGCCGATGCTCACCGGCACCTTGATCACAGTGACCGGCTTCCTGCCGATCGCCACGGCGAAATCCGCTACCGGCGAATATACCTTCGCCATTTTCGCCGTGGTCGCCATCGCGCTGCTGGCATCCTGGGTGGCCGCGGTGGTCATTACGCCGTTGCTCGGCTACAGCTTTCTCAGCGAGCACAAAGGCGTCGATTCCAGCCGCGCGGTGTACGACAGTCCGTTCTACCGCCGCTTCCGCAAGCTGGTGGACGGGTGCATCGAGCATCGCAAACTCGTGATCGGCCTGACGCTGCTGGCTTTCCTGCTCGGCTGTTTCGGCATGGTGGTCACCGAGAAACAGTTCTTTCCGTCGTCGAACCGCATCGAATTGATGGTCGAACTGTGGCTGCCGGAAGGTTCCAGTCTCGCCGCCACCACGACGCAGGTGCGACGGCTGGAAGCCATTCTGGGCAAAGACCCGGACGTCGCCACCTATGTGAGCTATGTCGGCAATGGCTCGCCGCGCTTCTTCCTGTCGCTGGTCCCCAAGCTGTACCGTACCAATTTCGACAATACCATCGTGCTGACCAAAAACCTCGTCGCGCGTGAACGCGTGGTGCAAAGGCTGCGCGCGGCGCTGGCCGATGATTTTCCCGGCGTCCGCGGCCGGGTCGAACGCGTTCCCTTGGGTCCGCCGGTCGATTATCCGGTGCAGTTCCGTGTCACCGGACCTCAGATACAAACGCTGAAAACAATCGCCGATCGAGTCGCCACCGTCATGCGCAAGAGCCCGCACACCCTTGATGTCAACGTCGACTGGGGCGAGCGGGTACCGGCACTGCATGTGCGAATCGATCAGGACCGGGCGCGGGCCCTCGGTGTCACCACGCAAAGCGTCTCGCAGGCGCTGCAAGGCGCCTTGTCCGGCGTGCCCGTCGGCCAATATCGCGACCAGGACCGGTTGATCGATATCGATGTGCGCGCCATTCCAACTGAACGCACCGATCTGTCCGCGCTGGGTGACATCAATGTCCGCGCGGCCGGCGGGCAATATGTGCCGCTGGCGCAGATCGGCAAGGTCGAGCAGGTTTTCGAAGAGCCGATCATCTGGCGGCGCAGCCGCGAACTGACTGTCACCGCACGCTGCGATGTCGTCGACGGCATGCAGGCGCCCGATGTCTCCATGGCCATCAATCCGCACCTCGATGCGATCCGCGCCAAGCTGCCGCCCGGCTATCGCATCGATGTCGGCGGCGCCTGGGAAGAGAACGCCAAAGCTCAGACCTCGATCAACAGCGGCTATCCATTGATGATCGCGCTGACACTGACCCTGCTGATGCTGCAATTACAGAGTTTCTCGCTGACCTTCATGGTGGCGCTCACCGCGCCGCTGGGCATCGTCGGCGTGGCGTTGGCGTTGCTGCTGTTCCACCAGCCGTTCGGCTTCGTCGCGCTGCTCGGCACCATCGCGCTGTCCGGCATGATCATGCGCAATTCCGTGATCCTCATCGATCAGATACAACAGGACATCCGTGCTGGCCAGCCGTTGTGGATCGCGATCCGCGAATCCGCCGTGCGCCGCCTGCGCCCCATCCTGCTCACCGCCGCCGCGGCGATCCTGGCCATGATCCCGCTCACCCAGAGCGTGCTCTGGGCGCCCATGGCCTTCGCCATCATGGGCGGGCTGTTCATCGCCACCGTGCAGACACTGCTGTTCGTGCCGGCGTTGTATGCGGCGTGGTATCGGGTGAAGCGGCCGGGGTGATCCAGGCGCTTGCCGCCCTGACAGGACTGCGGCGCAGCGTCCGGGTATTGTTAAGCGGTATGACAGCGCGCTCTTGCAAGGATGCGATGGATGGCAGCACTTTCCGTGGGTAGGGACGCGCGCCCGGTTGGCAACGCGGTGTATTACGAGCGCCACCGTCCTGAACGAACCCTCCTGTATCAAATCATTGAGGAATACTACCCGGCATTCCTGGATCTGATGTTTGCACAGTGCCGGACGTTACCGGTATACGTGCAGCGCGAGTTCGAGGATTACCTGCGCTGTGGTCGACTGGAACACGGATTTCTGCGGGTGCGCTGTGAACACTGCCACGTGGAGAAGTTGGTTGCTTTCAGTTGCAAGCGGCGTGGCTTTTGCTCGAATTGGAGCTCGCGGCGCATGGTTGAGAATGCAGCGCTGTTGGTTGATAAGGTGTTGCCGCGCGAGCCCCTGCGGCAATGGGTACTGAGCGTGCCATTCGCATTGAGTTTTCTGTTGGCGAGCCAACCGGCCGAGAGAGGAACAGTGCTCGGGATCGTCTACCGGGCGATTGCCACGCATCTCATCAAGAAAGCCGGGCTGACCCATGCGACGGGACAGACCGGTGCCGTGACATTGATCCAGTGCTTCGGCAGCGTACTGAATCTCAACATCCACTTCGAAGGAGTACAGCTACCTCGCGCCGGAGACTGAGAATGACGCGGCACTGGACGATCTGTTGAGTCATTCGATCAATACCCGGAATTTACAATGCGACAGATTATTCGAATGTGGATGTGCACATGTGTTTCAGCCTGAAATTCAAGGCGAAGGCGTTTCGCTGGCTGTCGGTTGCTGCGCTTATCTGCGGTATATGGCTCACGGGTGGAACGTCATTTGCCGCCGCCCCGGACATGTCCGCCGAACCGCTCCGAGCCAAGCACGCGGAATTGGGCAAACAGCTGCGCAATAATCAGTTTCAACGTGCGCTCTATCTTGATTCAACGCAATCATCGAACGACTTGAAGGGCGAAATCTATGCCGTAGTCGATTATCCGTTTGCCACAGTCAACGGTGCGCTCAACAATCCTTCGCATTGGTGTGATGTGCTTATATTGCACGTCAATATCAAATACTGTCATGCTTACAGCCATAAGTACGGCACTGTCCTAACCGTAAATCTCGGAAGGAAATACTCTCAGTTGCTGAAGGACGCCTATCGTCTCGAGTTCAACTACCGAGGAGTGATCACGACACCGGAGTATTTCGCGCTGGAACTCAATGCCGAGAACGGGCCCTTGAGTACCCATGACTATCGCATCTGGATTGAAGCCGCATCGCTTAAAGACGGGCGCATCTTTCTGCACGTCACCTATGCCTATGCCTTTGGTTTTGTCGGGCGCCTTGCCATGCAAGGCTACTTGGCGACAATCGGTAGTGATAAGGTCGGGTTTACCGTCATAGGTAAACAGCCGAATGGCCGGCCTGCGAATATTCAAGGGGTGCGCGGTGTGGTGGAGCGCAATACCATGCGCTATTACCTGGCTATCGATGCTTATTTCGCCGCGCTGGTCACGCCGCCCAAGAATCAGTTAGAGCAACGATTTCAGCACTGGTATGACAGCACTGATCAGTATGCCCGCCAGCTGCATGAAGTGGAGCGGTCTGATTATCTCGAAATGAAACGCAAGGAGTATCAGCGTCAGCAGATTGCCCAGTGAGTTATAAAACGATTGCTAGACCGAATGGCACTGACTTAAGGCGCAGCGTTATTAGCACGTGTAGCTAAGAGACT
>VFSW01004001.1_pt1 | contig 22031 bp, 18 predicted proteins | sample 5358111 | NCBI WGS metagenome assembly VFSW01 (sample SAMN11554181, study PRJNA540505) | mine drainage metagenome | isolation source: sediment from site ElyBrook_90M | place: USA: Ely Copper Mine, Vershire, VT | collected 2017 | reverse complement strand
GCTTGATGGGTCCTCCCCGTCTCGAGCCGCAGCTCTAGCATCGCGCGGTCAGCGCACCGTCCGAGCACCTTCACGTGCGTCACCGCGCTCTTCGCGTCGCGATCCCCCTTCCCGGCCACGCGCATCTTCCCGTCCACCCCGGGCGCCAGCGTATCTCGCAAGGTCGCGCGGTCGCGTCCCTTCGGCCAGCCCGACACGCACGCTGCGTACGTCTTCTCGACTCCCCGCCCCTCGAACTGCGCCGCCAGGCCGGCGTTCGCGTCCTTGCGCGTCGCAAAGACGAGGACGCCGCTCGTCGCCTGGTCGAGCCGCTGGTGGACGCCCAGGTAGACGTCCTCGGTGCCGCCGCCACGGGGCGCGAGGAAGAGCTTGAGTCGCGCGACGACGTCGTCCCGCCTGCTCGGGTCCGCCGCTTGGGACGGCACGCCGGCGGGCTTGTCCACCGCGAGGAGCGAGCCGTCGTCATGGATGACCCATGCGTCGCGCAAATCGGGCCACACGCGGTGTCGGTCCACGCCTGGCGCTTTTACTATGGACGGGCTAACCGCTAGAAAGGTTCGTGATGCCGAGCCCCGACGCCTTGAAATCCCTCCTGGCCACCGCCTTCCCGGACGCGCGCATCGCGGTGGAGGACCTCACCGGAACGCAGGACCATTTTCGCGCCGAGGTCGTGACGCGAGCGTTCGAGGGAAAGACTCGCGTCGAGCAGCATCGTATGGTGTACGCGGCACTGGGGAGCCTGATGAACGGCCCCGTGCACGCGCTAGCCCTGACGACGAGGACGCCATGACCGACGACATCCGCAGCCGCATCGAAACGCTCATCAAGAACCACAAAGTGATGCTCTTCATGAAGGGGACGAAGCAGTTCCCCGACTGCGGCTTCTCGAAGGCCGTCGTAGAGATCCTGAAGAAGGAGGGCGCGGAGTTCGAAACGTTCAACATCCTGGCCGACCAGGAAGTGCGTCAGGCGCTCAAGGAGTACTCGAACTGGCAGACGTATCCGCAGCTCTACGTCGGCGGCAAGTTCGTCGGCGGCTGCGACATCGTCACCGAGATGCACAAGACCGGGGAGCTCGGCGGCGTGCTCAAAGCCTGAGCCGCATTCGCTCACCAGCGGCGCTCACCAGCAGACCCACCCCAGCTGCGTGGCGACAGCGAGAAGCGCCACGACGACGGCAACCTGGAAGGCGAAGCGCAGAGCGAGGCCTGCGATGCGGAACGAGGCGACGAGCACGATGGCGGCGACGAGGATGACCGGCAGCCCCGTGTGCTTCGACCCCCAGGCGAGCGCTTCGTGAACGCCGCCCCCCGGGCGTGAAGCCCACGCGATGACCATGGAGGGGTTAATGAGAGCCATACGCACGCTCGGCGAATTGAACCCCGGGACGGTGAAGTAGCCAAGTCCTGCGGATCACGATCCCCCCTCCTCCTTGCCATCCCCCTCCGCGCGCTCGTAGATCCAGATGTCGCGCCCGGTGGAGGCGTGGAGGTCGACGCGAGGCCAGATCTTGCTCTCGAAGGCCGATCGGTAGACGAGCCGGTAAGGGGCGTACCGGCTGGCGACGAGCTCGCGAAAGTACCGGGAGGCGCGCGAGTCTTCCGCGGTCTGCCGCTGGGTCTCGGGGAGCATGCGGCCGCGCGTACCGCCCGCAGGGAAGGCGCGCGCATCGATGAGGTAGCGCCATGCCCACCCTTCGCTGACGACGATGTACTTCGCGCCTCGCGCCCGCGCGCCGTCGTAGTCGTCGACGACCTCCTCCACCCCCGGCATCGGATTCCGGTGGTCCCTCGCCTGGGGTCCGACGCGAACGACGCGACAGGTGCGCGGGAACCGGGGCATGTACACGTTGAGGCCGTAGGTCTCGACGGTGTCCTCGGGGCGCACGTGCTGTCGCAGCCATCCTTCCGCGGCATAGCGCGGATCGGACAGGAGGTTGGCGTCGACGTCGGCGGCGAAGAAGAGGCCGGCGGCGAGGCAAGCCGCGGCGACGAGGCGGCCGAGCCAGCGCACAGGCGCCGGGCGCAGGCGGAAGACGATCGCGTCGAGGCCGATGCCGCCGTAGACCGCCAGCATCGTCGTCTGCGCGAGTGCGAAGCGCTCGTCGGTGCGGCGCGCGACGCAGTTGAACGTCGCGAGAAACGAGAGCGCCACGAAGAGCGGTAGGAGCCCCGCGACGAGCTTTCTTCCATCCTCGCGGGTTTCGCGGACGGTCAACGCGAGGCCGAGGACGGCGAACACGGCGAGCGCCCAGGGATAGAAGCGATCGGTCTGGAGGGCGAGATCGCGGACGACGTCCCAGCGGCCGAGCCAGTCGTCCGTGTACTGGGCGTACGACTGGCTGGCGGGGCCGAGGAGGAAGCGCACGCGCGCGAGGAAGCCGCTCGGGTTGTAGAGGACGCCGTCCGCCGCGACGACGATGAGCGCCCCGATGCCCACGGAGACCGCCGCGTCGCGGGCCAGCGAGACCCGCGAGGCGGGAGCGGCGGGGGAGGTACGGCGACTAGCCTCCGACGCATCGCGGGCGCGGACCGCGGCCCAGAGCGCGAAGGCAAGGGGGGCGGCCAAGAGAAAGAGCCCGTACGCCTGGTCCTTGGAGGTGACGGCGATCGCAGCGAAGACCGCCCAGCGGCGGAGGAGCGGAGGTTCGTCGCGGGCGATCGCGCGAACGAGGACCAGAACGGCGAGCGACCCCCAGAAGAGATACGGCACGTCGAGGTTCGTGGTGTGCGCGTAGTACGTGAGAGGAACGTTGACGCCCACGAACGCGGCCGCGCACCACCCTGCCCTCACGCCCCGCAGCTCTTCGGCGATCTTGGCGACGCTCCACGCGATCCCGAGCGACATGCCGAGGGACACCAGGCGTGCCACGACCGCGATCGCCGTCATGTACGGCACCTTGAGCATCTCGGTCACGACGTCTGCCGGCGCCAGGGACGGCGCATGCGCGAGCGCGACGGCGGTGATGGGCGCGGTGAGAGCCGCGAGCAGTGCGAGGTGCGCCGGCGGATACGTGAAGTAGCGGCCGGGTGTGAGCGTCTCGACGAGCCCCGCGAGGAAGTCGCGCGGGGCGACGCCGTCGTTGTCCCAGCCGTCCGACGCGGGGAGCCCCCACGCGATGCCGACGACGCGCAGCACGAAGAGGCCCGCGATGATCCACGCGAGCGGTGACCGCGCCCACCCGGCGCAAGCGCGAATGCGCGTGGGCATCGTGGAAGGCTCTCTCGTAGCACACGGGGCCCATGCAGCCGCCGCGCTCTCTCGATGCGCCGTTATGGTTTGGCGTCCGCCTGGGAGCGAGGTAGGTATGAGGAATGCGGCTGGTGACTTTCGGGGTCGGCTACGTGGGCCTCGTGACGGGCACCGGGCTGGCCGAGCTCGGGCACGACGTGCTCTGCGTGGACATCGACCCGGAGCGGGTTCGCCAGCTGGAGGACGGGATCATCCCCATCTACGAGCCGGGTCTGGGAGACCTGGTGCGGCGCAACGAGCGTGCGGGGAGGCTCCACTTCTCGACGACGGTGCTTCCTCCCTACGAGAGCGCCGATGCCTACTTCATCGCGGTCGGCACGCCCCCCGGCCCCGACGGCGCGGCCGACATCCGAGCCGTTCTGGCTGCCGCCGGCACCGTGGCGCAGGTGGCGACCAAGCCGGGCCTCGTCGTCATCAAGAGCACGGTGCCGGTCGGAACGTGCGACGCTGCGCAAGCGCACGTCGACAAGTGCGGGCGTGTGCCCCTCGAGGTCGTGTCCAATCCGGAATTTTTGAAGGAAGGCTCCGCCGTGCAGGACTTCTTTCGGCCGGACCGCATCGTCCTCGGCGCGCGCAGCGAGGCAGCGAAAGAGAGCCTGCGTTCTCTCTATTCGCCCTTGCAATTGTCCGGCGAGCGCGTCGTCGTGACCGACCCGCGCTCGAGCGAGCTCACGAAGTACGCGGCCAACACGATGCTGGCGATGCGCGTGTCGTTCATGAACGAGCTCGCCCGCCTTTGCCACGCCACCGGGGCCGACGTTCACGCGGTGCGCCTCGGGGTGGGAAGCGACACGCGCATCGGCAAGCGCTTCCTCTACGCAGGCCCTGGCTACGGGGGGTCATGCTTCCCGAAGGACGTGCAGGCGCTCATGCACCTGGGCCGCACGCACGGCGTGCCGATGCGCCTCGCCGAGGCGACGCACCTGGCGAACGAGGAGCAGGCGATGTTTCTCGCGAACCTGGTCGAACGCTCGGTGGGCGCCCTCGGCGGGAAGACCGTTGCGCTGTGGGGTCTCGCGTTCAAGCCGGAGACCGACGACGTGCGCGAGTCGCCGTCGGTCAAGCTCACGGCGGCGCTGCTCGCCAAAGGGGCGGACGTCGTCGGTCACGATCCGGAGGCGGGGCGCAACTTCGCGAAGGCCATGGCGGCCCATGGCGCGCGCGTGCGGGTGGTAGACCGAGACTACGAGGCGCTCGACGGCGCGCATGCGCTCGTGCTGCTGACGGAATGGCGGAGCTACAGGGCGCCGAGCTTCGCCGAGATGCGCAAGCGGCTGCGGAGCGCGGACGACGGAGGGCCGCCGGTCGTCGTGGACGGCCGGAACCAGTGGCGGCCCAGCGACGTCCTGCGCGCCGGGCTGCGGTACCAGGGGATCGGCGTCGCGGCGTCGCCGGCCGGGTCCGATCGAGGAACCACCCGGCCGCCGCTTCGCTGAGGCCAAGCCGTGTCGCGAGTCCTGCTGACGGGGGGGGTGGGGTTCATCGGCTACCATCTCGCGCGCGCCCTCCTCGCACGCGGAGACGGTGTCGTCATCCTCGACGATTTCTCGGACGCGCCTTACCCGAAGGTCGCAAAGCTCCGAAACGAGCGTGACCTGCGCGCAGAGCACCCGCGCCTGCAGGTTGCCCGCGGGTGCGTGACGGACCAGGCGCTGGTCTCGGAGCTGGCGCGCGGAGCCGACGTCGTTCTTCACCTCGCGGGCCTCGCCGTGGTGCGTCCGTCGTTCGCGGACCCCGCCCGTTACGCGCGCGTGAACGTCGAGGGCACGGCGGCGGTGCACGAGGCCGCCAGGGCGGCAGGCGTCGAGCGCTTCGTCTTCGCCTCGAGCTCTTCGGTCTACGGGAACGCGACGCCCCTCCCAGCGCGCGAGGATGCCCCGGCTGTCGCACCCGAGTCACCGTACGCGGCCAGCAAGCGCGGCGCGGAGCTCGTCGCGGCTGCGATGAGTCGGCGGACTCCGTCGATGCGATGTGCGGCGCTGCGCTTCTTCACGGTGTACGGCCCCAGGCAGCGGCCGGAGCTGGCCATCACATCGTTCGCGCGCTCGCTCCTCGCGCGCGAGCGCGTGACGGTGTTCGGCGACGGCTCGATGCGGCGCGACTTCACCCACGTGGACGACATCGTTCGCGGCGTGCTCGCGGTCGTCGACGGCGTGCGCCCCGGATTTCGAGCGTATAACCTCGGGTCGGGCGCGCCGGTGAACCTCAAGAACCTCGTCGCGGCGATCGGGCGGGTGGTGGGCGTCGAGCCCGTCGTGGAGCACGCGCCGGTTCCGCTGGGCGACGTCGACGCGACGTTCGCCGATGTGAGCCGCGCGCGCGCGGAGCTCGGATGGGAGCCACGGGTCCCGCTCGAGACGGGCCTGGAGACCGTGGCGGCGTGGCTGCGGGACGGGTCGCGCGATCCTTGACGACCTCACGTCCCGATCTGCGGGTGCAGTCGGTCGCGCCTCGTTTGCTTGGACGGGCGCAAATGCCCGCTCAGGTAGACGATTCCGTTGAAGGTCGTCCACGGGCGCGCATGCTGAAGCGCCGTGAGCCACTGCATCATCCGAGGGCGATTTTCTCCGGGGCGTAACCCGCACGCAATGGCGTGGTCCTGCGCATCCTGAAACGCCGCCGCAATGCCTTGCTGTACCGCTCGCGGCGCGCAGCGCTCGCGCGCCCGCTTGGCCGCCGCCCGTCCGAGGAGGGCACGCGCCTTCGGGTCGCGTACGAGCTCCACGACCGCTCTTCCGAACGCCGCGTCCGCGCTCGCCTCCGCCTCGAGCCCTTTGCCCGGCCCTAGGAGAACGCCGTTGTGGCCGTCGCTCACCTGCGCGCTGACCCCCATGCCGTCCGCGAAAGCCACCGTGGGCGTGCCGCACCAGAGCGCCTCGCCGAGGACGTTCCCGTACGTCTCGCTCAGCGAGGCGTGCACGAATACGTCGGCGTAGCGGTAGAAGTCGGGCATCGTCGTCCAGGGCACCTCGCCCGTGAAGAACACCCTGTGGCCGGCGCCGAGATCACGGGCGACCCTGGTGTAAAGCTCCGTGTCGGGTCCGTCGCCCACGAGCGTGAGGGTCGCGTCGGGCTGGTAAGGGAGGACGTATTTGGCAAAAATACGGATGATGCGGTGCTGCGACTTCTCGCGCGTATGCCTGCCTGCGCACAGGAGCCGCGGGCCTCTTTGGGGCAGACCCTCGCGCTCGATGAGATGCGTGTACGGATCCTGGCCGAGGGGACGGTCGAAGATCTCCGGCTGCACGGTGCGCGGGATCACGTGAATCGGGACGGTGACGCCCCGCTCGCGCCAGTATGACCGCAGCCCCTCGCTGAGGACGACCAGCCCGTCGCTCTGGTTGTAGATCCCGGAGAAAAGCTTCTCGACGGGGCGCTTCAACGTGAGAAGGCCAGCCTGGAGCAGCTCGCTCTTCGAGAGGTGCTCGGGCAAGAGGACGTCGTAGGCCGCGACGAGGTGGGTGGTATTCACGCAGAGGAGCGGCACGCCCTTCATCTTGCGGAGCCAGATGCCGAACTCGAGCAGGAGCGAGGTGGTCTGGGCGAAGCAGATGTCGAAGTTCCAGCGGCTCGGGTCGAAGATCCAAGAGGCCGTGGGCATGGGAAGGTGCAGGCCGGGATACGTCTTCAGCGGCACACTTGGTAAGGTCACGGTGCCAGGCGCCAGATCCTCGGGGCTGGCATCCGGATCATGGGGGCCGATGACTGTGACTTCGTGACCACACTTCCGCAGCTCTTGGTACAAGAATCGCGTCTGGAAGACCGCGCCGTTCGCGTAGGGGATGCGCGTGAAGTCGCTTAGGATCGCGACCCGCAGCGGCCGCCCGTACCGCGCGGCGAGCGCAGCGAACGGCGAGGAACGATGGCCACGCGAGGCGGCGAGACCGCCGTTCGCGGGCGCCGCCCGGCGCACTGCCCCGAGCGCGTCGGGCTCCTCTCCGCGCGAGGAAAGCCCTTGAAGATCATCGACGTCACCGAATTCTATTCCGAACGGGGAGGTGGGATACGAAGCCATCTGGAAGTACGAGGTCAGGTCTTATGCAGGCTGGGCCACGACCACTTGGTGATTGCTTCGGGCCCGCGAAACGAAGAAACGATGACGGACGCAAGCAGCGCGCCGGCGGGATCTTCGCGCGTCCTGCGAATGAAGGGCCGACCGCTCCCGTATGACGGCACGTACCACCTCTTGGCAGAACTCCACAAGATCCGTCTGCGCGTTCGCTCCGAGCGAGCCGAGGTGCTCGAGGCCCATTCTCCGTACCTCGGGGCCGCGGCCGTCGTCGCGTGCGGGCCGGGAGCCGCACCGCTGCGGACATGCTTCTGGCACTCCGATCACATCGGGACGTACGTGGTCCCCGCGCTCGCGAAGCACGTGGGCAGTCGGGCGGCGGGGAGGGTCGCCGGCGCGCTCTGGTCCGGCGTGCGCATGCTGCTGGCGCCCTTCGACGCGACGTTCGTGGCGGGCGCGAGCCAGGCGCGAAGCCTGAAGCGTGCCGGCGTGCAGAACGTCGTCTACGCTCCCTTCGGGGTCGACGTCGGGACCTTCCATCCTCGCCAGCGAAACGAGGCGCGGCGACGCGAGCTGCTCGACGGCGCGGACGGGCCGCTCCTGGCGGCGGTAGGCCGGCTTGCCGTCGAGAAGCGATGGGATGTGGTCCTGCAGGCGTTCGGAAGCATCCGTGCGCGTCTCCCGGGCGCAGTGCTCGTCGTCTTGGGCGACGGCCCGGAGCGCGCGCGTCTGGAGCGCGAAGCTCCACGCGGCGTGCGCTTCCTCGGCTTCGAACCCAATCGCGCTCGACTCGCCTCGGCGCGCGCCCGCCCCGACATGCCGGGGCACGGCTGCCCCTACGAACCCTTCGGCCTCGATGGGGCCGAAGCGGTCGCCTGCGGAGTCCCCGGCGGCGGGCCGGACGCGGGCGGAGCAGCTTCGAGCGCGGAGCCGGCGACCAGCGCGCTCTACCCGAGCCTCGACGCGCGCGGTTGCGCCGCCGCCATCGAACGGCTCTTGGCCCGTGCCGGCGAGACGGCGCGCATCGAAGCTCTGGCCGCCGCGGCGCGGGTCCCAACCGCCGAGGGCCATGTGCGCGCCGTTCTCTCGGTTTACGAAGACCTGCTACGTACTCGCAAGGCAAGAGGCTCGTTCGTCTCCAACGCATAGATTCGCGAGGCGCTCCATTGCCCACCCATGTCTCCATTCACGACGTCTCGCCGGCCTGGGCGCGCGAAGTGGGCGCCGCCCTCGCCCTTTGCCGCGCGGCGGGCGTGCGCCCCGCGCTTCTCGTCGTCCCGAACTACCACGGGCAAGCGCCACTCCTGGAGGACGCGTCCTTCGTCGCGCAGCTCCGCCTTCTGCAAGGCGAGGGACACGAGATCTATCTTCACGGCCTCACCCATCGGAGCGGCGCGCGACGCGAAGCGGGGTCGGGGGCCGGGCGGCTCTCGTGGCTCTTCGCCCAGAGGGTCGTCTCGAACGGGGAGGCCGAATGGATGGGGCTCCCGCCCGAGGAGGGAGAGCGCCGGCTCGATGCGGGCGAGCGCGTCCTGCGAGAAGCGGGTCTTCGCACCGACGGCTGCGTGGCGCCCGCCTGGTCGATGCCGCGCTGGCTGCTGCCGATGCTGGCCGCGCGAGGCGTGACGTACACGGAAGACCATCTTCGCGTCTACGATCCGGCGCACGGCCGGTCCCGCGTGAGCATCGTTCTCAATTGGGCGAGCCGTTCGCCGGCACGGCTTCTCTCGAGTGCCTCTTATTGCCGCATGGCGGAGCAGGCACGAGCTCTTCTGCCGGTGCCGGTCCGGATCGCGATCCACCCGACGGACATGCACTATCTCTTTCTGCGACGCGAAGTCGAGCGCGCGCTCCGACAAGCGAGGGGCGACTTCGTCGAGAAAGGGTCGCAGCTCCTCCAGCCGGACGCCACGAGCCCGGTTTGGGGGGCTCTCACGCCGGGGGGCTCGCCATGGCGGGTGCATAAGGGCGACGGTTGCCCAGGACATGCAAGAGGGCCGGAAGCACGACCACGGCACCCGTCAGACACGAAGCTTCCCCGATGACCGCGAGGCGCCCGAAGGACTGGAGAGCCTGGAAGTCGGCGAACAGCATCGAGGCGTACCCGACGAGCGTCGTGAAGCTGCACAGGGCCACGGCTCCGGCTACCCGTTTCACGGCGCCCGTCACGTCGCCCCCGAGAAGCCTCGAGCGGTCGTAGACGTTGAAGGGATACTCGCAGCCGATGCCGAACGTGATCGGAAGCGTGATGAAATTCACGTAGTTGAGCTTCTCCCCCGACCATGCGGCGACGCCGAGGAGCCAAGTGACTCCAAGCACCAGCGCCGCAAGGACCGCGGCCGTCCCTCGGGCGTTCCGCGTCGCAAACGCCACGACGACCGCGACCGCCAAGAGCGAAACCAGCGTCGCCCGCGGGCCGTCGCGCTTCATCGAGCGGATCATCTCCGCGAAGATCGTGGCCCGGCTGGCGGTCTGCACGACCGTCCCGTCCGGGAGCCGAACGTCGTCGGTCTCACGCGAAATGCGTAGCAAGTTCATACCGTCCGAGAGCGACACCCAGTTGGCGTACTTCACGTAGAAGACCGTCCCCACCCGCCCGTCGTTCTCCTGGAAACGACGGCGCAAGAGCGGGGGCAGATCGCTCGGGACAAGGACGTGCAGTCGCTCGGGCGGCCTCAGCTCCTCGACACGCGCGCGCTCGTCCTCGGGCAGACCTGCCAGTACGCGAGGCGTGAGCCGCTCGCGGATCCGGCGCAGCACGTCGAGCTTCGCCCGTTGCTCCGCTGGCGATCCGGGCAGGAGGTCCCACGCCGTCGTGATTCCCGCGATGACGGGGCGCGGGTCGGACGGCTGGTGCGCGTCGTTGGCCAGGATCTGCGCCTTGAGGAGGGGCACTTGCTCGGGCGTGTCGGCCAGCATCATGGCGCCGGCGACGTTCATCTTCCCCCCGAAGACGCGCTCCGCCTTGTTCGACCACTCTCCTACGCCCCCACGCTCTTTGCTCCCGCGCGAGCCGAGGCGATCGAAGTTGTACTCCCAGGGATCCCGGAGAAAGCTCGGGATCTTCCACGCAGCGGCCGCCGTGAGCGACACGGCCAACGCGACGAACGCCCACGGCGCGCGTTCCGTCGCCCTCGCGAGGAGGGCGGACGCGGGACCTCGGCTCCCGTCGGGGCGCAGCACGGGGCGCGCTTCGCGCATCCAGCGAGGAAGGTTCGGCTGCAACCACTCGAGGACGACGAGGAGCGCCGGTACGCACGGAATCATCGCCACCCAGACGAGAAGCATCCCGACGAAGCCGATGCATCCGAACTGGCTGAATCCACGGAACCGCGTCACCGTGAGCGATCCGTACGCGATCGATGTGACGCAGGCGCCGACGAGCTCCGCCCGCAGCGCGTTTTCGACGGCCTCGCGACGCGCAGCTCGAGGCTCCTGCCCGCGAGCGCGGAACTCGCGGTAACGCGAGAGGAGCACGATGGGGTAGTTGATGCCGTTCCCGAGGATGATCGCCCCGAGGAACATCCCCGTGGTGTTCACGTATCCGAATTCGAAATAGGCGAAGGCGTACGCTGCGCCGACGCCGACCAACGCGGGGAAGCCGATGATGACGAGCGACCACGCCGATCGGAAGAACCATGCGACACCGGCCCCGATGAGCAGCGCTGCAATGCCGGTGGCCCACGCCGCCTCGCCGATCAACGACTCCTTCTCCGCCGCGGCGTTCGGGATGTCACCGGCGAAGCCAACGCGCATGGCAGCCTGGTACGAGGGCGGGGACATCCGCGCGACCAGTCGCTCCACGCGGCCGAGCAGCGAGTCCCCTCACGCGTCGCCGAGGCCGGCCGTGGTGGACACGACGCGCAGGCCGGCCATCGTGCCGTCGTCCGTCTCGAAGTAGTCCGCCGGAAAGTCGTCGTGCTCCCGAGCCCTGGCGGTCCAGCGCTCTCGATAGCGCTCGAGGCCGAGGGCTGGCTTCCTCCGGAGCGAGGCGGTTTCGGAGCCGGTTGCGGGCGCGGTGACTACAGCAGACGGCGAGCCCACCGCGGGCTGGGGGCGCGCATCGTCGTCCTCGAGGTCCTCGACCATCCCGCTTCGGAGCGCGATCTGGTGGTCGAGCGTGGTGTAAGCGTCTTCGAGGTCGGCCCTGTCGGCGTAGAGCCATTTGTTCCGGTCGAAGAACGCGCGCACGTCCTTCGTGCCGCCCTCGACGTAGGCGATGAGCGGCGGGCCGCCTGGCTTCTGGGCCACCCGCAAGGCCTCGAGGCTCGCCGACAGATCGTCGATGAAGCGCTCGTTGGCGTTTCGGTCGGGCGATTCGGCGACGACGATGAGGGTCGCGCCGCCGCCGACGCGCCCGAGCTGGTGCTCGAAGGCCTTCAGTCCGGGGCTCTCCGTCGGGAGAAGCTCGAGCAGATCCGTGTGCGGCTTCGACAGTACGGCAAAGGCGTAACGCCACGTGCCAACCAGAACGCACAGCGCGACGAAGAGGACGAGGACTGGGCGGCGACCGCTCGCGTCGACGATCGCGCCGACCAGCCTCCTCACGAGGTCACCAGCTCGCCGCCTCGCGCAGCGCACGCGTCGTGAATCTCGTTCTCGATGACCCGCGCGTGCTGCCTGGCGTCGTAATCTCGAAGGGCTCGCTCCCGCGCGGCCCTCCCCTGCCGATGCCGAAGCGCTGGATCGCGCACGTACCGGACGAACGCATCCGCCATCGCTCGCACGGAGGCCTCCGAGGCGCCTTCGGCCCCTCCATGTGCCGGCTCGAACGGGACGAGTGTTCCGGTCGCTTCGCACACCATCTCCGCGACCCCGCCGACGTCGAACGCCACGACCGCCTTGGCGAGCGCCATCGACTCGATGACGGAGCGCGGAAGCGGGTCGGCGTAGACGCTCGGGACCACCGCGACGTCGAAGCCCGCGACGAGCGGCCTGACGTCGGCGCGGAAGCCGAGCCAGCGGAAGCGGTCGCCGATCCCGAGGTCGAGGGAGAGCTCGCGGCACTCCCGTGCATGGTCGATGCGGAAGTCCTCCGGTGTATCGCCTACGACGACGAAGACGACGCGTGCGCCCTCGTCCGCGGTCAGCTCCTGAAGGGCGACCCGTGCAGCTTTGGCTAACTCGACGTAGCCCTTTCGCCGAAGCACACGCCCGTGGCTCCCGAACACGATCGCGTCTTCGGGCAGGCCGAGCTCCTCGCGAAGGAGCGGCCGGACGCGGCCAGGGTCGAAGCGGTCTACGTCGAGCCCGTTGTGAATCACCCTCACCTTCTCCGCGCAGTGCCGGAATTGCCTCGCCGCCGCCCTCGAGACACATACGATTCGCCGGACGCCCCGGCTCGAGCTCAGGCGCCGATGCAGCCCGACGACGGCGCCTGGAAGCGAGGAGTACCGCACGTGCCAGAGCGCCGGCACGCCAGTGAGGGCCGCGAGCGCGCCTCCGACGAAGTCGGCGTTGGTGCCATTGCAGTAGACGAGATCGAAGCGCCCACGCCGCACCACGGCCGCAAGACGGACCAGGGCGAGTGCCACTTTGCCCGCGTTCGCCACGAGGCGCGCGCCTTTGACCGGGACGGGCGCGTCGAAATCGCGGCGCTCCATCGGCCGGCGCAGCGGCTCGATGGGGTTTTCCACCAGGTTCGGTTCGAAGAGGAGGTCGTCGACCACGCCGTCTCGCGAGAGGAGCTCCGCGATCGCACCGCCGCGCGGAAGGACCACGGTGCGATGAACGCGCTTCGGGTCGAGGAACTTCAGCACCGCATGCAAGCTCCTCCCCGGGCCGCCGTTGCGCGCCGTGTCGTTGATGAACAGTGTGCGAACCTGCATCACGAGAGCATCACGGGAAGAAAGAGCACGCCCAAAGGGTACGACCTTGTCCTCATAGCAGACACGTTGCTTCCGTCGGTAGCGGACGCTAACTCGGGACTTACCGCGCCCGCCCCACGAGACATGCAAATCACGCTCGCCCCACACCTGGAGGACGATGACGCGCGGGCGTACGACGACCTCGTGCTCGCCTCGCCGGCGGGTCACGCCGCCCAGACCCGCGCCTGGGCAGAGGTGGCGCAGGCGACCGCTCCCGTGACGACGTGCTTCGCGCTCGTCCGCAACGCCGGAGTGGCTGTCGGCGCCGCCATGGTGCACCAGCCTCGCGCCGTAGGCGTCGCCCTGCCGTGGGCCTGGGTTGCACGAGGGCCCGTCGTCGCCCGACTCGACGACCTCCGCGCCGTCACTTCGCTCCTCGCGCGGTCGCTCCGGGGCCGCGCCATCGCGCGCGTCCGGGTGATGCCCTATTTCGCGGACGAGCAGTCCCTCGCCGCCGAAGCCCAGCTCCGCGCCGCCGGCTTCCGCGACGTGCAGACGTTCGGCGGAAGCCATGCGAGCACCCTCCGTCTGGCGATCGACGGGAAGAGCGACGCCGAGCTGTTCGCGGGCAGCAGAAGGGCGCAGGTGCGCTGGCGCGCGCGTCAGGCGGAGAAGGCGGGAGCCGCGGCCCGTCGCGGGCGATCGCAAGATTGGGATTGGCTGCGCCGGACGCACGCGACGCTCATGACGTCGCAGCGAATGCGCGCAGGGGACGCGAGATGGTGGGACGCGATCCGGCGGTTCGTCTCCGACGAGCGGCGCGGCGCGATGTTCGCGTGCGACTGGCGGGGGAGCGTCGTCGCGGCCTGCGTCGTCGTCCGACACGGCGGAATGGCGACGTATGCGTGGGGCGCCTCGGTGGCCGAGAAGCTGCCGTTCGCGAAGGCCATCCCCCCGCTCGTGGCCGCGATTCGCTGGGCGCGAGACGCCGGTTGTACCGTGTTCGACCTTGGTGGAATCCCGCTGGAAGGGGACCGCGACCCGAAGCGGAACGCGATTGCCATGTTCAAGAACGACTTCGACAAGACCCCCGTGAGGCTCGTACGAGAGCACGCCGGCTGGACGTGGTGAGGGACGTCTCTCCGTCCTGCTACCCTGTTTCGTGCTTGCTCGGCCCGGTGTTCCTCTGCATCTCGATCGACTGCGAGTGCGATAAGGGTCCGGGCTGGAAAGTCCGCCGGCCGCTCGCGTTCGAGGGCGTGCGTGTGGGTATCGGCGAACGCCTGCACCCTCTCTTCCAGCGATTCGGAGTCAAACCGACGTATCTTCTCTCGCCGGAGCTCCTGCGCGATCCTCGCTCGGCGGAGTTGCTGTCGGCGCTCCGGGGCTGCGAGCTCGGGACGCACCTGCACGGCGAGTTCGCCGAGCCGAGGGCGTCGGAGCCCGACGTCACGGCGGCCGTCCAGCGCGACTATCCGCCGGACGTCGAGGGCGCCAAGCTCGCGTGGCTGACCCGCGCGTTTCGCGAGGCTTTCGGTCGAGGGCCGCGAAGTTTTCGCGCGGGGCGCTTCGGCATCGGGACGAGCACGATCGGGCTCCTCGAGGGGCTCGGCTACGCCGTCGACTCGAGCGTCACGCCTTACGTGAGCTGGTCGCACGTCTCGCCCGGCCTCTCGTTCGACAGCGCTCCCGAACAGCCTTACCACCCCGCTCGCCACGACCCCTCACGTCGAGGCGATGCCGCCTTGCTCGAAATCCCGATCACCATCCGTCCCCCGCGCCTGGCGGCCCTCCCGTTTCTGGGGAAGCGGATCGAGCGCCGCTGGCTGCGCCCCACCAAGAGCAGTGGAACCGAGCTGCTCGCCGTCGCCCGCGAGACGGTCGCGCGGTCCCGGCGTGCCCACCCCGCGGCCCCCGTGATCCTCAACGCGATGTTTCACAACGTGGAGGTCGTTGCGGGCAAGAGCCCCTACGCATCGACGGAAGCCCGGGCGCGCCGCATTCTCGACCGGCTGGGAACGCTCCTCGAGTTCGCGCGCCATGAAGGCATCGTGCCTGTCGGATTGGCGGACGTGCCGGAGATCGTCCGGCCGACCTGAACGGCTTCGTCGAGGCTCAGGCCGTGAGAGCGGCCGATTCGAGGACGCGCGAAGACCGACCGATGGCGTCGAGCGCTCCCCCGTCGCGGCGTCCGGCGAGCATCTGTTCGGCTGCCTCGAGGCCCATCTTCATGGCCGCATCCATGAACACGTAGCGGAAGAGGCCTTGCCGCCCGGCGGTCCGCACGTTCTCGAAGCGTTCCGTGTGGCGCAGGAGCCGTCGGCGGTCGGCATCGTAACCGAGATGATACACGGGATAGCCGTGCTTCACGCGGACGCAGAAAGCGTCGACGACATCGTCGAGGACGAACCCGAGGGCTCCCAGCTCCCTTCGGCCCAGGAGCGTGAGCGTGACCAGGTCAGCAGCCCAGACGTCGTCGCCGATTTCGCACGGGATCTCGAGCATCACCGACGTCTTGCCCTCGGGCGCCATCGCCGCGCTGCGACGCTTCGGCTCCTGGATCCGCGACGTTCGAAGCGAAGCCGAGGCCACGTACATCCACGTGTTTTCGCTGAAGCTCGGGCGCGACAGCATCAAGTTCACGAACGTCAGCGCCCGGAACCGAAGCGCGCGCGCCGCACTCGCCGCATCGCTCGACGCATCGACGCCCAGCTGTCGCGCGAGCTCGGGCAGCGGCATCGTCGAGAGGAGCTCCCTGCATGGCAGCCGTTCCGGACCTTCGGGCGACTCGAATCGCACCGCCACGGCGCGCGACCCCTCCGTTTCGATCCCGACGACGCGGGCTCCCGTACGGACGATCCCCCCGTGGCGTCGGACGTCCTCGGCGACGGCGGCATAGAGCTGCCCCATCCCCCGCCGCGGATACCGGTAGCGCCGCGCGTAGGTGCGGGTCGCCGTGCGTCGCAGTCCCGCCAGGCGGAGGGCGACGTCGCCGAGGCCGAGGAGCGAGATGCGCTCCGCGGCCCAGTCAGCGGATATGTGTCGCGCGGGAAGCCCCCAGAGCTTCTCGGTATACGGGCCGAAGAAGCGCTCGTAGAGCCAGCGCCCGAACCTCGCCGTCACCCAGTCTTCGAAGCTCACGTCGTTCACGTCCCGCGCGGAGCGGGCGAGGCGCGCTGCGCGGCGGAGCCTCGCTCCGGCGTAGCTAAGCAAGGCCGCGGCATTCTCGTACAGCCCCAAGCGCCGCGCGAGATCGACGGGCTCGAGGGGGTACCGGAACGAGCGACCCTCGTGCAAGACGACGCTCCGTCGCTCCTGCTCGAGCAAGTCTTCGCCGAGCAGCCCCTCGACCCACCGCGACAGTTCCGCGTCTGCCGACACGAACCGGTGGCCGCCGAGGTCGAACCTCCAGCCGTTCCGCTCGTGCGTCGCGCAGAGCCCGCCCACGTCTGCCTCGCTCTCGAGGACGACGGGGTTCGCGCCGCGGCGCGCCAGGTGCCAGGCCGCCGCCAAGCCGCACGGCCCTGCGCCCACGATGACGAAGGACATGCCCGATGGCTAGCACCTGACCATGGTGTAGCGTGGTGCGATCATCGTGGGCGCTCGGCCTCGTTCGCTCTTGAGGACGACGCTCCTGCTCTTTCCGCTGCAGGTCGTCTTTCGCGCGGTAGAGGCCCTTCTGCCGCTCGTGCTCGCCCTCTACTTCGGGCGGACCGCAGCGACCGACGTCTACACCTTCGAGTGGGCCGTCTTCGCGCTCGCCGGGTCCCTCGTCTTCTCCGCGTTTCAGGATTCGGCCGTCGTACCCATCCTGACCGAACTCAGGCTGCGTGAGCCGAAGCTCCTCCCGGCGGTGCGCGGGTCGCTCCTCGCGTACACGCTCGCGTTCGGAGCCGCCGTAGGCGTCGCCGCCGGCGCGCTGGCGACGGCATGGTTCGCCGTTCGCTTCACCGGCGGCGCGCGCGTGCTCGCGCTGTCGATGGCGCCCCCTTTTGTCCTTTATCTGATCACTCTCGGCGCCAAGTCGTTCTTCGCCTCGATGCTCAACGCGGAGCACGCCTACGCCCCCTTGCCGGTGGCCGGCGCGCTCGGAGCCGTGGCATCCCTTGGCGTCATCGTGGCCGGGCACGCCTCGCTCTCGGTCGTCGCCGTTCCGTGGGGGTCGTTCGCAGGCGAAATCGTGGCCGTGAGCGTTCTTGCGGCGTCTTCGCGCGCCGCGGGGATCGCCATCGCGCCCACGTTCGCGCGACCCGAGCCGGTCCGGAGAATCGCGCTCCTGGTCGCGGCAGAGGTGGGGGGAAGCGTGGTCACGCGGTTCAACCCGGTGGTGGACCAGTTCGTCGCGACGCTCGTGGGCGTCGTAGGCGGGGGAACCCTCCTCAAGCTCTCCGCCGACGTCGCCACCGTACCGACCTCGCTCCTCCAGGCCGCGCTCCTGCCGGTGTTGCTGACACACCTCTCCGAAGACTTCGCCGCGCGCGATTTCGGCGAACTGCGGGGCGCAGTCCTGCGCTCGCTCGCCGTCGTCGTCACGACCCTCGGCGTGGCCGCCGCCGCGCTGTGGGCCCTGCGCTTCCCGCTCCTTTCCCTGGTCTTTGCTCACGGGGCGATGGATGACGCGGGGGTAGCGAAGATGGCGCGGATCCTCCCATACCATCTCGTCGGGCTCGCGCCCTTCGGTGCGCTCCTAGTCCTCGCCAGGGCGCATGTCGCCGCGCAGAACAGCCGTATCATGGTGTCGATGGGCGCGCTCAACGCCGCCCTCAACGCGTCCCTGAACGTCGCCCTCGCACCGGTCCTCGGCATCGAGGGAATCGCGCTGTCGACCTCGCTCACGTCCGCTGTGGTCGCCGTCGTGTTCGCGCTCCGTTTCGAAGCGCACCTCTCCGCCGTCGAGAAGGCGCGGGGGGAGCCCGCCTGATGCGGGTGGTGCACGTCGTGGTCGCGGGCGAGATCGGCGGGGCCGAGCGGATGCTCGTCGAGCTGGCGTCGGGACAAGACTCCCACGCGATCGCTCTTTTGACTCCGAACCCGGCCCTCGCGCGGCTGTTCACGGACGCCGGCCTGCGCGTGCACGACCGCAGCGGTGTGCGCGAGGGGCCCCTTCCTTATTTGTGGCGGTCGCTCGGCTCCTCCGATGTCGGTTGGATCACGGAGATCCTCCAGGCCGAACGAGCCGCCGTCGCGCACCTCCACACGTTCGCTTCGCAGGTCGTGGGCACGCGCGCGGCGATGCACGCCGGCGCATGCGTCGTCCGCACCGAGCACTCGACGCGCGCCTACGACGACCCGAGCTGCTGGCCGTTCTCGCGATGGTCGCTCCGCCGCGCGGACGGGTGCGTGGCCGTCAGCGAGCACGTGCGCGCCCGCGCGCTCGCTCGCGCCCCCTGGGCAGCGCCGAAGATGCGCGTCGTCTACAACGGCGTCGACGTGCTCCGCTTCTCGCCGGCCGGCACGCCACCCGGAGTGTTCCGCTTCGCGCTCGTCGGCCGGCTTGAGCCCCGAAAGGGCGTCGACCTCGCCATCGACGCCCTGGCGCGCGTTCCCGGCGCCCACCTCGACGTCGTCGGTGACGGGCCGGCCCGCAGTGCGCTCCGCCGCCACGCCGGGGCACGCGGCGTCCACGACCGCACGGTGTTCCATGGCTACGTGGAAGACCCTCGGCCGCTCCTGGCGCGCGCGTCCGCCGTCCTTTGCAGCTCACGAGCCGAGGGGCTCGGTATCTCGCTGATCGAGGGCATGGCCATGGCAAAGCCCGTGGTAGGATTCGCGGTCGGCGGCGTCGTCGAGGTTGTCGAGGACGGACGCATGGGGCTGCTCGCCGAGGCCCACGACGCCGAAGCGCTCGCCGCCCGGATGCGAGAAGCCATGAGCGCAAGGACGAAGCTCGACGAATGGGGAAAGGCGGCGCGTGCCCGCGTCGTCGAGCGATTTTCGGCGCGAGCGATGCGCGAAGACTACGCGAGAGCCTACGACGATGTCCTCGCGAGCCGGGAGAGCTCGCGGAAGGCCGATTAGGATGGAGAAGTCACTCTCTCTCGCTCGCCTGCAAAACCTGGAAACAGTCATCGTAGGGTGCCGGGCTCGCCCGCGGCTCGTTGCCTGGCGCGAAGAGGTGGCACGACGGAAGGTCGCGCGTTTTCGCGACTGCGAGTACTGGGGTAGGCCGGTGCCCGGGTTCGGAGACCCCTCCGCCCGCATCCTCATCGTGGGCCTTGCGCCGGGTGCGCACGGAGCCAACCGGACGGGGCGGATGTTCACGGGGGATCGGTCCGGGGACTTCCTTTATGCTGCGCTCCATAGGGCCGGGCTCGCGAGCCACCCGGCGAGCGTCTCGCGCGATGACCGGCTCACCCTTCGCGACGTGTTCATCACGGCGGCGGTCCGGTGCGTCCCGCCGGCCAACAAGCCCCGCCCGGACGAGATCGCGCGGTGCGCGCACTTCCTCGGCGAAGAGATCGCGCTCCTCGAGCACGTGAGGGTCTTCCTCGCACTCGGCGCAATCGCCTGGAATGCCTTCTTCCACGCGTGCCGCGAAGCACTCCCCGTGCCGCGCGCTCGGCGCCCGCGACTCAAGTTCGCTCACGGCGCCTCCTTCCCGATCGCGGGGCGGACTGTGGTCGCCAGCTATCACGTGAGCCAGCAGAACACGCAGACGGGCAAGCTCACGGAGGCGATGTTCGACGCCGTCCTCGCGCGATGTCTGCGCGAGGCGTCGCTCGGCTCCTAGGATCGGCTATCTTTGCTCCGTGCGTCGGGTCTCGCGTAAAGCCATGGTCGCGTGGACCGCCTGCGCGATGACGGGCTGCGCCGCCGTGTCGGGGCTCGACCAGATCCAGGAGTCCCCCTGCGCGCCCGCTTGCGACGACGGAGGGGGCGAGGCCGGTGGCGGAGACGGCGTCGCCGTGGACGCGTGGACGGACAGCGCGACGGGCGAGGCGCGCAGGTCCGATTCCTCGACCGACCGCGGGCAACCCCGGGACAGCGGCGCCGACGCATCGAGGGACGCGCCCGGCGCGATGGACGTCCTCGGTGGCGAGGCCCCGTTCGACTCCGGCTGCGGCCCTCTCGACACGACAGAGAACTGCAGCGCGTGCAACGACACCTGCGCGCCCACTTCATCGCGCGTGACGATGGCGTCCTGCCCCGGGGCGCCGAACGGGGTGGGGGCATCGTGCGTGTACATGTGCGCGACTGGTTATCTGGACTGCAACGCCGCGACGAACCCGCCGGATCTCGACGGCTGCGAGTGCCAGGTCCCGCTCGGCGCGACGGTCTCCGACTGCTGCAGCGGAGGCTGTCCCGTACAGCATACGAATGGCCTGAACGAGTCTTTCCTCCAGTGCTCCGACGATCCGGACGTAATCGCGCTCGCCGCGTGTGCGGCCTTCACCGGCGACGCGACGCAATGCAGCGATACGTGGGTCTGCGGCACGGCGCCCGACGGAGGCCCGACCGACAGCCTCGTCTGCGCCTCCGACGGCGCGTCCGACGACTGCGCGTGCTGGGACTACGCCGGAGTGAACGCGGGCCACGTACACGATCCCCACAATCCTCCAGGTTCGATGCAACAAAACTGCGTCTGCCCCACTTCGTCGGATCCGTCCTACAACTGAATACCTCCGTGAGCTAAGCTCTTGGCGGAGACGTCGTGATCGCTGCGCCCACGGAAACCTCTTCTTCCCCGCTGTTTCCGGGCCTGAAGCTCGACCGGTACGAGCTCCTTTGCCCCATCGCGGAGGGCGGGATGGCCAGCGTCTGGGTGGCACGCCAGCGCGGAAAGCACGGCTTCCAGAAGATCGTAGCCGTCAAGACCATCCTCCCGAGGTTCGCGAACGACCCGCGGTTCCAGAGAATGTTCCTCGACGAGGCCCGCATTGCGTCGCGGATCGAGCACCCTAGCGTCGCCCAGATCCTCGATCTCGGCGAGGAGAACGACATCCTCTACCTTGCGATGGAGTACGTGGAGGGCGACGCGCTCTCCAAGCTCTACGCAGCGTCCGCACGAAACGGGACGGCGATGCCCACGCCCATTGTCCTTCGCCTGGTGGCCGACGCCTGCAGCGGCCTGCACGAGGCGCACGAGTTGCGGAACGCCGACGGCCACCCGCTCGAGATCGTCCACCGGGACGTCAGCCCGCACAACATCCTCGTCAGCACCCGCGGGACGGCGAAGCTCATCGACTTCGGAATCGCGAAGGCGCGAGCGCGCATCGGCGCGGACACGGGCTCCGGCGTCCTGAAGGGCAAGCTGAAGTACATGTCGCCGGAGCAGGCGCTCAGCCGCGCGGTCGATCGACGGGCGGACGTCTGGGCGTTGGGCGCGGTCCTCTACCGGGTCCTCGCGGGGCATTGCCCCTACGACGCAGACAACCAGCTGGCCACTCTCGCGCTCCTTCGCTCCGGCCGGCCGCCCGCCCCTCTTCCGGCCACGGTTCCCGCGCCGCTCGCCGCGCTCGTCCGCAAAGCCCTCTCCTTCGCACCCGAGCTGCGGTACGCGACCGCCGCTGCCTTCCGCGACGCGATCGAGCGCGTGATGACCGAGACGGGACTCTCGGCCACGGCGGAGGACGTCGCGTCGTTCGTGATGGAGCATCTGTCGCAGAACATCGAGAAGCGGCGGGAGGCGATCGACGTCGCCCTCGCCGAAGCCGCGGACCGGAGCCGCGCGCGCGGGCTTTCGGAGGCAAGAGTCGAGGCGCTGCTGTCCCCTGCCGCGGGGACGGCTTCGATCTCGGAGCCGTCCTCGCCATCCGGGTCGTACACCCTCGGCTCGGCCCCGCTCGATGCGAGGTGCAACCCGCGAGGCAGGCCCTGGAGAGACCCCAAGCTCGTCGGCGCCGGCGCCGTGGGCCTCGGCGCTCTCCTGGCGCTCGGCCTTGCGCTCGGCACGCGTCCGGCGGTGCCCCGCCGCGCGCTCGTCTCGGCCGCGACGGCATGGACGCGAGACCCTTCTTCCGCAC
>VFSW01004000.1_pt1 | contig 22035 bp, 25 predicted proteins | sample 5358111 | NCBI WGS metagenome assembly VFSW01 (sample SAMN11554181, study PRJNA540505) | mine drainage metagenome | isolation source: sediment from site ElyBrook_90M | place: USA: Ely Copper Mine, Vershire, VT | collected 2017 | reverse complement strand
ACGGAACAGGCGCTTGATCTCGCTGAGCGTGAGGCCGATGCCGCTGTCCGAAATCACAAACGCGACTTCGATCTTGCCCTTGGCGCCGCGCATCGGCTTGACCATGAGCGCGACGCCGCCCTGTCCGGTGAATTTGATGGCATTATCGATCAGGTTTTCCAGGGCCGCGCGCAGGCGCACGGGATCGCCGACCACGAATGCCGGCAATTTCTCCGAAATCTCGACCCGGGATTGCAGGCCCTTGGCCGTTGCCCGGCCGGCCAGCGAATCGCCCGCGTTGCGTGCGAGCGTGCGCAAATCAAAAAAGTCGTGCCGCACACCAAACCCGGAATGCCCGCTCCTGGCGGCATCCACGAACAACGTCGCAAGGCTGGCCAGATGCTCGGCGCCCGCCTTGATGGTGTCGACCCAGCGCCGCTCGCGCTCGTCGAGGTCGGACGTCGCCAGCAGATCGCTGATGGCAAGAATTCCCGTCAGCGGCGTGCGGACCTCATGCGCGAACGTGGCCAGCGCCGTCTCGACGATGCCGGGAGCGGCCGTCCGGGCGGCGGGCTTGCGCGCCTTGCCGGCGGCAGCCTGTGCAGCGCGTTGCTTCGGCGGCCCCTTTTTCGACCGCCGCCTGATGCGCCGTGGGCGCGATTTCGACGCCATGATTCCCCCGACCCTGGGCCGGCCCACCATGCCATGGCCGGCCTTGCGGTGTCACGCCGAAGCGCAATTTCCCTGTGATCGAACGTCCGCAAAGCCTGGGGGCTTAGGGCAGGCCGGCGAGGCGGCGAATTTCGGCGGGCCGCGCACCCCCGGCGCGGAGCTCGCGCAAGCCCGTGGCCTTACCCGATTTCGACAGCTTTCGCCCCACACCGTCAAGGACGAGACGATGATGACGGTAGGCCGGCTGCGGCAGCCCAAGCAGCCGCTGCAGCAGCCTATGCACGCTCGTCGACCAGAACAGATCCTGACCCCGCACCACCTCCGTCACGCCTTGCAGGGCGTCATCGATGACCACCGCGAGGTGATAGCTGGTCGGGGTCTCCTTGCGCGCGAGGATGACGTCGCCCCATGCACAGGGCCGGGCAGCCACCGTACCGGTCTCGCCCTCGGGGTCTTCACCATATTCGGTCCAGGTCAGATCGCCGGCGCGCGCAGACGCCGCCGCCATGTCGAGCCGCAAAGCATACGGCGCGCCCGATTGCAGCAATCGCGCGCGTTCATCCGGCGACAGCGATCGCGCCGTGCCGGGATAGAGCGGCGCGCCATCGGGATCGCGCGGCCATGGCGCCTCGGCTTCCCTCTCGGCGACCAGGCGCGCGATCTCGGCGCGGCTCTCGAAACTCGGATAGACCAGACCCTGCGCCATGAGCGTTTTTAGCGCTTGGCGGTAGTCGGCGAGATGCTCGGATTGCCGGCGCACCGGAGTTTCCCAGGCAATACCGAGCCAGGAAAGATCCTGATAAATCGAGTCCTCGAATTCCGGTTTGCATCGCGTCGCATCGATATCCTCGATGCGCAGCAGGAACCGGCCGCCGGTCCGGCGCGCCAAATCGAAATTCAGCAATACCGAAAAAGCGTGGCCGAGATGCAGATAGCCGTTCGGGCTTGGGGCAAAGCGGAAGACGGGTGGCGGCATTGATCTCTTTCACAGGACATGGTGGTTTTAAGTCGCAATGACCCTCCACCTCAACACCCAGGCCGACCTCGAAAGCGCCGTCCGCGCGCTGGTGAAGCAGGACCCACGGCTCAAACCCGTATTCGAGCTCGCGGGCATGCCGGCGCTGCGGCGGCGCGAGCCGGGCTATGCGGGCCTCGCTGCGATCATCTGCGGCCAGCAACTATCGACCGCGAGCGCCGCGGCGATCTGGGCCCGCCTCACGGCCGCGTTCGATCCGTTCCATCACGATACGATCCGCCGCACCCGCGCCGACCGTCTGGGCCGGCTCGGACTATCGGCGGCGAAGATCAAGACCCTGAAAAGCCTGGCGCGCGAGATCGCCGCGGAACGGCTCAATCTCGACGTACTGGCGAACGAGGATGCCGACGCCGCGCACCATACGCTGACTTCGCTGCACGGCATCGGCCCGTGGACCGCCGACGTCTATCTGCTGTTTTGCCTCGGCCATGGCGACGCCTGGCCGGCCGGCGATCTCGCCGTACAGGAGGCGGTGAAAATCGGACTCGGGCTGAAGACGCGCCCGACGGCGAAAGAGATGGCGCCGCTCGCGGAGCCGTGGCGCCCGGTGCGCGGCGCGGCGGCCCATCTGTGGTGGGCCTATTACCGGGCGCTCAAGAAGCATGAGGGCGTGATCGCGGCAACGGAAGAAGCGAACGCTGTTTCAAACAAAGTCCTTGTTGCAAAACCGTCATCGGCGAAAGCAAAGATCGCGGGAGGACATCTGCCGGGATCGAAAAAATGAAATCCACCGACTTCATCGTTGCACGCAATGATTTGCAGGATTGCAGATTCATCGAGACCCAATCGCCGGAGGCAGCTGCGCTTGTCGACGAGGCGCTGCTGATCAAGATCGATCGCTTTGCCTTCACCGCCAACAATATCACTTACGCCCAGTTGGGCGAACAGCTGAAATATTGGAGTCTGTTTCCGGCGCCGGAGAATTTCGGCAACATCCGGTATGGGGATTCGGCGAGGTAATCGCCACGCGCCATCCCGGTGTCGACATCGGAGAGCGGTTGTTCGGATATTTCATGGTGGTGGAAGGCCGCGGGCCCGAGGCGATGAAGCAGGTTTATCTCGACACGCTCAACGAGCATATTCCGCCGGAGCAGGGCCATATGCTGTCGCTCGTGGGGTAAGCCGCTTTCTGCGCGATCTCGAAGGGTGTAGCGTTGCGGCAGAGGAAACGCTGCGAAGACGGATGCTCGCGAGGTTGCGAATGCTGGACAGGACCGACGACGTCTCGATCTCTGCCCAAAACTGGCTGGCGCAATTCGAAAGCGCGCTCGCCAGCGACGGCTCGCTGAATGCTTTGTTTCACCCCGACAGCTATTGGCGCGACGTGCTGGCGCTGAGCTGGAACCTGCAGACCGTCAACGGCGCCGACGCCATCCTGAAAGAGCTGCATGTCACTGGCCGCAGCGCCGCGCCCTGCAATTTCAGGATCGATCCCGATCGTGCCGCGCCGCGCCGCGTCACCCGCGCCGGTACCAAAACGATTGAAGCGATCTTCAAATTCGAAACCAGCCAGGGCCGCGGCAGCGGAATACTGCGGCTGATCCCCGACGCCGGCGACGGCGGCAAGCTCAAGGCCTGGACTCTTCTAACCGCGCTCGACGAATTGAAGGGGTTTGAGGAGCCGCTGGGATCGGCGCGGCCGCGGGGCCAATCCTACTCGCGCGATTTTCGCGGGCCCAACTGGCTCGATATGCGAAAGGCCGCGGCCGCCTTTGTCGACCGCGATCCGGTCGTTCTGGTGGTCGGCGGCGGACAGGCCGGGCTTTCGATCGCGGCGCGGTGCAAGCAACTGCAAATCGACACGCTCATCGTCGACCGATGGCAGCGCATCGGCGACAATTGGCGCAAGCGTTACCACGCGCTGACCCTGCACAACCAGGTGCAGGTCAACCACCTGCCCTATATGCCGTTCCCGCCGAATTGGCCGGTCTATATCCCCAAGGACAAGCTCGCCAACTGGTTCGAGGCCTATGTCGAGGCCATGGAGCTGAACTACTGGACCGCGACCACTTTCGAGAGCGGTGCTTACGATTCTGCGGAAGGACGCTGGTCGGTGGTGTTGCGCCGCGCCGACGGCAGCCAACGTATGATGCATCCACGGCACGTCGTGATGGCGACCGGGGTCAGCGGCATTCCGAATCTGCCGGAACTTCCAGCGCTGAAGAATTTCGCAGGGACCGTCCTGCATTCCAGCCAGTACACCGACGGCGAGGATTGGAGAGGCAGGAAGGCCATCGTGATTGGCACCGGCAACAGCGGCCATGACATCGCGCAGGACCTTTATTCGAGCGGGGCCAAGGTGACGCTGGTTCAGCGCAGCCCGACCCTGATCACCAATATCGAACCGTCAGCGCAACTGGCCTACGCTGCCTACAACGAGGGGACGTTGGAGGATAACGACCTGATTGCGACCTCCATGCCAGTTGCGCTTGCGAAAAAAAGCCACGCGATGCTGACCGAGCAATCGAAAAACTTCGATCGGGAATTGCTCGATGGCCTGGCGCGCGTCGGTTTCAAGCTCGATTTCGGCGACGGCGGCACTGGCTGGCAGTTCAAATACCTCACCCGAGGCGGCGGCTATTATTTCAACGTCGGCTGCTCCGATCTCGTCGTGCAAGGCGAAATCGGGCTTCGGCAATTTTCCGACATCGAAACATTCGCCGCCGAAGGTGTACGGATGAAGAGCGGCGAGATGCTTGCCGCCGGTCTGATCGTGCTGGCGACCGGCTACAAGCCTCCGGAATATCTGGTGCGCAAGCTGTTCGGCGCGGAAATCGCCGAGCGCGTCGGCCCGATCTGGGGATTCGGCGAAGGGCAGGAACTGCGCAACATGTATGCGCGTACCGCCCAGCCGGGTCTTTGGTTCATCGCCGGCAGTCTCGCGCAATGCCGCATCAATTCGAAGTATCTGGCGCTGCAGATCAAGGCGATTGAGGAGGGGTTGCTGCCGCGCCCACACGAACGGCGCGACGCTGGCCGGCCCTGAGACCGACAAATCTCCCTGCCGGCGCGGCTTCGCCGCAGGCACCCTTCACTGCGCCTTGACGTTGGACGCCTTGATGATCGGCCACCACCGTTCCATCTCGGCCTTCTGAAAAGCCCGCAGGGCCTCCGGCGATTGCTGGTCGCGTGGCGATATTTGAATGCCGAGATCCGCAAAACGCCTCTCGACCGACGGATCGGCAAGCACCTGCCTCATGGTGGTATTGAGCTTTTCAACAATGTCCTTCGGTGTGCCACTCGGCACCCAAAGTCCGTACCAGAGCGTGGCCACGAATCCGGCTAGCCCGGCCTCGTCCGCCGTCGGAATTTCAGGCGTCGAAGACAGCCGCGTTCCGCCGGTGATGGCATATGGCTTGATGCTGCCGGCAGCAATCAGCGATCTGAAATTCGAGGCCGGCTCGATCATGAAATCGATCTGCCCCGCCAGCAGATCCTGCATCGCCGGCGCGTTGCCGCGATAGGGCACGAACTGAAACTTCGTCGCGGTCTCCTTCCGAAACGAAATTCCGGCGAGATGGCCTGTCGCGCCGACGCCGGCGATTCCCACCGACGCCTTGTCGGGATTGGCCTTGAGATAGGCAATCAATCCCTTCAGATCGTCGGCCGGCAGGCTCTTCCGGCCGGCAATCAAAAGCGGCTCACTGCCGATTTCGATGACCGGCTCAAGATCCCTCAACAGATCGAACGGGAGGTCATACAGGCCGCCGGTGAGCATATGCGTGGTCGAGGTACCGATGCTGAGCGTGTAGCCATCGGCGGGCGAACGAACCGCTCGGCCGACACCGATACTGCCGGCGGCGCCTGCTACGTTCTCGACGATAATGGATTGCCCGAGAATTCCGCGCATCTGCTCGGCCAGATATCGCGCCAGCGTATCGGTTGCGCCGCCTGCCGGAAATGGCACGATCATGGTAATGGTGCGGGCCGGATAGGGCTGCGCCGCGACGATGCCGGCCCATGCGAGACCGAACATGGCGACAACCATCGCGGTCAGCCTTCCGCGCGTGGGATTTCCCCGGCCGTTGGATCGATCATGCATCACCGATAACCTCGCGCCGCCGCCGTTCGGATTCTTCGGCGTAGCGCCGCATCGCGTGGGCCTCGGTCAGAATGCCGATCGGCCGGCGTTCGTCGCCAGCTTCGACCACGGCAAGCGATTCGGCTTCGGCGGCGTCGAAAGCGGCAATGGCTTCCTGGATGTGCATGCCCGGATGCAGCACGGCCCGCTGATGATGAAGGATGCCGCGAATACCTTTCGTCGCATCGAGATCCGGTGTGTGGGCCTCCGCCACCAGCGCCAACCCCGCATAATGACCCGCGTTGTCGACCGCGACCACCTGGGTTTTCGATCCCAGCGGAAATTTGGCGCGGAATTCAGCGATCGGCATGTCGGCGTTCACGGTAGCCACGTCCGGCCGCATCAGCCGCCGCACCGTGAGATCGCGGATCCAGCCCACGTCGGCGGCGCTGCGGATGGTCTCACCGCGCAGGTGCAAGCGCCAGGTCGCGAACGAGTAACCGAACAATTCGCGAGTGATCTGGGTCGAGATTATCACCGCGACCAGCACGGCCGTGGTCAGCCAGAGGTCGCCGGTCGATTCCAGCGCGATGAACGACATCGTCAGCGGTCCGCCGATCACGGACGCGGACAGCGCGCTCATGCCGACAATCGCATAGACGTTTGGATCGAGGTTGAGTCCCGGCCAGACCGTGTCGAAGTCGTCCGCGAACAGACGCCCGCCGATAGCGCCCAGAAATAGCGTGGCGAAAAACAGGCCGCCGCGAAACCCGGTTCCCAGCGATATCACGGACGCAATCGTCTTCAGGACGAACACTGTGGCAATGAACGCCAACGGCATCGAAACAATCCCGGCAAAATGCAGTGCGCCGTGTCCGGACGACAGCACTTCCGGCGTACTCAGCGCGAGCACACCCACCGCGAGGCCGCCGAGCGCGGGGCCCAATGGCTGCCAAAGACCCGTCTTCGATAGCAGCGTCTCCAGCAGCGCGACGCCGCGCATGATTCCGATGCCGAACAGCGCCGCGAGGCCCCCAAGCAGTCCGGCGATGGCAAGATCGCGCCCGAGCACCTCGCCGACCGGGCCGACGCCGACGCCGAGCGACAGCGGCGAAAATGCGTGAGCGACAAAATAACCGACGACGGAGGCAACGCCGACTGGCGTCAGGCTGGCGGGCGTATACCCCCCGATGATAAGTTCGAAGGCATAGAATGCGCCGGCGAGCGGCGCCCCGAACGCCCCCGCGATCGCTGCGGCAGCGCCCCAGCCGACCATGAGGCGCTGATCGGCGCGGCGCAGATGAAACCCGCGGCCGAGCGAGGCCGCGAGACCGCTGGAAAGCTGGGTGAATCCTGCTTCAAGTCCGACCGAAGCGCCGACACCGCTCGACCAAATCGTCTGCAACGCGACGATCACGCTGCCCCGGAAGGACATCCGTCCGCCATGCAAGGCATTGGCCTCGATCGGATCAATTTCACGCGCCGGCCGCCAGCGCGCGACCCAGAGGAATGCCACTCCCAGCAGGAGCCCGCCGAGGCTCGGGACCAGAAGGGCGCGCAACGGCTCAATCTTGATCTGACTGGAAAGACGATCCCCCGTGTCGAGGTGGAAGAGTGCCACATGGAGCGCTTCGACCGCCGCGCCCATGGCCGCCACCACCAATCCCCCAATGATTCCGACCAGCGCCGCAAGCACCACCAGGCTCGTTTCGTGGGCGCGAACGAATGCCCTCAGCCGGCGGGGCGCCTCGAGGTAGCTGCTGGACTTTATGATCATTTTGCCGTGTCCGTATGCGGCCGAAAGGTGCCGCGCGCCTCGTTTAGCGGTCCTGACGCCACTTCTGCAATCCGGCCGCAATCCGGCCGCAAACGGACGCTGAGGCGGATAAGGCCGCCAACGCTCTTCACAATCCCGTCACGCTGCATGTAGTATGTCAATTCATGCTGCTTCGCAGCCATATGGGGGCCAGGAGCGTTAGTTGAACGCACATGTCTCGCAAGGCGGTTGGCCGGTACTGGTACTGAATGCGGATTTTCGGCCGCTGAGTTATTATCCGCTGTCTCTCTGGTCGTGGCAGGACGCGATCAAGGCGGTGTTCCTCGACCGCGTCAATATCGTCGAGCACTATGACCGCGCCGTGCGCAGCCCCTCGTTCGAAATTCAATTGCCGAGCGTGGTGTCGCTGAAATCCTTCGTCAAGCCGACCACGCACCCCGCCTTCACCCGGTTTAACGTGTTCCTGCGCGACCGCTTCGCCTGCCAATACTGCTCGGCCAGTGACGATCTCACCTTCGATCACATCATCCCGCGCAGCAAAGGCGGCCAGACCACATGGGAAAATGTGGTCGCCGCATGTTCCCCGTGCAACCTGCGCAAGGGAAACCTGACGCCGCAGCAGGCGCGGATGTTTCCGAAGCAAACCCCGTTCGCGCCGACGGTGCACCAGTTGCATCGCAACGGCAGGCTGTTTCCGCCAAACTATCTGCACGATAGCTGGCTCGATTATCTATACTGGGATACAGAGCTCGATCCGTAAGGAGCTTAAGAGCACGACGTGGCTTTCGGCGGTTTCGTTCAACGCGCCGTCTCGACCGCGAGCTACCTCGCTCGAAAAGGGGACAGGCGCGACAAAAAGTCGTATCTTCCTTTTGGTCGCCCTGAGAAGCACAGAATTGCGAGCGCCGAATACGATCAATCGCTACAGCGCATCGGCCAGACGGCGAAGGATCGCGGGCCAGAAGGCCACGCGCCCATCGCTTGTGCCGTTGCGCACGATGACGAGATTCTTGTCCGGGGCGATGTAGATGAACTGGCCGTATCGCCCGAAGGCGAAGAAATCGCGGCGGCCGCCCCGAGGCGCGTATCCCCACCACATGAGCCCGTAGAAGCCGCCGTCGCCACGAAAAAACGGATCATCTGCAAAGAGGTCGTGGCGATAGTAATCCTCCGGCACGCCGGCGGGAGGTCTGGTCGCCTGTTCGATCCAGTCGTGCGGGACAATCTGCTTGCCGTTCCAACTGCCGCCTCTGAGGATGAGCAGCCCGAATTTCGCGAAGTCGATGGTGCGGGCATTGAGGCCGCTTTCGAGTTTTTCCAGACCGTCCGCCTCGCTGTCGAGACTCCATGACGCCGGGAACTCCATCCCGAGGGGCGCCCATATCTTCTCCTCAAGATATGCACTGACGGTCATGCCCGTCGCCCGCTCCAGGCTAAGACCAAGCAGCAACGGGTGGTAGTTGTTGTATTGGAACCGCTGCAACGGCTTCCGCTGCGGCTCGACCTGGAAAGCGAGCCTTCTAAGGTGAGGACTATAATAGACCTTGGCATCATCCCCCCAAGGGGAGTCGATGAGGCCCAGGATTTTGGATCGGTCGTAGGCAAAGCCCGAAGACATTAGCAGCAGATGTCGTATTGTTACGTGCGAGAATTTTGCTCGATCCAGTTCGGGCAATAGATCCGTGATGGGTTGATCGACCGATTTGATACGACCTTCTGAGATGGCAATGCCAATGAGAGTAGAGACGAAGGACTTCGCCATCGAAAACGAAGTCTGCAACGAATCGCGCTGCCTGCCATTGAAATATCCCTCGTAAAGAAGACTATCGCCCTCGACGATGATGAAGCCGGTAGTGTCGTTGCGTGAAAGAAAATCGCGAAAATTCTTGTTTGGCGGTATCGCCGTCGAATCCTCCGCCAGGGCCTGGCGAAAGGCGTTTGCGACGCGTTGCTCGTTTGGAGCTTCGGCGAATCGGAAAGCGGGAGATCGAGCGGCAATCGGGCGCGCTGGAAAATGGTCGATATCGGCTACCGAAGAATTGCCCCACAGAACGAGGCGCCGAACATATTCAGGGCCGAACAGATCGGAGGGTCTTGCCAGCGAGTATGCTGCCAGCGCGACAACGGTCGCGGCAACCAATCCGGTCAGAACGAGCCAGTTCACCGACATGCCGGCACCCCTCATTGCGCAAGTCTCCTAGGGAACATTTGGGCTTTAATAAATGAATAGTTCATTTATAATACGGAGATGAATCGCCGTCAAGGTTAACCTTGCGCGACCTTAGATAAGGATCCGACATGCGACAAAAGCCAGCCGGACGCTTACGTCAGATCGCCGATGGCGCCGTGACCGTGCTAAGCCAGCAAGGCTACCGGCTCACCCAAATGGCCGATATCGCGCGGGAATGTGGTCTCTCGGCCGGAGCGCTCTACGGCTATGTCGAGAGCAAAGAGGCCTTGCTGCATCTGGCGCTGGCTCATGCCTTCGGCCTGGAACTGGATGACTCTGAACTGCCCTACCGTGTCGTCTCGCCGAAGGAAACGCTCAACTTGGTCAAGCGCGAGATCAAGCGCGGAGCGGTGTGGCCCAAATTGTCTGAGAAGATGCGCACCGGACGGGCCGACTTGCGGCCCGACGACCTCGCGATGGTCGCCGCAGAGCTGTATGATATACTGCACGAGAGACGTCGCAGCATTTGGCTTCTCGATCGATGCGTCAAAGACATTCCCGAGATCGCCACCCTCTTCCTAAAGCAGGTGAAGTCGCGATATCTCGAAGAACTCGCAGCCTTTATCGCCGCGGGTCAAAAGCAAAACCTCTTTCAGGGTGACGTCGATCCGCTAACTGCAGCGCGGGCGCTCATGGAATTGGTCGCTTGGCTTGCGATGCATCGCTTGCGCGATCCGCTTCCGTTGCGGACCGGCGAAGACCAAGTGCGGCAGGCAGCCGTATCGCTGGTCATGCATGCTCTGAGTGAGCCCAACGGGCGCGCCGCGGCTCCCCGTCATCAACGCGGAAGTCGAGAAGGCTGATGCCAACCTCATCGAGCATTCGCGTTGTTGTGCGGCGGCGAAAACCTGAAATCCTTCGGCTACAGTCTGTTCGAGCGCTGACCGGTTTGACGCATGATCTGGCGAAATGTGAATATTGCTTTAGAAAGGCCGACACCCTTACACCGGAAAAAGCTAGCTCCCTGTCGAAATGTAGACCGGTGGCGCGTCTTTGGCTCGGTCGCAAATGTTCTGCGGCCCAAACCATGAGGAGCTTGCGATGCAATATACGCTGATGTTTTATCTCGGCCCCGATGAGTTTACCGCGCGTACCGATCCGAGCAGAAAAGAGGCGTTCTGGGGCGCGTTCCTACCGTACCTGAAAGCGATCAAGGACGCCGGGATCTTCGTTGGCGGCGCTGGTTTGCAGCCGCCGGAGGCTGCGGCGACGATCCGACTTCGCGACGGACAACGCCTGGTGCAGGATGGGCCCTATGGCGCATCCAAAGAGCAGCTCGGCGGCTTCTGCGTAATCGAGGTGCCGGATGTCGATACGGCTCTCGACTGGGCGGCCCGTTATCCGGCAGGGCCTAACGGATCGGTCGAAGTTCGGCCGAATATCCAGGCTCCGCATGCCGAATAACGAATGGGGACAAGAGGCGCGTCGTGCGATAGAGCGCACGGCGCGCGACTCCTATGGGAGACTGGTTGCCTATCTCGCCGCGCGTTCGCGTGATGTGGCTGCCGCCGAAGATGCGCTTGCCGATGCGTTCGAGCGCGCCATGCATGCCTGGCCACGAAGTGGCGTTCCGGAACGTCCGGAATCGTGGCTGCTTACCGCTGCACGCCGTCGGCTAATCGACCGCGCTCGACATAGCAAGGTAAAGACCGAGGCTGTGCCGACCCTGCTGACACTGGTCGAAGAGGCTCAAGACATAGCGAGCGCCGATGATCTGTTTCCCGACGAGCGACTCAAGCTGCTATTCATTTGCTCTCATCCGGCGATCGATCCCGGCGTCCGCACGCCGCTTATGCTGCAAACCGTGCTCGGCCTCGACGCCGCCCATATCTCGTCGGCTTTTCTCGTGCAGCCTTCGACGATGGGCCAACGGCTCACCCGCGCCAAGGCTAAAATCCGCGACGCCGGCGTCGGGTTCGAGCTTCCGGACGCCAGCGAGTTGCAGCAGCGTCTTTCCGCCGTGCTGGACGCCGTTTACGCAGCCTACGGCAGCGGCTGGGACGATGTGGCAGGTGCCGACCCGCGCCGCAGGGGATTGGCGGCCGAAGCGATCGAACTTGGCCGGCTGCTTTGCCGCCTGATGCCGGATGAGCCGGAGGCGCTCGGTCTGCTGGCGCTCATGCTGCATTGCGAAGCGCGTCGTGACGCTCGCCGGACGACGGAAGGGGACTATTTGCCGCTCTCGGAGCAGGATATAGCGCGCTGGTCGAGCCCCATGATTGAGGAAGCAGAGCAGTGTCTGGGCAAGGCCGCACAACATGAAAAATTTGGCCGCTATCAATTGGAAGCGGCGATCCAGTCGGCGCACGCGCAACGCGCGCGGACCGGTCAGACGGATTGGGAGGCCATCGCTCTGTTCTATGAAGCGCTTGTCGATCTCGCACCGACCGTCGGCGCCTACGTGAGCCGAGCCGCAGCCACTGCAGAGGCGCGGGACGCCGCAGCGGGATGGGCACTGCTTGAGGCCATACCAGCCGAAGCCGTCAAGGCCTATCAACCTTATTGGGCTGTCGCAGCTCATTTGCTCGGCAGGATGCGGCGTATGCACGAGGCGAAAGACGCCTACAGCCGCGCCATCGGCCTGTGCCAGGATCCAGCGACGCGAGAGTTCTTGAGAAGACGCGCGGCCAATGCTTGATCTTATTATTTTGACGATGTCGAAATGCGGAGATCTGGCCCGTCAATGTGTCGCAAGGGAGATCAACCCCTCGCAATGACAGAAGGGAATAGGACCATGACCGCGACAAATACCGAACAAAACAAGCGTTGCATCAGTAATCTCATTAATGAAGTCATCAATTCGGGCCGCCTGGATCTTTGCGATCGCTATCTCGCAGTCGACCGCGTCGATCATCAGGATTATGGGCTTCCGCCGCGAACCGCTGATGGCCATGAGGGATTCAGGACGATTTTGGGCGCCTTCTGCGGCGCGTTTCCCGACCTGCACCTTGAGATCGAATTCATGATCGCGGAAGGCGATCGCCTGATGTGCCATATCACCACGACCGGTACCCACAGGGGGCCGTTCATGGGCATGGCGGCGACCGGCCGGCGGTTCAAGGTGAACAGCACCGACATTTTCCGCTTCAATGAAGAGGGCAAGGTCTCAGACCACTGGGGTGTCTTCGATACGATGGGGATGATGGCGCAGCTCGGATTGTTGCCGTCGCGCGAGCATGTCCAGGCAGCTTAAAAAACCCGACTGACCTATTGCGCGAGAAACCGGGGTCGGCCTCAAACATGCCGACCTCGGGGCGAGAGGGCATCATTGCGGAAGCTCGGCGGCTCCTTCGCGATCAGTGCGACCTGGGGCGGCGTCAGGCGCCCCTTTCACACTTCTTCATGAAGCTGGTCTTCGCGGCACCCGAAAGCGGCTTGCCATCCTGACTCACCGCTTTGGCCGCGCAGGTGTCGGCCACGCACCCTCTCTACTATGTGTCCCGTGACATGTGTTATGGAAGACTTTCCCGGCGCGCGTTTGCGACATAAGATCGTCGCCTGTTTTGTGCGGCTGATCGTCTCGTCCGCGAAACCCGCGCGCGCCGATCGGCCAGGAGATTCTCCATGCCCGCTTTGACTGAATGGAAGGTACCGCCGGCGAACCAACCCCGCTCCGGTGACTACAGTTTCGATCTCGATCGCGTGCTTTCCTCGGTGGTCGGCCTGCATTCGATCATCCCCGCTGATGCTTTCAGCGCCGATACGCTCGGCACCGAGCGCGCCGGCAATGGCGTCGTGATCGACGACGGGCTGGTGCTGACGATCGGTTATCTGATCACCGAGGCTGAAGCCGTCTGGCTTCATATCGGCGACGGCCGCGTGGTGGAAGGCCACGCGCTCGGCTTCGATCCGGTGACCGGCTTCGGCCTGGTGCAGGCCCTTGGCCGCATCGACCTCGATCCGCTGCCGCTCGGCTCATCCGCCGCAGCCGAGATCGGCGACCGCGTGGTGATGGGCGGCGCCGGCGGGCGCACGCGGTCGGTCGCAAGCCACATCGCCGCCAAGCAGGAATTTGCAGGTTACTGGGAATATCTGCTGGACGAGGCGATCTTCACGTATCCCGCCCATCCTAATTGGGGCGGCGCCGGGCTGATTTCGACCCACGGCGAACTGATCGGTATCGGCTCGCTCCAGCTCGAGCGCGAGCGCGACGGCAAGGCCGAGCATGTCAACATGGTCGTGCCGATCGATCTGCTCCAACCGGTGCTCGACGATCTGCGCAAATTCGGCCGCGTCAACAAGCCGGCGCGGCCCTGGCTCGGGATGTATTCCACCGAGATCGACAACAGGGTCGTCGTGGTCGGCGTCTCCGCGAAAGGCCCGGCGGCGGGCGCCGAACTCAAGGCCGGCGATGTCATCCTGGCCGTCAACGGCGAAAAGGTCTCGAGTCAAACCGGTTTCTACCGCAAGCTCTGGGCGCTCGGGCCTGCCGGCGTCGACGTGCCGCTCACCGTTTATCATGAAGGCGTCACCTTCGACGTGGTGTTGGCCTCGACCGACCGTGCGCGGCTGCTCAGGGCGCCAAGACTGCACTGAAGCACTGCATTACGGCGTTATCGCGCGAACGTTGGACGGCACAGGAACACACGCCCATGAGCGAGGCCGTGGTGGACGACATCGTGGCCGTGCTGCCGCCTTTGCTGCAATCGCTCGAAGCGCTCGGCTTCATCGCCCGCCATCTAAATCCACCGGATTTCGACAGGGTCATGGAAGCCGCGGGCCAGCCGGACCAGACCTTGAAGGCCGTCCGTCCACGGCTCGCCCGTTGGCCGGAGCAATTCGCAAACCTGCAGACGTCCCTTGAAACCGCGAGCGACGCGGCGCTGACCGCGTTCGCGGGCTTGCGCGCGGTGCAGCTTGGCAATGGCGAGCTGATCGCCGTGTTTCGCGCGCTGCGTCACGTCCCGCGCGCGCAGGAGGCGCTGTATCCGCTGGCCGGGAAGCTGCCGCCGGTGAGCAGCTTCTTCGTCGAACCCGACCTTCGCGAGGATGGCGATTTGCTGGCGCGCCTTGCGGCGCCCGCAAACGAAAACACCGGGATCTTTCACGACCACAACGAATCTGGCAGCCGCGGCGGGTTCTCGCTCTATGTTCCGGAATATTACACCCCCGACCGCGCCTGGCCGCTGGTGATGGCGCTGCATGGCGGCAGCGGCAATGGCCGCGGCTTCCTGTGGAACTGGCTGCGTGACGCGCGCAGCCAAGGCGCGATCCTGGTCGCCCCCACCGCGACCGGGAGCACTTCGAACAAAAACACCTGGGCCTTGATGGGGGAAGACACCGACACGCCGAACCTCGCCCGCATTCTCGATTCCGTGCGAAGCCGCTGGAATATCGATCCCGCAAGACTGCTGCTGACCGGGATGAGCGACGGCGGCACGTTCTGCTACGTTACCGGGCTCGAAGGAGCGTCCCCCTTCACCCACCTCGCCCCCATAGCCGCAACCTTCCATCCCTTGATGGCCGAGATAGCCGACGCGCAGAGGCTGCGGGGTCTACCCGTCCATATCGTGCACGGCCGGCTCGACTGGATGTTCCCGGTGCAGGTGGCGCGGCAAGCCAGGGACGCACTGACGGCCGCCGGCGCCGAGGTCACCTATCGGGAGCTTGACGATCTCAGCCATTGCTATCCGCGCGAGATGAACGCGCCGATCCTGAAATGGCTGGCCGGCGACGCATAGCGTTTATACCAGGCCACCGTTGGCGCGCAGCACCTGGCCGTTGACCCATCCGCCGTCGGGACCGACGAGGAAGGCAACGACGGAAGCAATATCCTCCGGCGTACCAAGCCGCTCCATCGGGCTCATCTTCGCCATGCGCTCAACCATCTCCGACGATTTGCCGCTGAGGAACAGCTCGGTCGAGACCGGTCCCGGCGCAACCGCATTGACCGTGATGTTACGACCGCGCAATTCCTTCGACAGAATCGCGGTCATTGTTTCGACCGCGGCTTTGGTCGCGGCATAGATGCTGTAGGTCTCGAGCTTGGTGCCGACGACGCTGGTCGAGAAATTGACGATCCGTCCGCCATCGCGCAGGCGCCTCGCCGCCTCCCGCATCCCATTGAAGCTGCCTTTGAGGTTGACGGCGATCTGCTGATCGAACAGCGCGTCATCGCTGTCCGCGATTTTAGCCAGCTTCATGATGCCGGCATTGTTGACGAGCACGTCGACGCCCCCGAATGCGCGTTCGGCCGCATCGAACATCCCGCGCATCGCGTCCGAATCGCTCACGTCAGCCCTGGCGGCGAGCGCCCGTCCGCCTTTGGCTTCGATCTCGCGAACAAGCGTCTCGGCGGGCCCGCTACTCGCCGAATAGTTGACGACGACGGTGAAGCCGTCGCCGGCGAGCCGTTCGGCGATCGCCGCACCAATTCCGCGCGAGGCTCCGGTCACGATCGCGACCCTGCTGGTCTTGTCGGTCATTTTTGTTCTTCTCCCTATCCCGATGAAGCGCACTCATGCATTTACATTGACGCGCCATGGATCGTTGCCTCAAGGCTTCGTGATGACCGACGCTTGATGATTTCCTGCGCACGGAACCATCCCGGCGGTGCGACGTTGTCGGCCATCACCGGAGGATATGCGATGCGGGTTTTTCTCGGAATGATTTTGGGAGCATTGCTGCTGGTCGCGGGCGTCTATGCTTATGATTCGACATCGACCGTCGCCAGCGGCCAGACTACGTCGGAGAGCCGGACCATCGTCAACTGGGACGTCGCGGCCGCCGACTGGCATGCGCTGAAGACACGCGCCCAAACGGACTGGATCAGATTGTCGTCGAGATAGTCCCCTCGTTTACCCACTGCGGACCGGTGCTACTTCTTCGCAGCCGCCGCCTTTCGCGCATCGGCGATGGCCTGACCGAACTGGGCCATGGTCAGCACACCCGGCACGCGGAATTTGCCGACGATAAAGGACGGCGTGCCCCTGAAGTCGAACGCAGTGGCCTGGTCGTTGTTACGCGCGAGAATGGCGTCAATCGCCGTTGCGTTATTGGCAAGGTCGCGGTCGAGGCGATCGACGTCGATACCGGCGCCCGCCAGCACCTCGCGGATCCGCGCCTCCGTCAGCTTCGAGTTGACGCCGATCAGCGCATCGTGGGCCTGGATGAATTTATCCTGATATTTGCTCGCCAGCGCCATCCTCGCCGCCGTCACCGACACCGGCCCCAGGATCGGCCAATCCTTCAACACCAGCCTGACCTTGCCGTCGTCGTGCACCACCTGCCGCAGTTCGGGTTCGAGTTTGCGGCAATAGGGGCACTGGTAGTCGAAATATTCGACGATCGTGATGTCGCCGGCGGCGTTTCCCGCCACCGGGATTTCCGGATCGCGCAGCACGAGCGCTTCCGTCAGCACGTTTTCGGCTTGCCCGAGCGCCGGACCAAGGGCGCTCTCCATGCCAAGCGCGACCGCGCTGGCACCGAGCAAGCCCAACGTTTCACGCCGGGAGCGCGGCTGATGCAGCCGGGCCGGGTCGATCGATTTGGTCATGTCTGATTCTCCGGCTGCACTGGCGCAGGTCTGCACTGCCTACGACAGGAATGAGGATAGGTTACGTGCCAACATATAGAGTGCCACCACAATTATGACAGCGGCGAACACGCTATTGAGCCCGCCGCGCGCCGACAGCAGCCGCGCCGAGTGGGTGCCGATCAATCCGCCGACGAGACCGCCTGCAATGAACGATCCCGCGAGTTCCCAAGAGATCAATCCGGACCAGGCGTAGCTGGCCGCCGTGGTCAGGCCGAAGGCCGTCACCGCGACCAGCGACGAACTGACGGCGTTGATGATCGACATTCCGGTCGCCAGCATCAATGCCGGCACGATCAGGAAGCCGCCGCCGATACCGAAGAATCCCGACAGCGTCCCGGTCGCAAGTCCCAGCCCGACGATGGCGGGCATATTGTCCCAACTCATTCGCACGTCGGGCAAGCCGACGCGCGACCGCGTCTTGAGCATCAAGAGCGCAATCGCCAGCATCAGAAGCGCGAACAGCGCGAGCAGTTTTTGGCCGTCGAGCATTTTGCCGAAAATCGCGCCTACGAAGGCGCCGATAATTCCTGCCGCGGCAAAGCTAAGTGCACACAGCCACCGCACCGTGCCGCCGCGCGCGTGATTCCACAGATTGATAGCAGCGTTGGCGGCCACCGCGACGGCGCTGGTTCCGATCGCGACGTGGGGGTCGGAGACGCCGACCACATAGACCATCAGTGGCACCGCCAGGATCGATCCGCCGCCGCCGATCAGGCCTAACGAAAATCCAACCAGCGCTCCCGATGCCAGTCCGAGCGCGCCTTGCATCGTGGAGATTATCAAGAAAATTACCTCGCCTTTGGATCATGCTTTAGAGGGAAATTCCGCGAATTTCCATGGCAAGCAAGCCCGTCTGGCACTTTCCACGCCGCAGCCCTGCAAGAGGCGCGCGCCCATCGACATGACCTCAGCCCTTCAGGCGGGCGACACATTCGCTATAGTAGCCGCCTCCCTTGTCGATCCATTTCAGGCCGTCGTTGGCATGGGTGGCCTTGTTTGCGCTGAATTGATCGGCACAGGTCAGAGTCCGCGCCTTGTCCGGGCTCTCTCGAGAGTATTTCGGCGCAATCGCCGACGGGAACACCGCCTGCGTCGTGATTGCGCCGCACTCCTCTTCGCGAAACTGCTTCCACTTGCGGCCCTTCAGCTTGCCGGCAAGTTCGGCGGTCAGATACTTCAGGCCGCACCCGACAACCGTTGGGGCAGCTCTTACGACAGGCGCTGTCGAGGTAGGGTTCGGCGGCGAAGGGACGGCTGGCACCGATTGCTGCGGCGCCTTCGAATCCGTAGCCGGGGTCGCTGCGGCGGCTGCAGGCGTTGCAGCCTGGGCGAGCAGCCCGACATCTGGCTTGTCCAAATCCACCTTGTCCGAAACGAGCCGGGCGCCGTTATTGTCTGAGCGGGAACCGAAATCCCGCGAGACAGCCGCGATCAATCTCGCGTCGCCTTTCGGATCATCGGATTGCGACCCATTTCGATGGGCCGGATGGCTGGCGACCAGCGCTGCGCGACCATTCAGCGCCGCCAGGGCTGTTTGCGAAAATACGATAAGGCCGATTGTGGCCGTTATTTTCCAGCCGGCTCTTCCCATGCCCCTACCCGTGAAATCGAATGCTTGCACCGGCAAACGGCCTCCCCTTCGTCCAGCGGGCTCGCACCGGCTAACCAGGCCCGGGCACCTTGCCCGGGCCTGCCACGGAATCGAAGGACGCTTAGCCCTTCAGTCTCTTGTTGCATTCGCTGTAATAGCCGCCGCCCTTCTGGATCCATTTCAGACCGCCATTGGCATTGGTTGCCTTGTTGGCGTGGTACTGATCGACGCAGGTATGCATCCGGGCCTTGCCGGCGGTTTCCTTGGCGTATTTCGGATCCACCGCCATCGGGAAGATCGCGGGGCCGCTCGGCATGGCGGCTGGCGCTGCTTCAGGTTTTTTCGGCTTGGCTTCCGCCTCCTTGGGCGCCGCGGGGGCTGCGGCCGGCGCAGCGGTAGCGTCGGCTCCGCATTGGGCCTTGCGGAATGCATTCCACTTCTCGCCATTGAGCGTCCCGGCGGCCTTGGCGGCCTGGTATTTCGCGCTGCATTCCTGTGCGGTCAGGGCCTGTGCCGGCCCCGTGGCCGCGAACGCAGCAAAACCCGACACCGCAACGGCGCACAATAATTTGGCTTTAATGGACATCTTTGGTCTCCTTGGGGCATGGCTGATCTGAGTTCCCCATCCTAACGTAGCGAAGGCGCCTGACAACGGCCATCCGCCCTCGTACAAAAATATCGCGCCGCGAAACATCGGGGGGTTGGCTTCATTCATCCGTGGTTCAGCGTCGCAGCGCGACCGTGCGGTTCTTTCCAACCCCGAGGTGTTCCCATGATGACAATTTCTTCCCGCGCCGCTGCGACCGCGTTTGCTTCCCTCCTGCTGATGGGCTCAGCGTTTGCCCAAACCCCCGCGCCGGCGGCAAAGACAGCCACGAAGGCGCCAATGGTTCACAGCGCGGCCTCGCTGGAATGCTCCAAGGAGGCGGACGCCAAGGGGCTTCACGGCAAGGAGCGCAAGAAATTCCGTTCCGAATGCAAGAAGGCCGCTGCGGAAAAGAAGTGAGTTAGCCCGATCTATTGTTGCCCATCCTCCCCCGGCAAGGAGGAGGATGGGCCTCATCTTCGATTCCGCCCAGCCCCGGTCTGAATGGCGGGTGCGCGAGCGGCGGCAAATCGATTTCGACTTTTCGATTTCGCGGTTTCAAGGCGCATTGCTGCACCGCATTGGCGCATTTGTCCGCTGCCTGCGGATTTGCCATAAGGCGGCGTGAGCCAGATTCTCGCATCGCTGGCCGATGCCATCCCCAGCCGCACCAAGACCCTCAAGGTGCTTGAGACGTTCGCCATCGGCGCTGCCGGCGGCACGCTGTTCCTGTGGGCAAATCTTCCGGGCGGATTGATTTCCGGTTCGATGATCGCGGTCGGCGCCGCCGCCCTGGCCGGACGGCCGCTCAGCGTCCCGCCACACGTCACCCAGGCATTGCTGGTCCTGCTCGGGATTTCGCTGGGCTCGGTGGTATCCCGGCAATTGATTCAGCACGTCAGCGCCTATCCGCTGACCATCGGCCTTTTGGCGCTGGCTACCTTCTGCTCGACCCTCGGCTCCAGCTATTATCTGCAACGCGTCCATGGCTGGGATCGCACCTCGGCATTCCTGGCCGGCAGCCCCGGCGCGCTGTCGCAGATCACCATTCTGGCCGTCGAACGCGGCGCGGACCTGCCGGCGATCGCGGTGGTGCAGACCATGCGCGTGATTATCCTCACCGCGGCGCTGCCGCTGATATTGGCCGTGACGGGGGTTGCGTCGGGGTCGTCGCCGGCGTTTTCGCTGGTATCCGCAACGCCGCTCGGGTTGCTCGCCCTGGCCGCCGCCTCGCTGGCGGTTGCGTTGTTGCTGCGGCTCGTCAAGTTTCCGGCGAGCTGGATGTTCGGCGCGATGATCGCCTCCAGCGTGCTGCATGGCGCGGGATGGGTCGAGGGCGGCTTGCCGGCCTGGGTGCGGGGCGTGGCGCTGGTCGGGATCGGCTCGTTGATCGGAAGCCGTTTCACGCGGATGAAGACAAGGGTCCTGCTCGGCCATATCAACGCGGCGCTGGGATCTTTCGCCATTGCGATCGCGATTTCCGGAATTTTCGTTGCGGTGATCACGCTGACCACCCAGGTGCGGTTCGCCGACATCATCGTCGCCTTCGCGCCGGGGGCGATGGACGCCATGATGGCATTGGCGCTGACCCTGCATATCGACCCGATCTTCGTCGGCGCCCATCACTTGTCGCGCTTCGTGTTCGTCACGATCGCAACGCCCGGCATCGTCCATTTGTTCGGGCGCCCGCAGGAGGATGTCGACGATTGATCTTCTCCCTCGTGCCGTTCGCGGGGCGAGGCGATCAAGAGCGCTGCGCCGTCTTCACCATGCCCCACGCCGCGACCGCGGCCATCAGCAGCGAAATCAGCACATTGTAGCCGGCCAGCGACAGGCCGAGAAAACGCCACTGCACTTCATCGCAACGGACCACCTTGACGGTGTCGAGACGCTCCAGCAGGCTGCCGGCGCTGCCGAGGTTCCCGATCGGGCCGGTGCAATCGGTCGGTCCCTGCCATAGGCCCCACTCGACGCCTGCGTGATAGGTGCCGAGCACGGCATTGCCGAGGGCGGCAACCCAAAGAATGGCGAGCCCGGCAAGCAGCAGGCTGCGCGGAGCGCCCCTGGCCGCGGCAAGCGCGGTCAAGGCACCGAGCGGGATCGCCAGATAATAGGCATAGCGCTGCTCGAGGCAGAGCGGACAGGGGCGGATATCCAGCACCAGCTGGAAAAACCATGCTCCCGCCAGCGTCGCCGCCGCGATGACGGTGATCGCGAGCGCTGCGATCGGCGCCGGACCGGCGCCGGCGCGCCCGGCCGCGGTGGCATCAATTGTCACATACGCCTCCTTGAATGAAAGCCTCCTATCCCGCGCAGGTGGCGCTGTCGAGGCACGCTTGTTCACACCGGAGTGTTTTGTCATCTCGATGAGCGGTAAAGAGCGGTCCATATGTCCGCCGGGTCGCCCGCGGACGCCGGCAACCCGGGCGAGGGGTCGAACGAACGCGCCGGCGGCCGGTTCAAACCGGCGGCTCGCGGGTTGACCGGCAGTCGCTGCCCGCTATATTCCGCCCGCTTTGCGACGCCAGCCCGCCGGCGGGCGTCGTGAGAAGCCCCTGTGGCGGAATTGGTAGACGCGCTCGACTCAAAATCGAGTTCCGCAAGGA
>VFSW01003999.1_pt1 | contig 22041 bp, 27 predicted proteins | sample 5358111 | NCBI WGS metagenome assembly VFSW01 (sample SAMN11554181, study PRJNA540505) | mine drainage metagenome | isolation source: sediment from site ElyBrook_90M | place: USA: Ely Copper Mine, Vershire, VT | collected 2017 | reverse complement strand
CTGTTTCGAAGATGGAGATGGTAAATAAACCCAAAAACTGGTCCAAAGACGAGCTCCGACGAGCTGTAGGTAGACTTGGATAGAAAATAATAATAAATTTAGAGAGGAGAAAGAGGAAGAAGAGAGAATCATTTAATTTACCTAGATAGTTCTATACAGCTCGTCGGAGCTCGTCGCAAGTTTTTTTGGGGTTGGAGTGCTCAAGGGAGAAATTGGAAGTGGAAATTGAGGGTGAAAATATTTTTCTGTGCGACGAATTCTGGTGTACGAAAAGAGCGATAATCGGGGAAGTAATCTCATTGTGGAATGTCATTATGTCGGTCGAGAAGAAGGCTTCCGTGGAAAATGAGACGGCGCGCAAAGTGCCGAAAGTAAAATCTGTCGGTGCAAAGCCGAAGAAGAAAGTTGTGAAGCCAGAAAATCCTTTGATGATAAATCATCAGGCTTGGAACAGACAAGCTGTGATGGACATTTTGTGTGCGAGGGTGTCTTCGTCTTCACTTTCACTCGTGAAGATCCTTGCTGATGGCCACAATGGACACTCTTTGCCGAAGGTCGTAGCTGTGATGGGATGGATCGGCTCAGATGAAGCCCTCGCAAAACAATACGCGATAGCCAAAGAGCGCCAAATGGATTTCATGTCTGAAGAGATCGCAGACATAGCTGACAATGCGACCAACGATTACATGGAGTCGCTCGGCAACGACGGCCAACCAAACGGTTACGTGCTCAACGGCGAACACGTGCAGCGATCGCGTCTTCGCATTGAAACACGCAAGTGGCTCATGGGCAAGCTGCGTCCGAAAAAGTACGGCGACAAAGTTGAGTTGGCGCATACCGGCGACCCTGAGAAGCCAATCGAGCATCGTGTGTCTGTTGACCCGGCTGTTGCTGCAGCTGAATACCAACGGATGATTCAAGGGAAGTGAATTGCTCCACAAAAACTTCGATTACAAACATCCGGACTACCCGGCTGCATTCCAGGAGCGTCTCGATTTTCTCGCGCGCATCCGAAAAGACCCGTCGAAGCTTCCATACATCAAAGCCTACTACAAAGACCACCCTGCGGAGTTCATCAACGACTTCGGCTGTACATATGACCCGCGCAACATCGACATTGGGATGCCGGCGATCATTCCCTTTGTGCTGTTCCCGAAGCAGGTCGAGTTCATCGACTGGGTTGTCGGCCTTTGGCACAATCGAGAACCTGGACTTGCAGAAAAGTCTCGCGACATGGGCATCTCTTGGTTGGCTGTGGCACTCGCTTCCACGCTGTGTTTGTTCTTCGATGGTGTGGCAATCGGATTCGGAAGTCGAAAAGAAGACTTGGTCGACAAGGTCGGCGACCCAGACTCATTATTCTGGAAGGCAAGGAAGTTCATATCGCTGTTACCTTCAGAGTTCCGTGCGGGGTGGGAAGAGCAATCCCACTCGACTCATATGAGCATCAGGTTTCCTCTCACAGACAGCATGATCAAGGGCGAAGCCGGCGACAACATCGGACGCGGTGGACGCTCCACGCTGTACTTTGTTGATGAAGCTGCGCACTTGCCTCGTCCTGAAACTGTGGACGCTGCACTTTCACAGACGACCAACTGCCGCATCGACCTCTCATCCGTCAAAGGTCGTGCAAATCCCTTCGCTCAGAAGCGGTTCAGTTGGCCCAGTCACCGTGTTTTCACTTTCCACTGGCGCGACGATCCGCGCAAGGATGAGGTGTGGTACGAGGCTCAAAAAGAAAAGCTCAACAATCCGCTCATTGTCGCGCAAGAAATCGACATCGACTATTCAGCTTCTGTCGAAGGCGTTGTCATTCCTAGCGCATGGGTGATGGCGGCGATCGATGCGCATTTGAAGTTGAGCATAAAGCCGACAGGCGCGCGCCTCGGAGCGCTGGACGTGGCTGATGAAGGCATAGACCTCAACGCATTTTGTGGCTCGCACGGCATTCTCGTGGAGCGTGTTGAAGAATGGTCAGGGAAAGAAAGTGACATCTTCTTCACTGTCCAGAAGGCGTTCATGATCTGCGACCTGCATGGTTACACCAAGTTCAAGTATGACGCAGATGGCCTCGGTGCAGGAGTGCGGGGCGACGCGCGTGTCATCAACGATCGGCGAGCGAAGAAGATCGAGGTGGAAGCATTCAGAGGTTCCGAGGGTGTGTTCAATCCCACGGCAGAGGACGTCAAGGGCGTGGCCAACGAAGACTTCTTCGGCAATCGCAAGGCACAAGCCTGGTGGTCGCTGCGCACTCGCTTCCAGAAGACATTCCGCTGGGTGACGAAAGGCGAAGCATGCGACCCGGACGACATCATTTCAATTTCCTCCGGCATGCCCAATCGTGACAAGCTGGTCACCGAGCTGAGCCAGCCAACCTACCACACAAATCAGGTCGGGAAGATCATCATTGAGAAAGCGCCCGACGGAACACGGTCGCCGAACTTGGCAGACGCTGTGATGATCCAGTATGCAACTGTCACTCGTGGCGCGATGGTCATCACCGATGACGCTGTGAAGCGCTTCGCTGCTGGTGGTCGTCGATGAAGGCGCGTCGAATGAAGGCCGCGAACGTCGTGGCCTTTGATGCTCAAGGCGAACCCGAAGAGAAGAAGCCATTCAAGGTGACAACGGACGCCGTTTTGGCGATGCGTGCTCGCCCGGCGACAAAAAAGGACAGCAAAGCGATCGAGCTGTTCAAGCCTTATGAGCCGATGAAGGGCGTGCTGCCTTCTGGTGTCACGGGCGCGGGGATGGCGATGGACGCTGGCTACGATTACAACAGCGTCGACGCCCTGGCTGCATTGAGCAACATCAACGACGTGTTCGAGCAAGGTTACGCCTTTCCCGGCTTCACGGTACTCGCCAACTGGATGCAGATTTCGGAGTTCCGCAAGCCGGCCGAGATTTATGCCCGCGAGATGACGCGCAAGTGGATAAAGGTTCAGGCCACGGGGGACGAGGACAAATCGGAGAAGATCAAAGGCATTGAGGATGAGTTCGATCGCCTCAATGTGAAAGCAAAGTTCCGCGAGGCCATCGAGCAAGATGGTGCTTATGGTCGATCGCAGATCTTCATCGACACGGGTGTCGGCAACAGCTCCGATCAATCCGATCGCAATGAGCTGAAGACGGAGTTGGTGGAATCCAGTTCAAAGGTCGGAAGAAACTCCATCAAGCGCCTGGTCGTCATCGAGCCGATCTGGTCGTATCCCAACCAATACAACGCCAACGATCCGACCGACCCGACGTTCTACAAGCCCACGTCATGGTTCGTCATGGGCAAGGAGATTCACTCCAGTCGCTTCCTGACCATCATCACGCGGGATGTGCCCGACATCCTGAAGCCGGCCTATGCGTTCGCTGGCCTTTCGCTTTCGCAGATGATCAAGCCTTACGTCGACAATTGGTTGCGTGCGAGACAAAGTGTTTCCGACCTACTGCACGCCTTCACCGTCTGGACGCTCAAGACGGACATGAGCAATATCTTGACGGCGGGCGGCGCGGACAGCTTTTTCAATCGGCTGTCGATCTTCAATCTCGGTCGCGACAATCACGGCGTCAATGCCGTGGACATGAACACCGAAGAGTTTAGCAACGTGTCCGCACCGTTGGGTTCCCTGGACAAGCTGCAAGCCCAGGCGCAAGAGCAGATGAGCGCGCCTTCCGGCATACCGCTCGTTTATCTCACCGGCATCACGCCCTCCGGCTTGAATGCAACGAGTGAAGACGAGATCAAGGTCTTCAAAGATACATGCGCGGCCAACCAGGAGATCTACACGCCGCATGTCTTGAAGCTGCTGCGCTTGGTTCAACTTTCCTTGTTTGGCGAGATCGATCCGGCCATCACGTTCCGGTGGGAGCCGCTTTACACGCTCAATGAAGTCGAAACAGCCGCGCTGCACAAGACGCAAGCCGATACTGATGCGCTCTACGTCGATCTTGGCGCGCTCTCCCCTGAGGAAGTGCGGAAGCGTATTGCGGGTGAGGAAGACACGCCTTACGCCGGCCTGGATCTGAATGCTGAGATCGTTCCACCTGCAGACAATCCGGACGAAGACGTGGAAATGAAACAAGCGGCTCGCGGTGGCGCTTCCATCGGCAGCCAAACTGAGAGCGAGGAATAAGCGGTGGAATTCAAGACAGCGACACCCGGACAGCCAGCAGTTGGTGTTGTTGCTATGTCCACCGACACATCAGGGGCAGCAGCAGGTTCTGGCAGTAATGCTGTTGGGGCAAATTCGGTTGGTGCGCCTGAACGGCTGATCCTTGCGCGCACCTACGCCAACACTCGCGACACTCTTACTTTAGCTGCGCGGGGCATTGGTGGATCCGCCACGGTGTATGCGGCGCTAAATTATGAGGAGCAGCACTAATGGAATTCAAAACTTCAACTCCTGGGCAGCCCGCAGTGGGCGTCGTCCTGATGTCGTTGGATTCTTCCGGCGCTGCTCAACCGGCTGTGCAAGGATATTCTTCTTACAACACCGCAGCCAACACGGTGGGCTATCAAGTAAAGACAGGTGCCGGGGTGTTCCGTGGCGTCACGGTAAATACAGCCGGGGTGACAGCTCCTTCAGCCACCATCTATGACGGCACCAGCACCAGCGGGACAAAGTTGGCCACTATCAACACAGGGACTCAGATCAGCCTGGAATACAACATCGCATTCACCGTCGGGCTGTTCATTGTGCTGAGTGCAACGACACCGGCTGATGTGACGGTGGCATACCAGTAAAGATGAAGATCAAGCCCATCGCCGCAGTCCGCCCCAATGCCGGCATTGAAGCCTGGTATCAACGGAAGTTGCGCGCGCTGCTGGACGAGATGTTCAATTCACTGATCTACTGGCTGGGGGCAGCTTACCGTGAGCACTCACCAAAAATGGCAGCGGATGCCTCTCCCGCCATGGCGATGCGTGAAGTTATGCGGAGGCTGGCACGTCGCTGGACGAAAAAGTTTGATGAAGCCGTTCCGGCTCTGGCTAGTTATTTCTCCACGGCTATGGCTGATCGAACGGATGCAGCATTGCGGTCGGCCCTCAAGAAATCAGGAATAGCCATTGAGTGGAAGATGACACGCGAGATGAACAACGTTTTGCAGGCGACGATTGGTGAACAGGTGTCGCTCATCACCAATTTGTCACAGCAAGCCTTGTCGAACGTCGAAGGGCTGGTGATGCGCGCCGTCGCGACTGGCGGTGATCTGCAATACCTAACGAAGCAACTGAGAGAGCGCCACGGCATTGAGTCCCGGCGTGCTGCGCGCATCGCCCGCGACCAGACGAAGAAGGCCAACTCCGTCATGACAAAAGTACGCCAAGCGGAGAATGGCTACATGGCAATCTGGAAGCACAGCCACGCGAGCAAAGAGCCGCGTCTGGAACATCTGAAGTGGGACGGGAAGGAATATGACCCGGCCATCGGCATGTGGTCAGATGAGGAGGGCCGGTACGTTTGGCCCGGTGAGCTGATCAACTGCCATTGCTTTTCGAAGACCGTCCCGCCGTGGAAACAAGTTGAGAGGGCTGCGTAATGCCAATTCATAAAACGTCCGGTGGGGAATGGCAATGGGGATCGCATGGGGCTAAATATCCGACCCGCGCTGGCGCAGAGCGTCAGGCCGCAGCAGCGCATGCGAACGGCTTCGTCGGGGACGACAACACCGCTGTGCAGTACGCGCTCGAATCCCTGCACGAAGAACTTGACGCGATCCGCCTTTACGGCCAGAGAATCTTGACCTGTGGCGACAAATCACTGGTCGCCGTGATGAAGCACAACATTGTCGAGGAGCGTGATCACGCGATGCGCTTGCTCGGATGGCTGAAGGAAAACCTATGAGACTTTATGAAGAATCCCCGCTGCTGAGTTCAGACAAGCTGATGAAGATGGCGCTGGACGCTGAAGGTCCATCGCATGACCCATCCACCGGACAATTCACTTCTGGCCCTGGCGGGACTGGCGGTGAGCATCCTGCGTCGAAGGCTGCGCGGGTGATGCGGGCAAGGTCCGACGTTACTTCAGCGAGGGCAAAAGCTTCTGGGAAACCGAACAGCCATGTGGTGGCCCATCAGGACGCAAACGCCGCCCACAAGCACCATACATTTGCTGCATCAGCCGCCGGTGGCCTCGGTTATCACGAGGCGGCAAACTACCACACTGCGGAAGCCGACAAGATGCGCACTCGTTCGCAAGAGCATTACGAGCGGTCTCGGAAAGATAAGTGAATCATGGCTAAAGCGCACACCCCTCGCAAGTCCGGCCTCGTGTCGCTTTCCGGTGAGAAGGCTCGTCGGACCGTCGTCCTGTGCGCGCTGGTGAAGATGGCGAAGGACAAGATGCTCACCACCGACCCGCCTGTCAGCGTGGCGCAGCGCCGCGCGATGTTCGCTGCCGCTGAGGGCAAGTCGAATCTGGGCATTTCGAAGAAGGTCGGTGAGGAGTTCATCGGGAAGGACAAAAAGAACATCAAGGGTGCGGGCATCATGCTGATGACGCCGGATGGTAAGGCACTTTTCCTGCTCCGCAGCCCGCAGTCGCACCGCCCGAACATGTGGGACTTTCCTGGCGGAAAGGCGGACGACAATGAGACTCCGGAGATGACCGCCAAGCGGGAGACGAAAGAGGAGATCGGATCGCTGCCTTATGGCGAGCTGAAGCCACTTTCGGATACGTCGTGTCCGGACGACAGCGGCACGGATGTCGACTTCATCACCTTCTGTATGTATGTTCGGCACGAATTCAAGCCGAAGCTCGACGGCGAGCATACGGCCTACGTATGGCGCACGCTGGACAATGCCCCGCAGCCGCTTCATCCCGGCATAGATGAGGTGATCTCGCAGGCGATGAGCGGGCAGGAGATGGGCGACGAGAAGGCAGAGGACGCACCGCAAGCTGCCATCTCCAAAAAGATCGCAGAAGAGGTAAAGAAGGGCCACAAGCCCGACCAGGCTGCAGCCATCGCTTACAAAGAGCTGGGGGAAGATCGTCGCCTAGCCTTCGACCGCGCCTCAGTCCGCACCGTCGATCAGGACGGCCGCATGCACGTTGCCTTGACCCACATCTCCAAGGCCAACATCTGTCCCTACCGTGGCAGCGAGATTCCAGACCACGAGCAACTCGGTCTCGATCCCGAAAAGATCTACATGCTGCTGCGCGATCCGGAAGAGCTGAAGAAGGCTGCGCCGACATCGAACAACATCCCGCTGCTGGACGACCACATCCCGGTCAATGCGGAAGATCACAAAGGCGACCACGTCATTGGTTCGACGGGCACGGACGCTGAATTCAATGCACCCTACCTCGACAATTCCTTGGTGGTCTGGACGAAGGACGCCATCCACGGCATCGAGACTGGCAGACAACAAGAAATCAGTTGTGCGTACTATTACACCCCAGACATGACCCCTGGCACTTACGAGGGGCAAAAATACGACGGCGTGATGAGGAACATCCGTTTCAATCACGTGGCGCTCGTTGAGAAGGGCCGAGCAGGCCCGGACGTAGTTGTAGGTGATTCACTTAACCTTACCGGAGAAACAATCATGGGCAAGAGCACCCTGAGTAAGAAGGCTGTCATGGCGAAAGGGGCGCTGCTTGCCGTCCTGACGCCCATCATGGCCGCAGACGCACAGTTGGACCTGAACACGGTTCTGGCTGGCGTGAAGAAGAGCAATTGGCTGGCGAAGAAGCCTGGCATTGCTGCCGCAATCAAACCCCATTTGGCGAAGGACGCGGACCTCGAATCCGTGATCGAGCTGCTCGACAAACTGGACGGAGAAGACCCCGGCAAGGAAGATGAAGTCGCCGAGGACGCGCCGGACGACGACGTGGAAAAGATCCTCGCCATGCTTCGCGGAAAGATCAGCGACGAAGATCTCGCTGAGGTGCAGGCCATGCTGACGGCCAAGCCCGCTGCCGCTGAAGAGCCGGCCCCGGCACAAGACGAGCCGGAGCAGACGGCCGGCGCTGCCAATGCCAACCCGAAGGATGAGACCAACAAGGAGCCGATCCCCAAGGGCATCGAGAAGGCCGCGATGGATGCTGCCATCCGTCTCGCCGTCAGCAAAACGGCCAAGGAAGTTGAAGCCAAGACGATCGCTCGTTTCCGCGCCATTCAGGAAGCCGAAGAACTCGTCAAGCCTTATGTCGGCAAGCTGACCGCGATGGATAGTGCCGAGGAAGTCTACAAGGCGGCGCTTGGCGCACTGAAGGTGGACACGAGCGACGTCCATCCCAGCGCCTTCAAAGCGATTTTGCTGGCCCAACCGAAGCCGGGGGACACTCCTCGCCGATCCACCCTTGCGCAGGACAGTTCGTCGTCCGCTGAGATCTCGGAGCTGTTCCCCGATCTCAATCGCGCGGCTTAATCTTTTTCCAAATTCAGGAGATACATCATGGGTTTTCCCCGTCAAGTTAATGTGCAGGGCGCTCCGGCAGTGCTGGGCGACTTCTGCGATGCAAATCCCCGTGCGACCGTCGATGCTGGTCCTGGCGGCTTCGTCGCTGGTCCGAACGGGCTTTCTGTTGGTCGCTTCGGTTGGGCCGACTCCAGCAACATCACCGTCAGCAACACTGGTACCGGCGCACCGACCGGCTTTGTGCGCCGTGACCAACGGGCAATTATCACAGGCTACCTGGCCGATGATTCGCTGAGCCTGTACCCTGGCGCGCCGGTTACGCTGTTCAACGAAGGCGGTTTCTGGGTGCTCAACGCGGGCTCGACAGCTTCGGCCATCGGTATGACAGCGTATGCTGATTACACGAGTGGTGCAGTCACCTTCGGCACTTCCGCCCCGACCTCCGGTTCGGCAACCGCCGCCACGCTGGCGCAGATCATCTCTGCGGCGACTGGCGCTACGGTACCGGCCACTGCACCTTCGATGACGGCGTCGATCTCCGGCACCGTCTTGACCGTCACCGCTGTTGCTGCTGGCACGGTGGTTGGCGTCGGCCAGGTTCTTTCTGGCGGCTCTTCCACGCTGGGCTACGTCGATCCCAACACCACGATCTTGAGTTACGGCACGGGCACCGGCGGCGTAGGCACCTACAACCTGAATATCTCGGGTTCGGTCCTGTCCGGCACGATCACCGCGTCTGGTGGCTGCATGACGTTGGTCGGTGCAAATGCTTCTGGCATCTTCGCTGTCGGGCAGACTTTGACGGTGGCTACTTCCGGCACCTTCACCGCCGGCACGACGATCACCGCCATCGTTACCGGCACCGGCGGGGCGGGCACTTACCTGCTCAACCAGCCGGCGGCTACCGCTGTCGCGGGTGGCGTCGTTACAGCCAGCAACGCCATGTTCTTGACGGTTGCGGGCACGGTGACAGGTTCGTTCTACCTGAACGACTTGCTGACTGGCTCTGGGGTTGCTGCCGGCACTTCGATCACGGCCACCGGCGCACAAAACACTAGCCTCACCGGGCTAGGCGGCGCGGGCACGTACCTTACCAGTACGTTCCAAACCGCGCTCACGGCGCAGACGATCGGCGTCAATACCGGCGTTGCAACAAAATGGGTCGCCTCTTCTGTCGGTGCTGCCGGCGAATTGGTGAAGATGACTAGCTGGTTGAACGGCTAATCGCCCACTCACCAATTCACATCAAGGACACAATCATGTCGAAGAAAACGAAACTGGCATATGACATGGACCCGGCAGATCAGCGTCGGGCCATTGAACTCCACCGCGCGGCCTACGGGATCGAATTCCCCGGAGCCACGCAATTTTCCCGCCCCGAGTGGGCACGCGACCTGAATCTGGCAATGGACGCGCAACCCGCCCTGGTGACGGTGCCGAACAGTGGCATCCCGGCATACCTGACGTTCTTCATGGATCCGGATGTGCTGCGCATCCTGACCTCGCCGAACGAGGCCGCCGAGATCTACGGCGAGAAGCAAAAGGGCGACTGGACCAGCACCACGCTGATCTTCCCGGTGGTTGAGCGCACCTATGAAGTTTCCAGCTATGGCGACTTCAACAACAACGGGCGTGCGGGCATCAACACCAACTTTCCGGAACGCCAACCGTACCTTTACCAGACCGTCACCGAGTACGGCGATCTGGAAATCGAACGGGTGGGCCTGGCGAAGATCGGTTTCGTCGCTGAGCAAAAGGAAGCTGCCATCGACGGCCTCAACAAGTTCGGCAATCTGACTTACTTCCGTGGCGTCGCCGGTCTGGCGAACTATGGCTCACTCAACGATCCGTCGCTCTACCCCGCCATTGCCCCGTCGCCGAAAGCGGCTGGTGGCCTGGCCTGGCTCAACGGCAACAATCCGAGCGCGTCGGCGAATGAAATCTTTGCCGACATCCAGGCACTGGTGATTCAAATCATCAACCAGTCTGGCGGCCTGCTCAATACCAAGAGCGAGTTTGTGTTGGGCATGTCCCCGCGCAGCGATGGTGCGCTGACCGCGACCAACAGCTTCAACGTCAATGTGTCGGCGCTGCTCAAGGGTAACTTCCCGAACCTGACTGTGAAGACCGCCATTCAGTTTGGTGCTCTCACCGCGCAAAACCCACAAGGTAATGCGGTTGGCGAGATCGTTCAGCTCTACGCGCCGAAGGCTGGCGGACAAGACTCAGGCTACTGCAGCTTCAACACCAAGTTGCGGGCAGGTCCGGTTGTCCGTGAGTTGTCTGCTTACAAGCAGAAGATGACACAAGGCTCCAGCGGCTTCATCCTTCGCCAGCCCTACGCGGTGGCCACGATGGTTGGCGTTTAAGCAAAGAGCAATTTATGATGAGCAGCGCCCAGCCTGGAACGTGTCCAGGCTGGTTTAACCCAAGTTAGCGGAGATCAAAAATGGCAAATGTAAAGCGTCGTTCAGCAGAAGAAGATACGGCAACTGGCGGTGCGACCGTAACGGTTGCGTCGAAGCTCCCGATGCAGCTCATCTTGCAACTGCACGACAAGTGCATGCGGATGGTCCCCGTGCTTGGGGGCGGTTCGCGGGAAGAAGTGTTTTTCCAGAAGCGCAACGGCGCGAGGACATTCGTCGTCAATGGGTGTTCTTTCCCACAGAACAAGGGGCCGCTGAATCAAATCTCAGGTGGCTACGGCATTACCCACAGCATCCCGAAAGTGTTCTGGGATGAATGGCTTGAACAGAACAGCGAGTCTGACATGGTTAAAAATGGGATGATCTTCGCCCATCCGGAAGTACAAAGCACCATCGACCAGTCCCTGGAGATGCAAGAGGAGAAGTCGGGGATTGAACGGCTTGATCCGCAGAACTTGCCGAAGGGGCTGGAAACGGCCACACAAAGGGCGGCTTAATCATGAGCATCGGGGACATCGTCACATTTTCTTACGCAACGTGGATACTGCGGTATCCTGAATTCACGTCCAGCGTGTCGTCCCCGCTTGCTCAGCTTTACTTCAACGAAGCTTGCCTTTACTGCGACAACGGGGCGACTGGCCTCATTCCGAATGTTGCGCCGGCCTATCAGCGGGCCACGTTCCTGAACATGCTGACGGCGCATATCGCTGCGCTCAATGCAGCGGTGCCCAACCCGCAGAACACGACCCAATCAACGCCAGCTTCCCCGCTCGTCGGGCGAATCAGCAACGCGTCTGAGGGCAGCGTCAGCATAGCAGTTCAAAATGACTTTCCGCCAGGCACGGTGCAGTGGTATCAATCCACGAAATATGGTGCGGCATATTGGGCAGCGAGCGCATCGTACCGCACAATGGCATACGTCCCTGGGTGCGTGCCCGCCCCGAATCCGTGGTCAGCTTTGAGGAATCGGTGGTAATGGCTGCGAAGACCTTCACTGGCGGGGCCAAACTTCAAGCAGTCTTGGCAGAACTTGCCAGGAAAGCGGACAGGAGCGCGGTGGTTTCTGCCGGCATCCCTGCTGATGCAAAGTACCCGGACGGAACTTCGGTGGCCATGGTTGCGGCCATCCAGGAATGGGGCGCGCCCAGCCGTGGCATCCCACCAAGACCATTCTTCCGTCCGATGGTGGCTGAAGGAGAGCAACACTGGGGTCCTGATGTGGCCAACTGGCTCAAGGCCAAGAATTACGACGCCATCGCCGCACTGACCGAAGTGGGACACCAGATGGAAGACGAGCTGCGGGAGTCTATCATTGCCGTGACTTCCCCTGCCCTTTCCCCCGTCACCTTGCTGCTCCGCCAGCGCTTCTGGACAAACCCGCAGGACATCAAATTCTCAGATGTGATGCAGGCTCGCGAGGACATCGCCAGCGGCATCACTCCAGATGTGACCGGCACACAATCGCATCCGCTCATGTGGACCAAGCAGATGTTCGACTCCATTAAGTCAATGGTGGAGGCGAAATGAACCTGCACTCGATAGCTGCCGGCGCCGTGGGAACGATTAACCCTCTCGTTGTCGCCACGATCCAGCAATCGACAGGCTACACAGGCGCTGCCGATGGGACGCAGGTGCCGTTGTATGCTGCCCCGCTGAATGTGCAGGTGCAAAGCCAGCCGCTAACCTTTTCCGATCTCCGCCAGCTCGACGGGTTGAACATTCAAGGGATCAAGAAGGCTCTTTACTTGACTGGGGTTTGGCGCGGGCTGGTGAGGACTGCGAAGAAAGGCGGCGACCTGATCACGATGCCGGACGGAACCATATGGCTGGTGGTGCTTGAGCTGGAAAACTGGTCGGACACCTCCGGCTGGAGCAAAGTCGCTGTGACACTGCAGAACGGATCATGACAATCGCCGTCTCCATCACCGAAACCAACGTCTTCACGGCACTGCGGAGCTTCCTGCTCAGCGTCTTGCCCGCCGGCATGGACGTGATCCGTGCGCAGGTCAATCGTGTGCCTGAGCCTTCTGGTCCTGATTTTGTACTCATGAATTCCACGATGAGACTTCGGTTGGCGACGAATATTGATTCGTATGCTGACGCGCTCTTTCGTGGTGTCATCCAAGGCTCGACGATGATCGTCACCGAGGCGATGTATGGTGCGCTGCAGGTAGGAAGTTACTTGTTCATGGAAAACCTCCCGAGCGGCACCACGGTTTCCGCGTTTCTGAACGGGGCAACCGGCGGCGTCGGGGCATACACGATCACCCCAGCATTCCCCGGCGTGAATCTGACAGACCAATTCGGGAATCAACTCACTGACCAGGCGGGCAATTACATCATTGAAGACACGCTGCCGCTGGGGGCAGAATTTTCGATGCTGACCGACCAACTCGGCAACCCGCTGACCGATCAATATGGAAACATCTTGACGAGCGTCCCTGTGACAAAGATCAGCGCGCCAATTGCTGCAGGCAACATTCTTTTCTTGCAGAAGACACAGTTCAGCATGCAGCTCGATGTTCATGGACCGAACAGCGGGGACAATGCCCAGGCCATCACGACGATGTTGCGGGACGATTACGCCGTGCAACAATTTGCCACGTCTGGGCTGGCAATCACGCCGCTTTATGCGGACGACCCACGACAGATCCCTTTCATTAACGCGGAACAACAATACGAGAATCGGTGGGTCATCGAGGCAATGCTTCAAGTCGATCCTGTGATAACGATTCCGCAGCAATTCGCAGACCAACTCAACGTCATGTTAATTAACGTAGCTGCAACATATCCGGCATAGCCCTTTACAAGGAATACCCACATGAACCCGTCAATACCAGCAAGTCAAAAAGTGGCCGTCACTCCCGGTGTCATCAGTGCTGGTGGGTCAGGGCTTGTCATCAACGGCATGTGCTTGACGAACAGCTCACGCGTTCCAATTGGCACTTACCAGTCGTTCGCCAGCGCGGCAGACGTTGGCACTTACTTTGGCCTTTCCTCCACGGAAGCGGCCAGAGCGGCCAATTACTTCAACGGCTTCGACAACAGCAACATAAAGCCCGGTTCGCTGCTGATGGCGCAGTACAACCAGGCTGCCGTCTCTGCATACCTTCGCGGGGGGAGCGTCGCCGCTTTGACGCTTGCGCAGCTCCAAGCATTTTCCGGCACGCTGGACATTACGGTGGACGGGTATCCGTTCGTCGCTGGTTCGTTCAGCCTCTCGGCGGCAACCAGCTTCAGCAGCGCAGCGACTGAAATCCAGACAGCTCTGAACACGACGTTGCCGGTGGCCGCTACGGCGTCCCTTTGCACGATCTCCGGGACCACACTGACGGTTGGCGGGACAATCTCAGGCACCTTTGCCCCCGGCCAAACGGTGACTGGTTCGAGTGTGACGGCAGACTCCATCATCTTGGGGCAATTGACTGGTTCGCCGCTTGGCGGTGCTGGCACTTACCAGCTCTCCCAAACGTCCACCGTCAGTGTCGCGGAAGCAATGACCGCGACAGGAACGCCAGTCGTCGTGACTTACGACAGCATCTCTGGTGCCTTTGTGGTGACGTCGGGCGCTTCCGGTGCACCCTCTACCATAGGGTTTGCCACGGGCACGATCGCTGCGTCATTGGCCTTGACGCAGGCCACAGGCGCTGTGACGTCGCAAGGGGCGGCAGCGGCATCACCGGGCACTTTCATGACGTCCTTGGCTGCTCTGACGCAGAACTGGGTGACGTTCTTCACCACCTTCAATCCGGACGCCTCTGGTAATGCCAACAAGCTCGCATTTGCTGCATGGACTTCCGGACAGAGCAATCGCTATGCCTACATCTGCCAGGACACGGACATCACACCGACAGAATCCACCAGCGCAACAGGGAGCTTGGGCTACCTGATCGCGCAAGCTTCCTACTCCGGCACTTGCCTGATCTACTCACCCACCGACATCGGGCTGGCGGCTTTTGTTTCCGGGTCTGCAGCGTCGGTGGATTATTCAGAGCTCAATGGCGCCATCACCTTCGACTTCAAGTCGCAGGCGGGGCTGGCCGCGCAGGTCACTTCCGAAACGGTCGCCACTAACCTGACTGCGAACGGGTACAACTATTATGGCGCTTGGGCCACGGCCAATCAGCAGTTCGTGTTCTTCGACACAGGCCAAGTGTCCGGCAAGTACCTGTGGCTGGACGCTTTCATCAACCAGGTGTGGCTGAACAACGCGCTGCAGCTTGCGCTGATGACCTTGCTCACATCTCTCAAGAGCCTGCCCTACGGACCTGCTGGCGCAGCCTTGGTCAAGGCTGCGTGCGCTGACCCGATCGCGCAGGGGAACAACTTTGGGATGTTCCAAGCCGGCGTTCCCCTTTCCGCAGCACAGATCGCGGAAGTGAATTACGCGGCAGGGTTGAAGATTGACTCCACGCTAACTAATCAGGGCTGGTACTTGCAAGTGTTGCCGGCCACGGCCCAGGTTCGGTCGGCCAGGACTTCGCCACCGATCACTCTGTGGTATGTTTATCGTGAATCAGTCCAGAGCATAGCGCTCGCTTCTATCGAGGTGCAATAATGTCTATCACATCCGCTAACGCAATCATCATGCTGTCGGTGCCGGGGCTGTTTGATTCCCCGCAACAGCTCCAGGGCTTCGCTGCTGACGACATCTTCGACGCTGCCGCGATCAAGCCCGCCGAAACTTCCATGGGCATGGATGGACGTCTCTCCGCCGGTTGGATCCCTGTGGCGGTGACGCAGTCCTACACCCTGCAAGCGGACAGTCCGTCGGTCGCCTTCTTCGAGGCGATCTACAACGCACAGCAGGCGATTCGGGACATCTACCGACTCAGCGGCCTGACTGTGCTGTCCGGCATCGGCATTTCCTACAACCAGGTGCGCGGCGTGCTGACGAACTACACACCGATGCCCAGCGGTAAGAAGATGTTGATGCCACGGACGTTCAGCATCGAGTGGGAAGCAGTGACCCCGGTGCCGCAATAATGGCGAGAAAAGTCTTGACTGTCACAATCCCGCACGAAGGTCGGGATAAGGGCAAGGTGTTCGTCATCACCGAGATGCCAGCGACACAAGCTGAGAAGTGGGCAGCACGCGCGTTCTTCGCCATCGCCAAGTCAGACGTGGAGATCCCGGACGACATCTCCGGCACCGGGATGGCCGGCATCGCTGCACTGGGCATTCGTGCCTTCGGCAAGATGGACTTCAACGATGCTGAGCCGCTGCTGGACGAAATGTTCCAGTGCATCAAGATCATGCCCGATCCAATGAAGCCGGAAGTGGTACGAGGCTTGATTGAAGACGACATCGAAGAGGTAAGAACGCGTTACGAGCTGCGGAAGGAGACGATCAAGTTGCACATAAATTTTTCTATTCCCGCCGTCGTCCAGAAATTGGCGTCGCAGCCGGCAGCGGGAAGCGGTTCGCCGAATACGTGAATGTGCCGGCGGTGATTGGTGCTGTGATTTCGAGCGGTAAGGCTTCGCTGGTTGAGTTGGATACGGTGTTAAGCGTGGAGGATGCGTACATGCTTCTTGAAATTACCGCAGTCGATTCGTACAATCGGCAACTGGCAAACAAAGGAACCTGACCGTGGCAACCGTGATCGACTCGCTACTTGTGACCTTAGGGCTTGACGCTTCTAGCTTTACGCAAGGGCAGAAAGAGGCAACTGAGTCCCTGAAGAAGACCGAGAACGAGTCTAACGCCACCGCCAAACGCATGGAGGCGAGCGGGAAACAGGCCGGCTCATTCTTCTCCAAGATCAAAGACGAGGTGATCGGGCTCGGCGTCGCATTCCTTGGTTTTCAAGCGATCAAGAGTTTCGCCGTTCAGATCACGAATGCTGATGCAGCAACAGGACGCCTGTCGAAAAATCTAAAGATGAGTGCGCAAGACCTTTCCATGTGGGAAGGAGCTGTGAAGCGGGCCGGTGGCACCGCTGGCGATATGGATGCGTCGCTCGCCTCCATCATGAAGTCGGTTGAGAGCATGCGCTTCCAGGGGACAGCGTCGCCAGATGTCATGGCTGCATTGGCGAGAACGGGCATTGATCCGATCAAGTATCTTAGCGCTGCCACGCCGATGACTGAGCGGCTGATGATGGTGCATGATAAGCTCTCAAAGATGACGGCGTCCGATGCGCAGTATTGGGGCCAGCAACTTGGATTCACAGAGAAGACCGTCAATCTTCTGATCATGAACCGTTCTGAACTTGAAGGCATACTGAATTTGCAAAGGGAACAAAATAAGCTCAGCAAAGAAGATGTGACCATCGCCACTCAGAGGCAGAAAGCATGGCAGGACTTGTCGACCACAGTGTCTGGGTTTGGGCGCGTGGTTCTTAATGACTTGACTCCGCCACTTGTTGATGTTCTGAAAATATTAGACATGATTGTGAAAGGGTGGCGGTTGATCTGGGACTTGCCGTTGATTTTGACTGGCACCGAGAAGCACCCAACCGGCTCAGCGGCAGCGCGGACAGCGACAGGTAGGATTGGTGGTAATAACATGCTGTCCTTGGTCCAAAAGCTTGAAGGATCCGGCAACAATTCAGTTTCGCCGAAAGGCGCAATCGGTCGCAATCAAATCATGCCGGCCACCGCCAGACAATATGGCTTCGATCCGTCAAGATTGTATGAGCCGGCGTACAACGATCAGGTCGCTATGACAATATTGGCAGACCTAAAGAGCCGGTATGGCAATGACACCGATGCCATCCTTGTGGCATACAATGCCGGCCCTGGTGCAGCCAACCGTTTCCAAAGGGCTGGCGACAATCCGTCCGTGTTACCAATGGAGACTCAGAAATATCTGGCCCACGCTCATGCACTCGGCGCCGGTGGAGGTGGTTCGTCCAGAACCTCCACAGCAGAGACCAACATCAACACAATCAACGTCAATGCCCCGCATGCCACAGACGCCGATGGCATCGCCAAAGATATGCAGTCTTCACTCCGTCGCTACGACTTAAGCTTCCAGGCTAACTCCGGGCTGAACTGATGAGCTACCCTGGCATTCCTCCCCTTTTGAACCAGCCCACGCAGGCTGTGCCGCCATTGCTGTCGGCGGACACCGCGACGCTGCCTGCGCAATACGGATCTGCGTCCCAGTGGGGCATCTACCAAAACAGTGCCCCTGTCATTCTCGCAGACAATGTCGTGGCGTTTGACTACAAAAAAGACTGGCACATCTCAAACTACCCGCAAGAGGAGGGGGCATTCCAGTCTTACAACAAGGTCACGATGCCCTATGACGCACGGATCACGATGACCAAGGGCGGAACAATATCTGACCGTCAAGATTTCCTCGATCAAATCAATGCTGTTGCGGCATCATTCGACCTCTACGACGTTGTGACTCCGGAGATGATTTTCAAATCAACGAACGTCTCCCATGTAGATTACTCGCGGACCTCGACCAATGGCGTCGGTCTATTGACAGTGGATATTTGGTTGACGGAAATCCGAGTGACGGCAACGCAGCAGTTTAGCAACACAAAGAACCCGAATAGCACTGACCCTGCGACGCCTGGGGCCGTGCAAGTACAGACACCAACACCGGCTGAGACGACAAAGCTCAATTATAACTTTGGCATAACATCGGGAGGGGGATGGTAATGCAAATCGTCCCCCTCCTCGATGTGCCGGCACAGACCTTCAGCATTCAGCTCGGTGGGCAGAATTGCACGGTCACGTTGCGGCAGAATGTCGCTGGTCTTTACTGCGATCTCTATGTCAATGATGCGCTGGTGATTGGTGGCGTCGTCTGCCGGAACTTCAACCGTTTGGTGCGAAGTTTGTATCTCGGCTTCATTGGCGACCTACTGTTCCAAGATATGCAAGGGGACTCTGACCCGTTCAGCCCTGGCCTCGGGACGCGATTCTTGCTGATGTACTTGACGCCTGCAGACTTAGGGGGACTCGGCTGATGAGCTTCGTCCGGCGCAGGATTGACCTGACCTTTACGCTGAGCAAGACGGCGGACGGTACGTATCCCACGTTCAACGGAGACGCCACCACGGTGAAAGTTTCCGGCCTGCGGGTGAAAGCCTCAATCAGCAATTCCGGCGCCCCATCCATGGGTGTTGCCAATGTCCGAGTCTATGGATTGACGCTCCAGATGATGAGCCAGTTGGCCCAGGTGATGCCCAGGACAAGCAAAGGCGCTGTGGATGTCCGGTTCAACAGCCTCCAAATCGACGCTGGAGACGCGGACCCGCTGACCACGATATTCAAGGGACAAATAATTCAAGCGCCGATCGACATGAATAATGTGCCATCGTCCTGTCTTGTGGTCATTGCGCAGGCCGGCGCGTATGAGGCGGTTATTCCTGCGGTCCCATTAAGTTACACCGGAACAGCAGACGCCATCCAGATGCTCAAGACATTGGCGACGAACGCCAACCTGTTATTCGAGAACGGCACCAATCTTTCCGTGCAACTCTCCCGGCAGTATCTCAGCGGCTCACCGCGTGAGCAAATGCAGAAGGTCGCAGCGGCAGCGAACATCAACTTTACAATTGACAACGGTGTTGCAGTTGTTTGGCCGAAGGGCGGAGTGCGTCCAGGAACGATTCCTGTCATTTCATCGGACACCAGCATGATCGGGTATCCGGCGAACTTCGGGGTGGGCATCGAAGTCAAAACGGTGTTTATGCCGCAAGTGAAGATCGGCCAGGCATTCGAGGTGAAGAGCACGCTGCCGTTCGCCAATGGGAAATGGACAGCCTACGACATCTCACATGACATAGAGAGCGAAACGCCGAATGGCGACTGGTTCAGCAAATTTCACGGGAGTCCGATGAATGCTCCTGCCTAGCAACCCATCCGGAGCGAGCAGCTTTCAGGAAGCCAACACGGCATCCAGTGAATTCAACATGCTCAACTTCCTGATCTGGTCGGTGCTGTCTCGCGTCAATACCTGTACGATGGTCCAGGTGATGACTGTGACGAATTCCGGGACAGACATTCCTGCAGGCTTTGTGGACATCATGCCGCTGGTCAATTTGGTGGATGGGGCAGGGAATGTGGTTCCCCATGGAACGATCTTCAAATGCCCCTACTTCCGGCTGATCGGCGGAACGAATGCCGTAATCCTCGATCCGGTGGCCGGTGACATTGGCCTGGCATGTTTCGCTGACCACGACATTTCCAGTGTGATAGCCAATCAAGCGCAATCGAATCCTGGAAGCTGGCGGCGGTTCGACATGTCGGACGGCCTGTACCTTGGCGGTTTTCTAGGGAAAGCCAACCCGACGCAATTCTTGCAATTTTCTGCGAGTGGAATCAACGTCACTTCGCCAGCCACCGTCACAATCACAGCACCGAACATCAATCTGGTTGGCAACGTCGCTTCAACAGGAACATTGACTAACAACAGCAAGAACGTCGGAAGCACGCACGAGCACAGCGGTGTTACCGCTGGCGGCAACAATACGGGGGTGCCAGTCTGATGGACACTTTATATGTCGACCCTTCATCGTGGGACCTGGTGTTGGATTCAGCCGGTGATATTGCCGTGGCGTCTGCCCCGTATGCGCTTGCACAAGACGCGGCGTCCGCGATCAAGACGTACATCGCTGAGTGCTATTACGACACGACGCTGGGGGTTCCGTACTATGCCGATATTCTCGGCAAAGCGCCACCATTGACTTTGATTAAAGCGGATCTCATCGCCGCAGCCATGACCGTTCCAACAGTCGTTGCTGCCCAAGTCTTTATTTCCAGCATAAGCAACAGGAAGCTTTCTGGACAAGTTCAAATCACCGATAATTCGGATATTGTTACAGCGGCATCATTCTGACGGGAAAACGCCATGGAAAACACACTCAAGAAACTATTAACAGTAATTGGATTGACGGTGTCCATGTCGGCAATCGCTGCTCCTGTCGACTTCGCTACTTTCGTCCTTACCTCACCAACTTTGGCCACTCCGGCTGGGACTGAATATCTGCCCCTGGCGCTGACAGGGCCGGCGACAGACAAGCTGAGCTTGACGTCCCTTTCACAATGGCAGTGGGCACAGATGACCGGGGCTGTATCGGTCTCCTCCTCTGGTTACACGTCATTCAGCGCAGGCAGTACGGGGACAGGCAGTGTCGTTCTGGCGACAAATCCGGTGCTGGTCACCCCGAATCTCGGGACGCCATCCGCCGTCGTGCTGACCAATGCCACCGGGGTGGCTTCCGGACTGACTGCTGGCACTGTGCTGGCGAACGCGAATCTGACAGGCCCGATCACTTCGGTTGGCAACGCCACTTCTGTCGCGGCGCAGACAGGCACGGGATCGAAATTCGTGATGGACACGAACCCAGTCCTGGTCGGACCCATTCTTGGCGTAGCTTCCGCGACAAGCGTTAATAAAGTGGCCTTTACAGCTCCAGCGACAGGTTCTACGCTCACAATTGCGGACGGCAAGACGCTTACGGCGAGTAATAGTTTGACGTTGGCGGGTACTGATGCTACAGCGATGACGTTTCCGACGACAAGTGCGACGATTGCGCGAACGGACGCTGGGCAGACATTCACGGGAACGCAGGTGTTCAGCTCGTTAATTACGGGGAGTGTGAGCGGGAACGCTGCAACGGTAACGACGAACGCCAATCTCACAGGCCCGATCACCTCAGTCGGTAACGCCACTTCTGTTGCCAGTCAAACCGGAACTGGCAGCACGTTCGTCATGAACATCTCACCCACACTTGTCACCCCGAATATCGGCGCTGCGACAGGCACCTCCCTCAACCTCGGCATCGGGGCGCTGACGGCGGGGGTGATAACAGGGACAGGAGAAATTCTTGACGGTATAAGCACAAAAACGGCGGCATACAGCGTTACAACTTCAGACAGAACCATCTTAGCAGATGCTACAGCAGGGTCGTTTGCGATCACATTGCCATCAGCGATTGGTGTAACTGGTTTTATTGTCACGATAAAAAAGATTGACTCAACCATCGGAGTTGTGACAATTCAAACGGCATTGTCTCAAACAATTGACGGCAATGCAACCCAGACTTTGAATTCTCAGTATGGATCAATTACTGTGCAGTCAAACGGGTCAAATTGGTTCATTTTAAATTAGAAGGAATAACATGACAATTCAGACAAATAATTCAACAGACACATTGACGCCTTCCGGCGGATTATTAACCATCGACGGGAAAGGAGCCTCTCTTGTGATGATGAACCCATCGACAGTCACTTCCAACCTGACCATTCCCTCAGGCTACAACGCCTATTCCGCCGGCCCGCTGGAGATCGC
>VFSW01003998.1_pt1 | contig 22043 bp, 19 predicted proteins | sample 5358111 | NCBI WGS metagenome assembly VFSW01 (sample SAMN11554181, study PRJNA540505) | mine drainage metagenome | isolation source: sediment from site ElyBrook_90M | place: USA: Ely Copper Mine, Vershire, VT | collected 2017 | reverse complement strand
CGCGGCCCCGCGGTCCAGAGCGCCGCTTCGAGAAACTGGAGATCCTCTCCGTGGCGACGATCGTCGCGAACGCAATTTCGGCCATTTTTGAAGACTCTTCGGTGTCGGACATCTTTGGCGGGGAGAACCTGCTCTAGCCGAGGAGCCGTTCGCGGCACGCAGGCTAGACTGTTCCACCTGCGCTGCTCGCATTGGAGTCGCCAGCCATTCGTTAGAGGAGTTTTCATGTCACACGCCACGTTGATCGCGTCGACGAGTCGAGACCAGGGTTCGAGAGGGTCGCGTCGTCTTCGCCTCGCTGGGTCGATTCCCGCCGTTGTCTACGGCGAGGGAGTGGGACCTTTGACCATTGCGGTGGACGCCAAGTCCTTTCGCACCGCCGTCTCGGGAGACCAGGGGCTGAACTCGCTGATCGATCTCGACGCCGACGGACAGAAGTTCATCGTCATGGCCCGTGAGATCCAACGTCATCCGGTGCGCGGAACCGTTTCGCACATCGATTTTCAGGTAGTCGACCCGAACCTGCCCGTCGTGGCCGAGGTTCCCTTGCACTTGGTCGGTGACGCCGTTGAGGTTCGACACGCGGACTGGGAGGTCGACCAGCAGATGTTCAGCCTGGAGATCCGCACCCGACCGGACCAGATCCCGACTCACATCGACGTCGACATCTCAGAGCTCAAGGTCGGAGGATCGATTCGCGTCGCGGACCTGGAATTGGCCGCGGGAGTCGAGCCCGCTGGCGACGTTCATGCGACGGTGGTGGCCAGTCGTCAGGGTCGCGCCGCCAAGACGGCCGGCGCTCCCGAAGCCGGCTCCTAGTTCATCGTGGCGCTTCGGCGCACTGGCGACTCCGATCGACGCGGGACCGCGAGCACCTTGGTCATCGTGGGTCTCGCCAACCCCGGATCGGACTACGAAGGTTCTCGACACAACGTCGGGGGCGACGCGGTGCGCTTGCTCGCCTCGCGACACGGAGTTCGACTCACCCTCGAAAGTCGCCAACGCGCGCTCAGCGCCACGGTCGTGTGTGCTCAAGGTAGCGTCACCATGGCCGTTCCGACGACCTTCATGAACGAGTCGGGAGCGGCGCTGGCGCCTCTGCTGCGTCGAACGTCCTTAGCTGACCTGCAGCGCCTGGTGATTGTCCACGACGAACTGGACCTCGAACCCGGCCGCCTCCAGTTGAAGTTCGGCGGGGGCCTCGCGGGACACAACGGACTTCGTTCCATTGCGGCGACCCTGGGCACCCAGGACTTCGCTCGCCTTCGGATCGGTATTGGCAAGCCCGCGACCAAGGAGCAGGGCGTGGACTACGTTCTCGTACGCCCTCGGGGAGCCGCCAAGCTCGCCCTGGTGCGCGACGTCGAAGCCGCGGCGGATGCTTTGGAGTTGATCCTCGAGCACGGCTTGGAAGAGGCCCAACGGCTCGTGAACGCCAACCGTGACTGATTCCATTGGACTGCGACGCGTACTTGAGCTGATCGCTCCGTCACTGCGAGCTCAAGACGCCGCGGGGGGCTTCGCACCGAGCAGCTTCGCCAACCCACTCATGGTCGCGGCGTACGCGGTCCAGTCGCCCTTCGCCGTGGTCCTGACCGCTTCGTCCACCGAAGCCGAGCAGATGCGCGACGCCCTGCAGTCGCTGCTGGGTGAGGGTGAGGAGGTGGTGCTCTGGCCCGGTTGGGACACCCATCCGTTGGAGCGGGTGAGCCCCGATGTCCAGGTGATGGCCACGAGGTCGATCCTGCGCTGGCGACTTCGTCACGCGCAGGCACCCCGAGTGCTCGTGGCCTCCGCACGGTCGATCGCTCAGGTCCTGGCACCGGGGGAGCCCCTCGCGCCACTGCGGATCGGTCGCGCAGAAGAGGTCGAACGAGATGGATTCCTCCGGGCACTGGCTTCGACGGGCTATCGCCGCGAGAGCCTCGTCGAACATCGCGCCGAGTTCGCGGTGCGCGGAGGCATCGTCGACGTGTGGCCCGCGCAGAGCGATGAGCCCGTACGACTTGATTTCTTCGGCGACGAGATCGAGCGGTTGACCACGTTTGACATTTCCAATCAGCGTTCCATCGGTGACTTAGAGCAGGTGCTGATTGCCCCGGCGCGTGAATGGATACCCGACCAGGTCGCACGAAGCAGGGCCCAGGCGTTGCTCCAGAGCGATCCGTGGGGTGCTTCGAGCTTCGAACGTCTGTCCTCGGGCCAGATCTTTGACGGGATGGAAGGATGGATGCCCCTCTTCGTCGAAGAGTCACGAACGTTACTCGATGAGGTGGTTGACGCGACCGTCATCGCGCTGGAGCCCGATCGGATCGAGCGACGTCTCGGTGAGCTGCTCGAAGAGGAACGAGAGCTCACCTTGGCGGTTGGCGCAACGTGGCACGCACCTCGACCGATCCCGCTCTTGCACGCCACGTGGTCCGAGGCGGTGGCCGGTCGCGTCCATCGCTCACTCAGCCCTTTGGACGGCTCCGACCCCGGATTGTTCGCCCTGAGCTCACCACCGGTGGTCCAAGGAGATGCGTCGCGCATCGCCAACCACGTTCGTCAGTGGTCCCCACGTCGGCGAGGCGTCGTGCTCAGCTCGAACGGAGCAGCACTCGAGCGAATGGCCGATCAGCTGCGCGCCGAGGGCATCGACGTGACGACGAGTCCCGATCAGGTGCTCGATGTGCGTATAACGGTTCTCGAGAGCGCCCTTGCCCATGGATTCTCCCTGGACGACCCCGAGGTGGTGGTCTGGAGCGAGTCGGACCTCACGGGGCGGCGAAGCGTCCACCGCGCAGTGCGCACGCGCGCGCGCAATGTCGACGGATTCTTTGACGACCTGGCGATCGGTAGTTTCGTCGTGCACCGTCAACACGGGGTGGCCCGATTCTCGGGCACGACCACTCGAGCAATCAATGGCACCACCCGCGACTACCTGATCCTCGAATTCAAGGATGGCAGGAGTTATTGGCCGACCGATCAGATCGACGCACTGACGCCCTACTCGGGCGCTGACGCGCCGGCACTTTCGAGGATGGGTGGCGTCGAGTGGCAAAAGACCAGAGCCAAGGCCCGCGCAGCCGCCTTCCTCGTGGCACAGGAGTTGGTTGAGCTCTATCGCGAGAGGTTGGTCGCTCCGGGCCACGCCTTTTCTCTCGACACCGCTTGGCAGGTCGAGATGGAGGACCTGTTCGCCTTCACCCTCACGGCCGACCAGGCCCAAGCAATACTCGACGTCAAGGCCGACATGGAGAGTGAACGACCCATGGACCGGTTGGTCTGCGCCGACGTCGGTTTCGGCAAGACCGAGGTCGCGCTGCGCGCCATATTCAAGGCCGGGCAGGACAACAAGCCGGCGGCACTGCTCGTGCCCACGACGCTGCTCGCCAGTCAACACTTCGCGACGTTGAGCGACCGCTTCTCCGGATTCCCCGTGAGGGTGGCGATGCTCAGCCGCTTCGTCGACGACGCTGAGGCCAAACGAACCCTGGCGGGTCTCAAGGACGGCAGTGTGGACGTCGTGGTCGGCACCCACCGACTGCTATCGGAGAGCGTCGAATTCAAGGACCTGGGACTGTTGGTCGTGGATGAGGAGCAACGTTTCGGTGTGAATCACAAAGAGGCGATCAAATCTCGAGCCGTCGGTGTCGACGTCCTGACCTTGAGCGCGAGTCCGATTCCGCGCACCCTCGAGATGGCGTTCGCGGGCATTCGCGACCTTTCGATGGTGACCACTCCACCGGCTGATCGGCGCCCGATCCTGACCCACGTGGGTGAATACAGCGAACCAGCGGTGGTCGAGGCGATCCGTCGTGAACTGCTGCGCGAGGGCCAAGTCTTCTTCGTCCATAACCGGGTATCGGATATCGACGAGGTGGCTCGACGACTCGCTCACCTGGTACCCGATGCGCGAATCGCCGTAGCGCACGGGCAGATGGACGAGGGAACGCTCGAGCGGGTCATGCTCGACTTCTGGGAACGGCGTTTCGACGTTCTGGTCTGTACGACGATCGTGGAGTCGGGCATCGACCTGCCTTCGGTGAACACCCTTATCGTCGACCGCGCCGAACGCATGGGCCTGGGACAGTTGCATCAACTTCGCGGGCGCGTCGGTCGAAGCGGCCAGCGCGCCTACGCCTATCTGTTCCACCCGGCCGACAAGGTGCTCTCCGAAACGGCGTTCGAACGACTGCGAACGATCGGCGACAATACCGCACTCGGCAGCGGCTTCAAGATCGCGATGCGTGACCTCGAGATCCGAGGCGCCGGCAATCTGCTCGGCCACGACCAGTCCGGACCCGTCGCGGCGGTTGGATACGATCTCTACGTGCAATTGGTCGCCGAAGCGGTGGCCGACGCCAAGGGCATCGTCGTCCCCGAAGTCGTCACGGTGAATCTCGACGTCCCGGGCGAGGCACACCTGCCCAAGGAGTACGTGGAGGCCGACGACGCACGCCTCGAGGCCTACCGTCGTTTGGCGGGGGTGACCTCAGGCGCCGAGCTTGATGACCTGCGAGACGAGTGGTTGGACCGCTACGGTCCACTCCCGAAGGCGGCGAAGGGCCTGTTGGAGTTGAGCGCACTGCGCCTGGCGTGCATCGAACACGAGGTCTCGACCGTGATGGTGCTGCCGGCCAAGGTGGGGGTCCGATCGAGACCCGTGATCCGGATGTTCCCGTTGGAACTCACCTTCAGCCAACAAGTGCGCCTGCGCCGAAATCACGGCTCTCGGGCCTACGACGAGACGACCAAGGAGTTGCGCGTCGAAGTGACGACCGAACTGGTCACTCCGGGCGCCATCGCCGAGCTGCTCAACGAGACCGTGGCGGTGGCCTCGAGGGCCGATGCGTAACTCGGTAGCATTGAGACGTGCGCCGACTCGTTGCCTTGATCGTTATCGCCCTGATCGGGGCCACCGCCTACGGGCTCGCCAGCCCCTCGTCGGGCATTGGGGTCAACGGCGTGACCTTGTCGAGTCCGACGTTCCAGGCAGAGTTGCGGGCCATCTCCACCAATCCGAGCATCCAGTGCTTCATCACGGCGCTCGATCCGGTGAGCTTCGGTCCGGGTGCCGGTGCTGCATCCATCACCGCCACCGGGGCGTCGGCCTGGGCGAACCTTCGCATCGAGGGCATCGCCATTACCCAGTACGTGAAGAAGAACCTCAAATTCAACCCGAGCGCCGCTCAGTTGACTCAGGCCCAGACTTCACTGGAGGCCGAGCTGACCCAGGCGGCGCTCGCCAAGCAGTACAACTGCCCGGGCACCGCCGCTCAGGCACTCGCGCTGATGCCCGCCGAGATGCGCAACAGTCAAGTGCTCGGCCAGGCGGCTTCGCTCTATCTTCTGAGCAAGCTCAATTCGACGATCCCGCTCACCACGGCTTCGATGCAGTCCTACTACGGCGCGCACACGTCGAGCTACGACACGCTGTGCGTGAGCATTGCGTTGGTACCCACGACTTCAATCAGCGCCTTTGGCGCGGCCCAGGGTCGAGGCGAGACCGTCTCACAGCTCGCCGCCCAGTACTCAATCGACCCCTCCAAGACCAAGGGTGGGGCCTACGGGTGCTATCCGCCGACGAGCAGTCAGTACAGCGGGGTCCGCAACGACGTTGGCACCGATGCACTCAACGTCTTTCCCAAGACACCACAGCTGATCTCCTACAACGGTGGTACCTATGCGCTGTACGTGGCGGTCACCAAACGTACCCCGACCCCCTTCGCCACGGCACAGAGCGCCGTCTTGAACGATCTCCAATCGGCCAACGCGAACGCCGCCAACACGATCAAGCAGAGAATCCTGGCTCTCGCCGCGGTGGCCGTTGATCCGGCGTTCGGACGATGGGGACTGAACACGACCGGCCCCATGGTCTTCGTTCCGGCGATCCCCTCGGCGTCGGACGTCGGCTCGTCGAGCACCCTGACCACGGCGAGCGCACCAAGCTATAAGTGATGCCGATCGTGCGCGTCGCGGGCCTCGGGCCCGGTGACGTCGAACTGATCACCGCACGGACGAAGCGCCTCATCGAGGAGTCGCCGGTGGTACGACTTCGCACCCGAATCCATCCGGCCGCCGAGTCGCTCGGGGACCTCGCGAGTTACGACGAGTGGTACGAGAGCGCCGATTCCTTCGAAGAGCTCTACCCCGCAATCGTCGAGGACCTCGTGAGTCTCGCCCTCGAGTCTCCCAACTCCGAGGTGCTCTACGTGGTGCCCGGCTCTCCTGTCGTCGCGGAACGTACCGTCGAACTGCTCCGTGACCGCAGTGACGTCACCACCATCTGTGAACCGGCCGTGTCGGTCATCGACGCGGTCTGCAGCGCTCTCGGCAGTGACCCCATGGAGTGCGGTCTGCGGATCGTCGACGCCCTCGCTTCGACAGAGGCCCTACGCGGACCCGGGCCGCTCTTGGTGCTCCAAACCTATTCCCAAGAGGTGCTCGCGACCGTCGCCGACCGATTGTCGCCTGAGCTAGCGGTGAAAGTGCTCCATCACATCGGCCTCGCCGACGAGTTGATCGTCGAGACTACGGCGCGAGATCTGGCAAAGTTCTCGCGAGCTGACCACTTGACCTCACTGTGGATCGACGAACTGCGTTGTGCCGGTGAGGCGACTGATGATCTCGTAGCGCTGGTAACGAGACTTCGACGCGAGTGCCCGTGGGACCAGGAACAAACCCACGGGTCTTTAACCAGGCACCTGCTGGAAGAGGCCTACGAAGCCCTCGACGCCCTCGAGGAGTTCGTACGCGTCGACGCTCTCGGTGACGAGCACGAGCGCGCGGCGAGGCACGTTGAAGAGGAGTTGGGTGACCTGCTCGTCCAGATCGTCTTTCACGCCGAGCTCGCCGACGAGGAGGGACTGTTCAACTTCGCCGCCATCGCCGATGCGGTGCGCACCAAATTGATCGGGCGCCATCCGCACGTCTTTGGCGATGTCCACGTCGAGAACGCTGAAGAGGTCGCTCGTCGGTGGGAGGTTCTCAAGCGCGTCGAGAAGGGCCGTACCAGCATCACCGACGGCATTGCGTGGCAGTTGCCGTCACTGACGCTCTACTCGAAGTTGCTGCGAAAGTCCGCGCTGATCGATATGGCACCAGCTGGTGGCGACGAGGCTCGAGAGCGAGCCATCGCCGCATTGAGCGCGACGCACCTGGGAGAGCAGCCGGTGGGCGACGCCGAGTCGACGACGGTGGCCCCGCGCAGTTGGGGAGATGCACTGTGCGCGATGGTCGAGTGCGCCCAGTTTGCGGGCATCGACCTCGAAGGAGTCCTGCGCGAACGCGCCATCGAACTTCGAACTCACATTCAGGACGTGGAGTTGCGAGACCGAAGCTGACCCGCACGTGGCTAGTAGCGTGATGAACGAAACTAGAGGAGAATGCGATGAGCGCGATTGAAGTCGTCCTGGGTCGACAGGTTCTTGACTCTCGGGGAAATCCGACCGTCGAAGCGGAAGTGCACCTCGAGTCGGGAGCCTTCGGCCGAGCCGTCTCTCCGTCGGGCGCATCGACCGGCACTCACGAGGCGGTCGAACTGCGCGACGGTGGTGATGCCTGGGGAGGCAAGGGTGTTCGAAACGCGGTCGCCTTCGTCAACGGTGAGATTCACGACGCGCTCGAAGGCTACGAGGCCAACGAGCAGCGTGACGTCGACTACGCAATGATCGACCTTGACGGAACGCCCAACAAGTCGCGTTTGGGCGCCAACGCCATCTTGGCGGTGTCGCTCGCCACGGCCAAAGCAGCGGCCATGGAGCACGACCTACCGCTCTATCAGTACATCGGCGGCATCAACGCTCACGTCCTACCCGTGCCGATGATGAACGTGGTGAACGGCGGCGTACACGCCAAGAACTCAATCGACTTCCAGGAGTTCATGGTCATGCCGATCGGAGCGGCGACCTTCTCTGAGGCCCTCCAGTGGGGGACCGAGACGTACCACGCGTTGAAGGACGTCATCGCCAAGCGTGGGTTGTCAACCGCGGTTGGTGACGAAGGTGGCTTCGCCCCGGACCTGCCCGACAACGAGAGCGCCGTCAAGGTCCTGGTCGAGGCGATTGAGTCGACCGGTCGCGAACCGGGGCGTGATGTCGCCATCGCCCTGGACCCAGCGACTTCGGAGATTTTCCGAGACGGTGCCTATCATCTCGATGGCGAGCGACGAGTCCTCTCGAGCCTCGAGATGGTCGACTACTGGGCCGACCTCTGCGAGCGTTATCCGATCGTGTCGCTCGAGGACGGTATGGCCGAAGATGACTGGGACGGATGGACGTCGCTCACCCAACGTCTTGGCCAGAAGCTCCAACTGGTCGGAGACGACCTGTTCGTGACCAATACCTCGCTCCTGGCAAAGGGGATCGACCTGGGAGTGGCCAATTCGATCCTGGTGAAGTTGAACCAGATCGGCTCGCTGAGCGAAACGCTCGACGCGGTGCGCATGGCCGTCGCCCACGGCTATAGCGCCGTGATTTCGCACCGTTCAGGCGAGACTGAGGACGTGACCATCGCCGATCTCGCGGTGGCGACGAATTGCGGTCAGATAAAAACTGGCGCTCCGGCGCGTTCGGACCGCGTTGCGAAGTACAATCAATTGCTGAGGCTCGAGGAACAACTCGGGAGTCAGGCTCGGTTTCTAGGCGCAACGTCATTGTCGGGGGCGGCTGGTGTCAGTTACACATAACTTCAGTACGCGAGATCGCAATCACTGGCTCGTACCCCTCGCCGTCGTGACCGGTGTCGTCATGTTGGCAGGTTGGTTCCCCTTTTCGGCCCTCATCCATCAACAGAGTCAACTCGACGCCGTGCGCTCTCAGTTGAGCGCCGTGCAGCGTCAACAAGCGTCCCTGGTCCAACAGGCGAAGTCCATCGACACCAAGAGTGCCGCGATTCAATTGGCCCGCGAACAGTACCAGTTGGTAGCTCCCGGCCAAAGCCTCATTCAAGTCTTGCCGGGCCTGGAAGACGGTCAGTTGCCACAGAGTTCTGGAGACCCCGGATTGCAGCCGCTCGTAGCGCCGTCGTCGGCATCTTCTCTGGTCAACTCACCCACGCCATCGACCACCACGAAGTCGCCTTCGACCAGTGGTTTTGTCTCACGGCTGGTGCGCACCCTAGAGTTCTGGCGTTGAGCACATTTCGTGAAGCGTCCTTCGAGGACCTGGCCGTCCTAGAGGCCCTGGTCGGCCGTCCCCTGGCGGGACGCTGTGCGGTCGTTGCTCGACGTCTCGACGGTCGACCAGTGGTCATCGAAAACGAGCCGCACTTGCGAGATGCGACGCCGATGCCGACGTTGTTCTGGTTGGTCGATACCGAACTTCACGCCGCGGTCAGTCGACTCGAGAGCGATGGAGGGGTCCATCGATTCGAAGCGATGGTCGATCCAGTCCGTCTTCGAGCGACCCACGACGCCTACGCCGAACGACGCCGGGTCGCCACCGTGCGCGTCGAAGCCGTGCAGGCCAGGGGCGGAGTCGGGGGCACTCGCGTTGGTGTGAAGTGCCTGCACGCGCATCTGGCGAATTACCTCGTCGGCGCGGACGACCCCGTCGGCGAATTGGTCGCCGAAGCGATCGACGTGCCGGCACTGAGAGTTGAGTTGGTGCGTGACTGAGTCCGTCGCCGCATTGGACTGCGGGAGCAATTCGACCAGGCTGCTCATCGCCGATGGCGACGGGCGTACGTTGCAGCGCGAGATGAGGATCACCAGACTTAGTCAGGACGTTGACGCCACATCGACGCTCAGTGAAGCGGGACTGGCAAGGACCTTCGCGGTATTGGAGGATTACCGGATCGCCATGGACCGATTCAATGTCGTTCGGGGCCTACTGGTGGCCACGTCGGCGGTCCGCGACGCCTCGAACGGGGGCTACTTCTTGGAGCGCTCCGAGAAGATCAGCGGTGTCGAGTCACGAGTGCTGAGCGGACGCGAGGAGGCGAGCCTCTCGTACCTCGGGGCGACCCGGGGATTGGAGCCTGACTCGCACCCAACGATGGTCCTCGACATCGGCGGGGGCTCGACTGAGATGGCTGTTCAAGTCGGGGGAGAACTATTCAGCTTCTCAATGCAGTTGGGGTGCGTTCGAGTGACCGAGCGGACCCTGGGGCGCGGCATTGTCCAGGAGTCCTCGGACGCAGCGACGCGCGCGATGATCGAGTCCGAACTGGACCGCGCATTTTCCCAGGTGCCGGTGTTCCAGTCCATGATCGGCCACGTGCGCCTGGTTGGAGTCGCTGGAACCGTGGCCACGCTCGCCCAATTGGAGGCGGGAATCACCCAGTACGACCGAGACAAGGTCCACCACCGGATCATCACCCTCGATTCGGTCAAGCAGTGGCGTGATCGTCTGTCTCACGAGTCGCCCAGTGAGCGTTTGGCCCGTCCGGGAATGGTGCGCGGTCGAGAGGACGTACTCCATTCGGGACTCTACGTACTGGCCGCGGTCATGGAGCGACTCGCGCTCGATCACCTGCTCAGCTCCGAAGACGACATCCTCGATGGGATCGTTGCCACCGTGCTGGGCGCGTGATGTGGCGTCGAGGTTCCCCACCTGTAACGATGGTGGGGTGAGGATCGACTCATGGTAACCACGCGAAGCTCCATCTACTCGCCCATCTCCCTGCACGGGCGCCGTGTGTTATTGCGCACACTCTCCGAGCCGGACTACGAGAACTGGCACGAAGTGCGCACCCGGTGTCGAGATTGGCTGCTCAAGTGGGAGCCACGTTCGGCACACTCGTCGCACTTGGCCGAGGACCTGAGAAGTTTCGTCAACCGATGCGCGATTCGAGAGCGCGAACGCCAGATGGGCACCGGCTACGGATTTGGAATCTTCCACGAGAGTCGCTTCGTCGGTGAGATCACACTGTCGTCGATCCAGCGAGGACCGCTGCAGTCTGCCTTCATCGGTTACTGGATTGATGAAGCGGTCGCGGGCCAGGGCCTCATGCCCGAGGCGGTGGTCACCTTGCTGCAGTATTCGTTCGAGACGCTACGCCTGCATCGCATCGAGATCAACATCATTCCTCGCAACGCCCCTTCGCGCCGAGGGGTTGATAAACTCTCACTGCACTGCGATGTAAGCGCCTAACGCTACCTCTTGATTGATGGCGCGGGGGAGTACCAGGCGCGCTACGCCATCACCTCAGAAGAGTGGCGTGACTGTGCGCCAAAACTCGTCGCGAATTGGCTCCTGCCCCAGCGCGATTAGACGGCTTCGTAGGTTCGCTGCTCGAGCTCTTCGAGGCGCGCGGTGCGCAGTTGCGCGCCCATGACCGAGGCGACGCCGAGTCCGCCGAGTGATCCATCACGTGGTAGGACGAGCAGCGTGTCAACAGGACCACGAGCGAGGACCAGGCCCGACAGACGGGCCTCTCTCGCCGGTGCCACGATCGATTGACCCTGCACGTCGCGCTCGAGCACCACGACCGGGTTTTCGTACGCGGTGCGAGATAGTCCTCGGATGTCTCGAAGCATCTCGAGCGAATCATGCGCGACGCGCACCGACGAACCCTTGATGTCCTCCCAGTCGACCGTTAAGGGCTCGACCCTGAGGCCCAGGCGATGGGCGAGGTAGAGCATCTCTGCGTCGAAGGCGAATCGGTCGACCATGGCGAGCAACGCCAGCAAGCGTGCCGGACCCCGGCGAAAGCCCTTGCAGCCGCACTGCGTGTCGCGGATCTCGGTCTTGGTGTAATGACGCACGATGACGTTGAAGGCCGCACCGGCGTACGTGCGAAGCAGCGAGTCGTAGCGGATCCTTCCGTTGACGGCTCGCGAACCGGGAACCACGTCACTGGACCCCAGTGCGACGTCGAAGGCGGGAAAGTGGCGAGGGTCGATCGCCATGTCGGCGTCGGCGGTGATCAGGTGCTCGCCGCGGGCGGCGGCGATGCCGAGTTTGATGGCCGCTCCCTTGCCGAGATTCGATGGCTGTTGGATGAACTGGGTGTTCGCCAGATGTCCGTACACCTCATGGGCGTGGAGCATAGTTTTGTCGTTCGAACCGTCATCGATGACGATGACTTCGAGCCGTTGGGGATCGAGCACGTCCAGAGTAGGTCGCAGGCGATCGAAACCGGCCCGCAGACGCGACTCCTCGTTGTAGGCCGGAATGATGATCGAGATGTCGATGCCTGGAGACACGGCTAGGGCCGACCAGCCCCGATAAGCCCCGCGGTGAAGATCGGGGCGAGGCTCACGGTGGTGCCGGTGTGGGCCGCCGCAATGATCGTGCTCGAGCCCCATGGTCCGCTTCCCACGTACATGACCACGTGGTCGACCAGATGGTCACCGTCGAGGTTGTAATAGAAGAGAAGATCACCGGGTTGGAGCGCCGTGAGCGGGACGTGGACCATGCCCGGCCACTGGGACTCAGTGGTGCGAGGAATCTGGATGCCTGCTCTCGCCCACGCCCAAGCCACCAGGCCCGAACAGTCGAAACCCACTCCCGGCGTCTCGCCGCCCCAGACGTAGGGCACGCCGATCTGGGATTCGGCGTAGTGCAGTGCCGCGAGACCCTGGGCGGAACTGCCGACTTGGGCGATAGCGGTGGTCACCGTGGCCTGCTGGATGGCGACGGTGACGGCGTTGGCCGCGCTTTGACCTCCGACGGCGGTGGCTGCGGCGATGGCTTGTTCTTCGAGAGCCAAGTTGTGACTTCGCGCCGCCTCGACGCCCTTTTGGATCTCGTAGGCGATGATCTGGGTACGGAGCGTGCGAGTGACCACCGCCAGGGTGGCGCGGGTGGCGTTCTCGTTACGGATGTTCTGGGCCAGGAGGTTCTGCATCGCGTAGGTCTGGCGCTGGGCTTTGGCCTGCTGCTGGGCGACTTGGGTGATGGTGCTGTCCAGGGAGGTCTTTTGGGCCTGGTAGCGAGCCTTGATCTGATTGAGGTCACCAATGACCTGGCTTTCGTAGACCTTGCGGGCATCGCTCTGGGCGGCGTTTTGGGTGAACAGTGACAGTACCTGCGCGTCCGCAGCCCCCAGGACGTAGGCGAGCACGACCGCAGTCTGGAGTCTCTTGGACGTCACGGCCACCGCCGCTCGTTTGTTGACCTCTTCGACGTGGAGGTGACGGATGTTGAAGGTGATGTTCGTCAACGCCACCTTGGCCGCGTCGTAGGCGTTCGCCGTGGTCTCACTGGTGCGGCTCTGCTGGGCCAATTGAGAGGACAACTGGGCGATTTCGGCTTGGGTTTGCTCGATGGTGAGCGCCCCGGCGTTGAGCGGCACCAGCATGGTCATGCTGACCAGTGCCGCAACGACTACCAAGGGGATTGATCGAGTCGTGCCCCGACGACGCACGCGAATCATAGTGAAAGCCTAGTAAATCAAGAAAGGGATTGAACGAGATACGCGAAACGATTCGCATGCGTTACGGTTACGACGCGACATTCTGGCTTGGGGGCGTAGCCCAATTGGCAGAGGCAGGGCGCTTAAACCGCCTCCAGTGAGGGTTCGAGTCCCTTCGCCCCTACCCAGATGCCGGTGGTCATTTGACCCTGCGCGCCCGTAGCACAAGGGGCTCGCGACCCATTAGAGACCCAGGGGGCGTGGCTCGAGGGTCAGATTCTTTAGTAGCGTTGCCCCCGTGGCTAAAAGCGCAGCGGGTAAATGGGTAAGTAGAGTCGGCTCCTCGGGAGGCGGGAAGGCCTACAAGAAGACGAGGCCGAGCAACTACTACGGTGCGCTCGTTCTGATCGTGGTCCTGGGTCTGATCGCGGCCGTCTACTCGCGCTACGAATACCAGCACCCCGGCGTGGCCGCTGCGGGTACGCCACCCGCGATCGGCACCACGTGGTACGCGGCACTCTCGATTGAGGCCTGTGGCAAGACGTTGCCCTTCCTCAACACCGACCCCGCCTACAAGGGTGGCTTCGTGGTCCAGCCCGCGAACGTGATCAAGATCAGCCCGGTTTCGGCAGCGGACTCGGGAAACAACGCGACGTTGTCCCAATTTGCGGCGGAGTACCCGGGACTCATCGCGAGTTCGACCCAACTCGCAATTCCCAACGCCAATGGGGTCGCCAACGCCGCGACGACGTACAAGAACGGACAGACGTGCCCATCGACGTCGAAGTATCCGGGTCAAGCGGGTCAGATCTCCTACGCCTACTGGACGACATTCGGACAGAAGAAGCCCGTCATCACCACCAATCCATCGTCGATCAAGTTCGCCCAATATCTACGTGTGACCATGGCATTCGATCCCCAGGGCGTGACGCCTAAGGCACCCCAGCAGTCAACGGTCAACGCCATGTTCGCCGCTGTGCAGAGCCCGACGACGACCGTTGGGGTGACGACGCCGACCACGAAGCCTGCGACGACGTCCAGTGTCAAGGGATCGACGACCAGCGTCCCCTCCACGGCTACGACCGTCCCGTCGAGCGCCACGACCACCAAGACCACCACCAAGAACTCCACCACCACGACCTCGGCGGGCTGAGATTGAAGTCAATCATCCTGGTCGGCGGGAAGGGCACTCGGCTGCGTCCGTTGACGTACGAAACGCCCAAACAGATGCTGCCCCTCGTCGGCGTGCCGATGATCGAGGGGGTCTGTGAGTCGTTGGCCCAGCACGGGGTGACCGACGCCGTGCTGTCGTTGGGGTACTTGCCCGACCGCTTCATCGAGGCGTACCCCGAGAACGTGATCGCCGGAGTACGCATGACCTACGCGGTCGAACCCGAACCGCTCGACACCGCAGGAGCAGTGCGCTTCGCGGCGAAGTTCGCTCAATTCAACGAGACCTTCCTGGTCATCAATGGAGATGTGCTGACCGACCTCGATATCTCGAGGCTGGTGGCCTTCCACCGAGAACACGCAGCTCAGGCCACGATCGCGTTGCATCCGGTAGAGGATCCGTCGCGATTCGGTGTCGTGCCGACAGGCGACGACGGTCGGGTCACGGCGTTCGTGGAGAAGCCTCCGCGCGGCGAGGCACCGACCAACCTCATCAACGCCGGGACCTACGTCTTCGAGCCCAGTGTTCTTGACGCCATCGCCCCGACCGGTCGGGTCAGCGTCGAGCGTGACACCTTCCCCAAACTCGCTGCCTCGAGAACCCTCTTCGCCATGGCCGATGATTCATATTGGCTCGATACCGGTACGCCTCAGGCCTACCTCAAGGCCAACGTCGACGTCTTGAACGGTCGCAAGCACTCGGGTCAGATCTCGAACATCGCTGAACGTTCATGGTGCAGTCGCGACGCGACGATCGATCCGTCGGCGAGGTTGAACAACGCGGTGGTCGATCGTGACTGCGTGGTCGGCGCCAACGTCGTCATCGAGGATTCGGTGCTGTTGGCGGGGGCCGTGGTCCAGGCGGGCTGCGAGATTCGTTCCTCGATCATCGGTCCCGAGGCCGTGATCGGTAGTTACTCGAGGTTGGGCGCGACGTGCGTCGTGGGCGCGAAGGAACACGTCGCGCCGGCGTCAGAGCTCTCGGGTGATGTTCGCCTCGGCGGGGTGTGATCAGCGAAAGAGGTCCTCGTTGGGAGGTCGAACGAGGTCCTCGCCAACCGAACCGGAACCGAAATACGAGTCGTCCAACCCTCGCACGATCGCGAATGGGGTCCCTTGGTCTTTGCCGAGAACCAGGTTCGCCGCGCCCGCGATCTCATCGGCGATGGCGACCTCGGTCACCTAGAGGATCCGTCCCGTCGCGTCGGGCGTGCCACGAAGGTCGAGCACCGGCTTGATTCCGGCCGAACCGAGGGCCACGTCGGTCACTCCCTGACGCCACACGCGCCCAAAGGTGTCAGTGATGATTACCGCGACGTCGACCCCGAATCGGCGGCGAATATCAGCGCGGATCCGTCGAGCTGATCGGTCTGGATCCTTGGGCAACAACACCGCGGTACCGGGTGCGGTGTTCGAAAGGTCGATGCCGGCGTTGGCGTTGACGAAGCCGTGATGGGTCTCGGTGATCCGAAGCGGCCCTCGGCGCCGAAGGATGCGGCGCGATTCACCCTTGATCAGTTCGTCCTTGTGCCGATCGGTTCCGTCGAATTGGACGACTCGGTCTTCGGACTTCGAGACGACCTTGCTGGTGACGATGACGAGGTCACGGTCCTGCAAGGAGAGTGCGGCGTTGGCGAGAGACTCGACGAGCAGGTCGGTGAGGTCGTCGCCGCTTTGAACAACGCCCACCGCAGGCAGGGGGATGACTCGAAGCTCTCTCATGCGAGCACTGCCTCAGCCAAGCGACGGGCGTCGTCGCTGCGGGCCATGACGGTCGTCGTGACCCTCACGTCGAGTCCGCGCTCTTCGAGGGCCGAGGTCTGGTCCCGGTCGGCTTCGTCGATGATCCATCTACCGACCAGTCCGCGGTAGACGTCGGCCACGCCGACGCACGAGACTTCGTGGCCCAACTCGAAGAGGAGTCGATCGGCCGGTCCCTTGAGCGCGACGCCGTTGATGATGGGCGAGACCGCGACGACGTCGTCGCTTCGACGGCGCACGATCTCACGAACACCCGGGACCTGCAGTATCGGATCGATCGAGATGATCGGATTCGAAGGGGCGATGACGATGCGCTCGGCGCCCCGAAGTGCCTCAAGTACTTCATCGGTCGGCCGCGCTGCCTCGACGTCACGCACCCGTACCGAGTGGACTCGAACGTCGTGTTGGTGACGCACGAAGTATTCCTGGAAACTGAGTCGTCCGATCTCGGTGTCGAACTCGGTGGCGATCGGGTCATTCGTGACCGGGAGGAGTCGAACCGCCACCCCCCAACGGCGGCTCAGCTCGGCGGTCACTTGAGACTTGGTCGCGCCCTCAGCGAGGCGTTGCGTCCGGTACAGATGCGTGGCGAGGTCTCGGTCGCCCAAACGGAACCACGATTCACCCCCGAGTGCGGCGAGTTCTTCGTTCACACGCCAAGTCTCGCCGCGCAGTCCCCACCCGAGTTCGTCGTTGTTCAGTCCGGCCAGGGTGTAGTTGATGGTGTCGAGGTCCGGACAGATGGTCAGACCATGCAGTACGAGGTCGTCTCCGACGTTCACCACGGCGCAGAGTTCGCTCGGATCCATCACGCCACTCAGCGCGCGCAGAAGGCGAGCGGCGCCGACGCCACCACTGAGAACGGTAATCACCCTCGGAACTCTAGGGGCGCTTGGGTAACATCGGGTACTGTGAGCGATCATTCCCCCATCGAAGGCTGGCCCGGGTCGCCGAGCGCCATCGTCTTTCGTCTCGACGGAGGCATCATTGAACGGGTCCTCGAAGTCGGCGACCTCACTCAGGTTCGCCCGTGGGCGTCGGTCTCGAAGATGGCGGTCGCGCTCGCCTTTGGTGTAGAGAATGACTGGGACTTGCACACATTCGCCGAGGGCCTCGGCCCTCGAGGAGCCACCATTGCCAATCTCCTCTCGCACAGCAGCGGTCTGGGACTCGAACCCGGCGATCCGGTGAGCGACGTTGCGACCAGGCGGGTCTACTCGAACTACGGCTATGACTATGGCGTGCACGCGATCGTCGGATCGAACTCTCCCGCCGCGTGGTTGGACAACCGAGTGTTTCGACCCTTGGGGATGACGACGGCTACGTTGGATGGTCGCCCCGCCGCGGGAATCTCCAGCTCAACCGAGGACCTATTGCGATTGGCCGTCGCCTGGCTGCGGCCAGACGGCATCGCCCGCGAGACCCGCAATCGTATGATCACGCCCTATCTGGCCGACCTTTCGGGGGTCGTACCCGGATTCGGACGCTTCACGCCGTGTCCGTGGGGGATGGGGCCAGAGGTACGCGGCCTGAAGCGGCACTGGATGGGGGACTGGCCGGCCGAGAGTTTCGGTCACTTTGGCCAAAGCGGTGCACTGTTGCTGTTGAACGCGAACGAGCACATTGGGCTGGTCGCCTCGAGCAGCGAACCATTTGGTGCGTGGGCCGTTGAACTCTGGCCGCAGTGGACGAGTTCCATGCGTTCTCTGGCCCTTGGTTCGTGAATCGAACGCATCTTCGCGTCGGACTTGACCTCGATGGTTCACTCGAGTCGATGGCCGACTCGATGACCGACCTCGCCGACGCCATTGAGGGCCTCGATGAGTGCGAATTGGTGAGATTTCGTACGCAGAACAAGGCTCGTTCTCCAATGGAACGACAGTTGCGTGGTCGGTCCCTGTGGTTACCGTTGTGGCGACGGAGTCTTGGGCCGTCGCTTGATGACCTTTTAGATGGAGTCGACATCGTCCACGTAGCCGGCGTCGCCACACCTCCGGTGAAACGAGTTCCGCTGATCATCTCGGTGGACGATCTGCGGCCGTTGCGCGAGGAGACCCATACCCACCAGCGAATCGCCCAGCTACGTCGAGCGTTGTCCAATGGGGCACTGATCGTTGCGTCGAGTCGCAGTGCCAGTCACGAGGTTCAGAGTGTTCTCGAAGTGGCCCGTCAACAGGTGGTGGTGGTCGCGCCCGCCGTGCCGCGAGTCGATCGGACGACTGATGGCACTGACCTCGTCGTCAACGTCACCGGACTGTCGGATCTGTTCATGACCGTCGTGCCGGCACTGGTTGAGTTCGCGTCACGCCATTCGACGCGCGTCGTGGTGCTGGCCAGTGAAGAGCTCGGCGCGAAGATTCGCGCGAACGGTGCCGGCGTGAGTGTGCGAGCTCGCCGCGAGGCCCGTTCGGCGCTCGCTGGCGCACGCGTGGTCATGCATCTTTCCGACGGGGCTCGATTCCCCTCGTTCGCCATCGCCGCACTTTCGGCGGGCGTACCCACGATCGCACGCTCCACGGAGATCAATCGTGAGTTGCTGGGTGGCGCGGCGATCCTGATGTCGTCCTACGAGGAGGTCCCCGAGACCCTCGAGTCCCTCTGGTGCGACGAGTCACGACGATCCATCGTCGTCGCAGCCGGTCTCGCCAGAGCCGCGGACTTCTCGCCCGTAACTGCGGCGCGAGCGTACGTGGCGCTCTATCGCGACGTCGTGCGAGGCTGGGTGCCGTGAGCCCCAACCTGACGCTGTCGCTCGACCAGCTCTACCGCCCCCAACCGGGAGGCATCGGCACCTACGTCAGGGGATTGATTCAAGGTTTGATCACACTCGCCGACTCCGAATGGCGCGTGCAGGGCTTAGCCCCTAAGGGTGCGTTACCCCACGACGTCGCCCAACTGCCTCTGAGGGTGATGAGCGCGCCGCTGTCGGTCGGGGCGCTGACGAAGTTGTGGAGGTACTGGCCACTGGGCGTAGCACGCGACGCGGACATCGTTCACGCCACGTCCATGGCGGGGCCATTTGGCGGGGGACGGCCTCAGGCGATTCGTTCGGTCGCGATGCACGACTTACTCTGGCGAGATGAGCCGAACGCGAGCACCAGGTCCGGGGTGCGCTTCCACGACCAAAGACTCCGACTGATCCAAACGCACGAAGGTCTCAGGGTGCTCACCTCGTCGCCGAACTTGAAGAACCGACTCATCGAGTTGGGCTTCGCGCCGTCACGGATTCATCCAGTGCGCCTCGGTGTCGACGACGACGGCATCGAGCCCGCTCCTCGCGCCGAGGTGACCGATTTCCTCGCCCGCCATGGTGTGAAAGGACCCTTCACGCTCTACGCCGGAACTCGAGAGCCTCGAAAGAACCTCGAACGTCTCGTCGCGGCCCATCGTCAGGCGCTCCATCACTCTGGAGAACTCGGGCCGCTCGTGCTCGCTGGTCCCGCCGGTTGGGGAGAGGTCCCCACGGGTGACGCGCTGACCGTTGGACTGGTCGCGCGCTCGCTTCTCAAGGGTCTCTACCGTGACGCGCAAGTATTCGCCTACGTGCCCCGGGCCGAAGGTTGGGGACTGCCGCCGGTGGAGGCGTTGCACGAAGGGACGCGGGTCGTGGCGAGTCGCTCGACCCCGAGTGTCGACCGTAACGATGAAGTCGTCCTCGTCGACCCGCTCGACGTCGATTCGATCGCCCAGGGCCTGCTCGACGCACTAGCGCTCGATGGCGGCCCCGAAGCGCGACTGAGGCGCCGGTCCTCGGTGTCGGAGCTGACGTGGCGAAATGCGGCCCTCGACCATGTGGCGGCGTGGCGATGAGGCTCGCGCTCGATGTATCAGCCGTGCCGAGTCACCTAGCCGGAGCGGGTCGCTACATCGCCGAGCTCGCTCGGCGCATGCCCGGACTCGACGTCGAAACCACGTTGGTCACTCGCCGTGACGACTCCGAACGGTGGCGCGGGTGGTCGCCCGGGGCCGCCCTCGCTCCGGTGGTACCCAATGGCCGCGCTCAGCGCCTCGTCTACGAGGCATGGAAACTCGGCGTGAGCCCCGAGGCAGCGCGGGCCGACGTCTGGCATTCACCGCACTACACCATGCCTCATCGTCGATTGTCACCCACCGTGGTGACGATCCACGACCTCACCTATTTCACGAATCCGCAGTGGCACGAGCACTCGAAGGTGACCTTCTTTCGTCGAGCGATCACCTACGCCGCCCAACGCGCCGATGTCTTGATCAGCGTCAGTGACTTTACGGCCCGATTGATCGACCAGCACTTTGTCGAACACGCGCCCGTGGTGGTGGCCCACCACGGGGTCGATCTCGAGGTGTTCACTCGTGATGACCACGATGACGCTGGGCTGTTCGCCGCGCATGGCTTAGCTCGTGATGCGCCCTACGTCTTCTTCTTGGGCACCTTCGAACCGCGAAAGGGACTTGACGTCCTGCTCGGGGCCTTTGGCGAACTGGCGGCCGAGCAGCCCGAGCTCGAGTTGTGGCTGGCCGGCCAAGTCGGTTGGGGGCTCAATGAGTTCGCGGATGAACTCTCGAGCCATCGTGCCGCATCGAGGATTCGCCGCCTGGGCTACGTCGACGAGGCCCTGCTGCCGGCACTGCTTCGACGATCGCGCTGCGTCGCGTACCCGTCACGTGGCGAGGGCTTCGGACTCCCCGTGCTCGAAGCAATGGCCTGTGGAGCGCTCGTGGTGACGACGAGCGATACGGTCATGGCCGAGGTGGCGGGAGAGGGCGCCCTGCTCTGTGGCGCGGGCGATGCACCGGGCCTGGCCGCGGCGATACGAACCCAGCTGAACCGTAGCGAACAGGAGCGTGAGCGTCTCGCCACCGACGCCAGGTCGCGCGCCGAGTGCTTCACGTGGGATGCTTCGATGGCTATGCATCTCTCGGCCTACGACCTCGCGCGACGGGGCCACTGACGTGCGCGCCCTGGTCACTGGCTCGGAGGGGTTCGTCGCTCGCCACTTGATCCGTCATCTCGAGTTGAGCGGGGACCAGGTCACGGGAGTGGACCGTGAGCAAGTTGACGTCACCGACCTCGCCCAACTCAGGGACGCCGTGCGCGACGTCGGCCCCGACGTGATCTACCACTTGGCCGCCTTGACCCACGTGGGCGACTCGTGGAGCGATCCGGTTGAGTACACGCGGGTCAACGTCTTGGGAGCGAAGTACGTGCTCGACGCCGCGCACGACGAGGCGCCCGAATCGACGATCATCCTGATCAGCTCGGCCGACGTCTATGGAGTTGTCCAAGAAGCCGACCTGCCGATCGACGAAGACTTCCGGGTGGCCCCGGTCAATCCCTATGCGTCGAGCAAGGTCGAGGCTGAACGTCTAGCCCACGACGCGGTTCGCCTACGAGGTCAAAGTGTGGTGGTGGCGCGTCCGTTCAACCACGTCGGACCGGGTCAATCGACTCGTTTCGTTGTTCCCGCCCTCGTGAGCCGACTGCTCGCGGCCCAGCGTGAGGGTTCTCACGAGATTGCCGTTGGTGACCTTTCCACGAGGCGAGACTTCAGCGACGTGCGTGACGTGGTGCGCGCCTACCGTCTGCTGGCCCAGTACGGAGTGCGAGGAGAGATCTACAACATTGCATCGGGTCACGACGTCGGTTTGGCCGACATCGCGCAACAACTGGTCCAAAGCATTGCCCCCGGGGTTGAACTCGTGGCGGACGCGTCACTGATTCGTCCGGTGGAGATTCCGGTGATGCGTGCCAGTATCGAGAAGGTTCGTGAGACGACCGGCTGGGAGCCGGTGATCTCCCTGGACCAGTCATTGCGAGACGTGGTGGACGACCTGCGCCGTTCAAAGGCTTG
>VFSW01003997.1_pt1 | contig 22046 bp, 20 predicted proteins | sample 5358111 | NCBI WGS metagenome assembly VFSW01 (sample SAMN11554181, study PRJNA540505) | mine drainage metagenome | isolation source: sediment from site ElyBrook_90M | place: USA: Ely Copper Mine, Vershire, VT | collected 2017 | reverse complement strand
GCGTCGCTCCAGAGGGCCCAGTCGGTATGCGACGGCTCGAACTTGGGAAACTCTGTTCTGACCTGTACAAGTTCAGAAGGATGAGCGTACGGCAAAGGCGTAAGGATCACCGCTCTGATTGCCGTGAAGACCACCGCAGTTGCTCCCACGCTTAATGCGATTGATACGAGGGCGATTCCCGTAACAGCGGGAGTTCGCCATAACATTCGAAATGCGTGCCGAAGATCGCGCATGACCGACACCCAACTGCAACAGTTCCTCAAATCATGATTGAGAGTTGAACGCACTCGGAACAGCCTCAGTGTCGTGTTGCAAAGAGGGAACTATGACGCGTCTACGATCACAGACCGTTCCGGGCGCGCCCTTCAACGGCCTCCTGGCCATTCGAACGGGTGCTCCAACAATCCGCGAGCCTGACTGATCGCTCCATCAGTGTTATTGCCGGATTGAATAGCTAACTGATATTGCGCAACAGCCCGTTCGCGTTGGTGAGTAATGTCGAAGACTTTTCCAATTTGGATGTCACTCCAAACTTTGGTCCACTCAGGATACCCGTCTGCACGGAGGGAGACTAGAAAGGCATTCACACTGGCTTGATATTCGCGCTGCTGGAGAAGCTATTCAGCCATGCAATAATTCGCCAACGAACTGTGCGGGGGCGATTTAGGTTGATTGTTTAGCGCGTCAACCATTCGCGCCCACAGCGATGGCATCCGATTGTCCGGCAGCGCCTTCTCCTTATCGCAACCCAAGAGTGGTCCACGTGCTTCTCTCTGCGCGAAAGCCGGTGTCGCCACTGCTAACATCACAATCAGCATTTCGAAACAACGAATCCGAATCGACAATGCCATAGCCCTCCGATCGATGCTGCTGCTTTGCTGGGACGCGCTCACGAAGCACAACTCATGGCTTTGGGCGCAGTCTCCCACTTTCCTTGATGGACGACCTTCTGATCCGAACGGTAGCAAGTACTTACGATCCGTTCAAGTTCGGGTTGAATAAACCGTCAACTCAGAAGATTCTAGGAAATAGCCAATCAGGTTCACAGCTCGTCAACGAGTGATAAATCTCGGACTCACACGTCGATGGCCGATTAGTAATGAAATGTCGGCAAGCATCCGCCAAATCTGCCTTCGCATGACCTCGATTGAGGCCAACAGCCCATTGTGCAATTGCAGCGCTGAATATCGTCGAATCACGCCTCGGCAATTTTGCGCTCGTAAGGGACGCGCGCTTCTGTCCATGCGCGCGGAAGGGCGGGCAGTTCTACCCGGAGCAAAGCCGGGTACTTCCGCGATGCGGGTCCTGAGTCCGCGCCGCCATGGGAACCGTGACCAACCGGCCGGACCGGATCGATAGAAAGCTTGGGAATTCGGCCATCGTGTCTCGACAATGGTGTCTGCGATAGACTCCTTGCATGTTCCACGACGGCAGGCGGCGCAAACTTCCCTTCGATCCCGAGGAGGCTCTGGCGCACCTGCGCGTGCGGGACCCCAAACTGGGCGCGTTGATCGAGCGCGTTGGTCCTTTCACGCTGCGTCTCGATCCAGCGCCGTCGCTGTTCGAGTCGCTGCTGGAGTCGATCCTCTACCAGCAGCTTCATGGCAAGGCGGCGGCCACTATCCATCGGCGCGTGCGCGAGTATTTCGGCGGAGATCCTTCGCCGCAAGCCATGATCGATACGCCCGAAGATGTGCTTCGCGCCGCCGGAGTCTCCGGCAACAAGGCAAGGGCCATGAAAGACCTGGCCGCCAAGACGCTCGATGGCACGGTGCCGTCACACGCCGGCATTCGCGGGATGTCAGACGCCGATATTGTGGAGCGGCTCACCGAGGTGCGCGGTATCGGTCCGTGGACGGTGGAGATGCTGCTGATCTTCCGCATGGGGCGGCCGGATGTGTTGCCGGTGACCGACTACGGCGTGCGCAAAGGCTACGCGCTCACGTTCCAGCGGGTGCCCAAATCGCGACCGCTGGCGGCCGAGGACCTGCCCAAACCGGATGTAGTTTTCAAGCGTGGATTGCGGTGGGCACCGTTTCGGTCAGTGGCCAGCTGGTACCTGTGGAGGGCCTGCGATCTGGCCAAAAACGCCGAACCCTCCGGACGAGCCTAAAATAGCCAAGATGGCCGTTGTTTGATTTGCTCCTACGGCCCGCGATTGGAACCTGCATGGCGCCCACTAAGCGTTTTGTCTGCATTCATGGCCACTTTTACCAGCCGCCACGCGAGAACCCGTGGCTGGAGACGGTAGAGACACAGGACTCGGCAGCGCCTTACCACGACTGGAATGAGCGGGTCTGCTCAGAGAGCTACGCCACCAACGGCGCGGCCCGCATCGTGAACATCAAGAACCAGATCACGCGCATCGTGAATAACTACGCGCGCATCAGCTTCAACTTTGGGCCGACCCTGCTGAGCTGGCTCAAGGAGTATGCGCCGCGCACCTACCGGATGGTTCTGGATGGCGAGCGCCGCAGCCGCAAGAACTTCAGAGGCCACAGCTCAGCCATGGCCCAGGTGTACAACCACGTGATCATGCCGCTGGCCAATCGCCGCGACAAGATGACGCAGATCCGCTGGGGCATAGCCGATTACAAGAGTCATTACGGCATCCTTCCCGATGGCATGTGGCTGGCCGAGACTGCAACCGACACCGAGACGCTGGAGCTGCTTGCGCAGCACGGCATCAAGTTCACGCTGCTGGCCCCGCACCAGGCCAGGCGGATTCGACCGCTGAAGGACGGCGGCAACTGGATCGATACGCCCAACGCCAGCGTGGACACCACGCGCCCCTATGTTTTGCGCTTTGAATCCGGAGTCTCCATCGCGATCTTCTTTTATGACGGTCCCACGTCGAGAGCCATCGCGTTTGAAGGCTTGCTGAACTCGGGCGAAGCCTTTGCGGCGAGGCTCAAGGCAGGCTTCCGTGACGGACAACAGCCGCAACTGGTGCATGTGGCTACCGACGGCGAATCGTATGGCCACCACCACAAGCATGGGGAGATGGCGCTGGCGTATGCGCTGCGCATGCTCGAACAAGACAAGACGGTCAAACTCACGAACTACGGATGCTTTCTGGAACAGTTTCCGCCGGAGTACGAGTGCGAGATCGTGGACGATACATCGTGGAGCTGCGCGCACGGCATCGAGCGCTGGCGGTCAAACTGCGGCTGCAGCAGCGGCAAGCCCGGCTGGAACCAGCTATGGCGCACTCCGCTGCGCGCGGGGCTGGACGAACTGCGCGATGCGGTCATGCCGCTAACGGAGCAAGCAGGCTCCAAGCTGTTCAAAGACGTGTGGGCAGCGCGCGATGCGTACATCCAAGTGGTACTCGATCGCAACCCGGAGTCAACCGACGGTTTCTTTTTGAAGCAACAGCACCATGTTCTCACTGAACCGGAACGCGTGCTCGCCCTGGAACTGATGGAGATGCAGCGCCACGCGCAGCTTATGTACACCAGTTGCGGGTGGTTTTTCGACGACATCTCCGGCATTGAGACGGTGCAGGTGATCGCCTATGCGGCGCGGGTGCTTCAACTGGCGCAGACGATCTTTGGCCTGGATGCGACGCCGCTGGAGCTTGCATTTCTGGCGCGGCTGGCGGAGGCGCGGTCCAACGTACCAGCCGCAGTGGACGGGGCGCACATCTACAAGGAAAAGGTCTTGACCATGCAGCTTGGCCTGGAGCAGGTGGCGGCGCATTATGCCATCAGCTCCATCTTCTCCTCGTTCGCCGAAGAGACCGAGCTGTTCTGTTATTACGTGCGCCGCATCTCCTATGACATTCAAACTTCCGGCCGCGGCCGGCTGGCGCTGGGCAGGGCGCATATCTCGAGCGCCATCACGGGGCAGCAGCAGACTTTTTCTTTCGCGGTGCTGCACTTCGGCGACCAGAACATTACTGCCGCCGTGAAGGCGTATGACGAACTTGAAGTGGCGGCCTTCGACGCCTTTGCCAAGGACGCTTCCGCGCAAGTGCTGCGCGCGAATTTCCCTGAAGTGATTCGCCAGCTCGATCGCTTCTATGGGCACGTGGATTATTCGCTCACTTCGCTGTTTACCGATGAGCAGCGGCGCATCGTTCAGCTCATTCTCAATTCCACGCTGTGGAACATCGAGAGTTCGCTCACGACCATCTATGAGGATCACGCCAGCCTGCTGCATTTTCTTTCGCAGGCGGGACTGCCCAAGCCGCCAGCCTTGACGCTGGCCGCTGGTTTTGCCGTGAACGCGGGCCTGCGCCGCGCGCTGGAAGGCGATCCCATCGACCAGGCGCTGCTGCGCTCGTTCCTGACCCTTGCCAAGGCGGACCAGGTGCAGCTGGAGACGCCCACTCTCTCGTATATTGCCGATCAGCGCATGAAGCGCGCCATGATCGAACTTCAAATGTCTTCAGGTTCACTCGAAATGCTGGACCGCGCGCTGACGCTCGGCCGCGTACTGACGGAGTTGCCATTCGAGCTGAACCTGTGGCAGGCGCAGAACATCTGGTACGAGATTCTGCGGACTTCAAACTACGCGCTCACCGCTCTTACGACCTACGATCGTCCCCACTGGGACAAGGACTTCGCCGAACTGGGCACTTGCCTTTCCATCGATTGCACGGCGATCAGCGCGCAGGATATTACGGCGTTGATGACGGGAGATTAGCCGCCGGGGATTCTCAGCGAAAGTGTCTATCTAATCCCATGGGAATCAGCTCCGCCAGTGCAGCTCTACCGGTCCGGCCATGGGGTGTTTCGCCGCGGGCGCCGCTTCTGTAAGCAGGGGGCCGGCCTCAAGCCGCGCCTGTTTCAGCGCAAAGTACCACTTCGCCGGCTTGTCCGCATCGTCAATCAGCATCAGGCTGGGGTTGTGCTTCAAGCCCTGGGCCTGCTGAATCATCGTCACCTGGTCCTGCCGCACGAACTTTGCGCCGAAGAACTTTGCGATGGGGGTGACGAAGGGCACGTGGTAGAAGACGTTCCACGCCGCCACAACGTCAATGCGGCAGGTGGAACCGGTCACGGGCGTTACCGTGGTCAGGCTGGAAAACCACTTTTCGCCGCAGCGAATGGTCTCCGTGCGGCGGTTGGGCAGCACGAAGTCGATAGTCGTCTCCACCGGCTGACCGTAGACGCCCAACAGCTTGTAGGGCGCGGAGTTGCCGCTGGGCGCATGCGCGCTCATGCGAAAGCCTTCGGGGATAGGCTCGAAGCGCTTGGTCTTTTCGCGAATGCTGGCGCGGGACCGCCACCACCATGCCTGGTGCACGAACGGCCCGTGCGCGGGGTCCATCAATCCAATGATGCCGTGGTCCACATTGCAGGGCAGGTCGGCGGTGAGGAAGGCGGTGCGATAGCGCGGCCCGAACTTTGCCAGTTCAGGCACCGGGCGGCGCTCCGCGCTTTCCCCTTGTCTGCCGCTTCCAGGTCCGGGAATATAGACCCATGCGTGGCCGTCGCGTTCTTCACAGGGGAAGGCCGTGGCGTAAATGCGCGTCGCATCGAGCCGGTCGTGGCTGCAGAGCGAAGGGATCAGGGCGCACTGTCCACTGCAGGGCTCGAACTCCCAGCCATGGTATCGGCAGGTGACGCGCCGGCCATCGAACCAACCCACGCTCAGCGGGATTCCCCGATGCGGGCAACTATCGCGCAACGCAAACACACGCCCGTCGCTGCGCCGGCCGAGAACCAGCGGAATATCCAGCAGCATGGCCGTCGCCATTTTGCCGGGGCGCAGATTTTCCGAGCGCAAAGCGGGATACCAGTCGTCGTAGATCAGCGTGGCAGTCGGACCCTGAATGGGCACGCCAGCTTCCGATGTCGTTGTAAGCGGCATTTCGAACTCACCATAGCATTGTCGTTCGCGGTTGTGCCAGCGGACGGCCGTTGCGGAGTGAATGGCACTCTCCGTCCAAGGTTTACCGTGCCGGCCAATTCCACTTCGGCGAGTTGGACAGCGTTGCTCCCTCCAGCTTTGTCTCTCCAAAGTCCTTTAGCAGATGGAGGCGAGTGCAAACAGTCGCAGCGGTTAGTTCCTCGATGAGCAGCAACGCGTGCGAAACGACAATAATCTGCGTATTTTTCGCCGCGGCGAGGATCAGCCTGGCCAGGGCCGGCAGCAGGTCCGGATGCAGGCTGGTTTCCGGTTCGTTCAGAACCATCAGTTCCGGTGGGCGCGGCGTGAGCAGAGCTGCAGCCCACAAAAGGTACCGCAACGTTCCATCCGACAACTCGGCTACGGAAAGTGGACGAAGCAGCCCATGCTGCTGCAATTGCAATTCGAAGCGTCCATTCTGCACCGCTATGGAAAGCCGGCTGCCCGGAAAGGCGTCATCAAGGGTTGTGGAAAGCGCCTCATCTGATCGAATCTCGAGAATCGTCTGAAGGGCAGCAGCGAGATTGCTGCCGTCATGGTTCAGTACAGGCGTGAAAGTGCCGATCTGCGCAGTCCTCACGGGCGAGTCCGAGTCGGTGCGGAAATGATCGTAAAAACGCCAGCCACGAACTGCTTCGCGAACTGCCAACATTTCCGGAGCTCGCTGCGGATCGGCGACGCTGGCTAGCATACTGTCGGTGTCAGAGAGGTGCTGCGTTAGCATCACCGGCTCCTCGTCGCTGGTCGTCGCAAGCCAGACAAAGTTGTTTCTGCGATCGACAAGGGCAGATCCTCTTCGGTAGATCGGGCCATGCCAGATGCACTCGCGCTTCACATGCGGATCGAGCGCAAACATAGTCGCTGGGGGAGGCGGTGGAGGGTAACCCAAATCGATGCTATAGCCATAGATGTCGGAGCCGAACCCGAGCTTGAGACTCGCAACTTTCCGCTTCGCAAGGCCTTCCACACCATAAGTTCCCTGACGAACACTCCTCGCGATAGTCTCCGGACCCGCCCAGAAGGTCGACGGCAAGCCGCCTTCGCGGGCCAGGGAAGCCACTACCGAGTTCAGGGCGGCATCGGCGAGCAAGCGCAGTGAGCGATAGACGCTGGACTTACCGCTTCCATTTGCGCCAGTGATCACGCTCAGTTGCCCTAGCGGTAGCGTCAGATCACGCAGTGATCGATACCCCTGGACAGCTATGGTGCGGATCATAAGGAATAGGATATCTCGGCTGCCGTTTTAGACAGTCAAACCAGTCACACTTGGACCCAGGCTATCGCCGCCGGCCAAGTTCATTGCGTTTCGACGAGGGCTTCCATCCATACTGAGAGAGGAATCCGGAGAGTATTCGATGAAGGTTCTTGTCTTTGGCGCGACGGGGATGGTGGGGCAGGGCGTGGTGCGGGAGTGCCTCCTCGACCCCGACGTGGAGCTGGTGGGCACCGTAGGCCGCACTCCAACCGGCATTCAAAACAAGAAGCTGCGCGAGATCGCGCACAGCGACCTCGAGAATTACAGCTCAATCTCCAGCGAACTGGCCGGCTTTGACGCCTGCTTCTTCTGCCTGGGGGTGTCATCGAGCGGCATGAAAGAGGCGGACTACGAACGCATCACCTACCGCTTCACCATGGCCGCCGCCGAGACGCTCAGCCGTATCCATCCGGGGATGACGTTCATCTACGTCTCCGGCGCAGGGACCGACAGCTCCTAGCACGGGCGCAGCACGTTGGCGCGTGTGAAGGGTCGAACGGAGAACGCCCTGCTGCGGCTGCCGCTCAAGGCATTTATGTTCCGTCCCGGATTTATTGAGCCGATGGATGGAATCAAGTCCAAGACACCGTCGTACCGGGTGCTTTACGGACTGGCCAGGCCGCTGATGCCTTTGCTGCGCAGGGCGTTCCCGAGCTACGTGTTGTCGACACGGGATATCGGTCGTGCCATGCTGTCGGTGGCGAAGCATGGCTACGCGAAGACGATTCTGGAAACCACGGACATTCAAGCCGCCGCGCGCTCCTGAGGGCTGGCCTCTCTGACGGGCAACGCCTGCGGGCCGCGCTTCTGGTAGAGTGGAAATCCACGGAGGGGCGGCGCAATGGCGGCTGGAATTCAGCTTCCCGGCAACAACGAAACGATCGATTTGCAGCAACAGGTGGCGCGGTTGCAGGCCCTTCTTGAGGCGTCGCGGCAGGTCCACTCGACCATTCGCGAAGAAGAGGTTCTGGAGTCTGTCCTTCGCATCGCGGTGCGGGAGCTGGAAATGGCGGGCGCGGCATTTCCGGGAACGGGCCTGGTTTACGGCGATGGTGTGGAACCAAACCGCGAAACCGAGGCCGGCCCGGCCGATGTGAATGGAACCGCCGACCCCTGCCACCCGGCCAGGAGAGCTGCCCTGCCGTCGTTTCCGCTTGAAGACCGGGAAGGGCGCCGCATGACCGAGCTGGTGGTTGCCGCTCCTGACGGGCGGGAGCTGACGATTTACGAAGCGGACTTTCTTGAGGGCCTGGCTTTGCAGGCGGCGGTGGCTCTGGAAAACGCCCGCAATCACAAGCGCAATGTGGAGTTCGCACGCGTGCAGCAGGACCTGGATGCCGCCCGCGACGTCCAGCGCTCGCTTTTGCCGCAGGAACTGCCGACGATCGAGGGCTACTCGGTAGGGTACCGTTCCACCACCTGCTACGAGGTCGGCGGCGATTATCTCGACATTGTTTCTCAGCCCGACGGCAGCGTGTTGATGGCGGTGGCGGACGTGGCGGGCAAGGGGCTGGCCTCCGCTATCATGTCCACCAGCTTTCGATCCGCGTTTCGCGCCATGGCCGTGGATGGGATGCCGCTCGATGAACTGGCCATGCGGATGAATCAGCACCATTGGGAGGACGGCGAAGAGGCGCGCCGCAAGTATGTGACGGCCATCTTTGTGCGCCTTTACCCCGAGACCGGCGAACTGGAAGTGGTGAACGCCGGGCACAATCCGGGGTTCGGCATTCGTCCCGACGGCTCGATGTGCTTTTTTGAAGCGGCAGGCACGCCCCTGGGGCTGCTGCCCGGCATGCGCTACACGGTCGAACGATGCGCGTTCCCGCCGGGCGCGCGGCTGCTCTTCTATACCGATGGGCTGACAGAGGCCTTTCGCGGCGATGAGGAATTCGGCCCTGAACGGCTGATGGATCTTTTTTCCAAATGCCAGTGCCAAAAGGCCGATGGTATTCTCGATGCATTGTGGAAAGCCATTGGGGAGTTCGTTAACGGCGGCCCGCAGGGGGACGACATGACAGCATTGGTGCTTTGCCGGAGCACGGGGTTGCCGGCATGAGCGGCGTCAAGCCAACCAACGTGGAGGTGCGTCTGCCCTCGCGGCTTGGCTACGAGAAAGTAGCCATGAGCACCGCCGCCGCGGTGGCCAAGCTGATGGGCTTTCGCGAAGACCGGGTGGAAGACCTGAAGACGGCAGTGGCCGAGGCCTGCATCAACGCCATGGAACACGGCAATCGGCTCAATGAAGCCCTGTCGGTGGGTGTGGTGCTCTCCTCCCTCGACGATAAGCTTGAAGTGAAGGTGATCGACGACGGTAAAGGCCTGAAGGGATTTCCGCGCAAGCCGGACATCGACAAGAAGATCCACGGCGAAGAAGATCCTCGGGGCATGGGTATGTTTCTCATCCAGGCGCTGGTGGACGAGGCGGAGTGGGTTGCCGGCTCAAACGGGAAAAGCAGTTATGTCCGGCTGGTGATCCGGCTGGACCCTGAAGCGGCAGCGACTGAAGCGTAAGAGCAAAAAGACAATGGAGAAGATCGATCGTGCAGAGCGAAACCAAGTCGCGTGTTGAGCAGCTTACTTCCCCCGCCGGGCATCCGGTCTCCGTCCTGCGTTTCGAGGGCGATATCGCCAGCACTTCGAAAGAGGCGGTGCTGGGCGCATACCAGGCGCTGCCCAAGGCGACTGTGAGGCTGATCCTGCTGGACTTTACCAAGGTGGATTACATCAATTCGAGCGGCATCGCGCTGGTGATCCAGATGCTGATAGAAGCCGCGAACAACAACCAGAAGGTGTATGCCTATGGCCTCTCGGCGCACTTCACCAAGGTGTTCACCATGGTGGGCATAACGAAGTACGCCGGTCTCTTCCCCAGCCAGACGGAGGCGATGGCTGCCCTTTAAGACCTGCCAATCCTGCATTTTCCTGAAGCGTGGAAGCCAGTAGATAGCCGGCTTACACCCACACTGAAGTACAAGGGAAAGCGACTTACAGGTCACGGAAGATTGGGCCAGCATATACGCCTCCCCCCGGCGGCGAACTCCCGGCGTAACCGCCATGAGCAGCATACTGCGGTGCACCTCGGCGGCCTTCAGGGCATCCAGATGCGCGGCATGTTCTCCCGTGCTTACGGGCAGGTTGTTTTCCAGGGCATCGAGGGCCTGTAAGCCCGCCACGCCCAACTGCGAGAGAGCGGGGGAGAAGTCTGCGATCGACTGCAACGGCCAGGAGTCGGCCATGTAGGGCTTGAGGAGCGCGTCGTTGTCGCGCCAGCGCTCAAGCAGGCCGCGCAGATCGTGCCGGGCCACGCTATCGCCGGGGTTGGCCACCACTCGTTCAGCCAGTCGATTGGCCCGGCGCGCGGCGTCACTTTCCGGAGAAAGCGCATCGATGAACTGGTTCAGCGGCATGTCGGCGTCGAACTCGTGCGTCTGTCCGCGCTCATACTCCTTTACCGGCTCAAGGGTCGAGGCGAGGGTCATTACCACGCCTCGGGGAGCAGATCCGGCCAGGCGAGCCAACATCCGCTCCTGGTTGGAGCGATGCTTCAGGCCCAGAAATTCAAGCTCGGTACTTACGCGATCCAGGCGGGCATACATGGAGTCCACGTCGCGCACGGATGCCGGCGACCAGTAGCGCTCCGCAACGGCTGCGGTTCGCGGCCAGATGCGATTGTCCGCGTTCTCCGGCGTAATGTACTCGGCCCACTCCGCCGCTTCACCGCCAAGTACGCGCTTCTGCTCCTCGGGCGTGAGGCTGGCCGCGTCGCCGCTGAGGGGCTCCACCAGGTAGTGGTCTGAGGCGGGATACATAAGGTCAAGGTAGTAGCCTGCGGAGAGAATCGTCGGGAAGCCCTCTTTGGCCGCCACCGCCAGGGACTTGGGCCCGCGCCACGATTGAATCATGGTCTCCTTGGGCAGCTCCGGCACCAGAACCTCATCCCAGCCAATCATGTGCTTGCCGTGCTTGGTGACGATGGTCAGCAGGCGCTTGTTGAACATGGCCTGCAGCGCGTTGGCGTCCTTCAGGTCATGGGCCTTCATGAAGGCCTGGATGTGCTCGCTCTTGTCCCAGTACTTTGGATCGACCTCATCGCCGCCGATGTGGAAGTATGCATCGGGAAAGAGCCGGGCCATCTCCCCAAAGACGTCGTCGAGCAGCTTGTAGACCTTCTCGTTGGTGGGATCCAGGGGAGGCTGCTGCTTGTCGGTATCGTTGCGCACCAGCCGCGTCGCAGGCGTGTCGGAGGCCAGCTCGGGATAGGCCACGGTCCAGCATGTCGAGTGGCCGGGCACGTCAAACTCCGGTACGATGCGGACCCCACGCTCCCGCGCGTAGGCCACCATCTCGCGAACCTGATCCTGGGTATAGTACATGCCCTCGGAGGCCAGTTCCTGCAGCTTGGGCGCCTTCTTGCTTTCCACGCGAAAGCCCTGGTCATCGGACAGGTGCATGTGGAGCACATTCAACTTCACCGCGGCCATGCCATCGATCTGGCGCTCGAGTTGATCCAGCGGCATGAAGTGGCGCGAGACGTCGATCATGAGCCCGCGCCACGGAAAGCGCGGCGCGTCCTGGATCGCCACGGCCGGAATATCCCATCCTTTCGGCCCCCATTCCGCCAGTTGCAGCAGCGTTTGCAGGCCATGCATCGCGCCCAGCGGGGTCGGCGCGTCGAGCCTGGCGCCGGCGGCATCCACGCTCAGCGTGTAGCTTTCGTCTTCGCTCACCGACTGCACGGCCAGCCCTGTGCCCGCACAGTGAATGGCGAGGGGCAGATTGTCTTTCGCTTCGGGATCCTGATGTCGATAGGGGTTGCCGGTCTGGGTGGAAAGCTGGGCGCGGAAACGCTCGACGGCATGGGTCACGCGCGCGTCGCAGCCGCTGACCTCAATACGCAGGGGGTGGTCGAGGCTCAACGAGCCCGACTTGAGATCGATCTGGCTGGGCCACGGCATCAGCGCGGGCTGCGCCGCAAATGCGGAGCCCGCCACAAGCGCCGGCAAGACCGCGGTTCCCATCCTGCGCCATGAACTGAAGATTGCTTTCATAGTTTTGCCCCCTATTCAAACGTTACAACCCTTACGTTCCACTTTATCGCAGCGCCGCCGGGATGCCGCGCGGATGAATGAGCTGCTCCTCCTTTTCTGAATTCCAGGATCGAATCACGCGGTCCCAAATCGAAAAGCGGGCGAGATCCTTCTCCGATGAGCGGAGCAATTGGTACGCCGAGACCGACGCAGAAAACACAGGCTCAGCGGCTACTTTTGCGAAGCTCTTTTCACGGGCGCGGCATGAAACTGGCGGACGTATTCGACCAGTTGCTGGATCTCCTTGCTGCTCAGCTTGGCCGCAAACGGCGGCATGTTGTTTTTTCCTTTGCCGATGGTGGCTGCCAATGCGGCCGGCGTCTGCTGGTGAACCCTGCTGCTGCGCAAGTCGGGCGTGTGAAGGTGTTTTCCCAGCGCCGACCCTGCGCCGTCATCGCCGTGGCAGATTGCGCAATTGGTTTTGAAGACGGAGGCCGCCGGCGAAGCGGTACGAGGCGCGGTTTGGGAAGAGGCGACCGACCCGATGATTGTGAAGGCAAATGCTACGCAGGCTGCAATCTTCCACTTGCGATTCGACCCATCCATTCGCAGATCCATGCTCCTCGTTTTCATTGTTATTGATTGAATGTGCATCTCAGGCTCGCTGGTAGTTGAAGCAAGACCCGAATTCTCAGAGGGGCTAGACGCCCTCGACGGGCGGGCAACCCGGAAACTCCGTTAGGAATGTATTGCCGATATACCCCAGGTACTGGATACCGATCTTACTGGTGAAAAACCCGTCGGCGGTGAGATTGCGCAGAAAGGAGAAGAAATCCGCGCCCTGGTCAGGAGTTGAATCCGCTGCGTTTGAATCCGCTTCGTCTTTGTTGCGATATGCGATCGAATCCAGCATCTCCTTCTGCTGTTGTGCGGTGCAATTCGAATAGGCATTGGCGAATCGATCCGCACATGCCGAATCGAGCCACATGAGTCCGCCGCCGAGACTCAGTTGGTAATCCGGATTTTCGCTGGTGAGCAGATCGATGAACTCCGGCGCGCCGGCCTCGATGGCGCCGCCCGAGTCCGCGTCGGCGGGAAGGATCGTCTCGCACAGCATCCGCAACGTTTTGTACTGGTGGGGGGAGAAGTACTTTGGCGTGTATTTTCCGGCGCGGGCGGCTTTTTCTGCCGTGACGAGGCTATGAGCGTACTCGGCAGCCTGGAGCGGAATCTCTCCCAGGGCGGAGCAGGCGGCTCCGATGGTCAGGGTCTTCAATATGTCCCGGCGCGATAGAGGGATTCTCATATCTCCCCCTTTTTCGCCTGATTAAGCAGGTACTCCGAAGTTCTCCACGAAAGGGCCATGATGCTCAGCGTCGGATTCTTGTCGGGGTTGGTCACAAAGGGGGCGGCGTCGGCGACGAAGAGATTCTTCACGTCGTGGGCCTGGCAGTTGCGGTTCAGCGCGGAGGTTTTGGGGTCATTTCCCATGCGCACGGTGCCCAACTCGTGGATGATGGCGCCACCCTCCGAGATGCGCGTGCCAGCCGGCTTATGACCGAGCACGGTTCCGCCCGCGGCTTCAATGATGGAGCGGAAGGTTTCCTGCATATCTTTGGCCATCCGGATCTCGTTCTCTCCCCATTGCCAATGGAAGCGCAGAACGGGAATGCCCCATCGGTCGACCACAGCGGGATCGATGTCGCAGTAGGTCTTCTCATTGGGAATCATTTCGCCGCGGCCGCTGAAGCCGATAGCGGTGCCGTAGGATTTGCGGCATTGCTGCTTCAGGGCAGTGCCGTAGCCCTGATACTTCTCGCACACGCCGTCAAAGTGGCCCACACCGGGCATGCCCGGCCCGCCGCCGAACTCGATGTGGTAGCCGCGCAGGAAGTCGTTCTTCTGTCCGAACCTCCACCATGGCATGTACATGTGCATTCCGCCCACGCCGTCATGGTTGTGGCGAGGCACCTTTTCCAACTGCGGAAAGTAGCCGCCGAGATCGCTTCCCACGGAATCGGTGAGATAGCGCCCCACCACGCCGGACGAGTTGGCCAATCCATCGGGGAAGAGCGTGGTACGGGAATTCAACAGCAGGCGCGCCGATTCGCAGGCGCTGGCGGCTACGACGAAGGCCCGCGCGCGAACGCGCCGTTCGGTCTTCGTCGCCTTGTCGATGTAGGAGACTTCTTTTACGGTTCCGTCCTTGCCGACCACCAGTTCGCGGGCCATGGCATTGGCAATCAACGTAAAGCGGCCGGTGGCCTGTGCCACCGGAATCATCACCTGGCTGGAACTGAAGTTGGATGCGGTGATACAGCCGCGGCCGCACTCGCCGCAGTAGTGACAGGGCGCGCGCCCGTTCAACGACTTCGTCAAGATGGCAAGCCGCGACGGGATGCAGATGATGTTCAGGTGATCGCAGGCCTTCTTGATGATGGTTTCGGTGCAACGCGGCTTCGGTGGCGGCAGAAAGACCCCGTCGGGCGAGTTGGGAACGTTCTCTTTCGAACCGAAGACGCCGACGTATGCCTCGATCTTGTCGTAGTAGGGCGCAAGCTCTTCGTAGGTAATGGGCCAGTCGTCGCCCATGCCGTCGGTGGAGCGGGCCTTGAAGTCCGCGGGGCCGAAGCGAAGCGCGATGCGGCCCCAGTGATTGGTGCGGCCGCCCTCAATCCGCGACCGGAACCAGCGAAAGCTTGAGCCCGGAGCCGTGGTGTAGGGCTCGCCCTCAATGTCCCAGAAACCGTTGGGCGCCATGAACTCATCGTTCATCTGCAGCCGGCCCTTGCCGCCCACGTCGGCTCCGCGGTGGGCAAGCTCATACGGCCAGACGTGCTCTTTGAAGTCCTTTTCGGGGTGGAGTTTCGGACCTGCCTCCAGCATGACGACGTTGAGTCCGCCCTCGGTGAGCACTTTGGCGGCGGTACCTCCGCCGGCTCCGGAACCAATAATGCAGACGTCGTAGATTTGGGCCCGCGGAACCAATTGGGGCATCAGTCGTCTCCAGGAATCTGTACAGGCACGGTGCGATCCTGCGCCCATCGCATTCTCAGATACCGCCTCTACCCCTGTCTAGTTACGATCGGCGAAGTTCGCCGGGAAGGGTCCGGAATGACCTCGGAATCCATGGAGAAGCCGGCCGGCGTGAAGCGATGCCGCGGCCCCCGTGATTTATCCTTCGGCCATGCGCAAAACACTCTCTGTGGCCATGATCGCGATGAACGAGGAAGCGAATCTGCCGCGCACGCTGGAGAGCGTTCGCTGGGCCGACGAGATCATCATCGTCGACTCGGGATCGAAGGACCGCACGGTCGAGATCGCACGATCATTTGGAGCCAGGACGAGCTATCACGCCTTTGGCGGCCACGGCGAGCAGAAGAATGTCGCGCTCGATCTGTGCACATCCGACTGGATTCTGCTTCTCGATGCCGATGAAGTGCTCACGCCAGAGCTGCAGGACGAGATTCGCCGGACCCTGGCCGGCGAGCCTCGATACGGCGCGTACTGGATTCCCCGCCTCAACCTGATCCTGGGCCGGTGGATGCGCCACGGCGGGTTTTATCCGGACCACAAGCTGCGCCTGTTCAAACGCGGGTCGGCACGGCTCAGCGAGGGAGTCGGCCCGCACAGCACGCCTCAATTCGACGGGCCGCGCGGCACGCTCAAACACGACATGCTGCACTACGCCTACCCCACCCTGACCGTCTATCTCGAACACATGAACCGCTACAGTTCCGAGATCGCGCACCTGTTGCACGGGAAAGGCCGCGACAGCAGGTCGCTTCCCGCGTTCGTATGGAACGCCGTGCTGAATCCGGCCGCCACGTTCATCTACAACTATATTTTCAGACTAGGCTTTCTTGATGGGCGCGAAGGTCTGCTTCTGCACCTGAATCACTCGGTATATATCCACTGGAAGTTCATCAAGGCGTGGTGGATCGGGCAGGGCAGGGAGTAGACCGTCGGCTCTAAGCCGCGTGCAGCTCGAGCAGCAGGGCGGCGCCGCCTTGTTCCAGGTTTATGGCCGAAGCATGCCCGTGGTTGTCACGCAGAATGGTCGCGCAGAGGCTCAGGCCCAGGCCAGCCGTCTCCCCGGCCCCCGCCTGCGGGGGGATGTAGGCGTCAAACGCGCGCTCGGGGTTCTCAAAGCCTGCGCCGGTGTGCGCCACCAGGATCTGTACGCGGTTACCCTCGGACGTTGCCTCCAGGCGAACGGTCTTGTCGCTCGCTTCATCCATGTGTTCAACCGCTTCGATGGCAAACTGCAGGCAATGCAGCACCGCCTGGCGCAGTTGTTGCGCATGGCACAACACCCTGGGCAGCCCCGGAGCGATGCTGAGCCGGAACTCGATCGAGCGGTGCAGGAACTCCGAGCGGTGCAACTGTTCCATGTCCTCCAACAACTCGGGCACTGAGACCGCGACAAGCTGGCCGCTGGGAGCGCGTGCAATCCGAGTCAGGCTCTCCAGGGTGGACCTCATGTGGCGCGCCTCGGTCAGAATCGCGTCGGTCCATTTGCGCTCTTGAGCGTCCAGGTGGGGATTCTCTTCCAAAAGCGAAGCATAGCCCAGGATCACCGTCAGGGGATTGTTGAGCTGCTGGGTAACGTTGCCCGCCAACTGGCCGAGACCGGCAAACTTCTCCGAGTCAATGAGCTTCTCGAGCATGCGCGTCTGACTGCGCACGGCCTGCAGCCGCGCCGTGAGCATCTCGGCGGGAAGCAGATCTTCGGCGCGAAGATGCGGAGAGAAGTTCTGATCGTGCGTGCCGGCCAGCAACAGGGCGCCCTCCACCACCGAGCGGCCCTGCATGGGCACCGCCAATGCGGACGTGAACCGCAGCCGTTTCAGATCATCGCCGGGCTCCAACCAGCGTTCCAGGTTCAGGCACCGGGTCTGAGTGTTCTCCGCCCCCGGCATGGAGGACGATGCCTCGAGAAATCTCGCCACAGGAATCCGGGCCACCAGGTTTTCAAGAGCCCGGGCGGTGGCGCCGTCAAACCCGGCCGCGCCCGCGAGACTGAAATGCCCGGAATTCTGGAGCAAAATCAGGGCCGCCTTTGAAAAGCGGCTATGGTTGATTACGGTCTCGCAGATCTCGGGACCCTGCCGGTCAAAGTCCTCGACCCGCCGGCGGGTGAGCACCAGGCTCGTGTAGGCCTCCAGTTCCAGCCTCGTGCGACGCTCGCGGTCCTCGGCGGCCTTGTTGACGGCAAGCTCGTTCTCCAGCGCCAGCAGGATCAGGCCGAGGGCCGTCGCCACCTGGGTCAAGACGATGAAGCGAGTCAAGTTAATGCTGAGAAACGGATCCGCGGAGATGCCAGGGAACAAGTAAGCGATGGGCAAGGACCAGACCAGAAAGCCCAAGACGCTGAGGACGACGCCGGGGGAGACTCGGCGAAACATGAAAACGACCAGTAGCGCCGTCATTACGTGGTTGCCCGAGTCCGCCAGCACCAGCGGCCAATAGAGGCCAGTCCGGAAGTAGAACCAAAAGGCAAACCCGCCAAAGAGCACGCAGACGAGGGTGCCGATCCAGGTGGGCAGGCTGCCTTTCGCTTGCCCCCAACGCAGCCCCACCAGGAGCGACAAGACCCCGAGCGCGGGAAACAACCAGAACGCAGGCCCGCGCGGCGCGCCATTTTGGAACACACCGTAGGAAAGGAGCGCATATGCAACTAGTGGCGCCGTGTAAGGAATGACGTAGAGACCCCGTATTCTGCCAATGCGGAAGCGAAGAGGGGACAGGGAGCCGAGGAACAGGCCGGAAGCCAGCAACCCGCAGGCGTGGCCCACGGCGGCAAACCAGGGATGCGCGCCGACTGCGAAACCCCAGTTTCCCAGTGGATAGAGCAGAAGCATCCGCAAGACAGTGAACAAGAAGGCGAGGAACCAGAGCAGAGTCCGCGTATCGCGAGATCGCAGATAAAGATGTCCAAACGCCGGCAGAAGAACTATCGTGAGAATCAACGCCGGTATCTGGTAAGAGTCGTACATGGAGCCGAATATCTCCTTCTATCATCCCCACAAGGAGAATGCGGTTGCCCAGGATTGAAAAACAGGCAAGGGAACCCTTAAAGCCGGGACGCACCACGCCCTTGATTCTCATGCCACCCAGTCGCAGTGTACATGCGTCTAATGTTGTAGCCGGTTCCGCGGAATGGGGCGCGGCCGGAGGACTACCGCGCGTGGTTCAGGATTGATTCAGGAGTAGATGACCGTGATTCAGGTTCACAATCGAGTGGGGTTGGTCATATTGGCGGCGGCTCTCAGCGTATGGCCGGCCGCGTCCCAGGATAAAGACACGTTTACGCCCATGCCGTTGGACTCCGGCTTCGGACATATGGATATCACACCTCCCGCTACACCTCCCGAAGAGATCATCCGCAAGTTTGCGGCCAAGGAGAGCGAGTTCAAGGAGGCGCTGAACCACTACACCTACCGGCGCATCGCCCGCGTGCAGACCATCGACGACGACAACAAGGTAGACGGCGAGTACTACCAGGTGGACGATGTGATGTTCGACTCGACCGGAAAACGCGCAGAGAAGACAGTTTACGCGCCGGAGAGCACGCTGCAGCGTGTCTCCATGTCGCCCTCCGACCTGCAGGATATCCAGCACGGTTATCCGTTCGTGCTGACTGCCGAGGTGATTGGACAGTACGACGTGAAGTATGTGGGCCGCCAGAAGGTGGACGAAGTGGATTGCTTCGTCTTCGACGTGAGCCCGAAAACAATCGTGAAGGGAAAGCGCTACCTGCTGGGACGCATCTGGGTGGATACAACCGATTTACAGATCGTGGTGACCAACGGCAGGATGGTTCCCGATGACACGCGCAAGGGCAGCGAAGATCTGCATCCGCCGTTCATGACCTGGCGCCAGCAGGTGGACGGCCACTACTGGTTCCCGGTCTACACGAAGGGCGAGGGCATACTCCATTTTTCCGGTGGACACGGGTACATGGGAGAAGACGTCCACATGCGCGACGTAATCAAGTACACGGACTACAAGAAATATGGATCCACGGCGAAGATTATCTACGACGGCAAGGAGATCACGCCGGACACGAAGCAGCCGAATCAACCGGCCAGCCCGCCGAATAGCAAACCGCAACAGTGAACGTGGCGCGTTCATCAGGGATTAAAAAAGCCAAGGGCTGGCGAGCCCATCAATAGAACAGGTACTTGCGCCAGCGGTCGTCGCCGCGCCCCAGCATTCGCATGATCTGACGGCTGGTGTGCAGCGAAAACGGCCGCGGCTCACGCAGCAGAATCATGTCATTGATCTCGTTGAGCATGCGATTGCCTTTGCGGCGATTGCAGGCATGGCAGCAGGCCACCAGGTTCTCCCAGGTAGAGTTGCCGCCGCGCGAACGGGGGATGACGTGATCCAGCGTCAGCTCGCCTGAAGGCAACACCACGCCGCAATACTGGCAGGTGTTGCGGTCGCGCAGCAGGATATTTTTGCGGGAGAGAGCGCGCGTCTGGTGAGGGATGCGGCGATACTCCAGCAGGCGGATGACCGACGGCATGGCGATGAAATTGCGCTGTGCGTGGAGGGTGAGGCCGTGCTCCTCTTCGGTGCGCGCAATGCCTTTCAGCACCAGCACCAGCGCCCGCCGCGCTCCGCAGATGTTGATGGGCTCATAGGATGCATTGAGCACCAGCACCGGCATCTGCAGAATATGGTTGGAATGCACCACGGCCGTTTCACCCGCATAGGCGGCAGCCCTGGCGATCGACTTCTGCTTGCGTGCATGAATCATGGCTCTTCCCAGCGACATCTCTCTATCCTCGTCAAAAAGATGGTTGGTTCCCGTATGAGTGCATGCTTGCCGGTTGCGGGTTGTCGGCCGACGCGGGTCGGCGCAAGCCGGGGTTGTTGCTTGTTTCTGTAAACGAATTCGAGTGCATTGCGCGCGTGCGGTTGTCGCTGGTGCGGCGCGCCCGCGCCAGCGTCGCCACCCATACCGAGGCAGCGCCTGCATTCATCAGCGCCTTTGCGGTGGCCCGGGCTGTGGCGCCGGTGGTGAAAATGTCGTCGATGACCAGGATGTGCTGTTGCGCAACCGCGCGCTGGTCAGAAACCAAAAACGCGCCGCTCACATTTCGGCGGCGTTGTCGCGGTGTGAGGCTGGTCTGGCTTTCGGTTGCACGAATACGCATCAACGTGCTCGCCGCCAGCTTGAGCCGCCATTCAGGATGCGACTTGCGCAGCGCATCCAGCGCGTGCGTTGCCAGCAGTCGTGCCTGGTTAAATCCGCGCTGCGCGTGCTTTGAGCGATGCAGCGGTACCGGCACCACCAGCATCTCAGCCGGTGCGTCACCGGCGAGCGTGCCGATGGCCAGCGCCAGCATCCGGCCCAGCCGGTGAGCCGCCGGATGCATTTGAGCGTATTTCATGGCATGAATGGCCGCTCTCATCCTGCCTTCATAGGGCCCATATGCAATCGCCCGGACAAACGCGGGAGGAGCTAACCGGCAAACGCGGCAGGTGGAAATGTGATCTGGCGCCATGGCCGGATTGAAGTCCAGCGAGTCTCCGCAGCGAATGCACGCTGGGCCCGTCAGGACGGAAACCTCGGTCCAGCAGGCATCACAAATTGGGGCCGAAGAAAGATGCGGCAGTGGGGAGCCGCACAGGTTGCAAGAGGAGGGGAAAAGAGCGCAACTTACCGCGTCAAGGGGACTTCGAAGCACACGGGCAACAGCACGCCATGCGGAAGTCTCCGATGGTGGAACGTCGAACGTCAGTGAACCGGAGTCCCTGCGGAAGACGCACCTCGCTTGGACGGAGGAGCCATTGAAGAATACGCATAATCCCCCGCTTATCTATATCTATACGCGTTTGTCGGCTTTGATAGCAAGCCGCGAGGACACAGAGAATGTTGGCAAATGGAGTGCATTAAAAGGTTCGCGGGCCGGACACAACGCTTGTGGTGCAGATCGATTCTGCTTCATGTTGCAGCGTCTCTGCTTGCCGGATTGCTCTGATTCGGAACGGGATTGTACGTGCTGCAAACTGCGAAGGCGAAGCAACTCATGTGTAGTCCGGCGAAGGTCCTGCTTCTGGTTTCTCCGCCGGAACTGGTTAAAATAATCCGATCGCTAAAACTGCTGAGAACGACTTAGCCGCGATCGCGGTCGATTCGCACATCGGTTGTGGTGTTGCGGTCGTTCCGGTCAGCTTCGTTCGCGGCGTCGCGAACACTGTCCTTCACGTTGCCCCACGCCTTCTCAACTTTGCCCTTGACCTGCTGGGCTGCTCCATCGGCCTGTGTGCCAGTGTCGCCTGTCCACTCGCCTACCTGCCGCTTCGCGCGACCGGCTGCATCGTCTATTGTGCCTTTCACTCTATCCTTGTCCATTGTTCTACCTCCGTGGGGATTTGGTTCACTTTCATCAACTTCTCAAAAACCTATTTGCCAATAACGGCTCTTCGTGAGCGAGTGGGAGCGAAAATCCTCCCGGCTAAACCACCGGGCGGCGGCCCGAAATCAACTGAAGAATCAGTACGATTACGGCTGCGACCAGCAGCAGGTGAATGAAACCTCCCAGGGTGTAGCTGCTCACCAGTCCTACCAGCCACAGAACCAGGAGGATCACAAATATCGTCCAAAGCATTTCCTATACCTCCTGAGGCCACTTAAAGGCTTGCCTCAATCTAACGACAAACGCTTTGACGCAGCGGTGCCACAGGATGGTTGTTCCGCGCCGGCAAGTAAGCCGGTATGGATTCGATGGACGCATACACGGGATCTGGATACAGCCGCCATTGGAGTAGGCGCATCAAAGACGAGCAGGCTGTTGAATTCGCGTCCGCTCCGGCGCCCGCGTTTTATGGCGAAATTAAACCGGCAAAGGAGAAGACAATGCTGCTGCTTATCATTCTCGTCGTTC
>VFSW01003996.1_pt1 | contig 22047 bp, 19 predicted proteins | sample 5358111 | NCBI WGS metagenome assembly VFSW01 (sample SAMN11554181, study PRJNA540505) | mine drainage metagenome | isolation source: sediment from site ElyBrook_90M | place: USA: Ely Copper Mine, Vershire, VT | collected 2017 | reverse complement strand
GCCCGCGCGGCGGAGGGCGAGCTCCCGCCCCGCGCCCGGTGGCCCGGGGCGGGGTCCGCAGGCCCCGCGTGCACGTAATGTCCCGCCTTCCGGGCCGGGCGATTGAAGCTCTCCGCAGCAAAACAACCCTTTTTTTACTCGCTGCGGATTCACAAGGAGACGCGATGAACGATACGATCAAGGTATTGGGATTGTACGGGAGCCCCCGGAGAGGCGGAAACACGGAACTGCTCCTCGACGAGGCCCTGAAAGGGGTGGCCGCACAAGGCGCGCGGGCGGAGGGAATCCGCCTGTGTGACTTCCGGATCACCCCGTGCAAAGAGTGCCTGAGCTGCTTCAACGACGGCGCCTGCGTCATCGCCGACGACATGCAGGGCATCTATCCCCGCCTGCTCGAGGCGGACGTCGTCATCCTCGCCTCGCCCATCTTCTTCTACGGGATCACTGCCTGGGCCAAGGCCCTGGTAGACCGCTGCCAGGCGCTGTGGGCGCGAAAATACGTGCTCCACGATCCGCTCCTGGAAGGGGGGAAAAAGCGGAAGGGATTCTTCATCTCCGTGGGCGGAACGAAGGGGCAGCGGATGTTCGACGGGGCGGTCCTGACGGTCAGGTATTTTTTCGACGCCTTCAACACGAACTATACGGGGGACCTGCTCTTTAGGGGTGTCGATGCCTGCGGCGATATACGGAAATCGCCCGAGGCGCTCCTGCAGGCCTTTGCCGTTGGCGGGAAACTCGTTTCGGACCTGCGCGGCGCCGAAGGGGAGCGGAAGTGAGCGACATATCATCGGCGCAGCGGCAGGAGAAGGAACAGGCAGTCAGGATGCGGCGCTACCGCAAGGTCCGGTCGGTCACCGGAAGCCCGTCATGCTCCTCGACGTCGAGATTGACTTGCACCGCATACGATGTTCGCAGACGTTGTTTCATCCCCACGCTCGTGGGGAACGCCTTTCGTGGTTGCGGGGCGTGACCGTATCCAACGGTTCATCCCCACGCTCGTGGGGAACGCTGATGGTACAGACTTTCGTCAGCGGGTCGAGGCGGTTCATCCCCACGCTCGTGGGGAACGCTTCGACGTGACGGTTAGCTTCCATGGTTCGGCCGGTTCATCCCCACGCTCGTGGGGAACGCTGCTGCTCACGTCCGGAGCGAAGGTTCGCAACCGGTTCATCCCCACGCTCGTGGGGAACGCGTATCGTGCCGGGGCCGTCCTGGTCGCCACGCCGGTTCATCCCCACGCTCGTGGGGAACGCTCATCCTCCGGCAGCAGGTTCAGGGCGGCCCGCGGTTCATCCCCACGCTCGTGGGGAACGCAAGAGGTCGGCGTCACTGTTATGAAGGTGCTCCGGTTCATCCCCACGCTCGTGGGGAACGCTGGGCAACTTTGGATTCGGTTTCATACGCCTTCGGTTCATCCCCACGCTCGTGGGGAACGCTTGTGCATCTTCTGGGGGGAAGTCTGCGTATGCGGTTCATCCCCACGCTCGTGGGGAACGCGCATTTAATGGATCTCTTACGGGCGGGAGTGGCGGTTCATCCCCACGCTCGTGGGGAACGCCTCACCACGCGTCATGGGATTTTCCCTAAACCCGGTTCATCCCCACGCTCGTGGGGAACGCTGATACCGGCGCAGGAACCGGCCGTCGAGCGCCGGTTCATCCCCACGCTCGTGGGGAACGCTCCGCGGCCATGGCGAATACCATGGCCAGGATCGGTTCATCCCCACGCTCGTGGGGAACGCTGCATCAGTTCAGAAAGGAAGGATGAGATGTACGGTTCATCCCCACGCTCGTGGGGAACGCCCGGCCGCGGCCTCCTCCGGATAACGCCGGACCGGTTCATCCCCACGCTCGTGGGGAACGCAAATGGGGCGTGGTTCGTGTATGGCCGGGGTACGGTTCATCCCCACGCTCGTGGGGAACGCGGCCGCGAGGTCAAGTACGCGGTAGCGGGTTTCGGTTCATCCCCACGCTCGTGGGGAACGCTAAAGCGCCGGTGTTCCTGCCGGAGAAATGATCGGTTCATCCCCACGCTCGTGGGGAACGCGTTGCGCCTGTGATTCAGATGGGTCTGTGCTTCGGTTCATCCCCACGCTCGTGGGGAACGCGTCTCCCCGTCCGCCTCCCAAAACCGGCCGGACGGTTCATCCCCACGCTCGTGGGGAACGCGTCTCCCCGTCCGCCTCCCAAAACCGGCCGGACGGTTCATCCCCACGCTCGTGGGGAACGCGTTTTCGCAATTTCCTTGACTTTTTTGGTCTTCGGTTCATCCCCACGCTCGTGGGGAACGCGGTAGGCGGCATGGGTCGGGTCGGAGGTATCACGGTTCATCCCCACGCTCGTGGGGAACGCCTTCCGAGGCTGTGTCGAATCGAATTTTTCAGCGGTTCATCCCCACGCTCGTGGGGAACGCATGCAATTCCGTTGCAAAATTGCCCCTTTCCCCGGTTCATCCCCACGCTCGTGGGGAACGCCCCGCCCTGGCAAACAAATAGCAGCGGAGTATCGGTTCATCCCCACGCTCGTGGGGAACGCCTCGGCGAGCGTATGGTTGCATACGGCATCTTCGGTTCATCCCCACGCTCGTGGGGAACGCAAATCATTAACGACCTGAAGAACATTCCGAAACGGTTCATCCCCACGCTCGTGGGGAACGCGGTTAACTCGGTGGTGCCAATTCCCTTCAACACGGTTCATCCCCACGCTCGTGGGGAACGCTGGCCCGGACGCCGAAGGGAGACAATTATGAACGGTTCATCCCCACGCTCGTGGGGAACGCCAGCGCGCCGTGATCGCCCTCGAGCCCGGCTCCGGTTCATCCCCACGCTCGTGGGGAACGCGAAGGGGAGATCACCCTTTCGGCGCGGAAGCTCGGTTCATCCCCACGCTCGTGGGGAACGCACTTTACCCGCCTGGGTGATAATCCAAACGGACGGTTCATCCCCACGCTCGTGGGGAACGCGGGGTGCCGATCGACGAGGGGCGCTACGCCGCCGGTTCATCCCCACGCTCGTGGGGAACGCGCCAGCATCGTCAAGGCGGCGGAGGCGGAGCCCGGTTCATCCCCACGCTCGTGGGGAACGCCGGGTCGTGGAGAATGCGGTGCTCTCGGTTCCCGGTTCATCCCCACGCTCGTGGGGAACGCGTCAGATGTCCATCCCCGGAAGCCGTCCCGGTCGGTTCATCCCCACGCTCGTGGGGAACGCAGCTCGGTGATGGTTTTCGCGATCGCCTCGACCGGTTCATCCCCACGCTCGTGGGGAACGCCTCTCACATGCAAAGCAATATCCAGATGCGATCGGTTCATCCCCACGCTCGTGGGGAACGCTACGAAGCGTTATTCGTTGAATCCTCTCGTGACGGTTCATCCCCACGCTCGTGGGGAACGCGCCTGATACTTCGGCTGTCGGAATACGAGGGGCGGTTCATCCCCACGCTCGTGGGGAACGCGCCGTCTTCGTCCGTGGCGGTGCCGCGGTACTCGGTTCATCCCCACGCTCGTGGGGAACGCGAGTTGTGGCCGATGGAGCCCGGAGAATACCTCGGTTCATCCCCACGCTCGTGGGGAACGCCCCCGCGAGGCCAGCGTCACGCCGTCGCCGTACGGTTCATCCCCACGCTCGTGGGGAACGCGCCTGGATTGCCAAACTCCTGAACTCCCGGGCCGGTTCATCCCCACGCTCGTGGGGAACGCTCAAGAAGATCGCCCATCCCCATGCCTGTGAGCGGTTCATCCCCACGCTAGTGGGGAACGCGGGAACGCGGCCATGGGCGACGGCCACGAGATCGGTTCATCCCCACGCTCGTGGGGAACGCTTTTCTACGGCGTAGATCCCTACCCCCACCGTCGGTTCATCCCCACGCTCGTGGGGAACGCGAGATGGAGCTCGTCCATATCCGCGGCGCAGCCGGTTCATCCCCACGCTCGTGGGGAACGCCCTGGTGATCCGAGCCCAAATAGACTGGATGCCGGTTCATCCCCACGCTCGTGGGGAACGCATCTTCAAAATCTTCGCGCCCAACTCCTGTGACGGTTCATCCCCACGCTCGTGGGGAACGCGCATTTAGGCCGCTACCAAAACGAACAAGATGCGGTTCATCCCCACGCTCGTGGGGAACGCACTTCTTCTATCCCATTGATTCTCTATTCAATTTTCAAAGAACAAAATTCTACCAAAAATATATACGTCCGATTCAACATTTCAGTCGGCTCTGATCGTCATTCTCCGGTAGAAAAGATACCAGTTTGAGTCCATCCATTTCCACCGGGATCCGTCGATTCGCGCCCAAGGTCATGAAATCGAATCCCGACTCGGTGTTGGTGCTCCAGGCCATGACGGCATTGCCGTTCTCGATTCCTTTTTCGATCTGTTCCCAGATCATTTCTCGTACCCGCCGGGAGACCTTGCCGACATACACACCGGCCCGGACCTCCAAAAGCCATATTGCGAGCCTTCCCCGTAAGCGGGGCGGCGCGTTTTCAACCACGGTGACCAGCATCGCCTATGCCCTCCTTGTTCGGGATCGCGATTTCAACGGCTTCTTCCGGAGGTTTGGGCACTTCCATTTCCCCGGCTGCCAGAATCTCTTCGATGGTCGGGATGATCCGGTGCAGGACCCGCGCTTGGCGGAAAGCGTCCCGGCAGGCGATGCGCACCTCTCTTTCCGGCTCCTGCGGCTTCTTGGCAGCGACACGGAAGGCCACTGGTACAACGGTATCGAATTTGAAGACATCGGCGATGTCGTAGACAAAGGATTGGGGCTTGCCAGTATGGATGAAGCCGACGGCCGGGGCGTAGCCCGCCGCCAGGATGGCCGCTTCGCAGATGCCGTAAAGGCAGGCCGTGGCCGAACTCAGGCAGCGATTGGGAATGTCGCCGCTTTCCCACTCGCTGTAATCGTAGTTGCGGCTCCTCCATGGCACGCCATACTGCCGGGCGAGAAGCTCATACATCTTTCGCACCCGGACGCCCTCGATGCCGCGCAGTTGCTCCACGCTCCGCCTTTCCGGCGGCTCTTCTCTGAAACGCACGGCGTACATCTTGCGAACGACCTTCAATCTCGCCGTATCGTCGAGGGCCAGCTTCGCCTGGTAGAGGAGGCGGTCGGCGCGCGCTCCGCCGGGCTGGCCGGAGGCGTAGAGGCGGACCCCGCCGTCACCAATCCAGACGAGGAGGCACCCGACGCGGGAAGCGAGGGTCACGGCGGCGTGGGAGACCCGCGATCCCGGCTCCAGCATCAGGCAGGCCAAACCGCCGACGGGGATGTGGGTCCGGACGCCGTTTTTGTCGACCACGACGAAGGCTCCGTCGAGGACATCGAGATTGCCCTTCTCCACAAACAGCACCGAGATCCGGTCTTTGATTGGGATGGGCTTCAGAGGCGGAAGTATGGGTTCACTCATTTTCGCTCCAAGCGTTTTCGGCTTTCCGGTTCAGTCAGGTAATTCTCCGGAGAGACGACCCGCTTACGGGTCTTCTTTTCAAGGTCTCTACGCGCAGTTCCGGCGACATCTCCGCCTTTGCGTGCGGCAGTCTTGCTTTCCTCGAAGCCGTGGGCGTCGTCAGCCCGGGTGATTTCGGTGGTCGCCGCCTCGCCGAGCAGCGAGAAGATCAGCTCAAGATCGGTCATATGATCCCGCAGGTTCTCCCTTTTTATGCCTTTCAATTTCTTGTGCTCATGGGGCGTGACGCCGAAAGCCGCCTTAGCGATCTCCGCCGTGAGGATCGCATACTCCTGCTCCTTCCTCACATTCCGGTTCTTCCATTCATCGGTGAGCTCTTCCCGAATGGCGATGCCACGCATCCGCTTCTCGATCCAGTCGTCGGAATACCCCTTCGCCTTGTAGAGCGCTCGGGTCCGCTTTGTGCCCAATTCCGGGTCTTCGATTTCCTGAACCCGCTCATAACCGACCTTGGCCAGCCAGCGTTTGAAGGGCTCAGCTTTGGGGGAGGGGATGGACTGGATGATGCGGAAGATGCCTTCAGTGTTGGCGCAGTTGACCTTCTGCTTGCCTCCTTCGGTTTCAAGCCAAAGGGGGGTGACAATTTGTCCCCACCCTTTGGATAACTCTTCATCACGCCTGCGCATTTTCTTTATATAGTCGCTGCTGTTTATCGTATCAGTCAAGACTTCAACCACATCCACCACCGCGAACCACCATTCATTTTTATGCAGCGTCTTGCGGATGCCCTTGCCTTTGAAAACGGCAATTCGTGTTTCCATGGTACCCCCTTTAAAACCTTTGTGCTTATCTTTCTCCGATTTTATTAAATCCGTTTTACCAACATAAGACCGCAACCGAAGCCCTTGGCCGGGCCGATGCCTTTGAAGAGACATTTATCTATAAAAGTAGCCGGGTCGGTGACAGAGAGAATGCCATTGAAATCCAAAGTGCTGAATGCGACCGGTCGTGCTCCCTTAGCCTTAAATAACTTGTGCTGAAAATAACCATCAGCCCTTACGCTTGTATCTTTAAAGGAGAACCCGTATTCTATTTCGCGTGCTCTAAGCCAATCAATTCCGGCCTCCTGTATAAGGGTTGCAACAGGGGGGCGTTGGGCAACAGCTAAGTTTTTGAATCCGATTTTGTTTTTTGCTTCCATTACTACGTCGTGGCGCTGTTGGCGATCGTTTTCATCCCGTTTGCTTTTGATTGGGTTGACCCGCACCGTGAAGGACAAGACATCTCCTTTTTTGAGTATGGGGTTATAGTGCTTGGAGTGGATAGCCCATCTGTTATTTAAATCGGCCGGTTCCCGCTCAGAAACAGTGTAGAAAGAGGGGATTCCCTTGATGACCCCAAAACGATAGAGAAAATCCCGCCTTCTATCAGGACCGTCACTAAACAAATTCCACAACAGTTTGTGAAGGCTGTAGCCATCTCCTCCGCTTATGCCGGCAACATCCCTTGGCGACAGATCGTTTCGCAATTTGATCAAGGTGAAGTACATGACCCTCCTCACTTTCTGCTTACCGTGGCAAGATTTTCTTTTCGTTCAGCAAATTGCCAGCGGGTACGGCTGCGTGGCATATCGCGTCGTGTAATGACCTGTTCCCGTTGATATCCCCCATCTTCATTCTCCCAATAGACAACGTATGAGTCTGACTGCATCAGGCCTGACAACTCATCTGCGGGTAATGCTTTTGTGAACGCGTCTTTGACCGTTTCGGCGTTGACAATTCTGGGAGAAAGAGGCAACGCCAATGGGCATGATTTCCGCCCAAGGTAAAGCGTAAAGGTGGGTTTACTCAGTGATGAAACGAGCTGTTGAGCACTGTATGGCGCCTCCTTACTGAAACTGATTGCGACTGTATAGGCGGCATCGCATCGATAATCGCGACTTGAAAGGATGGTGTTGAGTTCAGTTTCCGCCAATTCGGCGCGTCGTGTACCATAAATCCTCCGATTTCGACCTGTGCCTGAGGATGGCACCTGCGCTGTATGATAATCTCTCAGCAAGCTTCCTATCGCATCCACGCGGACGGCATACGAGCAAGACTCAGCCAGTGACTTCTGACGTTCCTCTTCATCACGGCGGATGCCCGTGGCTGCCGCAAGAAATCCTATAATGGCTGATTTTGATGGATGAGCGAAGCTGGGTCGATACTCACCCACAGCAATATCCCCCCAGGCAGCCATAGGGCCATAAAGGCGAAACACAAGATAATCACGCATGGCTCACTCCGTCACATATTTTATGATATCTGTTAGTTTCCCCTCGCCGGTTTCAGCATTCATAGTTTTGAAACCATCCGCGCAAGGGCCATAGACCTTGTCGAAGTTTTCACGCCGCTTTTCCAACTCTTTAACCGCTGAGGCAAGCGGATCTTCCCCTTTTACAGGCTTCAGGAATGCTACGGCGAGCGATCGAGGTTGGTCGCTGCCCTTTTCTGCCATCATGTAAGAGGTGCGGGCACGGGAAGCAAAACTATTCTGTTTGCCGCATGGCGCTACTTTGGCTGCCGCCTCAACCAGGGCGGAAAGCGACTTGCTTGCAAGCGCCCTGTCTCCTCCGAGATTGTCGATCAGCAGGTCGCGGTTGATGCAGAGATAGAGATAGAAGACACCGGCGCCAAACTCCGTCTCTCCTATATGGCCGGCCCCCATCTCCTCTTCGCCGCTATTCAGATCATCGACGGCGGTAAAGTAATCGTCTTCAACGGCCACTTCATGCACGGTGATGGCGTGAGCTACCTGAACAGCCGCCTCAGGGTCATCAGTGACCTTAACCACTTCTTTACCGGTGAGCATTCGCCCGAACATGGCGATATCGACATCGTATCGCTTCGCTACAAGGTTTTTTAATTCTTCAGTTTCGAGTTTATCCTCTCTGGCAATTTTATCCGTCAACGCATAAAGGGCGTTGATCTCGGATAGGTTGAAATGAACAAGTTGCGAAGATTCCAACTCCTTCAGAGGCTTGTCTTTATCTGCATTTTCTGAAGCACCAAAAAACTCAACAATTGTTTTGGAATATTTCTTGGCACTACTTTCTGCCACTCCCTTTTCACAAAGCCTCTTGTATATCTCTATGCCCATCTTCTTTGTGCGCTTACCTATGTTCCCTGCAAGCGCAGATTCAAACACGTCTGATGTCCGCCATGCCCGCTTGAGGCTTTGGGACGATACCCGTAATCGTGTCTTACCTCCCATCACAGCGGTTTTGGGCCGCCCCGGGTCGTCGCGATTCAAATTGGACGGGGGGTATGACGTCAGCAGGTGTAGTTGGATAAACGTAGTCATGTTTTCGGTTCTCCTTTCGTGATGTTATTTGAATGGATCATGTTCGTACCAAGGATTATGCCTCGCCCACCGCTTTGGAGTAGTAGTCGAAGGCCCACTGCCTGCGCGTGATATCGTTCCAGAAATAAACGCCTTGCGCGAGGCTCTGGATATTGACACTTTCACCAAGCAGGGCAGTAACCCGAATCATGGGGCCGAAAAGATCTTCTCGCTCTCTGACCTTCAGAAGCCTGCGAAAACGCAGACCACTGACCCTTGCCTTGTTGGCGTCTCCGCCTGACTTGGGGGTTGCCATTTGTTCGGCAATACCTCCACTACGGATGTCATTTTTAATCCGCGCCGATAGACCAGCCACCAATGCCAGCCCATCATCATCAACGAAACCAAAGTGACTGACCGCGGACCGCAGCCGATGATAGGCAGGGGAAAACGCCACTTCATTCAGTGTCCTACACCGGCGCAGGACGGCCCGCTCGCCCCGGTTGTCATCCAGCCAACGCCACCATGTTGCGAGGGCTTCGGTTTCCGGGAAACCCTTTTCGAATCTGAGATAATTCATGCAATCTCCTTTCTTTGAACGTAAGGGTTCAAAGTTTTTTCTGTCGAGTGCGTTGTTTCTGTTTGTCCATGGGCTTCTTGTCGATCGGCAATCCTAAAATCTCTCTAATTTTTTGACCGTAGTTGTAATACTGCAGATTCTTCCGTGCATTGACTATCCGCTTCGGGTCTTCATCTTCAACGGGACCATTCCAGGCGTGCAAATCAAATAACTTCAGCGCTTGATTACAGAGTTCTTTGTGCCAAGCTGTGAGGGCGTTAATTCCTTTATCGCCGGTTTCAAGATCAATTTTTAAGTGATGAAGCACTTCATAGAAGACCGATTCCGTTGCCAGCCAGAAAGAACTGTCCACAAAAGTAAAGTCCCCTTTGATATCCCCGGGTCTCTTGAACCAAGATTTTTTCACAGCACTCCTTGTATTCATGGCAATTTCGGATGCTGCTCTAACCATGCCAGCCAGGGATGCCTCAAAAGTTTGGCGAATTTTTTGGTCAATATAAAGAAGCGGCATAATGGATTCATACCAGCAACGGGCCTTCATGCTGTCCATGTCGTATCCGAAGGCCCATAAGCGGAATTGGCGGTCTTGGCGCTGGCGGTTGTTTATGAACTCGTGCACAACCCTCGCTGGCACTTTATTGTCGCTTGAATCATTTAGAACCAAGCCGAGCCAATGACGGTAGCTGATCCCTCCTGGTTGTGCATGGACAGGTAAAATCGTGGTTTTTTCTTTTGATCTACTCTCGTAATATGGCGTCAAGGGATGCAACCATCCTTCATAACTGGCACCGCCCGGAATTTCTTTATATGAGTCAATAATCTTGCCAGAGACAGAGCCGCATATGTCACAACTACCTGGTACCAAAGCATCAGTTTTTAACCTAATTCTACGAGGCATGGCCCAGAACATGGTTACTGGGTGAGCCTCTTCTGGCGTTGTATATTCACCGGTGAATTGCTCCCCTTTTTTACGTCTTCCTTTTTTTGTTTTTCCCATCCATGGAAATAGAGATTTCTTCTCAGTGAGATTAGGATTGCCGCAGAGGTTATTAAATTTGGTTTTCTCCAAGACGTTTAAAAACACAAATTGCCAAAGGGATTCATATTTATTGTCACCCAAGACAAGTGTCGAAAGAGGGCCTCCGCCTCGTAGCGACGTCATCTTGCCCGGCCCCCCTGCAGGAGAATTCGTTTGAAGGCAAAAGAGAGCCGTCGCGCAACAGCAGGGGCACATCTCAGATACGGTGTCTCGTTTAATAAAGTGGTCGATATTCAGTTCTTTTGTATGATCACCTGGTGCTTCAATCAATAAGCCTTCGATACAACCATACTCAGTAAACAGTTCTTCGAAATCCTGCATGAACCTCGGTCCATCACCGCCAAGGTTGAAGGCATCATGAACGGATAGGAACCGTTTGTGCAGGGATTCCGGCGAGGGTGGCGACATGAGCCATTCCTCCCAGTCATCTTCATCATCAGGGGCGGCGGTCGTCTGAACCAGACCAATGAGAAACTGGATGAGAGCGCCGTTGAAATCTGGCCTGGGTGCATCAAGGGCCACGACTGGATTATCAGCGAAGCCCTGCGTGACATCATGAGGCGCTATCTTATCCTGACTGCCGTCACGCCGCCGAACTGGTATCCACTTTTCATCAATAAGGTTAAATTGCATTCCCATTCACTCCTTTCGCGAAACCTGAACTCCGGTTTCGGGGCTGTAGGTCAACACCACAGGGCTGCCGTTTCTGTTCTGAGCTTCTCCCTGCCACGTCCCATCGCCAACGGGCGAGACCGCAACCAACAGGCTCCATTTCCCCTTGTCCGGCAAATCACATTTCAAATTTTCAATGGCCTTTGCCAGGTTCGGATCTTTCTGAATAGCTTCGGAGGCAACTTTGGCTGTGCGGATGTGCACCTGGCTCATGTCCCAGGGAAACACCTCGGTGTCATACCATGGTAATAGCCTCGTACCGTCCCAGCGGGCCAAACGCACGGTTGTTTCCGTATCACCGAGTCTGGTAGGCGTCCGCATGTCTTCCCGCCACTGGTTTGGCGTTGCAGTATATCCCTCTTCAATCTTGAGCATATTGATATGGGCGAGGGAAGTATCTCGCATCATCTCACCTTCCGCCTCAAAATCGCGCTGCCGAAGGCTGGGCGGTATCCGCTTGTCCGCCTCTTCCGTAAAGGCCGCCTCGATCAGTTCGCGGGCGTCATCGGGTATCCGCAATATCCCTCTATCCTGCAAGAGCTTGGCGGTTAACCACAGGCAGCCATGGCTGGGATAAACATAGGAGGCCTTCGGGAAGGCCTTCTTGAACCAGTTACCATCCGCTTCATCTGAAGGGACGGGGGAATGGATGACGAAACAAGGCGATTCTCGTCTGTCCTTATCTGTGCCGCTTGGCAACAGATTGCCCCGTTCATCACGGAGATGCCGATGCAGCCGTCCGGATCTTTGAATAAGCAGATCCATTGGCGCCAAATCAGAAATGAGAAGGTCAAAATCAAGATCCAGCGATTGCTCCACGACTTGAGTTGCTATCAGGATTTTTCCGCTTCGTTGTGTTTCGCTACTTTCCTTGCCAAAGGTCGCGCATACATACTTTTCAATATCCAAACGATCACCCATGGCGAAACGGGCATGAAAGAGGGTCAAGTTTTCCGTTCCGACGAGTTTCTTGAGGTTGCTGTAACCTTGGATGGCGTCGTGCACGGTGTTTCTTATCCAACAAACGCATTTCCCTTCCAGCGAGGCAGTCGCAATCGATCGTTCGATCTTCTCCTGTTCGCAAACAATCCGGACTTCTATGCTGGTTCGCCTATGGGAGACTGCCTCAATGGGCGTTTCGATAACGGTGCCGGGCCGAGTCACGGTAGTGGCAAGAGGATAATAATTCGATGAGACCTGTGACCTTTGTTCTGTCTCAAGACCCTTGGCAAAACTTGAGATCATCTGCTGGCGGACATGATGGGGCAGTGTCGCCGACAGGAGGATCGCGCTACCACCGAAACGGGCATGAAAAGTCAGAAGGGTTTGCAGCAGCCGATTCATGTAGGGGTCATAGGCATGAACCTCGTCCACAATGAGAATAGCACCGCATAATCCCAAAAGCCGCAGGGATTGAAAGCGGGAGGGTAAAATCGCCAATAACGCCTGGTCGAGCGTCCCGACGCCAATATCGGCAAGCAATGCCTTTTTGCGGTTATCAGCGAGCCATGCACTGCACTGGGCTGTAGCCGGTTCATCCTCAGTGCCATATGTTTCTTGCTGGCGTTGGCGATCTGGATGTGTGATCGACTGCAAGAAAGTGGCTGATAAATGTCGAGATCCATGCGCCAAAACAAGGGAGGGGTTGAAATCGTCCTGAAACAAAAGTCGATAGACTGTTTCCAACCTTCCGTACATGGCATTTGATGTTGCCATGGTCGGCAGTGCAATAAAGATTCCTTTGCCCGCTCCTTTCGCCATGAGTCGCCGGGCAAGAAACAAAGCGGCCTCTGTTTTTCCCGAGCCTGTGACATCTTCAAGGATAAAGAGCTGCGGTGACGTCTCGATGGCGCATTCGGCGGTGAATCCCTGCAAGGGGGTTAGTTTGATCAGGTTCTGGAACAACTTACTGAAGCTGATTTTGTTCAGGGACTGCAAGTTCATGCTGATGCCTGATTCTTTTATGGCACGGTCGGCTTGGGGAAGGGCCTGTCTTTCCCAGTATTCGTATAGTGGTTTTCCGACGCCAGAATAGGGGAACCATTGGTTGTTTGAACCAATCCAATCGCAAAGTACCGTAAAGCCTGCCAGAAACCAAGAGGCCAGCTCCCAACGGGCTTTAAGGTGTTTGGAATAGTCAGGTAGTTTCGTCGGTGCAGGCACATTTCGCCGCAGCGTATTGGCGACGTCATCCATGAAGCTCTTAGCGGCCTTGATGTCTTGGTCGCAGCAGTAATTTTCAATCCGCAATTGAATACCATTGGGGCCCTCTTTCCTGGGCGGTTCACCATGATGCCCGATCATAGGCTTGGCGAACCACTGCACCGCTCTGTTCCACTTGCCCACGTCTATGTCATTCACCTGAAGTCCAAACCAGAGGTGCAGGTTCTCCCTGATGCACAATTTCTGTTCCCAAAGAAGATAGCCCAGTTGATCATGCCGGATATAATGGCGTTGGGATTCTTTTTCTTGAAGCTGTTGGAGTAAGTCGTTGCGTAAACCTTGAAAGCTTTCTGTGAATTTACCGGCGTCATGGAGACAGAGGAAAGAAACTATCCAAGAAAGACATGTTCCTTCATCAAGCCCCGTGAGATCTAAAAATTTGTGACGAAGATAAGCGTTTTCCGTTATCAGTTTATACCCAACCGCGGCGACATCCAGGCAGTGGTAAGGCAATAGGTGAAAATTGTTACCACCTTTCTCCGCCTTTCCCCAATATTTGTAGTATATCGGTATTGAATTCATTACCTTCCCACCATCGCCAGCCGGTATACGAATCTGGCTCACGCTTAATTCATAAACTTTTCACAACTCGTTACAGGTTCATGGGCTTGCGGTTGCCCCGACTTGAAGTTACAATTTGTAACAAGGGCCATGCCCTCTTTACGGGTCATTGAAAAGCGGTTTCCCCCTTATGAAGCACATTGTAAATCCCTTGGTCTCCCAAAAGATGTCCCACCAATCCGGCAACCGAAAATATTTTTCGTGCCGCGCCGATAACCGCAGCGACCTATAGCCGCTGGCCATCGTCGGCACCCATAATCACCGCTATTGGTAGAGGCTTGCCATCTTCCGGATTTCCTCCCGGACCGCCTCACGAAGTTCCTGCGGTTCGAGGACCTCGACGCTGGCCCCGTGTTTCAGGATTTCCCGGGCGACTTCAGCGAAGCCTGAAACGGGGAAGCGCAGGCGCAGGCTGCCGTCCGCGCTGACGGAGACCTCCTGGGCCTCGTGCCATGCCTGTTCGGCGATCCAGGGGGCGACGCCGGGCGCAAAGCGCAGGACCACGTCCGTGGAGTGCTCGCCGGTGATGACGCCGAAATTCCGGCGGATGTACTCCTTGATCGGGGGAAGGCCCGGCGGCAGGGCGAGGGGCTCGGCGCAGGGCTGCACGGCGCGGATGCGGGAAAGGGCGAAGTCCCTTACCTCTCCCCGCAGGCCGCAGAAGGCGATCAGATGCCAGTTGCCCATGTAGCACAGCAGGTGGAGGGGGTGGACGACCCGCTCCGTCGTCTCGTTCTTGTGGGGCGTGCGGTAGGTGATCTTCAGGGCGCGCTCCCGGAACAGGGCGGCGACGACGGCGTGAAAGACGGGCTCCGGAACCCGGTAGTATTCCACGTTCTTGACCGACACCTTCTCCTCGACATCCTGAAAGCCGGGTGGGGTGTCGGCGGAACGCAGGGACAGGAATTTCTCCATGAGCCGGTGCAGGGATTGCTTCAGCTCCCGGTCGGGGATGGTGGCGGAGAGCCGCAGGGCCAGGCAGAAGGCGTGAAGCTCCTCTTCATAAAGCCTGACGGGCGGCAGTTCATCGTTGCCGTCCTCGTACGCGAAGCCCCTACTGTCGGGTTTGTAAAGAAGGGGAGCGCCGAGCCTCTCTCGCATGAACTCCACATCGCGTTGCGCCTGTTTGCGGGAGATCTCGAAACGCTCTGCCAGATGCGTCGAGTTCGGAAAGGCGCCGGCCTTTACCCGGCCATGGAACCACGCGTAACGTTCGTAGGAAAGTTTCTTTGCCATGCGGCTCACCTTGCCAAATCGGATATCATTGCGTACGGCCGGTGGTCGTGATTCAACCCCTTCAAAGTCGATCTACCGTCTCTTATTCTTCATCCTCCCATCAGCTTCATCCAGATCCTGGCTGTCATCCGGGCGTCGTCGAGGGCGCGGTGGCTCTGCCGGAGAAAATCCGCGTCCGGGAAGAGGTGTAGATAGACCGTCTCCAGGGTGTAGTCCGGCAGGCGGGAGAGGTGGCGACGGCTCATCTCCAGGGTGCACACGTGCCGATTGGGGAAGCTCAGCTTCAGCCGGGCGAACTCGTGACGCAGGAACGTGACCTCGAAGGCCGCGTTGTGGGCGATGAGGGGGCTGTCCCCGATGAATGCGGAAAAGCGGCGGAGGGCCTCTTCCGTCTTTGGTTCCCCTGCGAGCATATCGGCGGTAATCCCGTGGATCGCCTGCACGGTCAGGGGGATAGGAACGCCGGGGTCGACCAGCGTCGTAAACTCGTCGGAGATGGCGCCCCCGTCGATGGCGACGGCGCCGATTTCGATGATCCGGTGGCCCTGGCGCGGAGAGAGCCCGGTAGTTTCGAGATCGACCACCACGTGCCGGTCAAGGGGATCCGGCGGATTCTCCCCGGAAACGGGGATCGTTCCTGTGCGGTAGATGGGCCGCGTGAGAAACCTCCTTGCTCAGGTTTTGTTTATCGAATGGAGGGGTGGGGCGGTAAGATGCGGAGATTAGATCGGTAGCAGCAGTCTCATCATTTCCCTCCCTGGTTTGTTTTTGACCTTCGGGTGAAGAACGTGATCCTGAAGAACGCGCGGACGAACCTTATCGCTGAAAGCGGCGTTTGTCAATCATGAACAGCGATGGATGATGATCTTGCCGGGATAGGGTCACGCGTCTACCTGCGCCGTCCACCGCCCAGGATGGAACCCAGGACGCCGCGCACGATCTCCCGCCCGACGGACGAGCCGATCGTCCGGGCGACACTCTTGGCCGCGGCGTTAACGAGGCCTTCGGTTTTTCCTCCGCGCGGGCCGGTGCGGCCGAAAAGGATGTCGCTGAGCCCTCCGCCCAGAGTCCCTAACAATCCGCCGCCGCTTTCGACGGGTGCTTCCGGAGCGCCGGCGCGAGGCGCCGGTTGCGCGGCGGCTGCGGCGTTTTGCACGGAAGCGCGCAGCTTTTCATAGGCCGATTCGCGATCCAGCACTTTTTCGTAGTGCCCGTAAACGGTTGAGCCTTGAATGGCCGCCGCCCGCTCGCTTGCGTTCAGAACGCCGAGGCGTGAACAGGGCGCGATGACAAAAGCCCTTTCCACCTGGGCGGGACGTCCTTTTTCATCCAGGAAAGAAACCAGCGCCTCGCCGACGCCCAGTTCCGTGATTGCCTCGACCGTGTTGAAGGCGGGATTGGGGCGCATGGTTTCGGCGGCGGTCTTGACCGCTTTCTGATCGCGCGGCGTGAAGGCGCGCAGGGCGTGCTGCACCCGGTTCCCCAACTGACCGAGGACGGTTTCGGGGATATCCAGCGGATTCTGGGTGACGAAGTACACGCCGACGCCCTTGGAGCGGATCAGCCGCACCACCTGCTCGATCTTTTCCAGCAGGGCGGGCGGCGCGTCGTTGAACAGCAGATGCGCCTCGTCGAAGAAAAAGACGAGCTTGGGCTTTTCCACATCGCCAACTTCGGGAAGCTGCTCGAAAAGCTCGGACAGCATCCATAACAGAAAGGTCGAGTAGAGCTTGGGGTTGTTATAGAGCTTGTCCGCGGCAAGCACGTTGACGACGCCGCGCCCCTCGCCGTCGGTCTGCATCAGATCGGCGATGTCCAGCATCGGCTCGCCGAAGAACTGGTCTCCGCCCTGCTGCTCGAGCGTCAAAAGCCCGCGTTGAATCGCGCCCACCGACGCCGCGGAAATGTTGCCGTATTCCGTCGTGAACCGCTTGGCATTCTCCCCCGCAAACTGAATCATCGCCCGGAGATCTTTCAGGTCAAGCAGCAGCAGGCCGTTGTCGTCGGCGATCTTGAAGACCAGTGTCAGGACGCCGGTCTGGGTTTCGTTGAGATTCAGCAGCCGCGCCAGCAGAAGCGGCCCCATGTCCGATATGGTGGCGCGGACCGGGTGGCCGGCTTCGCCGAACACGTCCCAGAACACGGCCGTGTTGGCGCGCGGTTTGAAGTCCTCGATGCCGATCGATTTGAGCCGTTTGAGCAATTTCTCGGAGGCACCGCCCGGCGCGCCGATGCCGGAAAGGTCGCCCTTGACGTCGGCCATGAAGACCGGAACGCCGATGGAGGCGAAGGATTCGGCCATCTTTTGCAGCGTGACGGTCTTGCCCGTGCCGGTGGCTCCGGTGATCAGGCCGTGCCGGTTGGCCATGTTCGGCAACAGAACGATTTCCTTTTTCCCGGACATTGCGATGATCAGGGGTGCGTTCATAAAGGCTCCTTTCAGGAGAGGGTTCGTTATGGCCGTCGTTGGTTCCTCGATATCTCGATTTATAGAAAGTCGCGCCCCGCAAGTCAAGACGATTGAATTGATTTTTTAAACCCTTTCAGGACGAACAGGGCGTCGGCGACGACGGGCTGCGAACCCGCGATGATGACGGGATTGAGGTCGATCTCGGCGATCTCCGGGTGGAGGAGGGCGATGAAGCCCACGGCCTGGAGGATCGAGGCCACGGCAGCGCAATCGACGGCGGGAAGGCCGCGGAAGGGGCCCAGGAGCTCACGCGCACGGATCTCGGACAGCATCTCCTCCGCCTCTACGGTACAGAGAGGCGCCGAGCGGAAGACGGTGTCCTTGAACGCCTCGGCGAAGACGCCGCCGAGACCGAACAGGACGCAGGGGCCGAAACCGGGGAAGCGGGTCATCCCGATGACGAACTCGCGGCTCCCCTTGACCATAGCCTGGACGAGGATCGGGACCTCCCGTCCCGCGGCTTCCCGGACATCGCGGAAGGCCCTGCGGAGGGCCTCCTCCGTGGCGACGTTCAGGGCGATGAGCCCCTTGCCGCTTTTGTGCATGATCTCCCAGGCGCACGCCTTCAGGGCGACCGGGAAGCCGATCCGGTGCGCAATGCTCGCGGCCTCGTCCTCCGTCGGGGCGACCGCCTCCCGGGTGACCGGGATGCCGTAAGCGGCGAGGACCTGCTTCGCCTCGTGTTCGTCAAGGGCCTTCTGCCCGGCGGCAAGCGCCTCGCCGATGAGCCGCGCCGCGCCGGGGTTCCTTTCGGGGAGGGGCGGCGTTTCGATGGGCTTCCGCTCGCGGATCTCCTTGTGCCTGAGGAGCGTCACCATCCCCCGGGCCGCCTTCTCCGGAGAGTCGAAGACCGGGACGTTGTTGTCCCGATAGCGCGCGGCGAAGCTGTCGTTGTTGCCGAAGAAGGAGGAGACGATCAGCGGGAGGCCGTATTTCCGGGGAAGGGCTGCGGCCGCGTCCATGTCGATTGTCAGCATCTTCAGGAAATCCTCGCGGGAGACGTTCCCCAGCAGATCGCTCAGGTGAGGGTAGAGCATCTCCATGAAGCCGGAATTCATCGCGCCGTGAAGGACGATGCCGTCCGCCTCGCCGCTTTGCATGATGAGCTCGGGGATGGTTGTGGCCAGCACCTGCATGTCGAGGTGGAAGGTGAGATCGACGGGGTTCGCGCCGGCGGCGTGGGGCGGGATCAGCGGCCGGATTCGCGCCTGGAGGGCATCGGAGAAGCGGGGGAGCGTCATGCCGCCCTGGTCGGCGGTATGGGAGATCGCCGTCCCCGGACCTCCCGAATTGGTGACGACGGCGAGCCTACTGCCGCGGAGCGGCGGCTGGGTCGCGTGGACCCACCCGTGGGCGTAGAGCTCTTCGATGGAGTGGCAGCGGATGATCCCGGCCTGCCGGAGGATGCCGTCGTACAGAAGATCGGGGCCGGCCAGGGCGCCGGTGTGGCTGAGGCCTGCCCGCGCGCCGGCGGCCGATCCGCCGACGTACTGGGCGAGGACCGGCTTGACCGGCGTGATCCGCCGGGCGGTCTCGATGAACCGCCGGCCGTCGCGGCTCCCCTCGATGTAGAGGATGATCGCCTTGGTCTGTTCGTCTTCGCCCAGGTATTCGAGGGCGTCGATGATGTCGATGTCGGCCTCGTTCCCGCAGCTCACCGCCTTGCTGAAGCGGATCCCCCGTTCTCTGAGGTAGGCGAGCGTCTGCGTTACATAGGTGCCGCTCTGGGAGGCGAGCCCGAGCAGGCCCGGCCATTTCTCTACGGGTGCGACGGTTACGTTCAGGGAGATCGCGGTATTGATGACCCCCATGCAGTTGGGGCCCAGCAGGCGCATCCCGGATTGCGCCGCGATCTCCTTGAGCCGCTCCTCCAATTTGCGTCCTTCCTCGCCGGTCTCCTTGAAGCCGGCGCTGATGATGATCGCCCGCTTTGTCCCGATCGCCGCGAAGGCTTCGATCAGGGGGACGACCTGGGACGTGGGGACGACGAGCAGGGCGAGATCCGGGGTTTCGGGAAGATCGCGCGGCGCGGCGTACGCCTTGTGCCCCAGGACGGTCTTTTCAGTTGGGTGGAGCGGATAGAACGCCCCCTGCCAGCCGTCCTTGAGGATGGAAAGCGCCTGCAGGGTCCCCATTTTCATCGGGTTGTTGCTCGCGCCGGCGGTGGCGATGGATCGCGGGTTCAGGAGCAGGTGGAGCGGGTTGACCGGCATGCGGTGCGTCTCCTTTTTCGGCGGATCATCGATAAAATTCAGGCATCAATCGGAGAAGGCGTCCTTCGCGTGTCGATGCTCGACATAGCTGTGGAGAAACCAACCGATGAGTATCCCGATCGCCAGCGTGAAAAAAATCAGCAGAGCTCGCGACAGGGATATGCTCCAGAGGAGAAACGTTACTTCGACTGCGGCGACGTTTTGCGTAATAAATATCAGGACGATAGCCGATAGAACAAGGATCAGTGCCAATTTGATATTCATCATGCCCTCCTTTCATCTTCGGATTGCTGTTGCTTCCATATACCATCCGAGGCCGATCCGATGCGAGAACTTTTGTTGCGCCGGTGAATCGCTTGGGTATATAGTGAACCGCGTCAAACAAGATCAGCCATACTCCCTTCGGAGCAGACGAGTTGTCGAGATGCGACGGCAATGAGATGCGCCGGTACGGAACACGACCATGACAGTGATTCTGAAGAGCATCGTTTCCTTTTTCAAAGACGAAGGCCCTCACCATGCCGGTTCGATAGCCTATTTTTTTCTTTTGTCGTTCGCCCCCTTTTGCCTTCTACTCATTGCGATTTTCGGCTATTTTTTGGGAGAGAACAAGGCGTTCTACGAGTTCTTCTCGACAAGGGCGATGAGGTTCTTTCCCACGGCGACAGCCGGTCTTTCCCGCGGATTGGCGACGGTAGTCACGTACAAAGAAATCGGCGTCTACAGCCTCGCCGTCTATGCCTACTTTTCCTTCCTGCTCTATAAGTCGCTGGAATCGGCTGTTCATCAGATTTTCGGGGAAAAGGCAAAACGGTCGCAACTTATTTCGATCGTCATGGCATTTTTTCTGATCGGCCTGATCGCGGGTTTCGTTGTCATCGCTTTTGCGGTGACCTCGATAGTCCAGATACTCAACCTGATGATCCAGGGTTCCACGGGGCTTCCCCTCGGCGCCGTGGTGAGTTTCCTCATACGGTTCGTCATACCGGTTTTCCTCGTGTTCGTGACCGCCACGGTCTTTTATGTACTGCTGCCCGTCAGGAAGATCGCTCTTCACAACGCCCTGCGCGGCGGCTTCTTCACGGCCGTATTTCTCGAAGCGGCGCGACATCTCTTTACGATTTATGTGGTCTCCATAGCAACCGAGGTCGGCACGATCTATGGACCCCTCTCGAGTTTTGTGATTTTTTTGCTGTGGGTGTATTACGCAGCCTGCATATTTCTCATCGGCGCCGAGATCGTCTGCACGCTTGAGTTTTCCGAGCGGAGGTTCTGAGGAGTGTTTTTGCTTGACAAGGCTGCTTTCCCTGCTATCCTTTACCCGGAGCGTGAACCCTTACCCAGCCGTTTTGCGGTGTAAGAGCGCAATAAAATGAGGGTAGCGTTTCCGTGCCGGGGAAAAACCCGTCGGCGGGCGGGGGCCTCACCGTCCGGCGGGAAAACGGTGCAAGACGATGGTTTTCTCCTCACGCCATATAAAGAAGGCGCTTTTTCTCGCAGTCCTTCTCATCATTTTTTCCGCCTTCAGCGCGGAGGTCCTGAGCGTCCGCAAAGAGCTCCGCCACATTTCCTGTCAGGACAACGTTCTTGATGACGGCGTCACGGTGGCCATCGTCAGCAATGCGGTCCTATACACGGTGCCTACGGTCATCGTGAGCGCTGTTTATCGCGAATCATCGGTAAAAATTTCCTTTCTGCATCTTCTGCCTTACGCCTTCAGAGCGCCTCCCCTTCCCGCCCAATCCTGACCTACCGCCCAACGTTCAGATTCACGGCCGAAGGCTGTAACCCGCAACCCCCGCCCAGCCGGCGGGAGACCGCACCGTCCGCTGGATACAGCGTCGGTCGGCACTGAATGGGGTCGGCATCGGGAAGCAAGCTACTGCCACTCCTCCCTCCGCTTTTGCGCGGTGCAACTCCGGGGTTTCAGCAGCCTGGGTGACCAGGATTTCCTTTCCGTTATTCGGTATGACTTGCATGGCGCTGAGGGCAGTGGGATCGGCGTTTGGAGTTCCGGCACGCATTGCGGTGCCGGCAAGAAAGAATAAAGAGGGCAGTTGCGGGCGGCCCCGACAACGCACTCGATTTGGGATGAAAAAGTCTGAATGGAGAGGTGATTATGAGCGCCAGTAAAATGTATGACCTTCATTGCACCCGGTGCAATAAGAAGACACAACACGTTCCAGAATACCAGGGATTCAAAAAGGTTGCGATCAGTACGGTAAAATATGTAATCTTCTTCGTCACGTTTGGGATGGCTTACCCGCACATCTTTTCGGATGGGGTCGCGATTGCGGTCACCTGTACGAAATGCGGTGCGCACGCCATC
>VFSW01003995.1_pt1 | contig 22048 bp, 20 predicted proteins | sample 5358111 | NCBI WGS metagenome assembly VFSW01 (sample SAMN11554181, study PRJNA540505) | mine drainage metagenome | isolation source: sediment from site ElyBrook_90M | place: USA: Ely Copper Mine, Vershire, VT | collected 2017 | reverse complement strand
GTCCACAACACGATCCGGTTCGTCGCCGAACAGACCGGGGCGCACATCGTTCAGGCGACGGTTCCATTCCCCAACCCGACCGAGGACGCGCTGGTTGCCGCCGTCGGTGCGGTATTGACTCCGGAAACGAAGCTGGCGGTGCTGGACCACATCACGTCCGGCAGCGCCATCGTTCTGCCGATGCAGCGGATCGTCGCTGCCTGTCACGCGGCCGGCGTCAGGGTGCTGGTGGATGGCGCCCATGCCACCGGCCAGATCGACCTGGATCTTCAGGCGATCGGCGCCGACTGGTACGTGGGCAACTGCCACAAATGGCTCTGCGCGCCGAAGGGCTGCGCGTTTCTGCATGCCAAGCCGCCGGCTCAGGCGGGCTTGCATCCCGGCACGATCTCCCATGGTTACGGCCAAGGCTTTCTGGCGGAGTTCGACTGGACCGGCACCACCGATCCCAGCCGTTTCCTGGCGATCGACGCGGCCATCGCGTTCCACCATGAACTGGGCGGAGCATCGCTGCGGGCACGTAATAAGGCGCTGGCGCAACAGGGGGCGGCGCTGATCGCGCAACGGCTGAACACCGATGTCGGCACCGCCGGCGCAACGGCCGGGGCGATGGCCACGATCCGCCTGCCGGTCGACGATCCGTCTCCGGCGCCCGCGCTGCGCATCCGCCGGCGGGTGAGGCTCGCGGGCCGCGCTGCTCCGGTGCCTGCCCGGGACGGGGCCATGTGGCTGCGCATTTCCGCCTTCGCCTATAACGAACTGTCCGATTACGCTCGATTGGCCGACCTCGCTTCGGGCGTATTGGGCGAACCATGACACGGCGCCGGAACCCGGCTACCGTTCGGGCAACGGGGACGGGACACACGCTATGACCATCGAATTCATCGGCATGATCCACCAGCGGGAGGCGTCGGAGATCGTCGCGCCGCCGCCGGTCATCTTCGATCGCGGCTACGTCAAGGATTTCGCGCAGGCGGCGGAGGCGGGCGGCTTCGACAAGGTGCTGGTTGGCTACTACTCGGACGGGCCGGATGGGTTTCTGCTTGCCGCGTCGGCTGCCGCGCATACCGAAAAGCTGGGGTTTCTGGTCGCTCACCGGCCCGGGTTCGTGGCCCCGACCCTGGCGGCCCGCAAGTTTGCCACGCTGGACCAGATGACGGGTGGCCGAGCGGCGATGCATGTGATCAGCGGCGGGGACGATGTGGATCAGTTCCGCGACGGCGATACGCTGTCGAAAGAGGATCGTTACGCCCGGACCGACGAATACGTTACCATCCTAAAGCGGATATGGACCGAACCGGGACCGACCGTGGATCACGAGGGGCGGTTCTATCGTTTCGCCGGCACCTCCACCGCGCAGCGCTGCGTGCAGCAGCCTTGCATCCCGATCTATTTCGGCGGTGCTTCGGATGCGGCGATCGCGGTCAGCGCCAAGCACGCCGATGTCTATGCGCTGTGGGGCGAAACCCACGAGCAGGTGCGGGAAATTACCACCCGCCTGCGGAATGAAGCGGCGAAGCACAACCGTTCGGTTCGGGTCAGCCTGTCGCTGCGGCCGATCCTGGCGGCGACCGAGGACGAGGCCTGGGCGCGTGCCGAATCGATCAAGCAACGGATCATCGAACGCCGAGCGGCGATGGGGTTGGGGGCGCGCAATCAGGTAAACGAGGGTTCGAAACGGATTCTGGCCGCCGCCGCGAAGGGCGAACGTCTGGACAAACGTCTGTGGACCGGCGCTGCCCTGCTGACCGGTGCCAGCGGCAACACCACCGCCCTGGTCGGCACGCCGCATCAGGTGGCCGAGGCCTTGTGCGAGTATTACGACCTGGGGGTGACGACGTTCCTGATCCGCGGGTTCAACCCGCTGGCCGACAATATCGCCTATGGCCGGGACCTGCTGCCGTTGACCAAGCAGATGATCGCCGAAAGGGCGTCGGCAAAGGCGGCCTGACCGCGCCTTGTGCGGGATGGATAAAGGCGGAATGCTCTCGTCAACGGGGACGGGCATCATGCGCGAAACGCTCTACACGCCGCCACTGCGACAGCCGGCGCCGCGCGGTCTTTGCACCGACTGCGGAATTTCGCGCACCGAGGACCCGAAGCGGTGCGGCAAGGCCTGTCAGTTCATCAAGCCGGACTATCCCGGCCTGGAAGCCAGGGTTCACGGCCGAACCCGCGATCCCGGCCGGCCGGACGAAATTTTCTTCGGCCCGTTTCGCCGGATGGTGCGCGCCTCGCTGGTGCCGCCCAGACCGGGTGCGCAATGGACCGGCATCGCCACGCGGATCGCAGAACGGCTGCTGGAAACCAAGGCGGTCGATGCGATACTGACGATGGCGCCGGACCCGGCGGATCGCTGGCGGCCGGTTCCAGTGCTGGTGACGGACCCGGCCGATATGGCGAAATGCCGGGGGATGCGCATGGGATATGCGCCGCTGCTGGCATTGCTGGAACCGGCCCGGGACAAAGGGTTCAAGCGGCTGGGGATCATCGGAATCCCCTGTCAGATCTATGCCCTGCGTGCGCTGGAGGCGGAGCTCGGGTTCGAACGCCTGTATGCGATCGGCACCCCCTGTTCAGACAACACAACAACAGAGCGGTTCCACCAGTTCCTGGCTTTGCTGGCCGAGGACCCAGCGACCATCGGCTATCTGGAGTTCAGGGCCGACTTTCATGTCGAGCTGCGGTTCGACGACGGCAGGAAGAAGGAAATTCCGTTTCTGAAACTGCCGATCTCTAAACTGCCGCCGGATTTCTTCCCGATGACGTGCCGCACCTGCGTCGCTTATACGAATGTGCTGGCGGACATTACTGTCGGTTATATGGGCGGCCAGGGCGAGCAATGGCTATTGATCCGTAACGATCGCGGCGAGGAACTGCTGGCGTGCCTCGGCGACGAAGTCCGCACGGCGGAGCCGGGAAGCGCTGGCAAAAGACAAGGTCCGGTTAAGGGGTTCCTGAAGAACACGGAGCGGGCCGCGGGCGGCCTGCCGTTGCGCGGGATGCCCAACTGGCTCCGTCCGCTGGTCGGCTGGCTCATGCCCCGTGTCGGCCCGCGCGGCCTGGAGTTTGCCCGTGCCCGGGTCGAAATGAAGGCGGTGGAAACGGTGCTGCATCTGCGCCGGACGTATCCGAAACGAATGCGCGCGATGATCCCCGAACACGTTTGGGCGCTGGTGAAACCGTACGGCCTGACCAGGGATGCCGATTGATGCCCGCTATCGCGATTGTCGCACTGCTCGCCCTGATCGGCGGCGGTGCGTGGCTCTATACACCGGATAAACCCCGGGCGGAGCTTGAGGCGAAATACGCGGGCGCGCCCTCGGAGTTCCTCGAGGTTGCTGGCCTGCGTCTGCATGTCCGCGACACTGGCCCGCGCGATGCGCCTTCTGTGATCATGCTGCATGGCCTGGGGTCCAGCCTGCATACCTGGGAGCCGTGGGCGGAGGCGCTGTCGGATCGGTACCGGGTGATTCGCTACGACCTGCCCGGTTTCGGGCTGACCGGCGCGGACCCGACCGGCGATTACAGCGACGCCCGGGCCGAAGCGGTGCTGGCGGCGCTGATGGACCGGCTGGGGGTTCGAAAGGCATCGCTGATCGGCAACAGCATGGGGGGCAAGCTGGCGTGGCAGTTTGCCGCGGACCATCCGGACAGGGTGGACAAGCTGGTGCTGATCTCCCCGGACGGTTTCGCCAGTCCGGGGTTCGAATATGGCAAAGCCCCGAAGGTTCCAGCCGTGGCGCGGATACTGCCTTATACTTTGCCGACCTTCCTGTTGCGGATGAACCTGAAGCCGGCTTACGGCGATCCAACCCGCCTCACCGAGGATACGGTCAGGCGTTATCGCGACTTGATGCTCGCACCCGGGGTTCGTCAAGCGCTGCTGGACCGAACCGCGCAGGTGCGGCTACAGCCGCCGGAGCCGATGCTGCGCCGCATCCTGGCCCCGACGCTGCTGGTCTGGGGCGAAAAGGATGCGCTCATTCCATTCAGCAATGCTCCGGACTACCTGAATGCGATGCCCCATGCGCGGCTGGTCTCCTTCCCCGGCCTTGGGCATGTGCCGCAGGAAGAAGACCCCGCCCAGTCGTTGGTGTCGGTGGCGGCGTTCCTGGCGGAATCGCGCTAAACGACCGGGGTCGCGCCGCCGTCCATGTTGATTGCGGTGCCGGTGGTGAAGCCGGCATGGTCGCTGCAGAGGAAGCAGGCCATGGCGGCGAACTCCTCCGCCTTGCCGATGCGCCCCAGTGGCACGTTGGCGCCCATTTTCGCGGCGAATTCCTCATAGGACGTATTGGACCCGGCCTGAGCGTGCCGGCGGCGATGCTGGTCGGAGTCGATCAGGCCCACCAGCAGCCCGTTGACCAGGATGCCATGCGGCGCGCCTTCCCCGGCGAGCACTTTCATCAGCGCCATGCCGGCGGCGCGCGACACCGCGGTCGGCGCCCCGTTCGCGCGCGGGGCTTTGGCGCCGCTGTTCAGCACGTTGATGATGCGGCCCCATTTGCGCTCTTTCATCCCCGGCCAGCACAGCCGGCTTAGCCGGATCGCGGCGAACAGCTTCAGGTCCAGGTCGTCCTGCCAGATCTCGTCGGTGATCTGGTCGGACGGCATCGCGCGCGAGATGCCGGCATTGTTGATCAGGATGTCCACCTGCCCGAACGTGCCGATAACGTCGGCGAATGTCTTGGTAATGTCATCGGCCTTCGACACGTCGCATTGGAACGTGGCGACCTTGCCGGAGGCGCCTTCGGACGCGAAAGCCTTGGCCTCGGCCAGCGTGTCGGCGCTGCGGGCCAGGATCGCGACGTTGGCGCCGGAGGCAGCGAATTCCTTCGCCATGGCAAGACCGAGCCCCTTGCTGGCGCCGGTGACGATCGCGGTCCGGCCGTCGAGACGTACTTCCATCGGTTTTCTCCCCTATCGGTGTTCTGACTGTGCGAGAGATATCAATCCCGCGCAACGCGTGCGAAGTTTCGGCCATGTCCTCATTCGAATTCGTCTCCGGCGTGTTGTTGCTGATCGCGATCCTGGGGGTGGTCAATCATCGCTATCTGCATTTGCCGCGCTCCATCGCGCTGCTGGCCGGATCGCTGGTGCTGTCCATCGTTATTATCCTGATCGACCGGTCGGTCGATGTCGTCGAGCTTCGGCAGAGCTGGGGTGCAATGGTCGCGTCCATCGACATGCCGCATGTCTTTCTGGACGGGCTGCTGGCGTTCATGCTGTTTGCCGGCAGTCTGCACGTCGATATGGACAGTCTCCGCGCCCAGAAATGGACGGTCCTGGCGCTGGCGACGATCGGCGTGGTGTTGGCGACCGGTTTGTACGGGGTTGGGATGTGGTATGTCTTCGGCGGTTCGGTGCCGCTGCCGTGGTGCCTTGCCCTGGGCGCCTTATTGGCACCGACCGATCCGATCGCGGTCGGCGGCCTGCTGAAGAACGCGGGCTTGCCGCCGGGTCTGCTGGCGGTCGTCAACGGCGAGAGCCTGTTCAACGATGGCGTGGCGGTGGTGATCTTCTCCGTCATGCTGGACTGGGCGAATGGGCAGGTCTCCACGCCCGGGACGATCGGGATGGAACTGCTGACCGAGGCCGGGGGTGGGATCGCCCTCGGTTTCCTCACCGGGTATATTGCGTACAAGTCGTTGCAACTGGTGGATGAGCCAGCGTTGGAGCTGACCATGACGCTGGCCCTGGTGACCGTCACCTACAGCGTCGCGGCGGCGCTTCATGTGTCCGGCCCGCTGGCGGTTGTGGTCGCCGGACTGTTGACCGGGCATCGATCCACCCGCTTCGCGATGACAGATCGCTCGCGGCATGAGGTCGTGTTGTTCTGGGACCTGATGGACGAACTACTGAACGCGGTCCTGTTCCTGCTGATGGGATTCGCGCTGCTGTCGGTGGAAATCGATTGGCGGCTGCCGATCGCGGCTGTGGCCGGCATCGGTTTGGCCCTGTTGACGCGATTGATCAGCGTCGCCGTGCCGACCACCCTGGTTCACCTGCGCAGCCTGCCGAAACTGCGCGGTATCGCGGTACTGACCTGGGGCGGCCTGCGCGGCGGGATATCGATCGCACTGGCCCTGACGCTGGAGCCCTCGCCGTATCGCGGGGCTCTATTGGCGGTTTGCTATGCGGTGGTGGTGTTCACCATCCTGGTCCAGGGCTTGTCGATGCCGATGCTGGTGCGGCGGCTGTACCGGCCTAAAGTAGCCCTGCCACGATAATTGTCGCGAGACCCAGGATCAGGTTTACGCCGATCAGCTTGCGGATGCTGTCCAGTGTGGACGCCATGCGGTTGCGGTCGGTGGTGCGGCGGAACTGGCGGTAGGGGCCAAAGAAGATCGCCAGAAAGACCGCGCCCATCAGCAGTCCCAGCGCCATCATCGCGTTGATCTGCCACGGCGCGGTCGCCATGTCCCAGTGCAGTCCGATCATGGCGAAACCGGTAATAATCGCGACCGGCATGGCGTGCCAGATCACCAGGAAGAACCGTTTGAACACCCGTGTGTGCAGCAGCATGCGCTGCGGCGGCTCGATCGCCGCCATCCCGGGGCGCAGCACGACATAAGCGAAGAACATGCCGCCCACCCACAGCACCGCGCACAGCAGGTGAAGCGCTTTCAGGCCCGCGTAAACCGTCATCCGATCATCTCCAGTAACTCGGTTAGCAGGGCACGTAACTCATTCGCGGCAATCGATCGAGGGGCGGTTTCGGTTACCCCAAGCCCTTCGGCGAAGGCGGAGGCAAAGCCGGTGCGGTTGCCGATGGTGGCGGTCAGCAGCGGTTTGCCGTCCTGCTGCATCTGGGCGGTCATAGTCTCGCGCAGCTTCCCCGACGACGGAACGCGGTTGAGCACGATCGCGGCCCTGCGTTTTTCGTTGGCCGCCAGTTTCAGTGTGCCCTCGGCTGCCCAGATGTCGGGCGGGCTTGGTTGCACCGGGATGAGCACCAGATTGGCGCCGCGGATTGCCAACCTGGCATCGGTGTCGATTTGAGGGGGGCTGTCGATGATGACGAACTCGTGGGCAGATTTCAGCCGGTCCAGTTCGCCGGTTACGCGCCAGCCCGAGCCGTCGGAAAAGGTTAGTTTCGCGGCGGTCGCGGGGCGGAGTTCGTGCCAGCGGGTCAGGCTGTGCTGGGGGTCGATGTCGAGTAGCGCGGTCTTGCGCGACGGTGCCAGGGCGGCGGCGAGGTTGGCCGCGAGTGTGGTTTTGCCGGTGCCGCCCTTCTGCTGTGCGACGGTAATCACGATCGCCATGCGCGCAAACTCCTGCCGGTGAAGGCTCTATTGTCCCAGATGCTTGGATTCGGCGCCAGGACCCTGTGCGATTTCGTGCCTCAAGCCGCGCTCGCTTTTCCGCCGGGGCCGCCCTATCGTGGCCGGGAGGATGAAACGGGACAGGCAGAATGCCAGCCGATCGACCAAAGGGCGAAGGGTGTTATCGCCTGGATTCGCCGAACTGCGATCATGATTGGCAGGCGTATCACGGGATACGCCGGCGGGTGTTCCACTTGCCCAAGCCGGATGTGCCCGGGTCGCCGGATTGCCATCCGCTGGTGCTGTTCCTCGGCGAGCAGCCGATCGGCGCGATCCAGGTGGACGAGCTGTCCAACCAGGCCGCGGCGCTGCGGCTGGTGGCGATCGACCCGCCGTTCCAGGGCGGCGGGCATGGCCGAGCGATGCTGGAGCATGCGGAACAGTTCGTGCGCGGGCTGGGCTGCAAGAAGGCGGTGGTTTACGCGACGCCAGAGGCCGCGGGGTTTTACCAGTCCGTCGGATACGATGAGGAGGACTGGGACGAGGTCTGCATGGGCGGCATCGTGCAGATGCTGAAGGTGCTGGATTAGGGGCCGATCGGAGCGGTCCCAGGCCGCTGGAACGAGCCGAATGCGCCGTCGCGGATGGACGATATTACCTCAGTTCGAAAAAACTAATAATAAGACGGATCAGGTGGTGATTTGAATAACGGACTTTGATATGTTTGTTGGCAAGCATCGAACAATCCCAGCATGTTTGGTCAAAGCCGTCTGCTTTTGGGCCTGCTCTGCGAGACGGATCAGGCAGTCGTTGCTCAGGTGACTCTCTGGGATCGAAGTAACGTGTGGCAGGCGGGCTGGGAGCAAGCCTCGAAGACCAAGCTGGCCACCTCCGCAGCAGCGTATTTTCACGAGACGGTAGGCGCCCCTGCCAAGCGAATCCACGAGGCTATATCCGGTCTCGTGCCCGATTGGGTTAGGGACCGTGAAAGCGAGGGAGGCCATCGTACTCATCCGCTGGATGGCCACGTTATGAAATTCTCCCGCCTTCTCCACCATGCGGGTTTGCGGCTCGATACCCAGCCAAGCACGGCGCTTATCCATGATCTGAGCCTCCAAATCGAGCGAAATGCCATTCAGGCATTGTCTCAGGTAGAGGAGCGGTCGTTCTTTGACCGCCTCCGCGGCGCTCGCAAGGATGGGTTCACTGGCAGCACTACGGACGACCTCGTCCGACATGTCATTCTGAGGACGTTCGACCAACTCGATCAGGAATTCAGGAGCAAATCGCCTTCCGAGCAAGACGAGATCGCGCGGAAGATATCCGCCGCGCTTCGCGACCTTCCCCCGAAGGAACAGGACAGAATCCGAACCGCTGCCCGGCTGCCGGATCTGACCGCCGAGACGCTTCGGCAGACGGGACGGTTCGCAAGCCTCGGCGTCGGATTGTCGGGCATGGTCGGCCTGGCCGGGTTCACTGCCTACACAACCCTGACGTCATTAGTCGCCGCAGTGACTGGCCTTGTCGGAATCCACCTATCGTTCGGCACCTATGTCATGCTCACGTCGGGGTTGGCCGGTATCACGAACCCCCTGGTGTTCATCCCGATGCTTGCTAGAGGTACGACGTGGATGGCCAGTAAGGCAAATCGGAGCATCAGGAACGTTCTATACCCCACCTTCGTTGCGACCTCGGTCATGTCCTTCGCGGCATCCGACGAGCATAACGGACATCTCGACGCCTTCGCTGCAAGGCTGGGTGAGTTGATCCGCGAGATTGGAACCGGCTCTGGTCCCCGCACAGCGTCCCTGGTCGCGCGGTTCCCCGGTTTGGGGCGTCCGGCGGTCGCCGCTCGCTTGGCAAGCCATGTTACCCACTGAAGCGTTAGCCGCGCTTGACCGGCTGCCGGCCAAGGAAGCATTGCGCCGGCCTCTCGCCTCGGACCGGAGTCGGGAGAGGCGGGTCGCGAGCCTGCTCTCCGGTGACGATAAGGAGGCTGCCTCCTTGACTGTCGGCGACGCGCTATTCCGTTGGGCGCGGGTTGAGCCGGAAGGATTTGCGGAGGCCGATGTATGCAACCTCCGCCAGATGTCCGAACTTGTAGGCGCGGCTGGTCGCATTCCGTCCAGGTTCGGTGTCCTGGCCGAAGCGCGCCGATCCGCGGCTGCCGTAGGCGTCATGTCGCTGGACGACGTCCAGACGGACTCTTCCGGGCCGGTATTAGCAACGGCGCGGAACTATGTGATGCAGCGCCTTTTAACTCATCTGTTCAACGCGCAGGGCTGCGAGGCCGCGGTCTGTGGCGCGGAGGCAGACCCTGCCGCGATTTTCCTCAATGGTCTCCAAGCGGTCGTCCATGATCCAAACGAGCGGGTGCCAACCAAGATCGACAGACTGACCTTCTTTACGCAGGATATGGTCGACAAGCTCGGAAACTTGCAGTTTAGCCCACTGGTTTATCCGTTGATGGGCTTGGACGCTGTCGGGCTCAATGGGCTCCTTCCCGGAGCAGACGTGGTCGGCACAGTGCTCAATGAGGCCACAGAGGTCTGCTACTATGCGAACGCAGTTGCTCAAGCCGGCCGGATTCTACTCCAGCGCGATGTATCCGCGCTGGCAAATATCGCCAGCCTGGCAAGCAGTAGCATTGCCGGTCATGTCGGACACGTCGCGGGAAAGGCAGCCGCAGCGGCGGCGCTTGGCCTGACGGGTTCATGGCTAGTCGTCCTGGCGCCCGTGGTAGCGGGCTTCACCGGGCGGGTAGTGGCGAAGACCCTGGTACGTCGGGCACGGTATCACCTACTCTGCCGCCGAGAGGTCGGAGTCTTGGGCGATGCCATTCGGCAGCATTGTATCGCAAGCCGGGATTCGATCGAGGCGAATATCGGAATCGCTGAAGCCGACGCCAAGCGGTTCCGTGAGATGCACGCTACGGCTATTGGTCCCGTTAAGGACTGCATCGAGGATTGGCTGGAACGCGCCCACCACCTCAACGATTTCCGGCGAGTGAGCGCTGACAGGTTCCATCGTGCGGTCACCAATCCAGGCGTCCTCGATCCGCATGGGGGCGACCCGATTGCCGCGGCCCACGAAAGCCTACTGGCTGGAGGAAGGGTGGGACTGCATCCGGCCAACGTGGCAACGACCGCTGAAGGTGTGGTGGCGGCCGTAAAGTCTCTCCAACACAAGATGCGGCTGGTCATTGTTTGACAACCGCAATTACTCCCGGCACCGCGTAAAGCCACGCAGACGGCAACGGAAAGCGCCGGAAGCCAACGCCTGTCGCAACTCGCCAACAATGATGAGCTTCGTAAAGCTGTTCATGATTTTGACCGCATATTATCAGAGTCGAGACAGCGCCTTTTGCCTGTAGGTAGCATGAACGGCCGACCTAGCATCGACGGGACGCACTTCATCTATGGATAGGCAGACCCTGAACTATGGCATCGAAATGCGGCGCTTCAATCGGGTGCGAACGCATATAGAAACAATCTGTAGTCGCACTATGCGAGTGTGTGTTTGAATTGTCCGAAAATTATTCGCGTCGACAAGACACCGACCGGCGGCCCAAATATCGCAGCGCGCATGACTAAAAGCGCTTTGGAACAGGGGCGGTCTTGTTGCTATGATCGATGCAGCGGCGGAAGCATAAAAGAAACCGTGTGACCATAAGCCTCGCGAACCGAAAGCCGCACAAGAATGACCGTCGTGACTCATCCCGCACCGGGAACCATTGTAAGGGTCGATTTGTCAGAAGGGTTCCGCGTTCCGGAAATCGGGAAACGGCGCCCGGCGATTGTTTTGTCCTCCCCTATCCCGGGCCGCCCACTTATGTGTGCCATCGTTCCCTTGAGTACCAAGGTGCCCAGGCCCGCGCAGCGGCACCACATGCAAATTACGTTCGACCCGCCGCTTCCCAGCCCGTACGAAAATCCGACTGTATGGGTAAAGGGGGATATCGTGCTAACCGTGGCGTTCCATAGACTTAGGCTACTATTTTCGGGATGGAGCGAAGGTCGGAGAGTGTATGATATTCGTGTCCTCGACGCAGCGGTGTTTGAGCGCGTGAAGGACTGCGTCCGCGCAGGGTTGAGTTTGTGACTTGAAGCGGGAAGCGATCCGCTCTACATCTGCACCGTCGCCGGGTAGCTCCGGCAATTTAAGTCCAGTGGAAACGCTGGCCGCTGCGGTTTGGTGATCGCAAGCTTCCGCAGTGTCAGAAAGCCCCGCTTCGGCGGGGTTTTCTTTTTTGTGCCCTAATTTCAAACGGAAACAGAGCCGTCGCGGCAGGAAGGCCGCATTGCCATCCTCCCCGCCGCGCGCGATCCTGCCCGGAAATAGCGCGGGGAGCGAAATATGCCGGAAACTTACGACTATATCGTCACCGGGGCCGGGTCGGCCGGCTGCGTGCTGGCAGCCAGGCTGACGGAATCGGGCCGGTTCAAGGTGCTGCTGCTGGAAGCGGGCGGCAAGGACACCAGCTTCTGGATCCACACCCCGATGGGATACGCCAAAACCTTCGTCGATCCCAAAGTGAACTGGAAATTCGAATCCGAACCGGAAAAGGAACTTAACGGACGGACAATGTATCAGCCGCGCGGGAAAGTCCTCGGCGGCACCAGTTCGATTAACGGCATGATCTACATGCGCGGTAACGCGGCGGATTACGACCAATGGCGGCAGTTGGGCAACGAAGGCTGGGACTACGATTCCGTGCTGCCCTATTTCCGCAAGGCCGAGGATAACGAACGCGGCGCCGACGATTATCACGGTTCGGGGGGGCCATTGCGCGTGTCCAACCAGCCGTACGAATGGGAAATCGCCAAGGCGTTGCTGGAAGCGTGCCAGCAGGCGGGTATTCCCTATAACCCCGACTTCAACGGCGCCAAGCAAGAGGGCTGCGGATACTATCAGACCACCACCAAGGACAAACGCCGCTGGAGCACGGCGGCGGCCTATCTGAAGATCGCGAAGTCCAGGCCCAATCTGACCATCGTGACCAACGCGCACGCCACCCGGGTGCTGTTCGAGGGAAAGAAGGCCATCGGGGTAGAGTTCCGCACCCCGCGCGGACTGGAAACCGCGCTGGCGGGGCGGGAGACGATCGTCTCGGGCGGCGCTTACGGGTCCCCGCAGTTGCTGCAACTGTCGGGCGTTGGGCCGGCGCAGCATCTGACCGAAATGGGCGTGCGGGTGGTGCATGACCTGCCGGGTGTCGGGTCCAACCTGCAGGATCATTTCAACACGTATTGCACTTACCGGATTTCGCGGAATCTGTCGTTGAACGCGCTGCAATACAGCCTGCCGCACCGGCTGCTGGCGGGGGCGCAGTATGTGTTCCTCCGCTCTGGCCCGATGTCTGGCAACGGCATGTATGTCGGCGCGCTGGTGCGTAGCGACAAACGTCTGGAACGGCCGGATTTGCAATTCAACATCTCCGCCTGGAGCACGATCGACCGCACCGCGGACGGGATTATTTCTCATCCCTTCCCGGGCATATCGATCAGCCCGGTGCATCTGGCGCCGGAAGGGCGGGGCACCGTGCGACTGAAGGCGAACGATCCATTCGCGCCGCCAGAGATCAAGTTCAACTTCCTGCGGTCGGAGAACGACATGCGGGTCATGATCGCCGGCGTGCGCATTGCTCGGTCCATAGCGCGCCAGCACGCCCTGCAACGGCTGATTGTGGAGGAGACCGCGCCTGGTGTCGCCACCCGGACGGACGAGGAGATCGCCGAGGATGTGCGCCGGCGGGGCGTGTCGAACCTGCATCCGGTGGGCACGTGCGGCATGGGCAGCGGTCCGGCGGCGGTGGTGGACTCCCGTCTGCGGGTCCACGGGATCGCCGGGCTGCGGGTGGTGGATGCGTCGATCATGCCGGTGATCGTGGCCGGCAACACCAACGCGCCGACGATCATGATCGCGGAGAAGGCCTCCGACATGATCCAGCAGGATGCGCGGGCGGCCTGAAGGACGTTGGGGCCTGCCGTTCGATTGCGGATGGCAGGAAATGGTTGTTTTCTTGAAGGTATGTTCACCGGGCGGCGCGATTTTTGGCGTTTCCGACCGGGTCTGACCCGTGACGGTTTCGGGCACATCGATTACCGGTTCGCCTCGTTAGACGCCGAAGCCGCTGTTGGCTTTGGTGGTTTGCCTGGAAGGGCACGAAGGGCCGCTGAGGGCCGCGAAGGGAGATCGTCCCGGATATCTTCGCGGACCTTCCCGCCCTTCGTCCCCTTCCAGGCAAAATGAAGACAGAATGGCCGGATTCGCTGGTGGTTCGGGGGCACGACTCTGTCGCAACGGAGGATTGCGTGCCCGCATTCCCTCGCCGCACGCAGCTCGCCGGATCGGCGGCCGGCCTTACGCCGCGTCGTGAAAAATGAGGCCCAAAGTGTGCCGTTGGCCGGAACGAACGCGGCTGACACCGTGGCGCATGGTCAGGCGGTAAGAGCCGCGTGCGCCGGCCGCCGGGCGATGGTGAACCGGAAAAATGACCGCCTCCCCCTGGCGCAGCGGAACCACCATCCCGCGCGACTGGGCGCGCGGACGTTGCTCCACCATGATGAACTCGCCGCCGGTAAAGTCGGTATCGGGGGCATTCAGCAGGATCGCGGCCTGCAGCGGAAACACCATGTCGCCGTAAAGATCCTGATGCAGGCAGATGAAGCCGCCCGGCCCGTAGCGCAGCAGCAGCGGGGTCGGCCGGGTTTGGCCGGCGGCATGGCATTGCGCCAGATAGGCATCCAGCGTTTCGGGGAAGGTTCCGTCCTGCCCCAAGGTCCGGCGCCATGCGTTCGCTACCGCCGCCAGCGCGGGATACAGCGCGGCGCGCAGCGCGGCGACAGGGTCGGGCAGGGGATAGGCGAAGTATTTGTATTCGCCCCGGCCATAGGCGCGCTGTTCCATGACGATGCGTTTGCGGAAGCGGGAATCGTCGTCGTACAACGCGATCGCCGCCTCGCACGAAGCGGGCGACAGTAACGGCCGGACGGCATAGCCATCGGCGGCAATGTCTTCGGCGAGGCCGCCGAGGGCGGGTTCGATGATTTGCATGCGCCATCCTATGCGGCTTCCGCCAACCTCGCATCCCGTTACGTGCTTTGGAACCCGAACGCCTCCCGGGCGTTATCCCAATTCACCGGTTACCGAGGAGGCAAATTATGGACGATCGCGTTGAAGGCACTGCCCGAGAGTATGGCGGCCGGGTGCAGGAGGCTGTCGGCAGCGCTACCGGCGACGCTAAAACCCGGACCGAGGGCCTGTATAATCAGGCATCCGGCCAGGCGCAGCAGGCGGCTGCCCAGTTCAGCGACGTGGTGAAGGCGCAGCCCGTCGTGGCGTCGCTGGTCGCTCTGGCCATCGGCTATGTGCTTGGGCGGCTGACGGCATAAGCCGCCCACGAGTGAAAAGGGGGCACGACGCCCCCTTTTTTATTGTCCACCCGGGAACCACGAGGTCGCGATGCCGCCTGCTTTTAACAAATCCCGTGTCAGCGAAGGCTCCTCCCATCAACTCGGCGCGACCTGGGACGGTCTGGGGGTGAATTTCGCGTTGTTCTCTGCCAACGCCACCAAGGTCGAACTGTGCCTGTTCGACGACACCGGGCAGCGGGAACTGGAGCGGATCGAACTGCCGGAATATACCAACGAGGTCTGGCACGGGTATTTGCCCGATACCCGGCCGGGCACGACATACGGGTACCGTGTTCACGGCCCCTATGAACCGGATTCGGGCCATCGCTTCAACCCCAACAAGCTGTGCCTGGACCCTTATGCCAAGGCCCATATCGGGACGCTGAAGTGGGACCCGGCAATCTTCGGCTACATCATGGGCCAGGAGGATACCACGTTCGACGAGCGCGACAGCGCCCCGTTCGTGCCGAAATCCCGGGTGATCGATCCGGCGTTTACCTGGGGGCGGGAACGGCCCCCGTCGGTGCCCTGGGACCGGACGATTATCTACGAAACCCATGTGCGGGGTTACACCAAGCTGCATCCGGCGGTGCCCGAGCATCTTCGCGGGACCTTCGCCGGACTGGGACGTAAGGAAGTCGTCGATTACATCAAGACATTGGGGGTTACGTCCGTCGAGTTGCTGCCGATCCATGCCTTCGTCAACGACAGCCATCTGCTGGAAAGGGGACTGACCAACTACTGGGGTTATAACACCATCGGTTTCTTTGCCCCCGATCCGCGATACTCCGCTGTGCCCGACTTTGTGTTCGCCGAGTTCAAGGAGATGGTCGCGAGGCTGCACGATGCCGGGTTGGAGGTGATCCTTGACGTGGTTTACAACCACACCGCCGAGGGTAACGAAAACGGGCCGACACTGTCGTTCCGCGGCATCGACAACCATTCCTATTACCGGCTGATTCCAGATAAGCAACGCTATTACATCAACGACACCGGCACCGGTAACACGCTGAACATGAGCCATGCTCGGTGCGTGCAGATGGTAACCGACAGCCTGCGCTACTGGGCATCGGAAATGCACATCGACGGGTTCCGGTTCGATCTCGGGACGATTCTGGCACGTGAATCCGATGGCTTCAACGAAGCGCACGGGTTTCTGCAAAGCTGCCTGCAAGACCCGGTGCTGTCGGCCGTCAAGCTGATCGCGGAACCCTGGGATATCGGGCCGGGCGGCTATCAGGTTGGCCGGTTTCCCCCCGGTTGGGCGGAATGGAACGACAAGTTCCGCGATACCGTCAGGGCCTATTGGAAGGGCGATCCGGGGAAACAGGCGGAAATGGCAACCCGCATGGCTGCTTCGGCCGACTCCTTCGCCCAGCGCGGCCGCAAGGCGTGGGCCAGCGTCAATTTCATTACGGCACATGACGGCTTTACCCTGAACGATCTGGTTTCGTACAACGACAAACACAACGAAGCCAACGGCGAGGACGGGCGCGACGGCAGCTCCGACAACAATTCCTGGAACTGCGGCGTGGAGGGGCCGACCGACGACCCGGAGATCAATGCCCTGCGAGAGAGACAGCGGCGGAATATGCTGGCGACTCTGCTGTTGTCGCAAGGCACGCCGATGGTGCTGGCGGGCGATGAGTTCGGGCGCACGCAAGGCGGCAACAACAATGCCTATTGCCAGGATGGCGAGATCGGCTGGGTCAACTGGAATTTCGGCGAGAAGGAAGTCGAACTGGCGGAATTCGTTCGCAAGGTCATCGTGCTGCGGCAGTCATTCCCGATCCTGCGGCGCACCCGGTTCCTGACCGGCGAATACAACGCAGACCTGGATGTGCGCGATGTCCGCTGGCTGTCGCCGGCGGGCACCGATATCGAGGACTCGCATTGGGCCGACACCAATGCTCGGTGTTTCGGCATGTTGCTGGACGGGCGGGCACAGGCCAGCGGGATCAAGCGGCCGGCGATGGATGCCACCGCTTTGCTGGTGCTTAACGCCTATCATGACGTGGTCGAATTCACGCTGCCGGAGGTCGTGGGCGGACAGAAGTGGCAGTGTCTGCTGGACACCAACATCCCTGACGACGTAACGCGTGAATCATTTCAGACAGGTGAAACTTACGGCATAACGGGACGTTCGCTGGTGCTGTTCGTGCTGGAACCGGAAAGTAAACGATCGGTTGCGTTACGCCGGGCAATCGAGGGATTCCGCCAGATGGCGGAGCGTCCGATCCCGATGGCCGCGCCGGAATCCGGTCCCGAAACGGAAAGGGCAATGGCGGAGGCGGTCGAGGTAACGCCTCCTTGATTCACCTGCGCCGGGGCGACGGCGCTATGTTGCGGCGCGGCGTGACTGAAGCCGCGGCGATCCTCGCCCCTTGCGGCGGGTGTTGGGGTGCAAATGGCCCCCTATTTTGCGACAAAGGACATATCATGTCAGAAACGACAAAGAATGCCGAAGGTCTGAAGAAGGCCGCGGATTACACCGCCAAGTCGGGCCAGGCCTCCGTCGAATCGGCAACCAAGGCGACGACGGACTCTATCGAGGAAACCGCCCGGACGGCCAGGCACGTTACCGATCGCGCGGTGGACGCCGGAAAGGGGATCACCGAAACCGTGACCGCGCAAGGCCGGGATACCATGATGGTCGGCGCCCGTGCGGCGGCGGATCTCACCGGTAAGGTCGCCGATATCGGCTTTGGCCGAAGCCATCGCATGATGTCGTCCGCTGCGCATGCGATGGACATATATCGCGACGCCGCCGAACGATCGGCCGGCCGCGTGCAGGCCTTGATGGCCAGCGCGATGACTTTGGGACGTGGAATGACAAGCATGCAGCACGCTTGGTTCGAGATGGCCGACCGCACCATGGAAACCGCGGTCCACAAGCCGCAGGATCTGTTGCGATGCAAGACCGTGAGCGAACTGGCCGAGGTGCAGCGCGATCTCTACCTGGACGCAATCGATCACGCATTCGAATCGACCAGCCGGCTGCTGGAGATGGCGGGTCGCACCGCCCAGGATGCCTTGCGTCCGCTGCGTTCGTAGTGGTTTCGTTCGACGCCTCGCTGTCGGATCCGCCGGTTCCCGCCGGCGATCCGCCAGTTCCGGGCGATCCCGGCGATCCCGTTCCCGCAGAGGAACCGCCTCGGCCGATACCGATCCCGCCCGATCCGGGACCGGTGCCTGTCAGGGCTCGTTAGGCCGCCACAGCGCCCCTACAGGCCCTTGACGTCCTCCAGGATCGTCGCGGCGGCTTTTTCACCGATCATAATGGTGGGGGCGTTGGTGTTGCCCCCCACCGCCACCGGCATGATCGAAGCGTCGGCCACCCTCAGGCCAGCGATGCCATGCACCCGCAAGCGGGGATCGACCACCGTGTTCGGACCATGGCCCATGGCGCAGGAGCTGGTGGGGTGCTGGTTCGATACGCCGGTGCGGCGAACGTAGTCCAGCAGGGCGTTGTCGTCCCGGATGTCCACACCGGGGAAGATCTCCGAGACCACGTAGGGTCTCAGCGCCGGCTGTTCGGCGATTTTGCGCACTAGCCGCAGGCCGGCCAGCGCGGCCTGGATGTCGTAATCGGTCTTCAGATAGTCGAACAGCACGGCGGGCCAGGCGAACGGATCGGGGCTGTTCAACCGAACCGTGCCGCGGCCGTCGGGGCGCAGGTGGACCGGGGTCATACTGAAGCCGGGGAATGGATGCGGAATCACGCCGTCGCGGTTGCGTTCCTTGGTGCTCCATTCGAACAGGTTGATCTGGATATCGGGCCGTTCCAACCGGGGGTCCGATCGGGTGAAGGCTCCGGCGGTGACACCGTTGCTGGCCATGGGGCCGTTGCGGAACAGGGCATAACGGATGCCGGCGGCGGCCTGACGCAGTTTGCTGTTGTTCAGATCGTTCAGGGTGATCGCCTTGCTGCATCGCCAGCTTGCCGTGGTGTTGAAGTGGTCGTGCAGGTTTGACCCCACGGCCGGCATGTCGCGAACGACTTCGATGCCCATGTCTTGCAGGTGCTGCGCCGGCCCCAGGCCGGACAACTGCAAAAGCTGCGGGGAGCCATAGGCGCCGCCGGAGACGATGACCTCGTGTCTTGCTTCGCTGACGTGCGGACCCGCCGCCGTCCGGTATTCGACCCCAGTCGCGCGGCCGTCCCGGATGACAATCTTCGTCGCGTGGGCGTTGGTTTGGATGGTCAGGTTCGGCGGTGGATTGGACAAATAGGCCTTGGCGGCGCTCCAGCGTCGCTTGTTGCTGGTGGTCGTCTGATAATAGCCGCAGCCCTCTTGGTTCGGCCCGTTGAAGTCGGGGTTGGCGGGGATGCCGGCCTGTTGGCAGGCTTCCAGCACCGCCTTGGACAGTTCGCCTTTTTCCGACTGGTCGTTGACGTGAAGCGGGCCGCCGCTGCCATGGTAGGCATCGGCGCCGCGTGCCTGATTCTCGGCTTTCTTGAAGTAGGGCAGGACCGAGTCCCAATCCCAGCCGGTGCAACCGCGCTGGCGCCATTCGTCGTAATCGGCATGGTTGCCGCGGATGTAAACCATGCCGTTGATGGAACTGGAGCCGCCCAAGGTCTTGCCGCGCGGCAGATACAGCCGGCGGTTATGCATTTGCGGCTGCGGTTCGGTTTCGAACATCCAGTTTACCGATGGGTCCACGTAAGTCTTGGCATAACCGAGCGGGATGTGGATCCAAGGGTTTTTGTCGGGTGGGCCGGCTTCCAGGAGCAGAACGCGGTATTGCCCGGACTCGGCGAGGCGGCGGGCGACTACGCACCCGGCCGATCCGGCGCCGGTGACGATGAAGTCGTAGGTGTCCGGCATGAACTGGCGTTCCCCTGTGTTTGGTTGAAGCGAGATTCGGGGATTTGGCTTTACGAGGCAATGGCGGTTGGACCGGCGCAGGAACGGCGGCGGTCTCGGTGGCGCGAAATCCGGTCGTGCCACGGGATCATACCCACATATTGATACGCACTCGCTGAATTTTCCTGTTTCAATTGACCCTGGCCGGTGATACCAATTTGTAACCAAACGTTCTCGGGAACATTCGCTGCCTCCTCGCAGGCAAGCCCTGGTTCCGAAGACAAACCGGCCGCCAGAAATGGTGTGTCCGCGACTGCTGAAACGTCTTTATCGACCATGTATAAGGCAGGAGTGCTTCGAATGTCCATTCTCGATGTTGTCCATCAGCAGCCATTGCTACTGTGTGTTGTGGCCGGTATTGCCTTCGCGACGTTCTGCGAAGTGCGGCTGATCCGTCAGAAGAACGTAGCGAACAAAGACGCCTCCTAGTTCGGCTTCTGTAAGGCGCGGATGGCGATATCCGCGCCTTCTATGTGTCAAAAATAATGATTGTATCATAATTCCACTTTCGGTTGCGGCGTTATGCGGGATGCCGCTGGCGAACCCTGTATAAGATTGTCGAACCCGGGTGCCCGCCCGGTTGGAATGCGGTATTGTACGCGCACTCAATAAGGAACGCGTCATGCTGGTCGTCGAACATCCCGCGGATATGAAGGCTTATATCGGTCAAAAAGTCGGCACCAGCGAATGGGTGTTGGTCGATCAGCCCATGATCGACGCGTTCGCCGCCGCGACCGGCGACCATCAGTGGATCCATGTCGATGTGGAACGGGCAAAGCGGGAAATGCCCGGCGGCACGACCATCGCGCATGGCTATCTGACGCTATCGCTGCTGCCGCGGCTGGGAGAGACAGTGTATCGCATCCGCCAGACCTCGCGGGCGATCAACTATGGGACGAACAAAGTGCGCTTCACCTCCATGGTGCCGGCCGGGTCGCGCGTGCGGCTGACTCAGGTGCTGAAAGGTGTGGAGGACGTGAAGGGCGGCGTCCGCATGACGTTCGAAAGCACCGTCGAAATCGAGGGCAGCGAGAAGCCCGCGCTGGTCGCCGAGGCCCTGTTCATGGCGTTCGACTGATCGCCAGCCGCACACCGGCTCTGCCCCGATCTCCAGCTTGGGGAATTTCAGGATGACGGCGCGTCCGTCGGGCAGCATTTTGCCGGTGTGTAGCCGTCGATGACGGCACCCGACTTCGGCGCCGGGATAATCGGCAGTGCGTTGACGGCCGCTTCCAGTTCGAACCGGTCGGCCGTCGGCAGTGCGATCGCGTCCACGACCAGTGCGGTGGCGTTGTCGCCGGTGCGCGCCTGAAGGGCGAGTTCCACCAGTTTGCGGGCAGTTTCCTCCGGTGAGTCCCGGCGGTCCAGTTCCCGCCGGATCGTGCTGTCGGACAGCCCGCCATGCACGCCGCCGGAGCACAGCAGACAGCGGTTGTGGATACGGGCCGCTGCCTGGTCTTAGTCGATGCGGCTATCCGCTTGGGCACCCAGCACCCCTGTCAGCATGTGACGCATGGCGGAACGGGTTGGAACATGATCGGTGGTCAGCCGCGTCAGCGCGCCGTCGCGCGGGGCTGTAGCCGGGAGTCGCCGATATGCACGGCATGTATCTGCCGTCCGGTCGCAATAAGGGCGGCAAAGGCGCGGGCCATGCCGGAGAGGTCGGTGTCGGCCTGACCTTGGGTGTGCAGCCAGCGGTTGATCGCTTCCAGCGCGGTCGCGGCGTTGGTCTCGATGCCGCGCAATGGGTTCAGTTCTTCGATCGCGTCCAGAAACAGGCGCACCGCTGTTTCGGCAGCGACCCGCCCGCGCTTGGCGCCTCCCACGCCGTCGGCAAGGGCGGCCACGACACGCATGCGGCTGGGTTCGGCAGTCAGGCAGGCGGCGAAATCCTCATTCCGCGCCCGCGTTGTTCCGGGATCGGTTGCCATGCCGACCTGCACGCGGGGCGGTTCGTGCATGACTGCCCCTGTCGCGGCTAAGGTCGGAAAACAGCACGTCTGTAGGTTGGTTGCCATCCCGTGATGCAAATCGATCGGGGACTGCACCCTTATTGGTCAAATCCGACCGATCCGGCTGGTTTTCCGCTGGCATAGGCCGTGCATGACCTGGCGGGCAACAACGGGAGCATACAGCATCATGGCTACGTCACGTCGATTCGGCCGTCGATCCCTTCTGGCCACCGCGGGGGTAGCGGCTGGCAGCGGCGCGATCACCGGGTTCCCCACGATCTGGGCGCAGAATATCAAGAACATCACCCTGCGGCAGTTCGGCACCGGCGTGTCGAATCTGAACGCAGTGGCCGAAAAGGTGAAGTCCGACCTGGGTTTCACCCTGCAAATGACCGCGCTGGATACCGACGCGGTGACGCAGAAGGCGGTCACCCAGCCCAAATCCTATGACATCGCGGATATCGAGTATTTCTCGATCAAGAAGGTGTTTCCCACCGGCGTGATGCAGCCGATGGATGCAAAGAAGATCAAGAACTACGATA
>VFSW01003994.1_pt1 | contig 22052 bp, 20 predicted proteins | sample 5358111 | NCBI WGS metagenome assembly VFSW01 (sample SAMN11554181, study PRJNA540505) | mine drainage metagenome | isolation source: sediment from site ElyBrook_90M | place: USA: Ely Copper Mine, Vershire, VT | collected 2017 | reverse complement strand
GGCCGAGGTCGTGGCCGAGGTCGTCGGAACCGTCCACCCTGGGGAGTACCCCGCCGAGTTGATGGGTGGCGGATTCGTGGGCTTCTGGAGTTGTGAACCGAAGATCTGGTAGAGCACCTTCTGCATGGCGGGTTCTTGCACAAAAAGGATGCTCCCGAGACTGCCGTAGGTGCCCGGCGCGGTGGGCAAGGTGTACGTGGCGAGATTCGTGGGATCGAGGTTGTGGAATTTGATCGCGAGTCCGATGAGCTCACTCGAGGAGAAATTACTGTCGAGGGCGATGCCTGCGGTCAGCTTCGAGATGAAGCCGTTGATGGTGATCGGGTTATAGAGTCCCTTGGCCTTGTCAATCATGGCCTTCAAGAACTCGTTCTGACGGTAGATGCGCCCGTAGTCGCTCGTGACGTCAGTGCTCCACACGCCATTTTGGTACCACTGGTAGTGACGACTGCGCACCAGGGCGAGAGCCTGGAAGTTGTTCACGCTCTGACAGCCCGCGTGCGGAATATTGAGGCCCGAGAAGGCATCCTTGGCGGGGTAGGGGAAGTTCATGTAGACCCCACCGATGGCCTGAGCGGCGTTGATGATGCCCAAGAAACTCACCACCACGGTGTGCGCGATCGGGATCCCGAAATTCGCCGTGATGGTCTGGGCCAACAGTGAGGGACCGTTGGCGAAGTTGACGTTGAGGCGGTTGGCCTTGCCGTAGAGGTTCTGGTTCGCCAGCAAGGTCGTGACGGTGTCGCGCGGAATCGAGAGTACCGTAATCGTTCCCTTGGCGGGATCGACGTGCATGATCTTGACCACGTCACTGCGCTGACCAGCAGCCTGTCCAGTGGACGCCCCGGTCTGGGCGGCGATGTATCCCGAAAGCCCCGCGCGCGAGTCCGAGCCCACTTCGAGGATGTTGAAGGGTTGGTTCCCGACACGCGCCACTTCACCGGCGACGTTGATCTTGGTGATGTGACCGAGTTGCCAGAGCGTGTAGAGGTACCCGCCACCGAGCAACACGATAATCACCGTGACCACGGAGATAGCCGAGATCCACCATTTGCGGTGCCGACGCCAATGCGTTGCCTTGGGAACACGGCTCTTGTGCTTCACCCCCGCCTTTTGGTCGATGGCCTCGCCGAGCGCAGCGAGGCGGTGTGAATTGGCCAGGCCGCCGGGGTGAGGAGTGGCGCGGCGCGACCGACCACGTGCGACGTCAGGAGGGTCCGAAGGCATCAGCCGACTTTACCAGTGCTAGTTAAGAAATCGTTCTACTTCTGGACAATTCGGAACGGCTCGTAACCGTCCTTTTCGAGGATTTCCGCCAATTCCGGACCACCGGTGGCCACCACGCGACCCTCGGAAACCACGTGGATCATGGTCGGGGTCAATTCCTGGAGAAGTCGTCGGAAGTGGGTGATCGCCAGCACGCCACAATTCCATTCGGTGGTGGCCTCTTGAAGCCGTCGCGCCACCGCGCCCAGGGCATCAACGTCCAAACCAGAATCGATCTCGTCGAGCATCGCGAACTTCGGCTGCAGCACCGCCAACTGCACCATCTCAGCGCGTTTGCGCTCGCCGCCCGACAAGTCCACGTTGACGAAACGCTCGAGGACCTCGGGACGAAGTTCGACACGACGCGCCTCGCTCCTCATGCGCTCAAGGAGTCCCTCTCGTTCGGCGCCAGCGGCGACCAACAAGTCGACCGGTCGCACGCCGGGCACCTCCATGGGGTGCTGCAGCGCCAGAAAGAGTCCGTGTCGCGTGCGTTCGGTGGGCGAGAGATCGAGAAGCTCGACCCCGTCGATGACGACGGAACCCTCGAGCACTCGGTAGCCCGGATGCCCCGAAAGGGCGTGCGCCAGGGTCGACTTTCCCGAGCCATTAGGCCCCATGATCACGTGGACCTCACCCGAGGCCATCGAGAGGTCGAAACCCTTCAAGACCTCCTTGCCCGCGACCTCGACGCGCAGACCCTGAATCGTTAACGTGCTCAACTCATCACCACCTGTAGTCGACCAGCCTCGACGACGACGTCGTAATGGACCACGGGCCGCGTCGCCGGGAAGGACGCCGGTTGGCCGTCCTTCAAGTTGAACATGGCCCCGTGACGCGCGCACTCGATCTCGCAGGTCGTGACGTCGACCTCGCCCTGGGACAGGGAGAAATCCTCGTGACTGCAACGGTCGTCGAGCACGTAGACGTCGTTGTCGATGCGTACCACCACGAGCACGCGATCGTTCACCGTCACTCGGGCCGCCTCACCGTGGACGTAGTCGTCGAGGGAGCCGATGTCGAAGGTCGTCACGGCGTCACGATCTCCACGTGGCCCAAGGTCTCACCCAAGTCACGTTCGACCACTTCGGCGAGTTGCGGGGGCAGCGTCGCGAGCATCTCGTAAAAGAAGCCCTGGATCATGAGCCGCTCGGCGTCGCGACGCGTTACCCCGCGCGACTCCAGGTACCACCGCTGTAGTTCGTCGAGCGGTCCCACGCTCGAGGCGTGCGCACACATGACGTCGTTCTCACGGATGTCCAAATTGGGCACACTGTCGGCGTGCGCGTGCGGCGAGAGCAGCAGATTGTGATTCGTCTGGCGCGCGTCGGTGCGCTTGGCGCCCTTCTCGATCTCGATCAGCCCGGTGTAGACCGAACGCGACTCGTCGGCCACGGCGCCCTTGGAGAGCAGCGTCGAGTGCGTACGGCCCGCTCGATGGAACTGGTGCGTGCGAAAATCGTGCACCTGGTGCCCCGAACCCAAGAAGGTGGTGCGCAATTCGTTCTCGGCGCCCGCCGCTGAGAACTCCACGTCATTACGCGAACGGTTGTAGTGCGCACCGATTGAGATCACCGCTTGACGTAATCGCGCGTCACGTCCCAAGTGGCCCGTGGAGCGCGCGACGTGCCACGCGGTGGCGTCGAGACGCTGATAGGTACTGACCTGCAATGAGGAATTGTCAGCGAGGTCGTACTCGGTGAGGGGTACGACGAGTGAATCGACACCGCCGTCGAGATACTCCACGACCGAGACCTGCGCCGAGCGCCCCAGGGTGATGAGCATCTGGGGGAAGGAGCTGTCACCGCGGGTCGTGTTCAAGATAACGATGGGCTGGTCCACGTGCGTGGCGTCAGCCACGCGCACCGTGATCGTGGCAGGCGACAGTGCACAGTTGAGCTGCGCGAAGGCGTCACTGGCGTACTTCGGCGACCACGTCGACTCGCTCCGTTCCACGCTGACTCCCTCGAGCGAGCCCGCGACATCGACGAGGTCACCGTCGACTACTCGAATGACGAGTCCAGCTCGCTCGCCGAGCTCGTGGGCGAATGCCGAGAGTGCAGGTGCTTCGCTGGGGGCGCCCACCGTAAAGCAGTCCAGATCCAAATCGCCGAGTGGGGCGTAGCGCCAAACCTCGTCAACGGTGCTCGGGAGCCCCAGGGCGCTGAACGTGTTCCAGGCCTCGAGCCGAGTGGGCGAATCTTCGTGGTCGGCGATATAGGCCAGGGCGGACTGCGTGAAGTTTTTCATAGGAGAGGGCTTGAAAAGTGTAGTGGGAGTGAGAAGGCCTTCGGACGACTCGCGTGGTTAGTGGCGCCAGAACTTCCAGCCACGGCGTTGCTTCTTCTCCATCTCGTCGAGGACGCGTCGGCGTTCCTCGAAGAGCTCGGGCGCCACCGCGTCGATGATGTCACTGGCGGCGTTGAGAATGTCGCGTCGATCTTCGAGGGGAACTTCGCTCGAGGGAGGCTCTTCCACGTTGGGACGACGCGCCAGGGTGCCGTGAGACCAGCCAACGTCGGCGAGTCGGCGCTCGTAGGTGAGACAGTCCTCCGGACAGCTCCAGGGCTGATCGGGAGCGTTACCGAGTACGCAGAATCGCGCGACTTCACCAGAGGCGTACGTACGGCTCTGGAAGTGCTTACATTCCTCACGCATTCCCATGTCGTCTCCATTGTGTCACGCTCGACGAGTTCAAGCCTGGGCACCAGTGCGCCCAAAGTCCTAACCGATCGATCCTTCCATCTGCAGTTCGATGAGTCGCGACCACTCCACGGCGTACTCCATCGGGAGCGTGCGCGTGACGGGCTCGATGAAACCGTTGACGATCATGCCCATCGCCTGGGTCTCGGTGAGACCACGACTCATGAGGTAGAACAACTGGTCGTCGCCGATCTTCGAGACGGTGGCCTCGTGACCAATGGAGGCGTCTTGTTCGCCGACTTCCATGTAGGGCTTGGTCTCGGAGATCGACTGCTCGTCGAGTAACAACGCATCGCATCGTACAAAGGCCTTGGCGCCGGTGGCACCCTCTTCGACCTTCACGAGTCCGCGATAGGTGGTCTGTCCACCATCTTTCGAGATGGACTTAGAAATAATCGTCGACGTCGTCTCGGGCGCGCAATGCACCATCTTGGCTCCGGCGTCTTGAATCTGCCCGGGTCCGGCGTAGGCGACCGACAGGACTTCTCCCGAGGCCTTGGGGCCCATCAAGTAGACGCTCGGATACTTCATCGTCAATCGCGAACCGATATTGCCGTCAATCCACTCGACGTGAGCCTCCTCCTCGGCGCGTGCACGCTTGGTAACGAGGTTGTAGACGTTATTCGACCAGTTCTGAATGGTGGTGTACGTAATGCGCGATCCCTTGAGCGCCACGAGTTCCACCACGGCCGAGTGCAGGGAGTCCGTGGAGTACACCGGAGCCGAACAGCCCTCGACGTAGTGCACCTGACTTCCCTCGTCTGCGATGATCAACGTCCGCTCGAACTGACCCATGTTCTCGGTGTTGATGCGAAAGTACGCCTGCAGGGGCTGGTCCACGTTGACCCCGGGGGGCACGTAAATGAACGAACCACCGCTCCACACCGCTGAGTTCAGCGCAGCGAACTTGTTGTCGTTGGGCGGGATGACCGTGCCGAAGTACTTTCGCACGAGATCTGGATACTCGCGCACCGCGGTGTCCATGTCGCAGAACAAGACGCCCAGGCGCTCGAGGTCCTCGCGGTTGCGGTGAAAAACGACCTCGGACTCGTACTGCGCGGTGACGCCCGCCAAGTACTTGCGCTCGGCCTCGGGGATGCCCAGGCGCTCGTAGGTGTTCTTAATGGCGTCGGGCAGGTCCTCCCAGCGCTCCACCCGATTCTCGGTGGGCTTGATGTAGTAGTAGATGTCATTGAAATCGAGTTGGGGCATACGCTGGGAGAACCACTCCAGCATGGGCTTGCGCTCGAAGCGCTTGAGGGCGTTCAATCGGAAGTCGAGCATCCACGGCTCCTCGGACTTGATCCCCGACATCTCGCGCACGATGGCCTCATTGATGCCCTTCTTCGGCTTAAAGACGGGAATCTGGTCGTCGGACCAGCCCAGTTGGTAGCGACTGAAATCCAAGTTGTCGACGCTCATTGTTCTCCTTCGCGGAATATTCCCTATGGCCATAGTACTAACTCGAGAGAGCACTCTGACGCAAAATCTTGTCATCTGGCAGAGTGGAGCAATGCCACTAGCTCCGCGCGTCACTCAACGTCCCTTCGAAATTACTCGCCACGGCGACACTCGCATCGACCCTTACTACTGGCTCCAAGATCGTGACAACGAAGAAGTACTCGCCCACTTACGGTCGGAGAACGCGTACCTCGCCGAAGAACTCGCCTACCTCGCGCCGCTCGAGGGCCAACTCTTCGAGGAAATCAAAGCCCGCATTGAGGAGACCGATATCTCGGTCCCAGTGCGTCGCGGCGACTGGTGGTACTACGAACGCACCCGCGAAGGACTCAACTACCCCATCAGCTGTCGCGTGCGCGTGACGCCAGGCGTCGACGCTCCTCCCGTGATTCTGCCCGACGTCGCCATTGAGAACGAGCACATCATCTTGGACGAGAACCTCGAGGCCGAGGGTCACGACTTTCTCTCGGTGGGGGTCCTCGCAGTGAGCCCCGATGACCGTTGGGTGGCGGTCGGAGTCGACTTCGAGGGTGACGAGCGCCACCGCGTCAGCGTGCGACCACTCGCCGGACAGCCCCCCCTCGACGATGTACTCGACGACGTGTACTACGGCTTCGCCTGGGCGGGCGACAGCCGCCACTTCTTCTACACCCGTGTTGATGACGCCATGCGCCCCTGGCAGCTCTGGCGCCACGAGATCGGCACTCGCGCGGAACACGACGTCGTGGTCATGCAAGAAGACGACGCGCAATTCAACGTGTCCGTCGGGCGCAGCCGTGATGACGAGGTCATCCTGGTGTCGCTATCGTCCTCGTCCACCTCGGAGATGTACTACCTCGATTCGATGACGCCCACTGATTCCTTCGCTCTCGTCGAAGCGCGACGCCAGGACATCGAGTACGGCGTCGAGCACTTTCGTGACCGATTGGGCCGCGATTGGTGGCTCAAGATCACGAACGAGGACGCCACCGACTTTCGCCTGTTGGCGCGTCACGTCGAGGAGGCCACGGCGCCGTGGCGCGAGTTGATCGCGCACCGACCCGGCCAACGCCTCGACGGCATCGACGCTTTCGCCGACTTCGTGGCGATCTCAGAGCGCCACGACGGCAGTGCCGCGGTACGCATCGCCCCGCTACTCGACGACCCGGACCCCTTTGGTGAGGACCTCCTGGCGCGCGCCTACTTCGTCGACGGTGGTCCCGCGCCAACGACCGTCTCTCTCTCGGCCAACGCGATGTACGAGACGAATCGACTTCGCGTCTCGATGACGTCGCTCGTGACCCCGCGCCTGATCGCCGATATCGATGTCGCCACCGGGACTGCCACCATCCTCAAGCAACAGCGTGTCCTCGGCGGTTACGACGCCACGCGCTACGTCACCGGCCGCCTCTGGGTCGAGGCCAGTGACGGGGTGCGAATCCCGGTGTCGGTGGTGGCGAGTCGTGACGTCCTCGCCCGCGGCGAGGACGGAGAACTCACGCCCCGAGGACCGGCGCCCCTCCTGCTCTACGGTTACGGGAGTTACGAGATCTCCATCGACCCCACCTTCTCCTCCCTTCGCCTCTCCCTGCTCGATCGCGGGGTTATCTTCGCCATTGCCCACGTACGCGGTGGGGGCGAGATGGGGCGTTCCTGGTACGAGATGGGACGACTCGCCCAAAAACCCACCACGTTCTCGGACTTCGTCGCGGTGGCCCAGTACCTCGTCGCTCAGCGGTGGACCACGCCGGATCAACTCTGCGCGCGCGGAGGGTCCGCGGGAGGACTCTTGATGGGCGCCGTGATGAACCTCGCCCCCCACCTCTTTCGTTGCGTCGTCGCCGAAGTGCCCTTCGTGGACTCGCTCACGACCATGCTCGACGCCTCGCTACCGCTCACGGTGGGTGAATGGGAGGAGTGGGGCAACCCCGACGCCAGCCCCGAGGCGTATCGCACGATGAAGTCGTACTCGCCCTACGACAATGTACGCAGCCTCAACGACGACGGTTCACCGCGGATATACCCACACCTCTTCGCCGCGGGCGGACTCAACGACTCGCGCGTGGGTTACTGGGAACCGGCGAAGTGGGTACTCAAATTGCGCGACGCTCATCCCGACAACGTCGCCTACCTCAAGACGGAACTGGGTGCGGGCCACGGCGGACCTTCGGGGCGATACGACGCGTGGCGCGACGAGGCTCAAGTTCTGGCCTTCATCGTCCACGAACTCGGCGTCGCGCGCTAACGACTCGCCGCCGCGCGCACCAGCGCCAGTCCGCTGTGCAGGGGCACCGTTGGAGAATGCCGCAGCACCGCGATCGCCACTACTACCGCCACCACGAGAACGATGACCGCGACCACCACCACTTGGCGGCGGCGGCGAAACCGCGGGTGCGCGCCATGACGCATTGATCGCTCGAGAGCCCATCTCTCGTCGTGGCGCAGGTGGGGCGGGGAAATCGCCTCCACCGGATTCACCTGGGCGTCGTTGAAGACAAATTCCTTATCAGGATCGAGTCGGGGCAATTGCACGGGAGGCGAATCGAGCGCCTCGCTCCCGTCGAGGATTCGAAAGCCTCGCGAGGGGCGATACGGCGACGGCGGCGGCGACGGCGACGGACGCGCTATCTCTCGGGACCGGGGCTTTTTCGACGTGGTGTCGGAGTGGTTCGCGACGCGTCCGCGTAGTAAGAACGCCACGACCAAGAACACAAGGACGACGCCCCCGGCAATTTGAATTAGCAACACGAGGTCATCCCTTCGTGCACGGCGCTCCTCCTCGTCTTCAGAGTCAGCGTAGCCAGTCAAACGAACTCAAGCGAGTTCGCCGAATCCTCCGCGGAAGTAAATCAGGGGATGGCCACTTCGCGCGTACACGTAGCTCACCGCCACCACCGCCACGTCGTGATCTCCGTGCGTCGTGACGACCGACATCCGCCCCTCGAGGTGTGCGATGGCTCCGTCGAGCAGGGGTGAGCCGTCGGGGGCCTTCTCCCAGGGTGAGCCGTCAAACTTGTCCACCCCCGACGTGGCGAAACGGCGCGCGAGCGGCTCCTGGTCGGCGCCGAGAATGCTGATACCTACGTTTTCACTCTGGCGGACCAGTCCCCACGAATGCCCCTGGGTACTGGCAGCGAAGGTGACGAGCGCGGGTTCGAGCGAGAGGGAACCGAAACTTTGACAGGTGAAGCCCGCGGGGCCATCGGTGGTGGTGGCGGCGATGACCACGAGACCGGTGGCGTAGTGCCCCAGCACTTCCTTGAAGTGCGCCACGTCAATAGATGTCACGCGCAAACCCTATCGGGCAACTTCGGCGTGCCCGCCGAGCACGAATCGCCCCGCGACGCGACCAATCAAGCCCTCACGCTCGAGCTGCGCGAGCAAGACCTCAATCCGTTCGACGTCGACATCGGCCAAACCCACGATCACGTTGCGTCGAGTGAGTGCGGTCTCGTGCAGCAACTTCAAAATTCGCCCACGCACCTGTCGGTCCGAATTCGCAAACGACGCCTGGGGCCGCGACACCGCCGCCGAGCGCGGCGCCGGGTCCGTGCCGCCCTCGCGCTGGAAGCGACACGCACGTCGCAGTGGGCACGACATGCAGCGTGGGTCTCGGGTGCAGAACTGAGCACCCAAGTCGATCATCGCCTGATTGAAGGCCGCGGCGCCCTCGCGGGGGAGCAATTTGCTAGCGAGTGACTGTGCCTCGCGCGGACGCAGTGGGCGATTGGCCAGGGCGCGCGCGAGAACCCGCCCCACGTTGGTGTCCAGCACAGCGACGGGGGCACCGAAAGCGAAGGACGCGACGGCGTGTGCGGTGTAGGGCCCCACTCCCGGCAAACTCAAGAGGTCATCGACCGAAGCGGGCACCGCGGAGTCGAATCGCTCACACATCTCGCGCGCGGCGTCGTGCAGTGACTTGGCGCGACGGGGGTACCCTAGCCCGCTCCAAAGTCGCAACACCTCGGCCAAGGGAGCCTGGGCACAACTCGACGGGCTCGCAAACGTGTCGAGAAATCGTCGCCACGGTTCAACCACCCGGCCGGTGGATGTCTGTTGCAACATGATCTCTGCAACGAACACCGCCCAGGGGTCGTCATGGGCGATCCATGGCAAGTCGCGGCGTAGTTCCGGGGCGGCTCGACGTAGCGAGCGGCGAAACGCGACGAGAGCCTTGAGTGCGTCAGCCTCGAGGACGACCTCGGGCATCGTCAGTCGATTAGATGACGGCCGGCAAGGGTCGCGTCGAGAAGGACGCCGTGCTGCCGTCGAGCGATTCACCATCGATGACGAGCCGCCACGTGAAGCGCGAATTCGGACTCAGTGGGATGGGTCCGAGGTTCACCGCAATCGGCACGTCCACCGGAGTACCCACGGGCACGCCTTCGGGGGCACTCGCCGAAAAGTCACCACGAATCTCGATGGTCTGGGGACCTTGGGGGGAATCGAATTGGACCAACTGCCCATCGGCGTCTTCGAGAAACAATTCCCAGTGATGCATTCGGTCAAACTCGTGCGTGTCCACTTCGACTTTGATGGCCACCGCTGACGGCACGGGCTCTGGACCGCTCAACGACCATCCACCACCGAGAATGTACAACTTTCCGTCGGCGACTTGTGCGGAATCAGCGAGCAGCATGGTGACGTTCATCCACCCAGCCTAGACAATCGTCTGCGCACTGATTTTCTCTCTCCGACTGGACCATGCGACAAAAATTATTACCACTTAATCAGGTAATTTAACCGAAACTTATGTACTCGCCGAGTGCTGGCGGGCGTGGAGGGGGTAGCCTTGCCGCCATGACTCACGTCGAGCGTCTCGGACGCCCTTCGACGCTTCGACTCGCGAGCAGACCGCAAAAGTCTCGGTGGATACTCACCGCGCTCGCCGCAGTCGTGGTGTCCGCAAGTGCAGTGACCGTCCTCTCTCGTCCCGCCGGAGCGATGACGATCGCCCAGGAGAAGCAGCGCGCGGCCGACCTCTACAACCAGATTCAGCGGGTCGGGGCCCAGGTGCAGTTCCTCGGTCAGCGCTACGACCTCGCGCACCTCAAGTACGCCCACATCGTCAACACCATTACCAACACCAAGGCCATCGTCGCCGGTATCCAGAGTCAGGTAGTCAACGACAACTCGCGCCTCAAGGCCGACGCGGTCTTCGCCTACGTGACGAATGGTTCGGCCTCGTCCAGCAACCCCCTCTTCAACACCAACGCCGCCAACGTGGGTGCCACCGACGTCTACAACCAACTCGCCACCGGCAACATCGGCTCGGTCATCGCGAGTCTCAAGACCAACCGGGTCCAGCTGACGCAGGAACGCGGATTGCTCAACTCCGAAATGGCGCAGGCCGCGGCGGTGGCGAATGCGGCCAAGGCCAACTACCAGCAGTACCTCACCCTCCAGGCCAACATCGAGCAGGCGCGGTCCCAGGTCGAGGGACAGATCTCGTCGTACTACCACGCCATCGCCGCCGCCGCCGCCGCGGCGTCGGTGAGGGCAGTGACCACGGCCATCGCCACGCCCCAGCCCACTTCGGGCTCCGCGGCCCCACCGCCGGACCCGCTCGGCGCTGCGGCCGTCGCCGCGGCTGAGTCCTACTTAGGCGTGTGGTACCAGTGGGGTGGCGCCTCGCGTAGTGGCGTCGACTGCTCGGGACTGGTGATGTTGGCCTACGACGCGGTGGGTGTCTCACTCCCGCACTATTCGGGTGCCCAGTTCGCCGACACCGTGCGCGTGCCACTCTGGGACATCCAGCCGGGTGATCTCCTGTTCTACGGCTACAACGGCGACGAGCACGTCGCGATGTACGTCGGGGGTGGCAACATGATCGAGGCGCCCCAGACCGGGTACCAAGTCCACATCACTCCGGTGCGCTTGGGGTGGGGGTTCGCGGGGATTGGTCGCGTGAGCGCCTAGCGATGTCGGGCGTACCCACTTCTATCCACCTCGGCCCCTTCGTCTTTCACCTCTACGGTTTAGGACTCGGTATTGCGGCCTACGTTGCCTATCTCTACGCTGAGCGACGACTGCGTCGACACGGCATCGATACCGCCGCATTCGCCCGCTACACCCTCGCGCTACTCGTCGCGGGACTGTTCGGCGCCCGCCTCGCCAACATCGTCACCAACTGGGGCTACTACTCCGGTCACCCCGCCCGTTGGATCGCCGTATGGCAGGGGGGGATCTCCAGTTTCGGCGGCATCGGCTTCGCGATCCCGGTCGGCATCATTGCGCAACGACACTGGTGGCCCTCCACGCGACTCCTGGCATTCACCGACGCCCTGATCCCCGCTCTGGTCGCGGGATGGGCCCTCGGTCGAGTACTCGGCCCCCAATTCATGGTCAATGGCGGGGGTCATCAAACCACGTCGTGGTTCGGCATTCATTATTCGGGTCAGATCGGCAAACGGGTCCCGGTGCCCCTGATCCAGGGCGCCGAGGACGCCGCATTGTGGTTGATCCTGATCCGCCTCGAGGCGAAGTGGACCACGCGAGCCGTCGGCGTGATCAGCGCTGTGGCGATGATTATCTGGGGCCTCGTGCGCGCCTACGACGAGCGATGGCTGCTCGGCCAACAGTCCCACTCGGGTTCGATCGGAGTGCAATTGGCCGGCCTCGCGCTCACCCTCGCCGGAATCGGCACCTGGTGGCGTGTGTCACGACGACCTCGCGTCGTGACGACGAAATAGAACTGTCGTCCAAAAGTCAAGGGGTGCGCGAATGGAGCTGCGTCCACGACTGACCCTCGTCGCGTCACTTCGTGCCGACCGGTTCGGCCACTTCAAACCTCGAGGGACCCTGGAAGATTGGGGCTTAGTCGACGAGACGACGTCCACGGCCTGACGTGGTTCTCGGTGTAGGGACTCGAGGGATCCTGTTTCGCCCGACGTGGCCCCCGCCGCGAAATCCGCTGGAGTGGGTCCCCAGCGACCCCCGACTGCGACTAGAGCAGCGAGTTCCATTCCTCGTCGCTCAACGCACCGAGGCGACTGACCTCGGCGCGCGCCGCCACGGGACTGCGCGCCACGTCAATATAGGACACGTGATCAAGGCCCAATCGGCGCCACGGTGCGAAGAGATTGCGGGTGGGTGAAGGGTTCGTGTAGATACCGCGCACCAGGAGTCCCTCCTCGGAGGCCGCGACCACTACGGCCGGGCGAACCTTGGATTGCTGTTCGGGGATCACCGGATCGACGTCGTCGAATGGCACTTCCGTCGTCACCACCCAGCCGGCCAAGGGATGCGCGACGTCGTACACTGCGCCCTCCGCCGGGGTTAGGACCACTGCACGTCGAGTCGGCTCGGAGAAGGTGACGGGCGCTACGGAGTCCCGCACCGACGCCACGACGGCGGGGGTCGACTTCTTCTTCTCGAACTTGCCCTTCGATCCGGAGCGGTCGGTCGGCGCCTTGGCCGCGCGGGCCTGCTTAGCGACCTTCTCCTGCTCGCGGCGCGCTCGGCGTTGCTCGCGCACCGATTCGTCCACGATCTTGGGTGTCAGTAGTGACGCGCGTCCAATCGTCAACTCGATCTCGGGCAATGCCAGCGACTCGTCCTCACCCAGGATCCGACGACAGTGCCTCGCGGCGGGAAATTCGTGGCCAATGGCGAAGGCGAGGACCACGACGAGTTCGTCCTCGCTGAGCGACTCACCGCGCAGCGTAGTGATGGCCTGCGTCAATTGCTCGTACGTGGGCGTCTCGGCGTGCTCGCCCAGGGCGGTGATGACCTTCTCGAGGGGCTCCATCGACAAGAGCTCCAGCAATCCCGACACGGCGTCAATCGGCGCGCCGGCCGCGAAAGCGGCGACGTCGCGCTTCTTCTGCAGTGTGCGAAGCGGCACGGCGATGACGGCGCTGAGCTTCGAGCCCTTTAACTGCAGGCCGTCGACCACGCGCATCACGGCGTCGGTATCCAACTTGGCGATGGCGCGACGCATGACGTCGTGGGCACTGGCGTTCAACGGTGGCATGAGATTCCTACTTCACGGGGTTCGAGCAAAACGGCGAGCCAATGGGGCTCCTGCCGTGGCCGCCGAGGCGACCAACGGCACCCATCTACTGTACCGAGGTCCCCGGGGGCCGATAATCGCTGCCGGAACTCATTGCGGCGGCCACTCAAAATCTGATCACCGCGTTAGTCCCACGAACCGTTCGTCCCCGGCACCCCTCCGAACTGAAGAACCGCGTGGCTCGGTCCTCGTTCCAGATGCCTGACAGGACGGGTGCCGTCACCATCGACTCGAACTCGAATCGCCTCTCGAACACCGCCGCGCAACTCTCGACGATGTCACGGTCGAAGAGGAATCTCAATCCTCGCGTCACTTCGTTCAGCACCGCGTGCAGTCCTAGGGCGGCCCGAAAGGGACGATGGTGGCACTTCGACTCGATGTCGTCGGCGACGGCAATGATCCGTGCGGGCACGATGATGACAGCGTCGTGCCCTCGCCACGCAGTGGCGTCCACTATTCGGGCACTTCAGTAATTCGCCACGTTCCAGATCTTGCGTCATGTTCACTGCACCTCAATTCACGTCGCGAGTGAGGAAGCGAGTACTGGGTCCGCACAGTTGTCGAGGCATGCGTCTCGCACCACTCGACTTCGCAGTTGGTGCGATTGGGAATCGGTGCGAAACACGTCAACGACACGTTGGTCGGCCTCACATCACGCTCGACGAAGCCCTGCTTTACGTGATCTCCCCACCCCACGGGGCGGACGGCGGCAACGTTACGGGCCCACCGCGAGACGAGGCGGCGTCTCTCGGCGACGTCCATTCGTGACAATCTCGGGCCGTTCGACACTGAGGCGCCCGTCAAGATTGCGGTGGGCCGGTGTGATACTGAGGGCAGTGAGCACTGTAGCCATGTCCCAGGGGGGGTCGGCCTCCCCCGGCGCGAATCGTGCGACGCCGCTACTGGGACTCGATTCGACCGACGTCCTGACGGCTCTGGACACGACCGCGCGCGGCCTCGATCCCGAGGAGGCCCGTCGGCGCCTAGCGCGCGACGGGCCCAACGCGCTGCCCTCACCACGTCAGCGACGCGTGGTGCTCGAGTTGGCCGAGCAGTTCACCAACATGTTCGTCGTCGTGCTGGCCGTCGCGGCGGGACTCACGTTCGTGACCTATCTACTCACGACGCCACGCAACCCGGCGAACCTAGAACTCGCCGTGGGCATCTTGGGCGTCGTGGTCCTCAACGCGCTCATCGGCTTCTTCCAGGAGCACTCCGCGGAGCGAACGGCCCAGGCCCTCCAAGCCATGGTGCCGCACCAGGCCCGCGTACTGCGTGGCGGAGAACTCACTGAAGTACCCGCCGAGGAACTGGTTCGTGGCGACGTCGTGGTCCTCGACACCGGTGACGCGGTGTCGGCGGACTGTCGTGTCATCGAGTCACGAGCGCTCAGCGTCGAGATGGCGACACTGACCGGAGAGAGTCAACCCGTCACCCGCAGTGACGAGCCCGCGACGAATGCGCGCGAGCCGCTCGAGTCACGCAACTGCGTGTTCATGGGAACCTCGGTGACCAATGGTGCGGGCAAGGCCGTCGTCTTCGCCACCGGACTCGACACCGAGTTCGGACGCATCTTCCGCCTCACGGCCACCGTGCCTCGCGAAGCCAGTCCCCTGCAGCGCCAGGTTAACGAGATGGCCCGACGCGTCGCCATCGTCGCCATCGTCGCCGGCACCGCATTGTTCGCGATTCGCGTCCTCACCGGCAATCCGGCGGCGCTCTCCTTCGTCTTCGCTCTGGGGGTCATGGTCGCCCTCGTACCCGAAGGGCTGCCCGCGACCCTCTCGGTCTCCCTGGCGATCGGGGTCCGACGCATGGCCACACGTCACGCCCTTATCAAACGCCTCGTCGCGGTGGAGACCCTGGGTTCAACGACGGTGATCTGCACCGACAAGACCGGAACACTGACGCAGGGCGAAATGACCATCCAACAGATAGTCGCCGATGGCGTCGCACACCACGTGACCGGCATCGGCTACGGTCCCAGCGGCACCATTGACGACGTCGAGAGCGTGCGCGACCTACTCGTCGCGGCCGGACTGTGCTGCGACGCCCGGCTGGTGGCACCCACTGAGGATCACGGCTGGCGCGTCTTGGGCGACACGACGGAGGGTGCCATCCTGGTCGCGTGCGCGAAGGCGGGGATCGATCTCGGCGAGGAGAATCAACGCACGCCACGCATCGGCGCATTCCCCTTCGACGCCGATCGCAAGATCATGACCACCGTGCACCAAGTGGGCGAACTGGTGCGCGGCTTCACCAAGGGATCCCCCCAGGCGGTCCTCGAGCGATGCACGACGGTGAGTTGGAACGGTCGGGTCGTGGCGCTCGACGATCAATTGCGCCAGAGGGTGGTGGCGGCCAACGACGACATGGCGGCCTCGGCGTTGCGTGTGCTCGCGGTGGCGGTCACCACTCTGGCCAGCGCGCAGGTGGAGCAGGACGAGGCCGAGATCGGAATGACTCTGCTCGGCTTGGTAGGGATGCTCGACCCACCGCGCGTCGAAGTGACCGCCGCGGTCAACGCGTGCCAGAAGGCTGGGATCAGGATCTTTATGGTCACCGGCGACTATGGACTCACCGCCGAAGCAATCGCACGTCGGGTAGGCATTCTCACGAGTGCCGGAGCCCGCGTGGTGACCGGACCCGACCTCGACGAGATGGGCGACGACGACCTGGTCGCCACGCTGCGCAGCGACGAACAGATCGTCTTTGCGCGAGTTCGCCCGGAACACAAGTTGCGCATCGTGCTCGCCCTGGAGTCGCTGGGTGAGGTCGTGGCGGTGACCGGTGATGGAGCCAACGATGCGCCGGCACTCAAACGCGCCAGCGTCGGGGTGGCCATGAGCGAGGGCGGCACCGACGTCGCGAGAGCCGCCGCCGAGATGCTCCTCCTCGACGACTCCTTCGCTTCCATTGCCGCCGCCGTCGAGCTCGGTCGCGCGGTGTATCAGAATATTCGTCACTTCCTCATCTATCTCTTCAGCCACAACTTGGCCGAACTCGCACCGATCCTGGCGGCCACCTTCGTGGGTTTTCCGCTCGTGCCGCTCTCGGCTCTACAGGTCTTGGCGATCGACCTCGGATCGGACGTGTTGCCCGCCCTGGCGCTGGGCGCTCAACGCCCAGAACCCGGCACCATGGACCGCCCTCCGCGGCCCTCGAGCGAGCACCTCTTTTCCTGGGAGGTCGTTCGTCGCTTCCTCTTTCTGGGCGCCATAGAGTCCGTCGCCGTCGTCTTCGTCTTCTTCTGGCGCATCCACAGTGCCCACCTCTCCTTCGCCGACTTCACCTCGTCGAATCACTCCTACCGCGAAGCCCTGACCATGACCCAAGGCAGCATCGTGGTGAGCCAGTTCTTCAACAGTTTCAGCGTGCGCACCGACCGTGAGAGTGTGACGAAGATGGGACTGCTCTCGAACCCGGCACTGCTCGGTGCGGGGTTGATCGGCCTGGGGTTCCTGGCCAGTGTGAGTTACCTCCCGTTCTTGCAAGGGGTCTTCAACACCGCGGCGCTGAGTGTGACGGACTGGCTCATGCTCTGGGGCTTCGGTCTCGCCTTACTCGTCGCCGACGAAATCCGCAAGGCCCTGTCTCGCCAGCGTGAGAGTTCACGTCAGCGACGAGTATCGCGAGATCCAACTCGAGAGGAGTCATGATGCACGTCATCATCGTTGGCTGTGGTCGATCCGGCGCGGCCCTGGCAACACGTCTGCGCGCCGAGGGAGAGTCGGTCAGCGTCATCGACCTCGACGCGCGTGCGCGTGAACGGCTGCCGTCGTCCTTCACCGGTAACTTCCTCGAAGGTGACGCCCTGCACCACTCGATTCTGATTGCGGCAAGAATCGACGAGGCGGACACGTTCGTAGCGCTGAGTTCGAGCGACAGTGTCAACATTGTCCTCGCCCGCGTCGCGCGCGATACCTTTCACGTCCCCCAGGTCGTGGGGCGCCTGCACAACCTTGAGTGGTATCACATCAGCCGACACCTCGGACTCCAGATGGTTACCACCGTGCAGATGACGGTTGACCGCATCCACCTACTACTCCGTCATCGGCCCCTCGATCCAGAGTTGGTGTTCGGCAACGGTGAAACGCTGCTGGTGCGTTCGAGCGTCCCGGACTACCTCGCGGGTCGTCGCACGAACGAATTCAACGTCGAGGGAGAGATTCAGGTCGTCGAGATTACCCGCGGCGGCCACTCCTCGATCCCGGGAGGAGCCTCGAAGCTCCATGCCGGAGATATGGTCAGTTTCGTCGTCGCCTCGGGTTCACTCGAGCGACTCCACAGTTTCCTCGGCGGGAGGTGGGCGTAATGGAAATCATCGTGGCCGGGGGCGGCAACGTGGGGCGCCAGGTCGCCCGCACCCTCATCACGTCGCACCACGTCATCGTCGTCGAAAGTGACGCCACACGTGCCGCATCGCTCAAGGCTGAAGGCTTCGAAGTGGTCACCGGCAACGCCAGCGTGGCGACGTCTCTCGAGGAGGCCGGGGCGCTGCGCGCGGACGTCCTCGTCGCCTGCACCGAGCGCGACGAGGAGAACCTGGTGATCGCCGTGCTGGCCAAACGCCACCTACACATCCCCCGGGTCGTGGCGCGTATCAATGACGACGCCCACCGTTGGCTGTTCAACGACTCGTGGGGTGTTGACGCGGCCCTCTCCTCAGCGAGCGCCCTCGCAGAACTCGTCGCGCCCACGACCGCTCCGCGCACTGGCCCTCTCACGTCAAGTGAGGAGTAGCCTCGAGCGGCACCTAGGCGAGAGCATTCGACCAGACCAGGACGACGCGAAGAGGGACGCACCGTGGTGCCCCCGACGAGAACGATGAGCCAGGGGAATCTCTCGCTCACTGGAGCCGAACGAAGTTCTCGAGACTGGTTGTCGACCGGTCACGCGACGTTCAATCGGCCCAGCGCAGTCTCGTCTCTACTCGAGGGCCTCTCGTGACTATCGCGCTTCCCTGGTCTCGACTCCGCGCCCTCGATAGGCTGAGCCGATGGCTGGTAAAGGGAGAACCCCACTCGAGGCCCTCGAGAAGAAGTGCACGCGCTACTTGTCCGGCGATGGACCGCGTATAGTCGCGAACCTCCTCGCGCAGATTCCCCCTGACACCGCCGCTGACTACTACGGCGCCGGTGGAGTCGTCACCGAACTCGAACACGAAATCGCCGAATTGCTAGCCAAGGACGCAGCGCTCTTCTTACCCACGGGAATCATGGCTCAACAGGCGACGCTACGCGTGCACGCCGATCGCCGCGCTCGATCGACGATCGCATTACACCCCCTGTGTCACTTGCGTACCCATGAGGAGAACGCGTTCTCGCGGCTGCACGGACTTCACGAAGTCCTCGTGGGCTCGCGTTTCGCACCCCTGGCGCCAGTGAGCCTAGGGACGCTCAATGACATCAAGGAACCCATTGGCGCGCTCCTCATTGAACTGCCCCAGCGCGACATCGGCGGATACCTTCCCACGTGGAAGGAGTTGTCCGCCCAGGTGAACTGGGCTCGTGAGCGCGGCGCGGCGCTCCACCTGGATGGTGCTCGGCTCTGGGAAGCGGCGCCCTACTACGCGACGTCAGCGAAGAAGAGCCTCGCCGACATCGCGGACCTCTTCGACACCGTCTACGTGTCGTTCTACAAGGGCCTCGGTGGCATTTCAGGTAGTTGCGTCGCGGGCGACCAGGACGTCATCGACGAAGTGAGCTTGTGGCGAACTCGTCACGGCGGTCGTCCCTTCATGCTCTGGCCCTACGCGGCCTCCGCCCAGACGGTACTCACCCGTCGAAGCGAGATGGCCACCTACTTTCGTCGCGCGCGCGCACTGGCCACTGAATTGCGGGCCGTCGACGGGCTCGACGTGCTACCCGACCAGGTTCGTAGCCCCCTCATGCACTTAAGGTTTCGCGCCACCGTCGACGAGATGCGCGAGCGCGCTGCCCAGATTGCGCAGTCCCACGGCGTGTGGACGTTCGCCCAGCCCTTCGTCTCCGAGGGCACCCGCCTGCAGCGCTACGAATTCCAGGTCGGTCGCGCGAGCATGGCCCTCAGCATTGACGAGACGGTGGCGATTATCACTCGTTTGGCCGGTCACCGACCCCGTCGACGCTGAGAACTCTGGTCGGGTGGACCCCACCCGGTGCCACTTGATGTCACTGGCCACGCTGTCACACCAGGCTCCTCTCCCCTGGTTGCACGGGTGCGCTGACGCGCCCCGACGCGCCGCGCAGTGGCTGCGGTACGCGAGCAAACACTAAAAACCACAACATGTCCAGGGTCGAAGTCCGCGTGCCGGTGGACTCACTCACCCCACGAGTCTCATATCATCGAGCGTCTCCGTGACGCGAATGGCGATCGCCAGGGTGGGCGGTCACGCGATGCTCCACTCCCGCATCGTCCAGCACTCCGAGGGTTCGCACCTTCGAGCTCGGTAGCGATAAATGAGGGCGACCGCCCTAGCGTGGGAGTGCGGAACATCGAGCTGGGGTGATGGAGTTGGTCCCATCACCTGGGCCGGTTCCTCACTCTAGGGTCTCGCATTCGACAGCATTGTGGAGATGTCGGAATGGTACCCGGCGTTGCTTGCCTCGTCATTGCGATGGGGTGCAGGTGAAGTCCGTTGGATTTCCGAGCAGGGAATTCACCAAACTTTCACAGCTCCGAAAGGCTGCGCCGTGAAATTCTGCGGTACAGTTCTGACATCAGTGGGTAACTCGGAATCGCAGATTCACCGGCTCCACTCGCGGCCTCGTGTAACACAACCGAAGCTCCAATAAGTCGCGCGAACACGTGGTGAGCGAGGAGGGCTACGGCGAGTAGTAGCGGCGCGAAGAATGGTGGACCAGTGGACTTTCGAATCATTGCCGACGAGGGACAACTGAACTTCAGACGACAGCCCGCGTCGTCGGTCAACCTCGCGCTGGTTGACTCGTGATTCAGCACCCGTTTTTCGCGACCGAACCCTGGTGCTTGCGCGAAACCAGTTTGGATCTCGACGTTCTGGCGCAAAGTGAATCGATATTCGCACTGTCCAACGGACACATCGGTTGGCGTGGCAATCTCGACGAGGGAGAGCCTCACGGACTTTCGGGCTCGTATCTGAACGGCGTCCACGAACTTCGACCGCTCCCCTACGCGGAAGCGGGCTACGGATATCCCGAACAGGACCAGGTGATGATCAACGTCACCGACGGTAAGGTGATCCGACTGCTCGTCGACGACGAGCCCTTCGATATTCGCTACGGCGAACTGCACAGTCACGAGCGATGCTTGGACTTTCACGCGGGCCTGCTGGACCGTCACGTCGAATGGTCGTCGCCGTCGGGCCGACGAGTTCGAGTGCGCTCCCAGCGCGTGGTGTCGCTCGTCCAACGTTCGGTTGCGGCGATCTGCTACGAGGTCGAAGCCGTCAATCGTCGGGTGCGCGTGGTGGTCCAATCGGAGTTGGTCGCCAACGAACCTTCCCAGTCCCCGAGCGACGATCCGCGGGCCTCCTTCGCTATCGACGCTTCCCTCATTGGCACGCTTCACTCCCATGAGGGGCTGCGGTGCGAACTACTCCACGGCACCAATTTCAGCAATCAGTTACTAGCCGCCGCCATGGATCACGAGATCGAGGGTCCGGTGTCGATGAAGGTCCATTCCGAGAGTTTCGATGACCTCGGCCGGGTGAGCGTGACGGCAACGCTCGAACCAGGCGAACGTTTGCGCCTCATCAAGTACGTCACCTACGGCTGGTCCGCGCAACGATCGAAGGAGGCGCTGCGTGACCAGGTCAACGGCGCGCTTGTTGCGGCAATCGACACCGGTTGGGACGGCCTGTGCTCGCAACAACGGGAGTTCCTCGATGAATTCTGGGATGGTGCGGACGTTGAGATCGAAGGCGACGACGAGATCCAGCAGGCCGTGAGGTTCTCCCTCTTCCACATTCTGGCGGCGGCGGCGCGAAGTGAGCGGCGCGCAATTCCCGCAAAAGGACTCACCGGCGACGGCTACGACGGGCACGCGTTCTGGGACAGCGAGACATTCGTACTCACGGTCCTCAGCTACACCATGCCGGAGGCGGTCGCCAACGCGTTGCGCTGGCGCCACGACACGCTCCCGGCCGCGACGCAACGAGCCCACAGCCTTGGTCTCAACGGAGCGACATTCCCGTGGCGCACCATCAGTGGCGCCGAATGCTCGGGGTACTGGCCCGCGGGCACCGCCGCCTTTCACGTGGGCGCCGACGTGGCCGACGCCGTCATCCGATACCTGCACGCCACGGGTGACAGCGAGTTTGAGGCGACGGTGGGTCTCCCGTTGCTAAGTGCCACGGCGAGGCTGTGGTATTCGCTCGGTCATTTCGATCGCGTGGGAGGATTCCGCATCGACGGCGTGACCGGACCCGACGAGTACAGCGCCATCGCCGACAACAACGTGTACACGAATCTGATGGCCCAGCGTAATCTCCTGGCGGCGTGTGACGCGGCCGAGCGACATAGTCGTGAGGCGCGCGATCTTGGCATCGTGGCGACGGAAATATCCGGGTGGCGCCGCGCCGCGCCGGCCCCAGGCGATTATAAACAAAAACCAGCCCACGCACCAAAAGCGGAGAGAGGGGTGGCGGGGAGGGGGGTGTAAAAAAAAA